>ERZ761602.262-NODE-262-length-123816-cov-10.368977_pt1 | contig 123816 bp, 89 predicted proteins | sample MGYA00512165_ERZ761602 | MGnify/ENA primary metagenome ERZ761602 (study PRJEB28899, sample SAMN02445085) | bioreactor sludge metagenome | biome: EBPR sludge; isolation source: Thorneside wastewater treatment plant | place: Australia: Brisbane, Thorneside...
GATGCAGTGCAGCTCGCCGCGCGCGAGCGCGGGCTTGAGCATGTTGCCGGCGTCCATCGAGCCTTCCGCCTTGCCGGCGCCGACCATGGTATGCAGCTCGTCGATGAACAGGATCACCTGCCCTTCCTGCTTGGCGAGGTCGTTGAGCACGCCCTTGAGGCGCTCCTCGAACTCGCCGCGGAACTTGGCGCCAGCGATCAGCGCACCCATGTCGAGCGACAGCACGCGCTTGCCGCGGATGCCCTCGGGCACCTCGCCGTCGACGATGCGCTGCGCCAGGCCCTCGACGATGGCGGTCTTGCCGACGCCAGGTTCACCGATCAGCACCGGGTTGTTCTTGGTGCGTCGCTGCAGTACCTGGATGGTGCGACGGATTTCTTCGTCGCGACCGATCACCGGATCGATCTTGCCCTCCTCGGCGCGCTGGGTCAGGTCGATGGTGTACTTTTCCAGCGCCTGACGCTGTTCTTCGGCATTGGCGTCCTGCACTTTCTCGCCCCCGCGCATGCCGGCGATGGCTTGCTCGATGCGCGCCTTGTCGGCCCCGGCGGCTTTCAGCGCCTTGCCCACCTCGCCCTTGTCGTCGAGCGCCGCGAGCACGAACAACTCGCTGGCGATGAACTGATCGCCGCGCTGCTGCGCCAGCTTGTCGGTCAGCAGCATCAGCCGGTTCAGATCGTTGCCGATGCTGAGGTTGCCCTCGTTGCCCTTGACCTGCGGCAGGCGATCGAAGACCTCGCCGAGCTTGCTGCGCAACGCAGCGACATTGACGCCAGCCTGACCGAGCAAGGGCTTGGTCGAACCGCCCTGCTGGTCGAGCAGCGCAATCAGCACATGCACCGGTTCGATGACATTGTGATCGCGGCCGACTGCCAGCGATTGGGCGTCGGCCAGCGCCTGCTGAAACTTGGAAGTGAGCTTGTCCATGCGCATGGTTTGTCTCCGGGCACGCGGCTACGGTGATGATCGATGCGCGATCAATGCGGTTGTATTGATTTCGTTCAAGGGGGTTGAAAACCAGCGCGGCGCAAGGGGGCACCGGCTTTGGTGGAAACAGACTCTTCGGGACGACTCTGCCTTTGCCTTGGTGGGTCCAGACTGGTCTGGACGCTTTCTTGCAGTCCGTGGGAAGAGCGTCCAGACAAGTCTGGACCCACAAGATCAAGTGCAACATCAGCAGCGTCAAGACAAGTCTGGACCCACAAGACCAAGTGCAACATCAGCAGCGGTGTTGATCGATGCGCGATCAATGCGGTTGTCGCCTCTGCCTTCGCCTTGGTGGGTCCAGACTTGTCTGGACGCTTTCTTGCAATCCGTGGGAAGAGCGTCCAGACAAGTCTGGACCCACAGGATCAAGTGAACATCAGCAGCGTCCAGACAAGTCTGGACCCACAAGGACCAAGTGCAACATCAGCAGCGTCCAGACAAGCCTGGACCCACCAGATGCGAATGCTGCTCAGCGCCAGAACGGAATCACCACCGGCTCGTGCGCTTCCTCCTCGTCTGGTAGCTGCGGACGCGCAATCGCCAGTTGGTAACGCCCGGGTCCAAGCTCGCGCACCGGGATCATGGCGACGAATCCGCGCAGCCCGCTGAGTGGGTCCTTGCCGAGTTCATAGCGCAAGCGGACCGGGGCGCCATCGATGGTCACTGGATGCAGAAATGTCGCTGCACAATCGAGCAGCGCCGCCGTGCGCTCCGCCTCAGCAGCCTTTCTCGCCACCTTGGGCTGGTCCTTGGCGATCTCGACCGTCGCCGCCGGACAATCGCGCTCGATCGCGTCATCGAGGCGCCGCGACAGGTAGGGAACGAACAGGCGCAAATACGGCTCGCGCACCAGCGGCGCCGGAATGTAGGGCTGGCCGAGCAGGGCTTCGTCTTCGCTGCGACTGTCGGCGTACCAGGCAGCACGAATTTCGCGTCCCGGCGCCGACTCCGGCAGATACCGTTCGCCCGGCATGCTGAGAACGCCGGTGCGCAGCATCACCTCGACCAGAATCACCCCCATCAGCAGATACATCGTGCCGGCCAGCAGCAAGTTGCCGCGACCGACCCCGACGCGACTGAACACCGTCAGCATCAGCGGGTTTGTGAGACGTCCCCACACCATCAGCCAGCCGAGCGCATAGCCGCGCTGGATCACGCGCTCCAGCCAACCGCCGCGCGCGATGCGCTCGCCGTAATGACGGTCGATCAGGGTGGTCAGCACCACCGGCAACACCCAGACCAGTACCAGCACGACGATCAGCCACGGACTGGCACGACCCTCATTCAGCCAGGCGCTCAGCAACCCGATGACGGCCACCAGCAGCATGGTCGAAACCATGATGGCCAGCGACATCAGCGCCAGCATCAGGCCGATGGCGAACACCTTGCTGGCGCGATTGTCGGCCTGGTCGATCATCTGATCCAGCGTCGGCAGGACCTGCTGCGCGTACGCGCGAAAGATCGGCCCGCGCTTCAACTTTTCCCACAACACACCCTCCGGATAGACCGAGCGCAACCCCAACGCCGCCACCCACAGCGCTCGCGAGGCCAGATGCAGCATGAAAGTCACGATCAACGCGTAGGCGGTGATCTTCAGATAGAAATAGAGCATGAATGCCGCCGAAAGCATCTGCCCGCCCAGGCGCGGCTGCAGGCTGTAAACAGCGCTGTCGAGCAAGCCCGGAAGCTGCAACATGGCGAAAACCAGCGCACCTGACAACAGCAGTTCCACTTCCCAGGTTGGCGTCGTGTCTTTGGGGACCTGGAAAATCTCCTCGGTCTGCGTGGCACGCGGGCTCGGGTCCTGATCGGACATCGCTGATCTCCATCTCGTCGGCACCGATCATCCGGGCGCTGCGCCGCGATTGCCAGCAGCCTTTGCGGGGGGAACGACCCGGTGTCGCGAACTTCGGCAGCCAGCGCTCGCGACACCGGATGGCTCCCGCAGCAACTACTCCCCGCTTGCCCATTCCACACCATCCCGGCGAGTATCCGGGTCGTCGACTTTACGGACGTCTACACCGCCCATGCTGCCGCTCAGTTTCGAATTCTTCCCGCCGAAAACCGCCGAACAGCGCGACGCCTTGCAGCACTCGGCCGAGCGCCTCAAGGTGCATGCGCCGGAATATGTCAGTTGCACCTTCGGCGCCGGCGGTTCGACGCTGAGCTACACCTACGACACCGTGGTCGCATTGAAGGAGCTGGGCCTCGACGTGGCGCCGCACCTGTCGTGCCTGGGCGGCACGCGCGAAGAGATCCGCGAACTGCTGCAGCGTTATGTCGACCTCGGCTGTCGTCGCATCGTTGCCCTGCGCGGGGACATGCCCTCCGGCATGGCGACCGCCGGCGAGTTTCGCCATGCGATCGACCTGGTGCGCTTCATCCGCAGCGAGTTCGATGGCCATTTCCACATCGAAGTCGCGGGTTACCCGGAGTTTCATCCGCAGGCGCGCACCGCCGACGACGACCTCAGGCATCTGGTCGAGAAGGTCGCCGCCGGCGCCAATGGCGTGATCACCCAATACTTCTTCAACGCCGAGGCCTACGAGCATTTCGTTCGCGACGTACGCGCGCTCGGCGTCACCGTTCCGATCGTGCCCGGGATCATGCCGATCGGCCAGTTCAGCCAGTTGAAGCGGTTCTCCGACCTCTGTGGCGCGGAGATTCCGCGCTGGATCGAGCGCCGCATGCTGGCGCTCGGCGACGATGTCGAGGGCGTGCGTGAATTAGGCGCGGAAGTCGTGGCCGGACTGTGCCGTCGGCTGATCGACGTCGGCGCGCCGGGGCTGCATTTTTATACGTTGAACCGCGCCAAGACCACACTGGCGGTGATCGAGCGGATTGGATCGTTGTAGGAGCGACGTGCACGTCGCGATTGGCGGCGCAGCGTGGTACACGCCGCTCTCAGCGAACATAACGCACGTATTTGAAAGAAAAGATCTTTCCGCAAAGAACGCAAAGGAAAGCAAAGCCAGCCGGACATCAACACCTCGGTTCTTGGCTCTTTTTGCGTCCTTTGCGTCCTTTGCGGACAAAAAGGCAGTTTCGCATGGTCGCCGCCAGTTTGATGCGCGAACAAGCGCACCACAGGGGCGACCGTGACTCCTACAGGGACTGTGTTCTCGCCCTGGCCACCGCCGCATGCCAGGCGGCCTTCCGCGCCTGCCGCTCGTCGGCATCCATGCGCACCTCGAAGTGGCGATCGCGCTGCCACGACGCCGCAATCTGCTCCAGCCCCGACCACAGACCAATACCAAGCCCTGCCAGCAATGCAGCGCCCATCGCCGTGCTCTCGCGCACCCGCGGCCGGCTGACCGGCACACCAAGCACGTCCGCCTGGAACTGGCACAGGAAATGATTGACGCTCATGCCGCCGTCGATGCGCAGCTCGGCGATGGCACCGCCGCTGTCGCGCTGCATGCTGGCCAGCAGATCGCAGTTTTGCAGCGCCACGGCTTCCAGCGCGGCGCGCACGATGTGGGCGCGCGTACTGCCACGGGTCAATCCGCAGATCAGGCCACGCGCGTCGGCGTCCCAGTGCGGCGCGCCCAAGCCAACGAAAGCGGGCACGATGCTGACGCCGCCGGCATCCGGAACCGACAGCGCCAGCGCTTCGCTGTCCGCCGCATGCGTGATCAATCCGAGTTGATCGCGTAACCACTGGATCAGCGCGCCAGCAATGAACACCGAACCTTCCAACGCGTAGGTGCGCTGAGCACTGAGTTGCCAGGCGACGGTGGTCAGCAGGCCGTGGCTTGATCGCACGCACTCGGTGCCGGTGTTGAGCAGCAGGAAGCAGCCGGTACCGTAGGTGTTCTTCGCCATCCCCGGCGCGAAACAAGCCTGGCCGAACAGCGCCGCCTGCTGGTCGCCGGCGATGCCGGCAACGGGAATCTCGGCGCCGACCACCGCTGCGTCGGTCAGCGCCACCACGCCGCTGGAGTCGACGATGCGCGGCAGGCTGCTGGCAGGAATGCCGAACTGGCCGAGCAGCCAGGGATCCCAGTTGCCGCTGTCGAGGTTGTAGAGCAGCGTGCGCGAGGCATTGCTGGCATCGGTCAAATGCGCGCGACCACCGGTCAAGCGCCAGATCAGCCAACTGTCGACGGTACCGAAGGCCAATCGCCCCTGCGCCGCCAGCACGCGCGCCTGCGGCCAGTGATCCAGCATCCAGCGCATCTTGGTGGCCGAAAAATAGGCGTCGAGCAGCAGGCCGGTGCGCTGGCGTACCTCGGGCTCGATCCCCAACGCGCGCAGCTCGGCGCATGCGCCGGCGGTGCGCCGGCACTGCCAGACAATCGCCGGACCGAGCGGCGCGCCGGTCGCGCGATCCCAGGCGACCACCGTTTCACGCTGATTGGTCAAGCCGATGGCGGCGATGTCGCCGGGCTGGACTTCGGCCTGCGCCAGTGCACCGCGCAGCGCATCGAGTTGCGTCTGCCACAGCCGATCGGCATCGACCTCGACCCAGCCGGGCTGTGGGTAGTGACAATCGAAGGCCTCATTGTGACTGGCGATCACCCGCGCCTGATCGTCGACCAGCAGCGCGCGGGAGCTCGAAGTGCCCTGGTCGAGGGCGAGGATCATTGGCAGCGGCATGGCTGGCGTTGGCGTTGGTGTTGGAGTTGGTTGGAGTTGGTTGGAGTTGGTTGGAGTTGGTGTTGGTGTTGGTGTTGGTTGGTGTTGGTCAGAGCATCGCGCGGAGAGCGTGCGGCTACAACAGCGCCGCGGCATTCATGTGGTTGCGACCTTGCGTCGTGAGCTCTGGCAGCGAAAGCTCGCCGGGCAAGCCGGCCCTCACAAAACATCCTCTAAACGTTTGATTGTAGAGCATTTATTTGTGAATCACGTTGCCTGCGCAGCGGGCTACGTGACAATGGACAGCGTCACGTAGCCTGCTGCGCAGGCAACGTGACCTACTTCCGTGTGTTCTTTGCCCGAATAAGCGCACCGACAGGGGCGACCGTGACTCCCACAGAAGCTTGCGCTCACGCAGAATGTCGCTATGGCCCCCGGAAACCGCGCATGAACATCGACATCGACACCGTGGTGGTGGGCGCCGGCGTGGTGGGCCTGGCGGTGGCGCGTGCGCTGGCCATGCGCGGCGCGGAGGTCCTGGTGCTGGAAGCCGAAGATCGTCCGGGCGAAGGCATATCAAGCCGCAATTCGGGCGTCATCCATGCTGGCATGTACTACCCGACCGGTTCGTTGAAGGCGCGCTGCTGTGTGCGTGGCCTCACCTTGATGTACGAATATTGCGCGCGTCGCGGTGTCGCCCATCGGCGCACCGGAAAACTGATCGTTGCCACCGACGAGGACGATCGTGACGCGTTGCTGGCGTTGAGCGCCCGAGCCGATGCCAATGGCGTCGAGACCCGCTGGATCGAAGGCGAGGAAGCGATGCGGATGGAGCCGGCGCTGCGCTGCGTGGCGGCACTCGACTCGCCCAATTCCGGCATCGTCGACGTGCCAGAATTGATCACCGCGCTGATCGGTGACGTCGAACACCACAGCGGGCGCCTGTTGTGCCGCACCGAGGTGCATGCGGTAACGATCGGCCCTGGCTGGTTCCGCATCGACACGGCAGGCGGCGACGCGCTGTACTGTCGTCGGTTGATCAATGCGGCGGGGCTGGGTGCAACCGAACTGGCCGCCCGCATCGACGGCCTCGATCCGCGACACGTTCCGCGCCTGTGGTTCGGCCAGGGCCACTATTACAATCTGCGCGGACGCTCGCCGTTCACACGCTTGATCTACCCGTTGCCGGGCGCGGCCAGCCTCGGCGTGCACCTCGGCATGGACATCAGCGGCCGCTGCCGCTTCGGCCCGGACATGCGCTGGATCGATACACCGAGCTACCAGTTCGACGACCGCCAGCGCGGCGCCTTCGCGGCATCGATCCGGCAATGGTGGCCGGCGATGCGCGATGAGGATCTGACCCCGGACTTTGTCGGCGTGCGCCCGAAGATCGCCGGACCGGGCCAGCCCAGCGCCGATTTCGTCGTCCAGGGCCCGACCTTGCATGGCATCGATGGCCTGGTGAACCTGTTCGGCATCGAATCGCCCGGGCTGACGTCGAGCTTGGCGCTGGCAGAGGAAGTGGCGGCGGTGTTGGGGCGGCACTGAGACTGAGACCGGCATTCCTGCTTCTGTGGAGCGGAGCTTGCTCCGCTGCTTCTGCCGGCTCCCAGCCGAGCAAGCTCGGCTCTACAAGAGCCGGCGAGTCGCTACTCCGGGTTGGGGCGAGCGCTGGGACCCGCATTTTTGCTTCTGTAGAGCGGAGCTTGCTCCGCGGCTTCTGGCGGTTCCCAGCCGAGCAAGCTCGGCTCTACAACAGCCGGCGAGTCGCTACTCCGCGTTAGGGCGGGCGCTGGGACCGGCATTTTTGCTTCTGTAGAGCGGAGCTTGCTCCGCTGCTTCTGGCGGCTCCCGGCCGAGCAAGTTCGGCTCTGCAAAAGCCGGCGAGTTGCTACTCCGGATTGTCGCAGTCTGAACGGCCCGTACCCAGGGTCCTGCTGTTCGGCGTTGTGCACACATTCGCTTCACGTCAGCTGGTTTCAGCTATACATATCGCTACAATCCCTGTACTACCCAACGGAGACTCCGCATGAGTACTGCCAATCCGGTGCTGACACGCAGTGAAATTGCTGCGTTCTCCACCACCAAGACCATCCGCAATGCCTATCTGCTGCTGACGCTGATCATGGGCGTGTCGGCGATGACCGCGTGGTACGCGATCAGCAGCGGCGCCGGCATGATCAACATCTGGCTGTTCCTCGCCTTCATGATCGGCATGCCGTTCGCCATCCACGCGTTGCGCAACAGCATTGCCGGCCTCGGGCTGGCGTTTGTCTACGCCGGGCTGCTCGGCTACTTCCTCGGCCCGATCGTCGGCATCTACCTGCGCATGGATCCGAACATTCCGGTCTATGCGCTGGCGGCGACCAGCGTGATCTTCTTCTCGCTGTCCGGCTACGCGCTGGTATCGCGCACCAACTTCAATTTCATGGGCGGCTTCCTGTTCGTCGGCTCGCTGGTGATCCTCGGCGCAATCGTGGCCAACATCTTCCTGCAGATGCCGATCCTCAGCCTGATGATCTCCGGTGCCGCGGTGCTGCTGATTTCCGGCGCGATCCTGTGGGAAACCAGCCAGCTCATCCATGACCCGGAAGCCAACTACATCGTCATCGCCACCAGCCTGCTCGGCAGCATCTGGGTGCTGTTCATGCACCTGATGCGCCTGTTCTCCTTCTTCAGCGGCGAAGACTGAGAACCGGTGTCGGCAGTTGGTGTTGGTGTCGGAAACAGCAAGGCCCGCGAAAGCGGGCCTTGTACTTTCTGTGGGAGCGGGTTTATCCCGCGAGCTTGTGCTTCCTGTGGGAGCAGGTTCACCCCGCGATCTGCTAGCCGAAGATCGCGGGATGAACCCGCTCCCACAAGTGCTCGCGCTTAGGCGATCACCTCGGCCCCACCCATGTACGGCCTGAGCACTTCGGGCACGGTGATCGAGCCGTCGGCATTCTGGTAGTTCTCCATCACTGCGATCAGCGCGCGGCCGACGGCCACGCCGGAGCCGTTCAGCGTATGCACCAGCTCCGGCTTGCCGGTGGCCGGGTTGCGCCAGCGTGCCTGCATGCGCCGCGCCTGGAAGCTCTCGCAGTTGGAGCAGGAGCTGATTTCGCGATAGGTGCTCTGGCTCGGCAACCACACTTCCAGGTCGTAGGTCCTGGTCGACGCGAAACCCATGTCGCCGGTGCACAACTGCATGGTGCGGAACGGCAGTGCGAGCTTCTTCAGGATGGTTTCGGCGTGGCCGACCATCTCTTCCAGTTGCTCATAGCTGGTGTCCGGCCGAGCGATCTGCACCAGCTCGACCTTTTCGAACTGGTGCTGGCGGATCATGCCGCGGGTGTCGCGACCCGCCGCTCCGGCCTCGGCACGGAAACACAGGGAATGCGCGGTCAAACGCAGCGGCAGGGCTTCGGCCTCGAGGATGCTGTCGCCGACCAGATTGGTCAGCGACACCTCGGCGGTCGGAATCAGGTACATGCGTTTCCACAACCAGCGATGTAGCGTCGACACCATGGCGTCGTTCTTGTGCAGGTCGTCCCACAGCGCCGCGGGCAGGCGCCCGAGCGTTTGCAGGCCAAGGTCGGCGCAGATGCCATTCAGGATTGCCAGTGTGTCCTCCTGGTCATTGCGCACCAGCGCGCTGCGCAGCGCGTCCTTGGCCTTGCCGTCGATGGCCAGATGGCGATTGCTGCCGAGCGGCACCTCGAACAGGTCGTCCTCGAATTTCGGCAACTGCCCAGTGCCCTGCATGGTTTCGCTGGTGACCAGCACCGGCACGTTGTGCTCGACGTAGTGGTGCTCGCCGGTGTGCGTATCCAGCATGAACTGCGCCAGCGCCCGGTGCATGCGCGCCAGCGCGCCACGCAGCACGGTGAAGCGCGCGCCGGATAGTTTCGAACCTGCCTCGCCATCCAGCCAGCCGTGGCGCGCGCCGAGTTCGACATGGTCCTTGACGGCAAAGTCGAAGCAACGCGGTGTGCCATGCCGCCGCACTTCGACGTTGCCGGTCTCATCGCTGCCGATCGGCACGCTCTCGTGGGGAATGTTCGGCACCCGGAGCGCGATTGCCATCAAGCGCTCGCGCAGGCCGGCCAATTGATCTTCGGCGGCGCTCAGTCGGGCTGGGAGCGCCTGGCTCTCGGCCATCAGCGCATCGGCGTTTTCGCCCTTCGCCTTGCGCATGCCGATCTCCTTGGCCAGCCGGTTGCGGCTGGCCTGGAGTTCCTGGGTCGTGACCTGCAACTGCTTGCGCTCAGATTCGAGCGCGTCGAGTTCGGCCACCGGCAGTTCCAGGCCTCGGGTCGCCTTCAGACGTTCGGCGGTTGCTTGCAGATGCTGGCGGAACAACGCGGGATCGAGCATGGCGGGGCCTCGGAGGCAGTCACAAAGGAGCGGGATTATGCCGGGTGACGATTGTGGCGGGGCGGGCTTGAGTGGAGGTTGTCTTAGGTCATGTGGATTGAGTGAATAGTGAGTAGTGAGTAGTGAGCGAGAGCCCGTTCAATCGAGGCTTCGTGCGTGCCGGGTTTTACTCGCTACTCACCATTCACTACTCACTGCTCCTGAGACCATCGTCGACCGCCGCCAACCGCCACCGGCGGGCATACTCTCGACCATCGTACCCAACCGAGGAAACCACATGGGCCTGGAACGCGTACCCGCCGGCCGCAATGTGCCGGAAGAGGTCAACGTCATCATCGAAATCCCGATGAATGCCGAACCGGTCAAGTACGAGGTCGACAAGGAGTCAGGAGCGATCTTCGTTGACCGCGTGCTGACCACGCCGATGCGTTATCCGTGCAACTACGGCTATATCCCGCGCACATTGTCGGGCGATGGTGATCCAGCCGATGTGCTGGTGGTGATGCCGCTGCCGTTGATTCCCGGCTCGGTCATCCGCGTGCGACCGATCGGCATGCTGTCGATGGAGGACGAAGCCGGCGAAGACACCAAGTTGATCGCCGTGCCCACCGAAAAGATCTACTCGGCCTACGCGCATATCCAGTCGCTCGAAGATATTCCGGAGAACACCCGCGACCGCATCCGCCACTTCTTCGAGCACTACAAGGATCTGGAGAAGGGCAAGTGGGTCAAGGTGCGCGGCTGGGAGGGCATCGAAGCGGCCAAGCGCGAAATTGTCGAATCGGTCGAGCGCTATGACGCGCTGGTCGTGAAGCCGGGGTATTGAGGACGGCGGGGTTTGTTGATTCGGCCTTTGGTGGGTCCAGACTTGTCTGGACGCTCCACGGCAACACAAGCTCAAGACGAGAAGCGGCCAGACAAGTCTGGACCCACAAAAACGCCGACCGTGCCAACTTGCTCCAACAAGGGCGCCGAGGCCCTTATGATCGGGCGCAACGCTAGTCGGAAGAGCTACGCCCCGTGACCCAACCCATCGACCTCGCCGCGCTGCGCCATGCCGGCTTCACCCGCGTGCCGGTGGTGCGCCATGTGCGCGCCGACCTCGACACGCCGCTCTCCGCCTACCTGAAGCTGGTCGACGGCCCCGACGCTTACCTGCTGGAATCAGTGGAAGGCAGCGAGACCTGGGGGCGTTATTCGATCATCGGGCTGCCGGCAGTTGAGCGCATCGAGGTGCGTGGCCATCAATGGCGGCGCCTGGTCGACGGCGTCTGCGTCGATCAACGCGAAGTCGCCGATCCGCTCGCCGAGGTACAGACGCTGATTCACAGCGAGCGGGTGCCGGCGCAGTCCGGCCTGCCCGCGTTTGCCGGTGGCTGGGTCGGCTACTTCGCCTTCGAAACGCTCGGCTATGTCGAGCCCAAGCTGGCGCGCGATGATCGCCCGGACCAGCTCGGTACGCCCGAGATCGTGTTGTTGCGCACCGAGGAACTGGCGGTGTTCGACAACCGCAAGGGCCGGCTGTCGCTGATCGTGCATGCGGCGACCGACGAACCCGGCGCGATCGAGCGCGCCGAGCGCCGCCTGGATCGGCTGACGCACCGGTTGCGCGCGCCGGCACCCGGCTATCCGGAAGTGCTCGACCCCCAGGCGCTCGACGAGGCGCACTTCGTCTCCGGCTTCAGCCGCGAGGAGTTCGAAGCCGCGGTGCTGCGCTGCCAGGAGTACATCCTCGCCGGCGATGCGTTCCAGATCGTGCTGTCGCAGCGTCTGTCGGTGCCGTTCCGGGCGCGCCCGATCGACGTCTACCGCGCGCTGCGTTCGCTCAATCCCTCGCCGTACATGTATTTCATGGACCTCGGCGACCTGCACGTGGTCGGCTCGTCCCCGGAGATCCTGGTGCGCCTGAAGGAAGGCGAGGTGGTGGTCCGCCCGATCGCCGGTACGCTGCCGCGCGGCGCCACCGTCGCCGAAGACGAAGCCAACGCGCGCCGCCTGCTCGAAGACCCGAAGGAATGCGCCGAGCACCTGATGCTGATCGACCTCGGCCGCAACGACGTCGGCCGCGTTGCGCAATCGGGCAGCGTGCGCCTGACCGACCACATGGTGATCGAGCGCTACTCGCACGTTATGCACATCGTCTCCCAGGTGGTCGGTCGCCTGCGCCCGGAACTCGACATCATCGACGTGCTGCGCGCGACCTTCCCCGCCGGCACGCTGTCCGGCGCGCCGAAGATCCGTGCCGTTGAGATCATCCAGGACCTGGAGCCGATCAAGCGCAATCTCTACGGCGGTGCGGTCGGTTACATCAACTGGCACGGCGAGGCGGACCTTGCCATCGCCATCCGCACCGCGCTGATCAAGGACCACACACTGCACGTGCAGGCCGGCGCCGGCATCGTCGCCGACTCCGATCCGGGCAAGGAGTGGGAGGAGACGATGAACAAGGGGCGCGCGGTGTTTCGCGCCGTGGCCGAAGCAGTGCGCGGGCTGTAGAACCGGGCTGCCGCATCCTGCGCGGTGACCGCTCCGGTCGGCGCGCTGGCCTCGACCGCGCGCCGATCGTGCGCATGCCGGCGGCGCTATCGCGGTCAGCGACCGCCGAGTACCTGGATGCAGCGCGCGCGGCCTTCGGCGTCGAGTTCGGGGTCGAGCTGCAGCGACTGCAGGTCGTAGCCGCCCTTGCCGCGCGGCAGATAGCGGATGCTGCGCTCCTGGTCGCCATCCAGGACCACGTATTCGATTTCGATCGCGGCATTGCCGATCTCGCCGGCGGCGCGACGCAGCAGCTTCATGCCGTCGCGCAATCCAGCCGCATGCGCCGGTGAGTCGGGGTCGGTTCCGCTGATGATGTTCTGGTTGGCCGAGGTCGCGTCGATGTCGAAGCCGCGATGGAACTCCGGGACCTGCCGGGTGACGATGTTGCCGCAGGGCGTGAACAGCTTCTCCGGCAGCACGATCGGCACCCCGGACTCGATGTGCTCGCGCAGTCCGTCGGCGACGTCGAGGCCCATTTCTGCCGCCACCTCCCGGAACAGGGCGACGGCCGTCAACTCCGACCCCGCCTTCGCGCGATCGCGCATTGCGTGGACGAGGTCGTCGAAATTCTGCTCGCTGCTCGCACGCAGTTGCGCATCCCACAGCGTCGCGACCAGCCGCCCGCGCTGATATGGCAGCTGCTGGATATGCGAGTCCTTCCAAAAATCGCTGACAACCCGCGCGTTGGGCAAGGCGCGCCCCGGCGAGACCGCGTAGGCGGCCAGCATCTCGTTCAGGTCCACCGCGAATTCCTGCGGACTCCAACTGCCCTCCTTGACCATCAGGCGCGCGGTGTAGAACTCGGTGAAGCCCTCCGAGAGCCAGTAGTCGGCGGCCTCGTCGGTCGCCGGCAGATTGCCGATCCGGGACGGAATCCAGGTGTGCAGCGCCTCGTGCGCGAGCAGGCGCGCGATCCTTCTTTCGTCCACATTGGGTGTCGCGAAGAAGGCGAAGGCGTCCTCAAGTCCGGTGCCGCCAAGGCTGAACTGGCCGGGCTCCGGGATAACGAGATTGGTCATGCTCACCAGGAAGGGCGCGTCGGCGTCTTTCCAGAAGCGCCGGTGGCCCTGCGTGATCCGGGCGACGCTGGCGAGGAACTGCTCATCGGCAAATTCCCAATCGCCGCGAATGGCGACGCGCAGGCCGTCGGACGGATTGCTCACGATGCGATAGTCGCCGCCGACGCTGATGCTGGCCCTTGCCTGGCCGAGGGTGAGGCCGGCGTGTTCCAGGTCGGATGCGAAGCTCCAGCCCGGCGGCAGGCCATCGACGCGAATCCGAGCGGTCGCGCTCTCCTCGAGTTCGGGCAGGATCAGCGCCGCGTTGCCGATCAGGTGGAACCAGGTTGGCTGGATGATCGGCCGGTACGGGTTGCCGTCAGCGGCGGTCGGCGGTCCCTTCTTCCAGTTCTGCACGATGCGATAGCGCAGGTGGATGCGCGAGCCCGGCGGGTGACGCAGGATCCGCGCCGACGGCGTCTCGCCGTCGGCGATCTCCGCCCCGGCGATCACCTGGATGTCCTCTAACTCGCGCCACAGTTCCTCCTCGCCGCCCCAGGAATCGGGCAGGTCGAGCAAGGTCTCGCCATCGGCATCGCCAGCAAAGCGCAAGTCCACCTGCACCGCCGTCAGAGCTTGCTCCGAGAGCAGCGGCGTAAGCTGGTACTCCACGTCGGCGGCGGCAACGGACTGTGCGAAGGCCAGAGCCGACGCGAATACCGGGAGCTTCATCGGTTGTCGATCCTTGGGAGAGGTCGAGAAGCTAATCCGCACGAAGGCGGCGGGCGAGTACCGGAAGTCGTGCCGGTCCACACACGACATGCACTCGCGCAGTCCGATAATCGAAACCCGTCGAGCGCCGGGCTTCAGGAGCACACCGTGATCACGCGACGCGAATCGCTGAAACTGACCGCAGCCGCAGCCGCGCTGCTGGCTTTCCATCCGCGCGCACTGTGGGCCGAAGCCGGCGCGAAGACGCTGATCACGCGGGCGATGCCGAAGTCCGGCGAGAAGCTGCCGATGGTCGGGCTCGGCAGTTCCGCCAGCTTCGCCGAACTCGCGCGCGGCAGCGACCATGCCGCCCTGCGCGAAGTCCTGCGCGCGATGGCCGATCACGGCGCCACGGTGTTCGACACCGCGCCGAGCTACGGCGCCTCCGAGGAAGTCGCCGGCAAGTTGGCGCAGGAACTCGGCCTGACCGAGTCGATGTTCTGGGCGACCAAGGTCAACGTCGCCGGACGCGGCGGCGGTGGCGCCGATCCAGCAGCGGCGCGGGCGCAGATCGAATCCTCGTTCGCGAAGCTCGGCAAGAAGGTCATCGACTTGATCCAGGTGCACAACCTCGGCGACATCCCGGTGCAACTCGGCATCCTCAAGGAACTCAAGGCGGAGCAGCGCATCCGCTACATCGGCACCACCAGCACGCGGCCGGAGCAGTACGCGGAACTGGAGAAGGTGATGCGCGAGGAACCGCTCGACTTCATCGGCATCGATTACGCCATCGACAATCAACTCAGCGCCGAGCGCATCCTGCCGCTGGCGGCCGAGCGCGGCATCGCGGTGATGGTGTACCTGCCGTTCGGTCGCACCCGCCTGTGGGACCGCGTGCGCGGGAAGGCGCTGCCGGAGTGGGCGGCCGAATTCGACGCCGCCAGCTGGGCGCAGTTCTTCCTCAAGTTCGTGATCTCGCACCCGGCGGTCACCGTGGTCACGCCGGCGACCAGCAAGGTCAAGCACATGATCGACAACCTCGGCGCCGCCATGGGCCGGCTGCCGGATGCGGCGATGCGCAAGCGCATGGTCGAGTTCGTTGCCGCGCTGTAACGATCTGAGTCGCCTCACTCTGAAGTCGGAGCGCGATTGCCCCTGCGTATTGATCTGGCCGCCATGGCCCGCACGTAAACTGCGCGTCTGGCGCCGCTCGGCGCCCGCAGGATTGTCGAGGTAGCACCGATGTCGCATCCCTTTTCGCGCGGCCTGCTGGCCGCGGCGTTGTATGGCGCCGCCCTGGCTCCGGCCGCGGCCGCCGAAGTTGTTCGCTCCGCCGACGCTGCAGGCGACACGGTGGCCGGCGCAGAACCCGATTCGAATCAGACCTGGACCAGCGAGGCGATCGACGTGACCGCGCGCGGCACGGCGGCGGACCTGCCGTCCGCTCTGGCCACGGATATCGTGACCTGGCAGGACTCGGTGGCGGCGCCGGTGGACTTTCAGGACCTGATCACGCGCTTGCCGGGCATCGGCTCGACCGGACAAAACGGTTTGTTCGAAACCTTTTCCATCCGCGGCAGCGGCGGCAGCGGCATCCTGGTCGTGGTCGGCGGCACGCCGGTCACCGCACAACGTCGCGCCGGCGTCCCGGTGGCCTTCGTCGAGCCCTCGCTGCTCGGCGAGATCAACGTGACCCGCGGCCCGGCAACCGTGCACTTCGGGCCCGGTGCGCTCGGCGGCGCGATCTCGATCGAGCCACGCTGGTTCGATGGCAGCACGTTCTCCGGCGGCTATGCCAGTTCCGGCGACGACACGACGCTGATGGGCGGTTTCGGCAGCGATTCTTTTTCGGTCGGCGCCGCGCGCCATCAGGCCAACGATGCCGAGTCTGCCAACGGCACGCCGCTGAACAGCAGTTACGAACGCGACAGCGCCAGCCTGCAGTACCGCACGCGCCTCGGCGATTTTGCCTTCGATGGCCTGCTGTTGCCGTCGCGCACCGACAATATCGGCAAGTCCAACTCGCGCTATCCGGCGCGCGACACCACCTACCCCGAGGACGACCACACGCTGGGGCGACTGCGCCTGCGCCACGACAACGGTTTCGAGCTCAGTCTGCATGGTCACGACCAGTCGCTGCTGACCTACAACCAGCGGCCGGGAACAGCCGACACCTATGCCTACATCGAAAGCCTGGATATCGGCTCGACGGTGCAACAGACGATCGCGATTGACGCGTTCACCTACAACTTTGGCGTGGAGTACCTGGGTCGCCGCGATGTCAACGGCTTCGATGCGCGCGGCACGCTCGACAACCGCACCTTCAGCCTGCGCAACGCCGAGGAGGACTCCTGGTCCGTGTTCGGCCTCGCCGATGTCGACGTTGCGCCGGAACTGGCGCTGGAATTCGGTGCGCGCTTCAGTTCGCTGGACCAGGAACAGCGCGGCGCCAGCGGCGACGATTCCGACAGCGCCTTCACCATGGGCGCGGCCTGGACGCCAACGGACAGCAGTCGCTGGACGCTGAACCTGTCCTCCGGCTACCGTTTTCCGACGCTCGAAGAACGCTTCTTCAGTGGCGTCACGCCGCAAGGCGAGATCGTCGGCAACCCCGACCTGTCCTCGGAAAGTTCGCTCGGCGCCGATCTCGGTTACGCCTGGCAGTCGGGCAACTGGGGCACGGAAGTGCATGTCTGGCAAACCAATGTCGACGACCTGATCCAGTTGTTCGCGATCCAGCCGGGCGTGAACGGCTACACCAACGTCGGCAGCGCGAAATTGCATGGCGCCGAAGGTGTGCTCAGTTGGATGCCGACCGCAACGCTGAAGCTCAGCGCCAGCGGTACCGTGGTACGCAGCAAGGACCGCCAGACCGGCGGCCCGCTGTACGGATCGCCACCGCCGACCGCGACGCTGGAAGCGAAGTACGACTATGCCGACTTCACTTTCGGCGCCTTCTACAGCCATCGCTGGCCAATGCAGCGCCCGGGTTTCGAGGAAGTCGAGCGCGATGCGGTGAATCTGCTCGACCTCGACGTCAGCTACCAACTCAGTCCGGCGTGGAATCTCAGGCTTTACCTGCGCAACGCTCTCGACGAGGACTACGTCGCGACTGCAGACGAATTGTCGGCGCTTGGGCAGGAGCGCTCGGTCGGGTTCAACCTGGTGTGGAATTCGCGCTGACCCAAGCGCGCGCTCCAGGCGCGCCGCCACCGCCGGATATTGCACACCTTCGCCGCGGGAGCATGCGCGTCGCTGCGGCGCGACAGGCACGTCCGCGAGCGCATTCCTGCGGCGCCGCAAGGTAGCATCTGCGCATCTGGCCAGCTTTGAACGAGCCCCTGCCCTTGCGCTTTCTCGCCGAACTCAAGCGCCGCAATGTGATCCGCATGGCCGGGTTGTATCTGGTCGGCGCATGGCTGGCGGTGCAGGTGGCGGCGACGTTGTTGCCGGTTTTCGAGGCGCCGGCTTGGCTGATGAAGGTCCTGGTCGTCGCGCTGGCTTTCGGTTTCCTGGCCGCGCTGGTGTTTTCCTGGATCTACGAACTGACGCCGGCGGGCCTCAGGCGCGACGAGGAACTGGTTTCTGGAAACGAACCGTACGCGGGCACGGAACGCCGGCTGCGCCGGATCAGCGACGCCCCGCAAGTCCAGGCGGAAACGCCGCCGCGCAGCTATTCGCGGCAGCGCCTGCAGGACCGGCTGATCATCGTCCTGTTGCTGCTGGCGATCGGCTACTTTCTGTTCGACAAGTGGCTGCACCAAACGCCGCCGCAGTCGCTGCCCGGCGCAACAACCGCGTCCACGAGCGCCGACGCGCCACTAACCGCTGCGCGGCCGCAAGCGGTCGCCGACCTGATCGCCGTGTTGCCGTTCCGCAACCGCAGTGCGTTGCCGGAGGACGCCTATTTCGCCGAGGGCATGCACGACGATCTGCTGACGCAGTTGTCGAAGGTCGCCGGGCTGAAGGTCATTTCGCGCACCTCGATGATGCGTTATGGCAACACCACCCTCTCGGTGCCCGAAATCGCCCGCGAACTGGGCGCGGCGGTGATTCTGGAGGGCGCCGTGCAGCGCTCGGGGAACCAGGTGCTGGTCACCGTACAGTTGATCGACGGCGACAGCGATGTGCACTTGTGGGCGGAACGCTACGATCGCGCGCTGACCACCGACAGCGTGTTCGCCATCCAGGCCGAAATTGCCCAGGCCGTTGCCGATGCGACGCGCGTGGCGCTGAGTCCGGCCGAGGCCCAGGCGCTGGCGACCGGATCGACCGGAAACATGCGTGCCTACGAGGCCTTCCTGCAGGGCAAGCTGCTGGCGGCAAACGATCTCGCCACGCCGGAGCGATTTGCCGCGGCGCTGGTACAGTTCGAGCGCGCCATCGCCCTCGATCCGCAATTCGCCGAAGCTCACGCGCGCAAGGCGCGCATCCAGTTGGCCAGTTACTGGTTCGGCTACAGCGACGCTACGATGCGCGATGCCGCCAAGCTGACCATCGAGCGGGCGGTCGCGCTGGCGCCGGACGACATCGAGACCTGGATGGCGCAGGCCTATTTCCATTACTGGGGCGAACTCGACTATGCCAGCGCCGACGCTTTGCTCGAACGCGTCATCGAGCGTGCACCCGGCAATGCCGAAGCCTGGTATGCGCGCGGCCTGGTGGGACGGCGCGACGGCCGTTTCGATGACACCATCGCCGCCTTCAGGGAGTCGCTGAAGATCGATCCGGCCAACACCGATACGCTGCTGGAGCTGTCCAACACCTTGTTGACCCTCGGTGATTACGAGGAATCGGATGTCTTGCGTGCGCGGGTCAAGGCACTCGGTGTGGAGGTCCCCTCGCACAGCGCCGAGACCGCCCTGAACCAAGGCGACATTGAAGGCGCATGGGCAGCGCTGGAGGGCCCGAACGACTTTTATTCGACGTTGCCGTTCCGTATTGCGTTGGCCAGTCGCAACCCGGACTGGATCGCCAAGGCGCTGTCGACCGAACTCTGGCCCGAGCGCCTGCGGCAGTTTCCGGATCACCCCGACACCCACGCACTCGCCGAGGCGGAGGCGCTATTGGTGCTCGGCCAGGGCGACGCGGCGCGAGCCAGGTTGCAGGCGGTCAAGGCGCGCATCGAAACACGCGCCAAACCGTATCCGGGTGGCTGGTCTTCCACCAGCTACTATTTCTACTACCCGTGCGACCTGCCGGGCATGCTCGGCGACCTCGAAGGCGTGCGCGCGGCCGAACGCGACTGGATCGACAACGCACCACGCGACGTCTGGGCGGAAAGTGGCATCCGCCTGGCGTTCGCCGTCGCCTTCGCGCGCGCAGGCGATGCCGAACACGCCCTGGACCACCTGGAGAAGCTGCAGTCGCAGATCGGACCGGTGAGCTTCATCAGCATGGAGCAAAGCCCCGGCCTCGACACGTTGCGCCAGCACCCGCGTTACCTCGCGCTCGCCGCGGGTTATGCAAAGTGGAAGCAGCAACGGCGCTCGACGACGCCCGCTTAGCCGCGATTTGCGCGCCGGGATCAGCCCGCCAGCCGCAACGAGTAGCCCACATAGACGGCATACGCGCCGAGCAGCAGCGCGCCGTTCCAACGCGTGATCTTCAGGCCCATCAGCATCATCGGCACCAGTACCAGGGCAAATCCGATCATCACCGGGATATCCAGCCACATCAGCGTGGGCGCGCTGGTCGGCAGCGGCGTGATGATCGCGGTGATGCCGAGCACGCACAGGACGTTGTAGATGTTCGATCCGAGCACGTTGCCGATGGCGATGTCGGCGTGCCCGCGGTACGCCGCCATGACGCTGGAAGCCATCTCCGGCAACGACGTGCCGATGGCAACGATGGTGAGCCCGATCACCAGCTCACTCATGCCCCACATCTTCGCCAGCGTTACCGCCGCGCCGACACACAAGTGGGCACCGCCCATCAAGGCGGCCAGGCCGACCACGATCAGGCCGATGGTCCATCCAAGCTTGCGATTCGCTTTCGGGTTCTCATTGGCGAATTCCGCCTGGACGGCTGCCGGCTCGCTCTTCGAGCACTTCAACAGATAAAGCATGAACGCGACGAAGGCGCCGACCAGAATCAACCCCTCCCAGCGGACCAGCTGACCAAAACTGGCAAGACCCCAGAGCAGAAAGCTGACCGCGATCACGATCGGCAGTTCGACGCGCACCATGCGCAGTTGCACCGCCATCGGAGCGACCAGTGCAGCCAGTCCCAGAATGACGCCGACGTTCGCGATGCTCGAGCCGACCACGTTGCCGATCGCGATGTCGGTATTGCCGTTTACCGCCGCACCGATGTTGACCGCCAGTTCGGGCGTCGAGGTGCCGAAGCCGACGACCACCAGGCCGATGACGAACTGACTGATACCGAAGCGCTCCGCTACCGACGATGCGCCTTTGACGAAGAGGTCGGCGCCGACCACCAGAATGGCAACACCGCCGACAAGAATGAGGAACTGAAGGAGCATGGAAGATCAGGCGACAGCTTGGGGACTTCGAGGCTAGCAGAGGACCCGAGCGCCGACCGTGCAGAGCTTGTTCAAACGCAAGGCGGGCACGCGCGAGGCGATGGAACTCGCGGGCAGAACCGGGTCGTAACCCATGTCGCTGCAGGGCGTCGGCAGTTGCTTTGACGGATGGTGCTGCCCCGGCTCGGTGCCGATCAGCCCGGAAGTGCGGATCGATGCCTGTGTCGAAAGTGGATTCAGTTGGGTCGACATCAGCGTTCACCATGCCCGCGCCACCGCGCACCACTCGTGCGCGTGGATCCCATTGATCGGCCGCTGATCGGGCAAGCGTTGCAGGAGCCGATGATCCTGCTGACTCGCAACCGGCTGATCGCGGCCTACTCGGGACTGGGGCGGCTGGTCTGATGGCTTGGATTTCTTCGCCGAACTCAAGCGCCGCCAATTCATGCCTTTCGGTATTCGCGCTGTCACCAATAAAGCGCCAACTGTTTATTAGCAGCCCTACTCGGCAGGCATTATGCTGCGAACAGCCAAGCCCCGGGATCAGCCTGCGGGAGGCGGGAGCCCCATGAGCATTCGCAAGTACCTGTTCCGCATCATCAACTGGATTTCGCGTCACTTCTTTGCGAGCCGGTTGAACTATGCCCACATCCAGGCCTTCATCTACAACAACTCCTGGCACAAGTTCTTCAACCTGGTCCACGTGCACTGGGACATGTGGCGTGGCAAATCGATCACCAGCAGCCGGCCCTACATCTGCGTGTTCGAGGTGACCAACGTCTGCAACCTCAAATGCCCCTTCTGCCTCACCGGGAAGGGCATTTCAGGCGGCCGCGACGTCCGCCACATGACCTTCGAAGAATCGAAGCAGATCATCGACGCGATCGCGCCGCACACCTACTTCATGCAGGTGTACACCTGGGGCGAGCCGCTGCTCAACAAGGATCTGGTCCGCATCGTCGAGTACGCCAAGGCGCGCAACGTTTACGTCATGCTCTCTACCAACGCCACGGCAATGACGCCCGCCTACAACAAGCGCCTGATCGATTCCGGCATCGACTACGTGATGGTGGCCATCGACGGCGGCAGCCAGGAGACCTACAAGAAGTACCGCGTCGGCGGCGACTACGACAAAGTTCTCGCCAACGTGAAGGACCTGCTGCAGCAGAGACGGGAGCGCAAGCTCGAACACCCCTTCGTGGAATGGCAGTTCATCGTCTTTCGCCACAACGAGCACGAGGCCAGGTCCACCGAGGCGATGGCCTACGAGATCGGCATCAACAAGTTCACGCCGCTGCCGGCCTACGTCGAGGATCCGGAGTGGGCGGCCACCGATCCGGAGTACCGGACCGAGCTCAAGAACCCCGAGCGCCTGAAGGATTGCGATCGCCCCTGGTCGCACCTCAACGTGCGCGCCGATGGCGGCGTTGCATCGTGCTGCTATTCCTTTTTCAAGAAGGACGACCTCGGCGAACTGACCATGCACAGCTTCGACGAGGTCTGGAACAATGCCCATTTCCAGCAGTCGCGCCGGCTGATCACCCAGTTCAAGCGCGGCCAGGAAATGGAACAATCCAGCCTGCTGTGCCGCGATTGCCTGAAGACCGGCGTGCGCCCGAGTTTCATCGAGACGCCGACCGACACGCAGGCCAAGCAGAAGGCGGTCGCCGGCGCGCACGACAAGGCGGCGCCGCGCAGCATTCCGGTCCAGGTCATTACCGACGGGTCCTGAAGAAGGCCATCACCAGGGCCACCGAGATCGCTTCGCCGGCCATGATCCAGATGCGGCTGCCGATCGCCACCAGCAGGCATGCTGGCGCCGGCATGTAGGGCAACAGCAGCAGGTACAGGGCCGATTCGCGAACGCCGATGCCGCCCGGCGCGAACACGGCGACCAAGCCGGCGGCAAAACTGAGCCCCATGCTGGCGGCGATCGGCAGTGCCGCACCCTCCGGGATCGGCTGCAAGGCGGCGACGAAGGCCAGGAAGGCGCCTCCGAACGCGGCCCAGAACAGCACGTAATAGAGGTATACGGCGAACATCCGCCTGGCGCTCGGAAGCGCGGCGGCGGCGAAAGCGCGACCGATGGCGCCCGGCAGATAGCGCATCAGACCGAGCAGACGCGGGTGCATCAACAGCGCCAGCAAGACCGCAAGCAGCACGACGGTACCGCCGCCAAGCGGGAAGTCCATCGCCAGCGCCACCGCCGGCAGGCCGGCGGAAATCGCCGCGCCGCACAACAGCAAGGTTTCCAGGTACAGCGCGAGCACCGTCGTGGCAGCAGGAATGCCCTGCTCAGTGCTCATCGCGATGCGACCGACATAGCCCCAGACCGCACCCGGCAGGTAGCGACCCAGCGACGACAACAGCCAGGTGCGGATGCTGGATCGGGCGTCGGTATCGGCGCCCAGCGCGCGCAGGATCAGGTGCCAGCCGAGGGCATCGAGGAAAAACAGCGCCACCAGCGCCAGCGAGGCCAGCAGCATCAGGCCGGGGTGCAATTCCCACTCGAGATGCCGGATCTCGTTCCACTGCGCCAGCAGCAGCCACAGCATGCACGCCAGCGCCAGCGCGACGAAAACCCAGCGCCAGTAGCGCGGCATCAGACTTCCGGACGCGCGCGCAGCACCCGCGCCGGCACACCGCCGACCCGCGCCCCCGCGGGCACGTCGCGGTTGACCACCGCATTGGCGCCGACCACGGCGCCCTGGCCGATGCGCACGCCATCGAGGATCTTGGCGCCGGCACCGACCCAGACGCCATCCTCGATGACGATGCCGCGGGCGCTGAACCCCTGTTGCGAGATCGGTCGCGCATCGTCATCGAACCGGTGACTCGAGGCGACCACGAAACACTGCCCGGCGATCATGACGTGGTTGCCGATGGTGAGCCCGCCGTTGCCGTAGAGCACCGTGCCCTGGCCAATGCCGCTGTGACTGCCGATGTGAATGAAGCCCTCGGGCGGTCCGGCATTCAGGCAGGCGAAGCTGCGCACGAAACTCTGCTCGCCGATGCGGATGCCTACCGCCTGCGCACTGGTGGCGATCAGTTGCACGTACTCGTCGATGATCGCGCCACGCCCGAGTTCTATCTGGCGCGGGCAGCGCAAACTGGTGTGGTGGCCGATGAAGGCGCGCCGCGCCAGGCCGCGGAAGGCCAGCGGGTAGAGCAGGCGCCGCAGCCCGAAACCGGGCAGGCCCGGGATCGCGTGGCAAAGGCCGAGCACGAGCTCATGACAGAACAGCGCCCAGAGGCCGGCATCGGCGCCCACGGTGAGCCGGATATAGCGAGCCAGGCTCGACTCCGATGCGTACATCGCATGCAAATCGTAGTGCCGGCTCTCGCGCGCGCTCAAGAGTCCTGCGCCCCCTCGCGCGTGGCGTGCGCCACCCAGCTCGCGCTGGCGCCGGGCCGCGCCACCACCTGGATCCGGCCAAAACCGGCATTCGCTAACATGCCCTCGACGTCATCGCGGGAAAAATAGTGAGTGACCGGAGCAGCGAGGCGGTCGAACCAGCCGAGCACGTTTTCGCGGAATGGGAACTGCGCGTAGATGCGTCCCGGAATGCGCTCGGCGAGGCCGCGCAATCCGGGCAAGCGCGACAGGATCCGGTACGGCACCAGCAGGAAGATCTCGGAGAGCACCGCCAGCACCCAGGACAACGCGCGCAGCAAGGCGAACGGCATGCGCGTGGTGATGCGCCGCAACCACTCGATCGGCTGGTACCAGAATTCGCGCTTGCCGTAGACCCAGAGCACCAGCGGGCGGCCCGCCGCAACCACGCGCGCGATGCTGCGCACGGCCATCGCGGGATCGGGAAGGTGCTGCAGCACGCCCACCGAGTAGACCAGATCGAAGCGCGGGCGAAACGGCAGGGCATAGGCGTCGGCCTGGACCACGTGCAGCTTGGGGTAACGGCTGGTTTGCGCGTACGCGGTCTCCACCGCCTCGCTGAGATCGACCGCGACCACCTCGGCGCCGAAGCTGCTGGCCACGCTGGCCGGACGGCCCGAGCCGCAGCCGACCTCCAGCACCAGCTTGCCGGCGAAATCCTCGGGACCGAGGAAGGGCTGCACGAATCCCAGGAAGATCGAGCGGAAGTAGTCGAAATTGTCGACGAAACTGGTCCACTGGTAGCCGAACGCGCGCATCGTGCGCGCCTTGCGGTCGCGCAGGTGCGCGGGCAGGGCCGGTGCCGAGAAACGGGCGGCGTGGCGGGCCACGAAATTCGGATAGCGGCCGTGCAGACACTGCGCCAGCAGCGCGTCGGGCAGCAGGCGCGGGATGCCGCCGACGATCGGGTAGACCTTGCCGCAGGCGCAGCGCAGGAATCCCTCGACGATCTCGTCGCTATCGCCGATGCGCTCCTCGCTCAGGACCTCGAGGCTCAGCGGGCCGGCGCAGGCGGGGCAGCAAAGGATGTCGAGCAATCGGGCTTTCATCGGGCGTCGTTCGGGTTGGCGGCTGTGCGGGGACCGTTCCTGGTCAGCACAAGGATATAGGAGGGCAGCAGCACATAAGCCGCCCGCCAGAGCCAGGCCGGCACACGCTCGATCAAGCTGCCAGGCCGAATCATGTCGCGCGCCATGAACCGGTCGGGATCGCGTAGCACGGCGATGGTGAAGTCGCGCCGCCCGAATCCGCCCAGCAGGCGTTCGATGCCCCACCAGGTGCGCAGATTTTCGTAGTAGCGGGGCCCGCGCCCGGCCATCCGCATGTAGCGATCGGCCGCCCACTTGGGAAGCCAGGACAGGAACGGAAGCTTGTAGTGCGGCTCGACGATGGTGAGTCGGGAAGCAGCGCCGAAGTAACAGACGCCGCCGTGACGGAGCACGCGGTGGATCTCGTCGAACAGCCGCCCGGCATCGGGCACATGCTCGTACACGTGGTTGCAGATGACGAGGTCGAGACAGGCGTCCGGCAAGGGCAACATCTGCGAATCGGCGAGGACCGGATGCACGTTGTCGACGCCGTCGATGTGCCCGGCCTGCAGCGCGGCAGCGTCGATGTCGAACGCAAACACGTGATCGAAATGTCCGCACAGCGCTCTCGCGAACAGGCCGCTGCTGCTGCCGACATCGGCAGCCAGGCCCCGCTGCACATTGTCCTCGATCGCACCTGCGGCCTTCAGGACCGCCAGCAGTTTGCCGACCTTGGGTGCCTTGTAGTCCGCGTCGAGGATGATCGGGGCGATTTCCGAGTACCCGCGCTGGTACTTGTCCGGCGATGGCTCCGTCATGTCGGGCGCCCTGCCCTGTCGCGTCGCCACAGCAGGTAGACGTAAACGGCCCAGAGTCGCAGGCCGTGGTCGCGCGCCCCGCTGCGATGCGCGGCCAGCAGACCTTCGACTTCCGCGGCATGCAGCGGACCGGCATCGCTGCGCAGCAAGGCCAGCAACGCATCGCCCAGCCCGCCGCGGAACCAGGCCCCCACCGGCACGGCGAAACCCTGCTTTCCGCGACGGGCGATGCAGGGAGGCAACAGGTGGCTGAAAGCTCGTCGCAACAGACGCTTGCCGCCACGCAATCCTGACTGCCACTGCGTCGGGAACGACATCGCCAACTCCACAAGATCGCGATCGAGAAAGGGTGCCCGCAATTCCAGGGAGTGCGCCATCGAGGCGCGATCGGTCTTCTGCAGGATGTCCTGCGGCAGGTACACCAGGCCATCCGCGGCCATCATCGCGTCGATACCGTCGAGCGTCGTGCTGCGCGGCAGCGTGGGCGGCTCGTGACCGAGACCGGCGAGGTCCGGGAGCAGGCGCGCGTGCTCGTCAGGGCGGAACAATTCCGGCGCCACATAGGCCCGACCGCTCAGCATCGCGTCCGCCTGCCGGAGGAACAGGTGCGCGCGCTTGAGCAAGCTCCCGCTGTGATGCGCGGTGGGTTCCGGAATCGCCCCGATGGCACGCGCAGCCAGCTTGCGCAGAGGCGCCGGCAAGCGGCTGTACCAGCGCAGGATCACGCGCGCCCGATAGCGTTCGTAGCCGCAGAAGATCTCGTCGCCGCCATCGCCGGAGAGCGCGACCTTCACCGATCGCGCCGCCAGCCGAGAGACCAGTGCCGTCGGCAACAGCGACGGGTCGGCGAAGGGTTGCCCGAGGTGACCACGGAGCAGGCTCTCGATGGCATCCGGCCCTTCCAGCGCAAAGGTTTCCTGATGGTGCATGCATCCCAGCTTCTCCGAAACCAGTTGCGCGTAGCGCGACTCGTCGAAGCTGGCATCGGTGAATCCGGCGGTGAAGGTGTGCATGCGTTCGGTCGTGAGGGATGCCGCCACCGAAGTGACGATCGTCGAATCGATGCCGCCGGAGAGCATCGCGCCCACCGGCACATCGGACACCATGCGCCGCTGCACCGCGACCCGCACCGCTCCCTGCAGCAGTCCCTCGGCGTCGACCTCACTGCCGTCGAAGCGCCGGCTGGGCATCGACCAGTAACGCACTTGGCGCACTCGCCCCGCGGGACTCCACTCGAGGAAATGGGCCGGCAGCACCTCGTGGATGCCGACATACGCCGTGCGTCCCGGCAGGGCGAATCCATAGCGGAAGTAGTCGGAGGTGCTGTCCAGATCCTCCTCGCGCGGTGCATTGGGAAGCAGGCGCATGAGAGCCGGCAATTCCGACGCGCAGGCGAACTCGCCGGCATCGGTCCCGGCAAAGTACAGGGGCTTCTCGCCGAAGCGGTCGCGCGCGGCCAGCAGCCGTCGCTGCTCGGCGTCCCAGAAGACGAATGCCCACATCCCCTCGAGGCGATCGAGGAAGGCCGCACCGTGCAGCAGCAGTCCCGCAAGGATCACCTCGGTGTCGCCCTCCGTGCGGAACTGCCAGCGCCCCTGCAGTTCAGTCCGCAGTTGTCGGTAGTTGTACAGTTCGCCGTTGTAGTTCAGAACGTGTCGCCCGGTCGGATCGGACATCGGCTGGTGACTCTTGGCTAGGTCGATGATCGACAGCCTGCGCTGACCCAACCACGCGTCCCCAATGACCAGGTCGGCGCCCTCGTCAGGACCGCGATGGGCCAGCGCGTCGAGTGCCCCCCTGGCGCGGGCGATGTGCTCCTGCTGACCAATCTGGCGGTCGTAAAGGAACAGGATTCCGCACATGGCTGTCAGCCCTCGCGCGCCATGGCGGCGGCGTAAATGCGCAGGTACCCGTCGGCGGCAGCATCCCAGGAGAGCCCCAGTTCGGCGATCCGCTGCCGGGCCGCATGCGCCAGGCGCAGGCGCAGTTTACGGTCGCTGAGCAGCCGGGCTAGTTGGCAAACCAGGGCCGACTCGTCGTTGACGGCGAACAGCAAACCCTCAATGTCCGGACGCACCAGCTCGCGCAGGCCGACGATGTCGCTGGCAACGATCGGCAGTCCTGCGGCCATCGCCTCCAGCACCACGTTGGGACGACCTTCGCTGTGACTGCACAGCAGCAATGCCGCACCGCTCGCCAGCTGCGCGGGCACTCGCTCCGGGTCCACCGCACCGCGGAACTCCACCGCATCCCCAAGCCCGAGCGCGGCGGCCTCCCGTTCCAGCGCCGCGCGCTCCGGCCCATCGCCTACCATGCGCAGCACGACGCCGGATTGCAGTTCGATCGGCAGGCGGGCCATCGCGCGCAGCGCCAGGCCGACGTTCTTCCGCGGGATCAGGCTGCCGACGACGAGCAGGACCAGCCGTCCGCGGGTATCGCCGTCCCCGGTGCCGCACTCCGAGAAATCGCTGCCGACGCCATTGCCGACGAAACGGAACTTGCCGGCATGCGACGGGAAACGCTCCGCGATGTCCCGGAGCAGGCCCTCGCTGACGCAGACGATCTGACGGTTCAAGGCAACGCACGCCCGCATGAGCAACCGCTGCAACGACGAGTCGGCAAGGCGCTGGGCGTCCTCGCCACGTATCGTCGTGACCACCGGAATCCGCAGCAGCCAACCGGCGCATCCGGCAACGACGCCGGTCGGCGCCCAGTTCGCATGCAGCAGGTCCGCGTTCCGCCCGCGTCGCAGGCAAGCCCAGAACATCGACAACAGGAAGACCGGCAGCAGCAGCCGCAACCAGGGTCGGCGGCGGAGCGCAACCGGCACGCCACCCTGCGCGTGCGCCAGCAGTTGGTATCGCCAGGGGGCGTAGCGGAAGGCATGGATCGGCGTGTCCCGCCATGCGGTTCGACCGGGAGCTGTGGCGGACGGAACGACGACCTCGATGCGCACGCGGCGCGCCAGCGCCTCCACCAGCCGCGCGACGAAAATGCCGCTCGATCCCGAGATCTCGAGGGGAAACGATGTTGTGACCAAGGCTACCCGCATGGCTGCACCAGCCCGCGCTTCGCAAGGGGCGTCAGCATCAAGGCTTCTGCGGTTCCGATTTCGCCGACATCAGGTAAGTCAGCGCCGTGATCTGCTCCGACACCAGCCCGATCAGGAAGATGATGGCAGCGGCACTGAACATCAGTGCGCTCATGTTGGTGAAGCGACCGTCGGTGAAATAGGTGTAGGAGTAGTAACCCCCACCGACGCAGAAGAACAGCCCGGATGCCGGCACGAACAGCTTGAGCGGCGAATACAGGGTGGCGATCTTGAAGATGATCAGGAGAAAGCGCAGGCCATCGCGCAGCGGCCGGATGTGGCTGCCGCTGCCGAGCCTGCGGGCTACCGGAACCGGAAGGTAGGCCACTGGGTACGCGCTGCGGAAGAACGCCATCGTGCAGGTGGTGGGGTAGCTGAATCCATTCGGCAGCATGTGCAGAAACTGACGAAACTTGTCGAGACGCACGGCGCGGAAGCCGGAGGTCAGGTCACGCACCTGCTGGCCGGTCATCCAACTTGCCAGCCGATTGTAGAAGTGGTTCGCCAGTCCCCGGCCGATGCTGGCCTGACCGGAGCCGTCGCGCGCGCCGACCACCATGTCGTAGCCCTCCTCCAGTTTGCCGAGGAGCGCGGGAATGTGCGCCGGGTCGTGCTGGCCATCGGCATCCATGAACACCACCACATCGCCGCCAGCTGCACGGGCGCCGCGCTTTATTGCGGCACCGTTGCCCATCGAGTACGGCGATCCGAGGACTTTCGCGCCCGACTGCGTCGCCACGGCCGCAGTGTCGTCGCAGGAACCGTCGTCAACCACGATCACCTCTGCGTCCGGAATCACTTGGCGCAGCCGCGTCAACGTCTGTCGCAATCCCACCGACTCGTTCTTCGCCGGCATGACAATCGAAATTCGCATGCACTCTCCCGGGCTGGAGCATGGGAGATTAACCTGCCTGCAGGATTCCTGCGAGCGCCTTGGCACCCGCCTTGGCACCCGTCACTTTGGCGCCTGCGAAACCTGGGCGCCGTGCGCCGCATTCTGGAGTGCTCGGAGACGCCTGGCTCGGCCTGAAGCGCAAGGTCGCCACAAACGCCACGCAACGCCGGGGATGCAGGCGGGTACGCGCGATGCCCAAGACTTCGCAGCGAAATTAGCGACAAGCGCACATCGCTGCCATCAGCGCACTTGATCGACCCGCGGCGCCGCCCGACGGACGGCGCCGCACGAGACATGACTTACAGCCCCAGCGCTTTTTCCGCCGGCACGTACTCGAAGCCGAAACCTTCGGCCACCGGCTGATAGGTCACCTTGCCGGCGTGCACATTGAGGCCGCGCAGCAGGTGGATGTTCTCGGCCATCGCGCGCTTTGCGCCCTTGGTTGCCAGTTCGAGGATGAACGGCAGCGTGGCGTTGTTGAGCGCGAAGGTCGAGGTGCGCGGCACCGCGCCGGGCATGTTGGCGACGCAGTAGTGCACCACGTCGTCGACGATGTAGGTTGGATCGGCATGCGTCGTGGCATGCGCGGTTTCGAAGCAGCCGCCCTGGTCGATGGCGACGTCGACCACGGCGGCACCGGGCTTCATGCGCTTGACCATCTCGGCGCTGACCAGCTTCGGCGCCGCGGCGCCGGGGATCAGCACGCCGCCGATCACGAGGTCGGCGCTGAGCACCGCCGATTCGACGGCATCGTGGCTGGAGAACACCGGTTCGATACGGGTGCCGAACTGCGCAACGAGGCGACGCAGCACGTCGACGTTGCGATCGAGCACTACCACGCGCGCGCCCATGCCGACCGCCATCAGCGCGGCATTCGCGCCGACCACGCCGCCGCCGAGGATCACCACCTTGGCCGGTGCCACGCCGGGCACACCGCCGAGCAGCATGCCGCGACCGCCGTTGGCCTTCTGCAACGCGGTCGCGCCGGCCTGGATCGACATGCGGCCAGCGACTTCCGACATCGGCGCCAGCAGCGGCAGGCCGCCGTTGTTCGCGGTCACGGTTTCGTAAGCGATGCAGGTCGCACCCGACTTGATCAGGTCTTCGGTCTGCGGCAGGTCCGGCGCCAGGTGCAGGTAGGTGAACAGCACCTGGCCCTCGCGCAAACGCGCGCGCTCGACCGCCTGCGGCTCCTTGACCTTGACGATCATGTCGGCCTGCGCGAACACCTCTTCGGCGCTGCCCAGCACCTTGGCACCTGCGGCGACGTAGTCGGCGTCGGAGAAGCCGATGCCGCTGCCGGCGAGCGTCTCCACGACCACCTGATGGCCATGCTGGGTGAGTTCGCGCACCGATGCCGGCACCATGCCAACGCGGTATTCGTGATTCTTGATTTCCTTGGGTACGCCGATAAGCATGATCGCCTCGCCTCGCTGCTGGGGTGGGCCTGTCATGCTGCACCGCAGCAGCGCAAACGGCTGCATCGACAGGGCCAGACAGGATAGCCATGCAGTTTATTGATCCAGTCGCGGAGTTTTTCGCTGTAGTTTTTGTCCGGAAAGAATAATCTGCTGACAGCTCGACCGTCAGGAGCATGAAATTCCATGCGTCAGCAGAAAGTGCATAGAAATCAATTGGATAGAGTTGATCGACGCATCTTGCGCGAGTTGCAACTGGATGGTCGGCTCGCCAATGTCGAACTGGCCAGACGCGTCGGCCTCTCGCCGACGCCATGCCTGGAGCGCGTGAAGAAGCTCGAAGACGAGGGCTTCATCACTGGCTATCACGCCCGCCTCAACCCCGCGCGCCTGGGCGCCGACCTGCTGGTGTTCGTCGAGATCCGTCTGGTGCGGACCTCCAAGGACGTGTTCCAGGCGTTCAAGGCAGCCGTGGTGGAACTGCCGCAGGTGCTCGAATGCCATCTGGTGTCCGGCGACTTCGACTACCTGATCAAGGCGCGCGTCGCCGACATGGGTGCTTACCGACGCCTGCTCGGCGAGACCTTGTTGACACTGCCGCACGTGTCCGGTTCGCGCAGTTACGCGGTGATGGAAGAGGTGAAGGAGACGCTGGCGCTGGCGGTGCCGGAGTGAGTACAGATCCTTCGCTCCGGTCGCCCGATGTGCGCGGCTACATCGCGTGATTGGGGTACTTGCCGCAGATTCGCTGCGGTGCATCGCTTCGCGATACATCGCCCTTCCAAAGCCCGGCTCTCGCGTGGATGTGGGTCCAGACGTGCACGGACGCTTTTCGCTTGAATGCTGGAAAGCCTCCGGATGAATCCAGACCCACCAAAGCAACTGCCGGCAAGCGCGCGGTTGAATTTGTACCCACTCAAAGCAGTTCGATCACGCGGCTCGAAATGCGGCGTCGATTGCGGCGGGCTATGCTCGGCGCACCTGCCAATGGAGATGCTGCCGTGCGATGGTTTCCCGCGCTTGCCCTCGTCGCCGCAACGCTGCTGGCGGTAGCACTCCCGGTCCGTTCCGAGACGACCAAGGCACCGTTGTCCTACAAGGGCAAGACTGTGCTGGTCACCGGCTCCACTGACGGCCTCGGCCGCGAACTGGCGCGTGCGCTCGCAGCGGATGGGGCCCACGTCATCGTGCATGGCCGCAATGCCGAGCGCGGTCAGGCGCTGGTCGACGAGATTACCCAGACGGGCGTTGGATCGGCGAAGTTCGTCGGCGCCGATTTCGCCTCGCTCGACGCGGTTCGCGCCTTCGCCGACACCATCGCGAAGGACTATCCGAGGCTCGACCTGCTGGTCAACAACGCCGGCATCGGCCTGGCCGACGACCACCCGCGCGAAACCAGTGCCGATGGCTTCGAACTGCACTGGGCCGTCAACTACCTCGCCGGCTGGGTATTGATCCATCGACTGCGCCCTGCGCTCGAGGCCGCCGCGCCGTCGCGGATCGTCAATGTCGCGTCGCTGAGCGCCGATCCGATCGACTTCGACGACGTCAATCTCGAACTACCGGGCGCGGCGAAACGCGCCTATGGGCAAAGCAAGCTGGCGCAGGTATCGATGACAACTGAACTGGCCCCGGGATTCGTGGCCGATGGCATCACCATGATCTCGGTGCACCCCGCCACCATGATGAACACGACAATGATCGCGAAGCTCGACCTGCCGCCGCGCACCAGCGTCGACGAGGGCCGCATCGCGGTGATGAGCCTGATCACCGCGCCGGAACTGGAAGCCGGCGCCTTTTATGTCGGCGCGAAACTGGGTACGCCGCACGCGCAAGCCCGAGACGCTGAGGCGCGCGCCAGGTTGGTTGCGCTGAGTGCCGAGCAAACCGGCGTACCGCTGGCCACGGCGGCATCGCATTGACCCTTTGAGCGTGATCATGCGGCTCCCGGCGCATTGCGTGCAGGCTATGCGCCACCGTGAACCGCTGGAGTAGATCCGCGTGACTCGATACCCACGCCGCGAGGATTTCTCGATCGGCGAAAAAGCCGCGTTGTCGCGCCTGATCAGCGAGGACGACATTTTGCGCATGGCTGCCATCACCGGCGATTTCAACCCCGTCCACATCGACGAGGAGTTTGCCGCGATGACCCGCTTCAAGGGTCGTATCGCCCACGGCGTGTTCAGCTCCGGACTGATCTCCGCGGTACTCGGCATGCATCTGCCTGGTCCGGGCGCGGTCTACCTGAAACAATCGCTGCAGTTCCTGCATCCTCTGCGCCCCGGCGATGTGTTGACCGCCGAAGTCGAAGTGATCGCCTGGCGCGCCGAAAAACGCATCATCACCTTGCAGACTCGATCGTTGAACCAGGACGGAACCGGCATCGCCGACGGCGAGGCCGTGTTGCTGGTGAGCTGAGGCCGCGACAAGCCCGAGCGCCTGCAGCCCAACTCAGCCACAGCGGCGCGCAACCGCTCCTCGTAGCGGAGCTTGCTCCCCTGCTCGCGGCATGCGCAGCCGAGCAAGCTCGGCTCTACAAGAGCCGGCTGCCGATGCTTCTGTAGAGCGGAGCTTGCTCCGCTGCTCTAGGCCATCCGCAGCCGAGCAAGCTCGGCTCTACAAGAGCCGGCTGCCGATGCTTCTGTAAAGCGGAGCTTGCTCCGCTGCTCTCGGCCAAACGCAGCCGAGCAAGCTCGGCTCTACAAGAGCGCAGGCCGATGCTTTGGTAGAGCGGAGCTTGCTCCGCTGCTCTAGGCCAAACGCAGCTGAGCAAGCTCGGCTCTACAGGAGCCGGCGGCCGATGCTTCTGTAGAGCGGAGCTTGCTCCGCTGCTCTAGGCCGTGTGCAGCCGAGCAAGCTCGGCTCTACGGGAGCGCAGGCTGCTTCAGCGACCGATCCAGGTGAAATAACGCCAGGCGCCACCGTAGGCGCGCGAGGTCTGGTCCACGAGCGCATGCCCGCCAACCGCCAGCCGCTGCGGCAACTGTGCGTCGAACTGCACGTGGTTTATTGCCATCCAGCGCGCAAAACTGGCGCTGGGTGTGGAATGGAAGTCGACCACGCCGAGCAGGCCGCCGGGATTCAACTGCTGGCGCGCGGCGGCGATGCAGCGCCCCTGCTCGGCGCCTGTCATGCTGAGCATGTAGGAGGCGAGCACGATGTCGAACGGGCCGTCGAGGTGGGCGCTGCCGAGTGCCCCGTGGACCAGTTGCGCGCGCGTGCCGAGCCGCCGCCGTGCGACTTGCAGCATCGGCTGCGCCAGATCGACGCCGACCAGTCGCGAGCGCGGGAACACCCGGCTCAACAGGTCCAGGTTGCGGCCGGTGCCACAGCCGATCTCGAGGATGCTCGGCGTACGCCAGCCCTGCTGCATGCTGAGCCCGGACAATTCGGCGACCAGACGCGTGCGACCGAACAGGAACAGCGGCCGCGTCAGGTCGTAGATCGGCGCATGCAGTCGGTAGTAGCCGGAAAGATCAGTGCCGATGCGCGCGCTCATGCGGCCACCTCGGCGAGCATCACCGAACCATAGGTGCCGACGCGATCGCGCCGGTGCCAGCTCTCGCTGTCGTGCGCGGTGAGCACCTGTTGCGCGAACGCCGGCAGGAATTCCACCTGAGACGCTGCCGAGCGCAACAGGATGCGCCCCCCCGGAGCGCAACGTTCGAGAATCATCCGCCACTCGTGTTCGAGCGCAGCCACATCGTTGGCCCACAACCAGTCCTGGTGGTCGAGCAGCACGAAATGCGTCAGCGCGCCGGCGTGGCCTTCGAGGAACGCACTGAAACTGGAGGTATGCACGTGCACGCGGTGAATGCGCTCGCGCAGGCATTCCAGATTCTCGCGGCGCAGGTAGTTGGGGCAACACTGGCGGGTGTAGGCGCCGTGCAGGTAGAGCCGCCAGAAATAATTCTCCGCGATCGGCACTTCGGTCATCAGCCAGCGCACCTTGTCCTGCACATAGGCGCTGACGCCGCCCGGATATTGCGCGGTGATCAGATCGCGCTGCGCGCGCGGCACACCGGCCAGCGCGAGGGTGGCCGGCTGGCGCACCAGGGCGCGCATCGCCGGTCCGAACAGGCGCGGTTCGATCTCTGCGTACCGTTGCCGCTGGGTGGCCAGATCGGGCGCCTCGAACAGCCGCTCAAGATCGCGATGCAGCGCCGGGCGGGCGATACGCAGCAGGCTGCGCAACAGCCAGGCGATGTCGCCGGACGCGCCGCAGAAATAGAACGAGCCGCGACCGCGACCGTTGAACCAGTGCAGATGCCGGTCCCAGAACGCCGCCGAGGCGGCGAGCAGGCGCGGGCGCAGGCGATGTCGATAGAGCTGCTCGAAACCCGGGTGGCGGCCTTCGCCAAACAGCGCAAACAGATCGTCGTGGTCGAGCACGGCCAGCGCAGCCAGTTTCAGGTCGAGTAGCGCGTTCTGCCGCGAGTTGAGATCGACGCAGTGAATCTCGGCGGGATCGTCGAGCAGGTAGTCGAGCGCATTGCAGCCGGCGCTGGTGATCATCGCGATACGACTGCCGGATGTCACGCCGAGCAGGGCGCGGTCTGCGCGCGGATCCTCCCAGCAGGTGTTGTAGATCAGACGCGAAGCGTGCACATGGCGAAACCAGCGGTCGTATGCGCGTTGCTTGAGTGTCGACATGCCAGTCCCCAGGGTTATGCCAGTGCCAGTGTTGTGGCTTCGAACAGCGCCCATCCGAGCCCGATGGCGGCGATGACATCGCTCGGGTAATGCAGGCCGAGCACCACCCGCGACATCGCCACCGCGGCGCAGAAAGGCCAGAGCAACAGCCCCGCCAGCGGATAGGCATCGCTTGCCACCAACGTGAAGCCAACCGCGTGCAGCGTGTGTCCGGACGGAAAACTGAATTCGTCGAGCGGCGCGACGCGGGTGCGCAGCGCTTGCTCGACTGCCAGCGGTCTTGGCCGTCGACTGATCTGCTTCAGCGACTTGTAAACCAGCAGACTGGTGAGCCCCAACAAGGCCATCTGCAGCGCGACGCGTTGGCCCGATTCGCCGCCGAACAACAGCAGACCCAACATCAGCAGGTACCAGATGATGCCGTCGCCGAGGCGCGATACGACGGCGAACACGGCAATCGTGCGGCGGCTCTGAGAATGACGTCGAACCAGCCGGGTGAGGCGCAAATCGGACGCGCAGAACTGTTCAGACAGTCGTCGAATGGAGAGCGACATCATGGTTCTTCTCCTTGGGTCCGGTTGGGTGCTGCTGCGCCATCAGCGCGCACAGCAACTGCACGAAGTCGTCCGCAACCCGTTGCGGACTCAAGTGCTCCACGGCAAGCCGGGCGGCGCTTCCCAGGCGCCGGCCCTTGAGCCACGCCAGCGTGGCCTTTTCGGCTGCGCGCACGAATGCGCTGGACTTGGCGAATGGCGCCAGTTCACCGCTGACCCCGCATTCGATGTGCTCGTGCGCCGCAGCGTAGTCGAAGGCACACACGGTCAACCCGCTGGCCATCGCTTCCAGGGTGACGTTGCCGAAGGTTTCGGTCAGCGAGGGAAACAGGAACAGATCGGCGCTGGCGAAATGGCGCGCCAGTTCGTGACCGAGCAATACCCCCGGAAACAGGTGCTGCGGATGCTCACGCTGCAACGCGCCCCGCGACGGACCGTCGCCGATCCACAGCATGCGCGCACCCGGACTCAGGCTGTGGATGCGTTCGAACGCGGCGGTGGCCAGTTCCAGGTTCTTTTCCGGCGCCAGGCGTCCGACATGCACCACCAGCGGCGCACAGTCGGCAACGCCAAGTTGCCGCCGCAGCTCGACATCACGGTGGCGCGGGTCGAAACGCTCGGTATCGACCGCGCGGCGCAGCAACTCGACGCGGGCAAAGCCATTGGCGCCGAGCCATTGTTTCAGCTCCTGCGTTGGCACCAGCGTGCAGTTGGCGCGGTTGTGGAAATGGCGCATCCAGGCGCGCGCGCTGGATTGCAGATATGCGGCACCGTAATGGCGGAAATAGTCATCGAAACGCGTATGGAAGCCGCACACGACGGGAACGCCTGTCGCCCTGGCCGCAGTTACGGCCGACCAGCCTAGCGGTCCCTCGGTGGCGACATAAACCGCGTCGACCCGTTGGTCGCGGATCAGTCGCTTGAGGCGCCCGCCCGCGGGCAGCCCGAACTTGAGCCCGGGGTAACGTGGGATCGGCAGACCGCGGGTCAGAACCTCATCGCTGTCGCCCTCGCCGCTGCCATCCTGCACCTGCCGCGGACGCACCAGGGTGACACGATGCCCAGCCGCCCGCGAGTACTGGGCGAGCGACTGGACCGTGAGGGCAACGCCGTTGACCTCGGGCGGATAGGTCTCGGTAACCATCAACAGGTGCATGCGGCGCACTCTTGCGGCTCAGTGCGCGCAGGCTGCGCGCCCAACACTACGGCGCGGTAACGCTGCGGTTGCAGTGCCGTGACGGCGCCCGGCAAGGTGACTTGCGAGCCAGCGTCTATGCTAAAAAGCACTGCCCATGTTCAGCGAGCGTCCCCCGTGGCCAAAGCAAAGCCCCCAATTGCTCCGATCAAGGCCGAGCGCAGCAAGCGCACGGCGGCAGTTGCCAAGCGGACTGTCGACGCCAAGTCGAACCAGAAAGCACCCAAACCGCGCGCCAAGAAGCCCAAGGCAATCGCCCAGGCGCCCGCGCCTGCGCCCGCAAAGGCACGCGCGAAGCTCGAGCGCGGCCGCTTCGCTCTGCCGCTGGCCGATTTCAATCGGCTCGCGGAACTCAAGGTGCGTGCGGGCGTACTGGGTCGGCCGACCAAGAAAAACGAACTGTTCCGCGCCGGATTGCGCCTGTTGTCCACGCTGTCGGACGAGTCGCTGGTGATTGCGCTGGATCAGCTCGAACCGACCCGGAAAAAGGCCAGGCGCAAGTCGGACCTGGACAACCGCGACAACTGAAAACGGTGGCGTGAACGCGTTTGCAACAGTCAGCGCGTTCCTAGCTTGAAGCTGACCGTCTTGCGCACGCGGGTAGCGACCGCAACGCCGTTCTCCCGGCGCGGCTCGAAGCGCCAGCGTTGAGCGGCGCGGATGGCTTCGCGATCGAACACGCGCGTCGGTTCGCTGCGTACCACCTTGACATCCTGCACCGCACCGTCGCTGCCGATGTCCAGCTCCAGTTCGACCCAACCCTCGATGCGCCGCTGAAACGCGGAGGCGGGGTATGCCGGGCGGACATCGAGCAATTGTCGCGGCTCCTGAATTCGCAGAGTCGCCGTCGAAGCATCGGCGGCGGCGGCAACCGGCGCTCCCGAGGCGGGCACCGGGTCCGCGACCGGCGCTGCGACTGGCGCGGGAGCGCTCGCTGCCGGCGCTGACGTCGACGCGGTGCTTGCACTGACCGGCACTGCTGGATCGACCGGCGCAGGCTCCGCGGCCGGCTGCGACGACACCTCTGCGCTCGGCGGAGTCGGTGCGCTGCTTTGCATCGCCGTCGCCTCAGGCGGCGCTGGCGACGACACAGCCACCGGTGGTGAAGCAGCCGCCTCGGCAGCCAACTGCTCGGCACGTTCGATGCTCAACCTGGCCTCTTCCAGTTGTTTGTTCAGCGGGCCGAGGCTGAGCTCACTGGCACCCATCCGCCGCAGCAACTCGAATTGCCGATGCGCTTCAAGCAGATCGCCCGCCGCGATGCTGCCCTCGACTGCGCTGACCGCCGGCGCTATCAGATCCAGCAGCGCCAGGCGCGCGGCCGCATAGGTGGCTTCGACCTCTCTCGCCTGCAGGTAATATTCGACGGCATTGTCGCCCGCAGGCGCCAACAGACGCCGTTCGTTGAGTGCTGTACGTGCGCTTGCCAACAGCAGGTTTCCCCGATCAGCGCTCTGCGCGGTAGCGTTGTTGCTGCTGGTCGCCGCCACCGGACCATCGGCTGGCGAACCGCTGCGGTCGCGCGTGAGCCACCACGCGCCAACGCCCACGCCAGCCAGCACGACGATCAGGATCGCCGGTGCGGCGGTGCGCAGTGCCGATCGGGCAATATTTCCAGCATTGGGGTTCGGATCCGTCATCGTTGCACTCGGCACTCAATTGCCTGGAGCTTGTGCGGTCCGGGTTGCAGTGATGTTGCAGCGGCGTAACGCGCAGGTTGGCGCCGCGTAAACATTTCCACGCGGCGCTACGACCTGCGGCTCCGGCCTGGGGAGCGCCCGTGCGCGCTCCCCATTGCCGATCTTCAAGTCCCGATGATCCCGCCGTCGTCCTTGCGGATAACCACCGTCGACGAGCGCGGTCGCTGGCCGAACGGCCACGACGAGATCGCGGTCGGGTTGGCCGGGTCATTGCGTTCGCTCGCCGGTTCGCCCGGATGCTGCACATTGACGAACATCGTGCGCAGGTCCGGCGTGGTGATGACACCGGTGATCTCGCAACCGCGCGGGCCGGTCAGGAAGCGCTTGAACTCGCCGTCGACGGCATCAAAGGCGAGCATCTGGTTGTTGCCGATGTTGCGATAGTCGCCGCGCTCGGTGCCTGGGCGCGAAACAATTGACGTCGAGATATCGGTCTGCACCCAGAGGATGCCGCGATCGTCGAACCACAGGCCGTCCGGGCTGCCGAACTTGTCGCCCTGAATATTGCCCTGGCGGGTCGGATTGCTCAGCGTAGGGTCGCCGCATTGCACGAACTGCTGCCATTGGAAACTGCGCGCGCTGGCGTTCTGGCCATCCTCTGCCCAGCGGATGATGTGACCGAAGATATTCTGGCTGCGCGGATTGGCGGCATCGTTGGCCGGCTGGCCGGTGGTGCCACGGCGATCGTTGTTGGTCAGCGTGCAGTAGACATCCTGAGTGCGCGGATTCACCGCAATCCATTCCGGGCGATCCATCTTCGTGGCGCCGACACGGTCCGCCGCCTGGCGCGTCTTGATCAGCACCTCGCCCTGGTCGGCGAAGCCGTTCTCCGGCGTCAGCCCGTTGCTGCCCCACACCAGCGGCAGCCACTCGCCGCGCAGATCGCCGTTGAAGCGGGCGACATAGAGAACGCCGTCGTCCAGCAGCGCTGCGTTGTGGGCACGGTCGCCGGGAATGTACGGACGATTCGACACGTACTTGTAGATGTACTCGAAGCGCTCGTCGTCGCCCATGTAGACCACCACGCGGCGATCGTTGGCGATGGTCACCCAGGCGCCTTCGTGCTTGATGCGCCCGAGCGCGGTGCGCTTGATCGGCGTCGCGGTCGGGTCGAAGGGATCGATCTCGACCACCCAGCCGAAGCGGTTCACTTCATTCGGATGGCGCGCGGCGTCGAAGCGCTCGTCGTGCTCGTGCCAACGGTAACCAGCGCCGCTTGCGCTGATGCCGTAACGGCGCTGGTCGGCGCTGAGCGTGCCGGCGTTGGCAAAATAGCCGTTGAAGTTCTCTTCGCAGGTCAGATAGGTGCCCCACGGCGTGTAGCCATGCGCGCAATTGTTGATCGTACCGAGGATGCGTCGGCCGGCCGGGTCGGCGGCGGTGCGCATCAGCGGGTGGCCGGCAGCCGGCCCGGACACCGACATCGGCGTGTAGGCGGTAATGCGGCGCGCGTAGTTGGAAGGGCGCTGCACACGCCAGTTGGAGCCGTCGAACAGCGCTTCGATCACCGATACGCCGTGCGCCGCCTGCGACTTCCTGACCTTCTCGGCGGTCCAGGTGCGCTGGCCATCGGGATGCAGGATGCCATCGTCCGTGTACTCGTGATTGCTGACCAGCAGGCCGCGCCGCGAAGACGGTGTCGCTCGCCCACCGACGCTGAAGCGCGCCGGCTCGTTGAACGGGAAAAAGTGCATGCCGTCGTTGTGCATGCCCCACTGCAATTCCTGATCTTCGGCGCTGTTGCTGGCGTCGTAGCGGAAATAGCGCGACACATCGGAAATCGGATCGCCCCAGGCGATCAGCACATTGGCACTGTAGCCAGGCGGCACCACCAGTGTGTCGGCATCGCTTGCCGGCACCGGCACGAAGCCAACCCGCGGCGTCACACTGTAGTTGGGCGACAGCGATTGCGCCTGCGCCTGCGCCTGCGAGCGCGCCGCCAGCAGCGGCACGCCGACCAGCGTGGCGGTCGCCGCTGCGAGCGAGCCCTTGAGAAATTCGCGGCGCTTGCGACTGAGTTCGAGCACCTCGTCGAAACTGGGATTGTCGCTGAAATTGGAAATGCCATCGTCGTGAAATGTGGACATGCGCTGACCTCTGGCTAGTCGTCTGACGCACCGCCACGGCGCGTCGGGGAGCGTTACGCTAGGCGGCGGCGATGACAGCCCTGTGCGGGATCCGTTGCAGCGGCGTTACCGTTCCGGACATTTGTTTGCGCCCGGCCGCCGTCCCCGGCATGACTGCGGATCCGGTTCGTCGCGCCGCCACATTCACGTCACCCAGGCGTCGCGTCAACGTCATCGTTCTGTTGCGAAGTTCCCGCAGAGTGCGCGCCAACGCCACAGCCATCGAAACCGGGGCCCAGGCATGGACAGCATCGAGCAACGGTTCGTCGGCCAATGGCCGCACTGGTTCGAGGGCATTCGCGGCCAGTTGTCGCGGCCGTTGTTGCACGGAATGTCGCGCCTCGCGAAGATCGACCAGGCGCAACGGCTGATCGCCGAGTTACCCCATGTCAGCGGCCTGGAGTTCGTCGAAGAAGTTCTGCGGCGGCTGGGCGTGCGCTATCGCGGATCACGGCGCGCCAGCGTGCGCTATCTCCGCGCCAGCTCGGTCGCCGGTGAGGCCAACCAGGCGGTGGCGGCATGAACGCCGGGCGCCGGCCGGTGATTGCGCGTACGCTGTTCCTCTCCGACCTGCACCTCGGCTCGCCCAACTGCCATGCCGAAGCGCTGGTCGACTTCCTCGCCAATGTGCGTGCACAGCGCATTTATCTGGTCGGCGACATCATCGACCTGTGGTGGATCAGCGAGCGTCGAGCGCGCTTCGACCGCCACCAAACGGCGGTGCTGGAGAGCCTGCGCGAACTGGCGCGGCGCGGCAGCGAGCTGATCTACATCCCCGGCAACCATGACCGCCCGTTGCGCGAATTGTGCGGGCTGGTGCTGCCGCGAATGAAAGTGCGCCGCGATGCGGTCCACTGCGGCGCCGATGGACGACGCTACCTGGTCACCCACGGCGACGATTTCGATGGCGCGGTTCAGGCCGGCGGCTGGCAGGAATGGCTCGGCGACCAGTTGTACGAGTACATCCTGGCCGGGAACCGCATCACGCAGCGGATGCGCCAACGCCTGGGACTGCGCTATTGGTCCCTGGCCGAGTTCATCAAGCGCCAGAGCGCGCTGGCGGAGCGTTACATCGAACGCTACGCCGACGCCGCCGTCGCCGCAGCGGCGGCGCGCGGCCTGGATGGCGTGATCTGCGGCCATATCCACCGCGCCGCGCTGCAAGAGCGCGGCGGCTTGATTTACGCCAACGATGGCGACTGGGTCGAGAGCATGACCACCATCACCGAGGATTCGTGCGGCCAACTGACCCTGATGCGCTGGACCGGCCAGGCCGAAGTATTGGCCGAACTGATGCCAACCCGGATGCTCGCGGCCGCCTGAGCTGGCTGCGGTTCAGGCTCAAACCGAAGCCGCAACGACGCCGCAATCCGCCGGTCATGGACGCCGCTTAGGCTGTGTTCAATCCACCGCGGAACCCCAAAGATGATCTGCAAAATCAATAAATTATCGTCGCTCGCGCTATATCTTGTGGCCGGCTCGCTGGCCCTGAGTGCGCATGCCGAGACGGTTACCATTCGTCTGCATGGCTCGAATACCCTGGGGTCGAAACTGGGCCCCGGCCTGGTCGAAGCATTTGCCCGTCAGCAGGGCTTCGTCGGTGTCGATCGCACCGAAACCGCCGAGCTCGAATTCCGCATCGGCGGCCGCAATGCCAACGGCAGCGACTTCAACGGTGTGGTCAAGGCGCATGGGACCAATACCGGCCGCGTCGACCTGATGTCTGGCGCAGCCGACATCTGGATGGCTTCGCGCGCAGCGACGCCCGAAGAAGTCGCTCAGGCGAAGGCGATCGGCGACCTGCACTCGGCGCAACAGGAACACGTGGTCGCGCTCGACGGGCTGGCGATCATCGTGCACCCGGAAAACCCGCTCGGCGAACTGCGCGTCGAACAGATCCGCGATGCGTTCGCCGGCCGCATCAGCGACTGGTCGCAACTGGGCGGCCCGGCCGGCCCGATCAAACTGTATGGCCGCGACGACAAATCGGGCACCTACGACAGCTTCAAGTCGATGGTGCTGACCGATGGCGCGGCGATTTCGAGCGCAACTCGGCGCTTCGAATCGTCGACCGAACTGGAGCGTTCGGTGGCCGCCGATCCCGCCGCACTGGGTTTTGTCGGTTTCTCCTACATCCAGCAATCGAAGCCGTTGGCGGTGCGCGCCGAGGGCACCTTGCCGCTGAAGCCCGAGGCGCTCAGCGTGTCCACCGAGGACTATCTGCTGGCGCGTCGACTTTATTTCTACACTGCGGCGCAAGCCTCGCCCGTGGTCACCCAATTCATCGAATTCGTGCAAAGTTCGGCGGGGCAAGCGGTCGTTGCCGAAACCGGATTCGTGGCGCAAAACGTGTTCGTCGCTCGGGTGCAGCCGACGCCCGGGAATCCGGCCCAGTACTATGACGTGACCGGAAATGCCGAGCGCATCTCGATGAACCTGCGCTTCCGCCCGGCCAGCTCCACGCTGGACAGTCGGGCGCTGCGCGATATCGAACGCCTGAGTGCCTTCATGAAGCGACCGGAGAACCAGAGCAAAGAGTTGCGTCTGGCGGCGTTTTCGCCAAATGCGGGACAGCCGAGGATCATGACGGCGCTGACCCTGAACGACCGCGTCGACCACGTCTCGCAACTGCTGACCACGCGCGGCGTGCGCGTCAGCATGAGTCGCGGTTTCGTCGATGGGCCGATCGTGGCGCCGCTTGGCCGCGCCGACAGCATGGTGCGCAACGAACGCGTGGAAGTCTGGCTGGTGGATCCTGCGGGTGGCATCAGTGGCGATCGCGGGCTCTGAAACAGCAACCGTCGCGAGGCATCCCGAGGGCCAGCAGCCATTGATCCCAGCTTCGACCATTCGTCGCAGACCGCAGCGCTCACGTCGGGCGGGTAGGCGGTAGATCCCAGGCCTTGAGCGCGCGCATCAGCGGGCGCTTTTTGGCCTGATGCGCCTGCATCCGGCGCAGGATATCGTCCAGCGTGCGCATTGCGCCGAGGATGTGCGGCCCCTTGTTCAGCATCACGCACTCGGCGCGTCCGCCCATCGCCGCGTCGGTGATCTCGGCGCGCGAGGGCAGCCCGGTCTTGGCCAGGGTCTCCAGCACCTGAGTGGCCCAGACCACCGGCATGTGCGCCGCTTCGCAGGCCCAGAGGATTTCTTCCTGGACTTCGGCCATGCGCTCGTAGCCGCACTCAACGGCGAGATCGCCGCGCGCGATCATCACACCGGCGACTGATCCTGCCATCGCCGCGAGCAGCATCTCCGGAAGGTGCTCGAAGCCGCGCCGGGTCTCGATCTTGAGCATCAACCCGAGGTGCGGCGCGCCCAGTTCAACCAGGCGCTGGCGCAACTGACGCACATCGTCGGCGGATTGCGCAAAAGACAGGCCGACGATGTCGGCGTGTTGCGCCACCACCGCCAGATCCTCAAGATCCTTCGCGGTCAGCGCCGGCAGATGCAGCCGCGTATCCGGCAGATTGATGCCCTTGTCGGCCGCCAGCCGCTCGCCGCCGTCGCGCGCCTCGGTGATTTCCACTTCGATGCCGCGGGTGCCGCGGCGTACCACCACGCCGCCGATGCGACCGTCGTCGAACCAGATGCGATCCCCTTTGCGCACCTGGGCCAGGGCTTCGGGCAGGGTGCAGGCGATGCTTGCCGGCCGCGCGCGCCGGCCGGGTGCGGCGGCGACTGCATCGCGGCCTATGCCGTCCGCCAGCACTTGCAGCCGATCGCCGCGGCGCAGATGCAGGCGACCAGGGCGCGGCGGCAAGTCGCTGATCAGGCTGTTGCGCACACGACAGAACGCCCGCTCCAGGTGCAACACCGTTGTACCGGTAAGATAGGCTGTCCGCTCGCACTCCACGCGCACGCAGTCGCCCTCGCGCTGGGCGACGGTGAGCCTGCGCCGCGCGCCGCGCGCATCGATCAGCTCGATAAGATCGCCAGCCTTGAGCTGCCGTAGCCACGCGGAATCCACGCCCAGGCTCGGTCCGGGTCCACGAAGAGCAGGGGCCTCGCCGGCGGCATGCAATCTGACCGATGCCGGCGTCAGCACATGGCCGCAGTCGTCGCGCCCGGGCTTCAGCTTGAACACGGCTGCGGCGTCGGCGATCGCGCCGGTGCGCAGTTTCGGCCCACCGAGGTCCATCAGCACGCGCACCGGACGACCAGCCCGACGAGCGGCGGCGCGCACGCTCGCCGCCATGGCGACCCAGGCGGAGCCATCGTCGTGCGCGCAATTGATCCTCGCAACGTCCATGCCGGCCGCAACCAGGTCCTCGATCAGCGCATCGTCGTCAGCCGCAGAACCGGGCAGCGTCACCATCATGCGCACGCTGCGTTCGGCCGGAGCAGGCCCGAACAGGGCGTGCGCGTGTTGCGCCAGCAACGCGCCACCGCTGGTGAACCCGATCGGCTCCTCGTCCGCCAGCGACGTCCACGGTCGTCCGCTCAGGCGGTGGAGAATGCCGAGCACCTTGTCGACATTGGCCAGCACATGGGTCTCGGCGCGTCCCAGCGAGGAGACGCCAATGCGCGCCAGCCGTTCCTGCAGATCGCGTAGTTCCACATGGCGCAGCGCCAGGTAGTGCGCCAGATTGATCGCACTCGGACGCTGCGACGGATCAATCTCGGCCAGCCACGGCGCCAGGCGCGACTGACGATCGAGCATATCCGCACGCAGCGCCCACAACGCGTCGATCAACGCGGCGCCCTCGACCGGGTTCCATCCTCCCGCAGACTCCATGGCTGCCAGTTCCGTCACCCAACGCCCCGGCGACGACCGTCCCAGGCACCTGGGACGGTCGGATACAGGCTGCTGCGCAGTGTGCCATGTCCGCTCATGGACCGGTTCGACCGCGCACCGACGTCTCGCCTGCACCAGTCCGGTCAGGGCGACTCGAAGCCGTTGCCGAACACGCTCTCGTCGAGCACTTCGATGCGTTCGCCACGGAACTTGGCTTGGCGACGCTCGGCCAGCTCCTTGGCGATGACGCCATCGGCGTAATAAACGGTGTCGCCGTTGTCCACCAGCAACTGTACTTCGCTGCCGGGTGTCGGCGCGTGGGGAAGGCCGATGAGCGCCTCGTAGCTGCCGTCGACCAAACGTTCGGCGAGGCGTGCGGGCAACCACACCGGGGCATCCAGAGGATCACCGGACCAGCGATACAGGCGGAAGTCGGTGGTCGCCGCAGCGCCGCCCGGAACCGGTCCGGCCACGATCAGATAGTCGCCGCTGCTGCTGCGTTCGATGCTGCGGATGCCGCGACCACCCAGGTCGACCAGCAGCGGTGCGCCGAAGCTGGCCGAGCCGGCCGCAAGCGAGCCCGAAGCCGCGCCGGCGACCAGCGCATCCAGCGACTGCACCGGAACCAGCAGCGCGTGCGTGCGTGCGCCTGCCGGCAACAAGGGCGCACGAAAGGCGATCCAGGCGCTGCCATCCTCTGCCGCCGCCAGACCCTCGAGATTGAAGCCCGCGACGCTCTCGGGGCTGACGCCGGGCGCTGCGCTCGCCGCCAGGTCGAGGAATCCCGCGCCGAGTCCGTGGCCATTTGCGGCGTCCCAGGCGATCAGATCCTCGGCCAGGTGATCGTAGCGTCCGACATAGCTCAGCGTCGGCAGCACACCGCTGTTCAGGTCGGTGGCATAGATGCGACGGCGATTCGGCCGCGGGTTGTGCGGCGCACTGGCCTGGTTGCCGTGCGAACCGCTCCAGTAAATGCGATCGCCAATCCGCGTGGACGCCTCGATGTCGACCTCGCGTGGCAGTCCGCCGCTGAGATCGGAAAGGCCCAGTTGCGCGGTGAAGTCGAAGCCCGCCAGATGCAGGCCGGACAGATCGCGCCGATACAGCCGCAGCACCTGATTCTCATCGTCCGCCACCAGCATCAGCGTGTCGCTGATCGCGACACCCGTCGAAGCATCGCTGGCGCCGGCGTGCCAGCGGGTCGCCGCAGGTTCGACCGAGGCCGCAGACGCCGCGTAGTCGATCACATACTGGCCTTGCCGCAAATCCGGCGCGCGCGCGACGACGGTGATCTGCGCCCTTCCGACGCCGTTTGGCTGGATGCGCAGTTGCCGCGCACTGCCGCTGCCGGTCAGCACCAGGCCGGCTGGCGCGAGCACATCCGGGTTGTTGCTGCTGACTTCGATCACAAGCGCGGAAGGATCGCCAGCGGGATCATCGAACACGAAACCGATACCCACGCTTGCGGCAGGATCGGTGGGATCGTCGATCACCGCACCCACCGCACCTCCACTGTTGACCGGAATGTCGAGGAAGTCCGAGGTGCTCATCAGGTCCACACTGACGGTTGGCGCGTTCGGCTCAACCTGGCACGGATCGAACTCGAACAAAACGCGAGTGGAACGGCCCGGACTGGCGAGATCGGCGCCCGCCGATGCGACCGACGCTTCGCCATCGGCGAGCACCGAAAGCGTCCACTCCAGCGCATTGTTGACGCCCAGACCTGCGGCGCTGACCCAGCCGCTACGGGCTTGCGTGCGAATGCTGCCGGGAAAGTTCTGATCGCCGTAACTCAGTCGGTCGACTTGTGCGTTGGTCGCGTCGTAGAGGTTGATTTCGTCATTGCGCCCGAGGTTCTGATTGAGATCGCCGATCACCTTCTGGCCATCGCACAATCCCCAGGCGGCGCGGAAAGCGGCCGCGCCCGCCTCGGTGAGGATCACCGATTCACCCGGTTGCACCGTCCCGAAGGCGTCGAGGGGAAAGCTGCCCGGCACGCGGCTGTCGTCATCGAAGGACCAACCGGAAAGGTCGGCGGGCTGGTCGCCCACATTGGTGAACTCGACGAATTCGCCGTCGGCGCCCTGGTACATGTACTCGGTGACTCGCATCAACGGACCCAGCGGCGGCAGGTCCTGCTCAGGCGCCATGGCGACGCCACGCAAGGCGGTATTGTTCGCCGCAGTGACCAGCACCGTGGCGCTGGCGGCAAAATTGCCGCCGTGACCCGAGGCATCGCTCAAGCTGACCAACTGGCCGCCACCGGCAGCGCCGCTGCCGCCGAGGCGCGTCGCGTACAGGCGCACTTCGCTGCCAACAAGCACGCCGGCGAGGCCGCGGTACAGATCCGCGGCGCCGCCGATGCTGCCATTGAGGGTCCAGGTGCCCGCCACCAGCGAGTACTTTTGCAGACCGATCGAGTCGTCAGCGAGGTACAGAGTGTCGACGCCGGGAACGGCGACACTCAAGTCGAAAAACACGTAGGCGTAGGGCGACCCCGAATTGGTCGGCAAACCGGGCAGATTGACCAGCGTCTGGCCGGCGTCGGTGGGCAAGCCGCTGGCCACCTCAGCGAGCCGAAAACTGCTGCCGGAACTGGTCGACACCAGCAGTTGCCCGTCGACGATCGCCAACTGCCGAAAGTTGGTCGGCGCCGCATTGATCTGGGTGGACGTTGAAGCCCCGAGCGTGGCGAAACGCACGCCGCCGGCACCACCGGCCAACCACACATCGGTGCCTTGGGTACTGACCGCCGAGCGCGGATTGTTGGCGTCGGCGAAGTCGGTCAGCGCGGTGCTGGTGTCGATCACTCCGGAGGCGTCGACGCGACCCAGCACACGCGGCACGACCGCCGCTGCAGTGCCCGACAGGCTGCCGCTGCCGCCGAGTGCGCGACCGTAGCCGGTGAGCAGCAGGAAGCGCCGATCTGCACTGCGGGTCAACAATCCTTCGCTGGTGGCAGTGCCGCTGGCAATCAACGGAAACACCCCGCTCGCAGCAGTCACCGGCAGCGCCAGCGACTGCACCAGAGTGCCGTCCGTGGCGTACTCGTCGAGGAATACCGGTGCACCCGAATTCGCCAGCCCCGCGACACCGTCGCCGACGCGATAGACCACCAGATTGCCGGCAGTGAACGGGGCCGCGTACAGCGGGGCCGCCAGCAGCAGCGGCAACAGACTGAGAAGAATGCGCATCGGCGAGAGGTTCTTGATTGAACGAGGCGCAGAGGCTGCCTGCGCAGTCTTGCGGCAACATGACACCGGGACGGACCTGCGCCGGCGTCACCACGATCGCGGCAGCGCGTTCGACGCACTGTCCCGGCGTGAGCCCGCAACTCAGGCGCGCGTCAGCGCCAACCTTCGGTACAGATCGATCACCCGGGGCATCAGTGCGGCCGCACTCCAGGCTTCGGCAACGTAGGTTGGGCCCAGCTCCATCGTGCCCAACATCGCGGGCTATCCGTGTTGGGCAGGGCTGCGCGCCAGCCCAACCTGCGCCGGGCTATTCAGTCGCTTCCTGGCGCAGCACCGGCGAAAACTTCCCACTCCATCCACGGGTGGCGATGCGCAACTGGTCCGAACCAAGTTTGGTCAGGGTGAATTTTCCGCCACTTTTCAACGCCCTGCGCAACAACCAGCCAGCGGCGGGCCCGAGGCGAATCTGCTCTTCGGAAAACCGGGCTTCGAGCTTCGCACCGGATCTGCAGATGACACCGAAGCTTTCCGCCCAAAGACCTTCGCCGGTCTTGGTGAATCCGAGCACCAAGGATCCGTTGCTTTCGACGATCGACATCACCAGCGGTTTGCCGTCGTCCATGGTGGTCTCTGCCCATGTATGCGGCAGGCGTGGCTCACCGAGCAGGGCCCCCAATTCGCTGATGCTGGCAGCACAGTCTGGCGCAGCAATGGCATGCCCGTTCACCGCGAGCAGACCCGCGAGCGAAACCAGTAGGAAGGTTCGAAGCATGGCGAGATTCGTACTCTTCGCTGGGGGACGATGAGGAACAGGGCCGGCTGGAGGCAGATCCTGGCCGACGATTGTTGCAGCACTGCTTCGCTGCGCTCTTCATTAACCGACCGGCGTAGGTTGGGCTAAGCGCAGCGTGCCCAACAGCTTCGCCAGGAGTTGGGCACGGCTACGCCTTAGCCCAACCTGCAGTTCATGGCCCGTGTGCATTTTCGGGCGAAAGAGAAATCTCGCAATGACAAGCTGCTGGACTTGGTCAAGGCGGCCATGGAGTACTCCAAGAGTTCAAGCAACCCGCTGCAACGCGCGTTGGGACTGCTGTGCAACGCCACCCGCGTGCTCAACATCGAACTGGCGCTCGCGGGCGCTGCCGAGGCTTGCTCTCGGTTTTTTGTTCGAGAGGCCTGGTCGCCCCTGCGGGTGCCCTTGTTCGCGCATCGAACCTGTGGGAGCGGATTTACTCCGCGAGAGCTTTCGCGGGATGAACCCGCTCCCACAGGTTCGATGCGCGAATACGCCGCTGGGTCGACCAGTACTGTCGTCTGCCTTGCAACCGGAGCCACCCGAGCGACAGGGTCACATTCAGGGTGTCCCCGCGGTCGCTTCGAAGCCGTCGCTGAACACGCCTTCCTCGGCTCCGGCGGAGCCCACCGACAGCGCGGCGAACCACTCGTCGAAGGTCAAGCCTTCGAATGCGTTCAGATCGTTCAGGCGGGAAAGTTCGTTCTCGATGTCCGCGCGCAAGGCGGGTGAGCCGGCCAGCGCCCAGCCCTGCCACACCGTGCGCGCCTGCGTCAGCAGTTGCGGCGTCATCCGATACTCTCCGCCGCGGCCTTCAACCAGGGCGGTGAGGCCGGGGCGGAAGCTCAGATAGGTCGCGATACGCTGCTGCAACAGCGTAGGGTCGGCGCGAGTGATCGCCGCAATCTCGTTCGCGTGCAAGCGCCACAGATCGAGGTAGTAGCGGCCGGCGGCGCTGGCGTTGAAATGCTGGCGCAGGGCACCGCCCAGGTCGTCGAGTGAGACCGTCCCGGCGGTCGCCTCTGACGAACCCAGAAAGCAGGCAAAGCCGATGTAGCACAAAAAGTTGGTTTCGCACTGGTCGACAAGCTGCATCACGCAGTCGCATAACACGCTGCCCGGTCGGGTCCAGACCGACTCCAGCGAGCCGCCGCGCGGATCGGCGCCGAATCCGCGTCGTGGCGATGTCAGCGCGGCCAGCCGCAGGCGGTTGGCGCCGGTCTCGCTGTCGTACCACGCCAGATAATCGGCGCCGCTGGCGTCCATATCGATGCGCCCGGCAAACGTCTCGACCAGGCCGAAGCTGCCGTTCACCGAGGGCAGTCCGCGCATCGCGTGGGTCAGCCGATCCAGAAAGTCATCGCCGCGCACCCGTGCCAGCAGGCGCGCGCCCGGCAATGCGCCGTTCTTCACCGCGACGCGCAGCTCGAAGGCTTCGCCGGCGGCGCGAAACGGGGCAAACCCGGCATCCACCTCGGTCACGGTGACGGTGTCGCCTTGCCGATGGGTGTCGTAGGTCTGCATGCCCAGCAGTTGATCGTCGTCCTCGACATTGCGCTGCGCCAGCGCCAGCAGCGCACGCCCGTCGTCCAGCATGGCGATATCCAGCGTGGCGGCGCCGAAGAAAATCTCGCCTTCGAACGAGCGATTGATCAGTTGGATATCGCGTCCGGCGGCGGTGCTGGCCAGATCGCCCACCCGCTGAACTTCGAAACCGCGCAGCCTGCCTTCAGTGAACGAGATCTCGGCGGCGCGCACGCTGACCAGCCGACGCAAGGGTTCGCCGGTGTCCATCTGCGCCTCGAACAGCGCCGAGCGCAGGCGACGCGGCACGCTGATCGGCCACGCGCCGCCGTCCACCAGTCGCTCGAATGCCTCGCCCGGGCGGCCAATCCGTACAACCACCTGCTGCGCCGCCAGATCGGCATGGCTGATGAACACCAGACCGTCGCTGGCCACGTGCACCTGGGCGTCGTGGCCGCCGCTGTCGAGCGTCACCGCGCTGAAAGTGCTCGCGCCTGCGACGCGATGCGCATAGATCAACTGGTTCGCGGCGGCCTGCCGAAACACCACGTGCTCGCTGCCGTCCTCGCCGATCGCAACGTCCAGATCGCGGGTATCGCCAACACCCGTCGCCACATTGCTGCGCTGGAAGCTGCCGGCTTCAGTCCAACGCTGAATCACGACGGTGTCGCTGAACGCGGCGAGCAGCACCGGCCGACCCCGCGCATCGCGGGTCAGCGCGGTGCCGGCGTGTCGGTTGATGCCGGTTTCGCCGCCGATCACGTTGCGCACCTGCCAGTCGGGCAGGAAACCGAAATAGTCGAGATCGGCGTGCATTGGGCGATGCTGGATCGCGTGCGACACGCCGCGTCCCAGCACCGCCGCAAGCACGCCCTGATCGCTGGCCGGCACTGCCGGAGCTAGTGGCGTACGGCCAAAATCGCTGAGCTGCGGCAAGCCCGGCAGGCCCTCGACTTCAAGCGGCAGACGGGCGTAACGATAGGGGCTGATGTCGCCGCTGGCGTCCGGTCGACGCAGGATGGCCTGCCAGGTGAACGCCGGTGCATCGAAACCCAACGCGGATGCCTCGGCCTGCGGCTGGCCGGAGCCATAGCTTTCGACCACGCGCGCAAACCAGACGCCCAGCAGTCCACGCGCCAGCAGTTCGACCCGCCGGTCGCCGTCCACCGACGAGGCAAACAGCACGGCCGGCCGTGCGCCGGCCGTTCCGGTATGCGAGACGAACAGGCGGCCCGCGCTTACGCCGCTGGGTCGCAGCGTCGAGGTGCTCCAGGTGCTGCCGTCGAACTCGGCAAAGCGCAAGCCGCGCTCGCCGTCGACGATGCTGGAGTAAGCCAGATACAGCCGATCGCTGAAGTTGTCGGTCAGCGCCAGCCCGGCGATTCCGCTGCCGATCGCGGGCAAGGTCTGTACGCTCCATTGGCCATCGAAGCCGCGTGTCTGCAGGCGCAGCTCGCCGCTCAGCGGATCGACAAAAGCCAGCCACGCGTGGATTCCGTTGGGCGCCACGGCGAGATCGAAGTCCGAACTCGCCGGCGCATCGGGCAAGATCTCGGCGCTGGCCGATTGAAAGTTGGATGCAAGGCGCAGCACGCGCACGCGGCCTTCGGCGACACCGCCGTTGCCCTGATCGTGGTAGGCCACGTAGGCTTGGCTGCGCGCCTCGATATCGACGCGACCGATCGCCGCCGCGTTGACCCAAGCCAGCGGCAGCGGCTGCCAGCCGTAGCCGTCGCCGCGCAGCAGTTCCAACTGAATCGGATCCTGCGGTGTGCGCGTGAGCCCGGCGGTGTCTGCCCAAACCACCAGCGGCTGGCCGGAATTGCTGACGCTGATCGCAACGGCTGGCGCGACATCGCCAGCGGTGACCAGGGTGCGTCCTTGCCAGGCCTCGGGAGTGATCGGCGGCTCGGCAGCGCGGATCGAATCCGCATCAACGAGGAAGGCGACAAGCAGCAAGCAGCGGGCAAGCATGAGCATGGTCTGAGTCCGCAGGAAAAGGTGACGACTCAGCCGGCTGGGCTGGATCGCACAGTTGCGACGCGCGGAGGCAAACATTCTTCTCACGCTCGATCTGGATCGTCCCATGCGTCCGGTTGCGAGAAGCTTGCCTCGCGCGCCACGTCTACTCCGCATCGACAGCAGCGGAGTGCGCCATGCGATGGAGTGGAGTGACTTGGATGCTGCTGGGCCTGATGCACGCGGCAACCCTTCAGGCCGCCGACTACCACGTCTGCGACTGTGCCGCTGGTGCGGCTCCCACCTGCGTGGCGGGCAATGACGGCAACAGCGGCAGCGCCAGCACGCCGTGGCGCAGTTATGAACGCGCGCGCAGCGCGTTTGCCGGAATTGCCGCCGGCGATGCGATCCGCTTCTGTCGCGGCGGCGCGTTCACGATTGGCGCCTCGGCGCGCTGGGTCAACGACGCCTGCCGCGCCGACTCGCCGTGCACCATCGCAGCTTACCTGCCGCCCAATGGCGCCGACGACCTGCCACCGCCGTTGATCCAACAAACCCAGGGTGCGGGCTTCGGCTTCGACAACACCGGTTTTGCCCGCCAGCAGGAAGGCTACGTGGTCGAGGACATCGACCTCCGTTGCAGCGCCTGCGCCAGCAACGACCCTGGCGTGTTCCTGTTCAACGATGTCGATGATGTGCGCCTGCAGCGGCTGCGGATCAGCGGCTTCGGGCTCGGCGTTTACGTCACTTATGCCAACTGCGTGGCTGGCGACCCAGCCTGTTGCGCGACAGTGGATCCCGCGTGCGATGGCTTCAGCTCGCGCTTCGCCCTGCTCAACAGCGAGATCCGCGACAGTCACGCGCAAGGCTTTCTCGGCGGCGGCGACGATCTGCTGATCGCAGGCAATCGATTCGAACGCAACGGCCGCCGCGCCGTGCTCGATCACAACATCTACCTGATCGGCGTGTACGCCCGCGGGCGAGTGATCAACAACACCCTGCTGCGCTCGGCCGCGCTGGAAACCGGTCGCTGTCGCGGCACCTCACTGGTGGCCCACGGCACGCTCACCGACCTCACGATCGAAGGCAACCTGATCGCAGAGTCGATCGGCCTCGCCGACCCCAATTGCTGGGGCATCGAGGTGACGCCCGGCAATCCCAATCCGGAACGCTTCCTGCGTGCCAGCGTGCGCCGCAACGCCGTGTTCAACGTCGGCACCGCGGGCATCGCGCTGGCGTCGTGCGTCGATTGTCTGGTCGAGAACAATCTGATCGTCCATCAGCAGCCGCACGCCATCATCGGCATCCGCGCGCCGAGCACCGCCAACGGTCCCGGAGATGCCACCCTCGACGCGCTGACCGTGCGCAACAACTCGATCTTCATCGCCAGCAGCAACAGCGTCGGCATCGATGTCGGCGCGCAGGGGAGCGGACACCGGATTGTCAGCAACGCCTTGCAGTCAGTCGAAAGCGCCGGCTTCTGGGCTTGCCTGGCCTTGAATCTGCCAACCAGCGCCTACGCAGCAGTTGATCACAACGTCTGCGGCTACGTTGCCGGTGCCCAGCGTGAATGGGAGCTGGGCTCAGGCGCACTGGCGCAGTGGCAAACGCTGAGCGGCTTCGATACGGCCTCGCTGCAACAGGCACCGGGTTTTGCCGCGCCGGCATTTCCGGACCATGATTTGCGAGCCAGCAGCGCCCAGGCAGCGATGATCGGCCGCGGCCACCCGAGCCAGAGCGCGCCGCTCGATTTCGAAGGCCAGGCCCGCGGCGCGCCGCCGGATGCCGGCGCCCACCAGTTCGCTCTGCCTGTGTCGGTATTTGGCGACGGCTTCGAGTAGGCCAGCCTGGCCTGCTTCGCTCCACCGGACCGCGAACCCGAGGGATCAGATCAAAGTGGTCGGCGCCGCCGCGAGCAGCGCCGCAAAGGACGCAAAGAAGAGCAAAGCCAGCCAGTGATTCGGCAAGGGGGAATCTGACCTCTGCACACCGCTTCCTGCTCTCTTTGCGTTCTTTGCGTTCTTTGCGGACAAAAACAGACTCCGGGGTCGCTGACGGTTTGCTGCGCGAAGCTGCACCGAAGCACTGCGCCAGGGACTCCTGCCGAAGCGTGGGCCGGAAGCGGCGCCGTCCCCACCGACATCTGCCCGGTCATGACGCGGGAGGCTGTCTACCTTGGCGCCGGTACCGCCGGTGATGATCCCACCCGCCTGGCGCCCGCGGAAGTCGACGCACCGACGACGACGGCCGTGCGGGATCTCGGCGGCGGCAGTTGGTGGCGGGTTGAGATCGTCGCCAACCTCGATCGCCCCGGATCGGCGGGCGAGCCGCAGGTTTTCTACTTTCAGGGCGGATTCCGCGCCACGTTCACGGCGCAGTTTCCAGATCTCGGGAAGCGCTACGTCCGCAATCGCTTCACGGACGCCGGCCCCGCCTGGGGATTGCGCGCCGATGTGCCGATCGTACTGCCGGCGGCCCTTGGCGCCGGGACGGTGTTCTACCTGCACGTCGCCGATCCGTGGATGCGGCCGATCCAGCCACAGTTGACAACGCTGGACGATTATCTGAGCCGCGCCACCGCGCGCAAGATGGTCGTTGTCGCCAGCACCACTGCGTTGTTGACACTCGGCTTGCTGGCAGCCGTATTGCGCCGCTGCTTCGGCGGCGCCGCTTATCGCCATCTGGCATGGATGGCGAGTCTGATGGCGGCCTATGTCCTGACGTTCACCGGCGAGTTGCACCACCTGTTCGTCAGCGCATTGCTGGCTGAATGGGGCGCGCCGTTGCAGCGCATGAGCGCAATGCTCGCAGCCGCATTCGGGTACCTGTTCATTGTCAGCTACCTGGAACTCCAACGCCGGCGTCCGCGTGCGGCCCGCATATTGCAGGGACTGGCAATGGCGCAGGTGGCTCTGGCGGTGATCGGCTGGATCGACGGGCGCGCGCCGGGTACGGTGACAGCTCAGCTCTCCAATCTGTTTATCCTGTTCTCGGTTCCGCTGATGCTGTACGAGGCCTGGCGTGCGCACCGGGACCGCATCCGGGCGGGTCGATATGTGCTCTGGGCCTGGGGACCCTCCCTGGTCGTCCTCAGCCTGTGGATCTTCACCCTGCAGGGCTGGTTGCCGCCGAGTTGGATCGATATCGGCAACCTCATGTTCTGCTGCATGGCCGTGCAGGTCGCCGTACTGCTGTTCGGTCTCGCCGACGACACCGCCAAGTTGCGCCGCGAGCGCGATGCTGCCACCAGCGAGGCCGGTCACGATCCGCTGACCGGCGTCTACAACCGGCGCGCCCTGCAGCAGCGACTGCCGGCCTTGCTCGACGCGGCTCAGGCGAACGGGACGTCGCTCAGCCTGGTCTTCCTCGATCTCGACCACTTCAAGCGCGTCAACGACCGCTATGGCCACGGCATCGGCGACCAATGCCTGTGTGAACTGGTCGGCCGCGCACGCCTGGCCATGTCCGAGAACGATTTGCTGGCGCGCTACGGTGGCGAGGAGTTCGTGATCGTGCTTCCCGGATTGAACGGCGCCGAAGCGGCCGAGTGGGCCGAACGCCTGCGCCAGGACATCGCCGCCAGTCCGTTTCCCGCCGGCGCGCAGGCGATCCCGGTGAACGCCAGTCTCGGCATCTGCGAATGGTCCGCGGGAGACAGCGTCGAGGCGTTGTTCGAGCATGCCGACCAAGCGCTGTACCGCGCCAAGCAGCGCGGGCGCAATCAAGTCGTGCAGTGGCAGCCGAACGGACCGGAACTAGCCTGACCCGGCACACCGGGACCGACCATGCGCCGGCTCTCAGGCCCCTGTCCTCGTCTTGCCGCGTCGACTTGCGGGTTGTGGGAATATCGGGAAGCAGCGAAGGTCCGAACCTGAACCGTCACGGCAAACTGCCCAACCATGCACGCGATAGACGAGAGCAACACCAGGCTGGAGCAGATCACCGAACACTTGCTGGCGCTCGACCACCCAGGGCAATTGCGCGCGGCGGCGATCGACCTGCACATGCTCTGCTCCGACATCGTGGGCCTGAACGACAGCTCGCTCGATCCACTGGACACGACGCCAACGCTGCTTTCCGCAGGACTTGCCATCAGCCCTCTGGGCGCGGCGCGCTGCACGCTGGATTTTGCGCGGACCGCCCAGTTCCTGCGCGGAGTTCACCGCGCGGTGCGCGTGGCCCAGGCACGCTTTCCCGAGCGGCCGGTCGAGATCCTCTACGCGGGCTGTGGTCCGTTTGCGCCACTCGCCATCCCCTTGATGACCCAGTTCACGGCAGACGAAGTCAGGTTCACTCTGCTCGACATCCATCAACGCTCCCTCGAAGCCGCACGACATCTGGTGCGCACGCTGAACTTCGATGACTGGGTCCGTGAATTTGTCGAAGCGGATGCGACCAGCTACCGACATCCGGCTCAGCAGCCGCTGCATATCCTGATCACGGAGACGATGCAGCGCGCGCTGATCAAGGAACCGCAGGTTGAAGTGACGCTCAACCTGGCACCGCAGCTCGAACCCGGCGGCATCCTGATTCCAGAGCGGATCACCGTCGATGCCTGCCTCTACGATCCGGCGACCGAGTTCCAGACCGTCTCAACGACCAACACCGTGCAGGCGGTTGAGCGCGTGCGCATCGGGCTGGGAACGCTGCTGGATCTGAGCCTGGACAGCGTGCCGCATTTGCTGCGCGACGGGCTTCCCGGCGTGCACGTTGTAGTGCCCGTCGCGGGCTCGATGGACCTGAAGATGATGCTGAGGACGCGAGTGACAGTGTTCGAGTCGTACTCGCTGGGTGATTACGATGCGGGCATCACCTGCCCGCATCGGAACAAGGAACTCGATGGGCTGCAGCCTGGAAGCGCGCTGGTGTTCAGCTACCGGATGGGCAGTGAACCCGGATTCCGCAGTGAGCCGACGGTTTGACGCCGATCTTCACACGCTCATCGAATCCGGATTCTCAAATCCGGGAAATTGCTCAGGCGCACGACCGACGCCGCGTCGAGCGCTTGTAGGGCGGAACCCGCGCGCTGAAAACCATGACCATGCCGCGATCCACCCACGCGGATTCCGCCACCCGGACCGCGACAAACCAGCGCCCGGCGAGCCGTGCGCGCAATCGGTGGATTCCGCACGATGAAGCGTGTGCGGGATCGACCCTGCCCGGGAATCCGCCTTGCTGAAGACCATGACCTTGCCGCGATCCACCCACGCGGATTCCGCCACCCGGACCGCGACATACCAGCGCCCGGCGAGCCGTGCGCGCAATCGGCGGATTCCGTACGATGAAGCGTGTGCGGGATCCCCCCTACCCGGGAATCCGCCTTGCGCGAACTGCACGGATCAGAAGGAATGCCGGAAGATCGAGTCCTCCAGTTCGGGGATCAGCATCACGGCACGGGTTCCGGGCGTGCTGCCGAAACGGGCGGTCGCGGCAATTCGACCATCCTCGGTGATCGCAACGGCGGACAGGATGGTCCACTGCGGGAAGTCGGGCAACAAATCGTCGAGCGCGACGAGCGTACCGTCGCGCAGCAGCCAGCCGCGGGTATCGAGAGGACCGTGGCCGATGGTGGCGCTGCCGATGATTTCCGATCGACCATTGATGTCGCTCGGCCGGGTGCTGCTGGCGCCGGGATATTCAGGCAGCAGATCACCTGCGGCGCTGGGGTCGCCGAGGTCCCAGAGCAAACCGATGAATCCTGCCTGGCCACCTGGACCGCGTACGGCGCCAACTGCAGACCCGGCCGCATTCACCGCGATCGGCATCCGGTTGCGCCCGGCCACGCCGAGCGCAATCCATCCGGAAGCCTGCCACAGCAGTGGCTGATACTCCGACGTCGCCGCATGGGTGACCGCAAAGCCGAGAATGAGCGGCTGCGGACCCTCTCCAATCACCGTGGCGACGGTATCGAACTGATCCATCCAGCGGCCCAGTCCGTGAATCTGGATGGCGCCCTGCGCATCGATGCTGGCTCGATAGCCCTGCGATCGGGAAAATCCGTCGGGCGGCGGCAGCGACTGGCTACCGACGAACACACCGTCCTCGTTGATCGCCCACGGCATGCTCGACAGATACAGCGATGCCGAACCGCAGGGCAGCGGCGTCGGAACACAGCTCAGTTCGCTGCCCGTCCGAACCCAGCCCACGCTGCTGCCCGGGTATTGACCGACCAGCCTGCCCGAACCATTGCCGGCGCGCACATAGTGTTCATCGTAGAACCCGCTGTCGAAAATCTCGACCTGACCGTCGCCATGCACGACGAAGGGCTTCAGGCGACCGCCGCTGCCCTCCAGCATGCCGCTGAAGGTGCCGTTGTCGCGCAGATCGACGGCAATGCTGCGAACCGCGGGCGGCAGCGACTCACTGACATCGACGACCCGGTAAGTCTGCGCGCCGAGGGCGGCGGGAAGCGACAGGATGGAGAGCAACGCCCAGATGCGCATGATTCAGACCCAGGATCTCGGTACCCATCACAAGCGTGCGCCAGGATGGGTGATTGCGTCGTCAACAATGACGCAGTTTTCGCGTCTTGCGCTCGTGTGCCGGCGCGGGATCGAACCTCCAGACGTCCGGCTTCAGGGTCCGTCTGGATGTCGCCTGGCCTTCCGGCGGATGTGCCTGGTGCAAACCTTGACTCGACGCTCAGAACGCTCCGACACCCGCTGCCGCGATCACGCCGACCTCCACCATGTTCAGCGGCTAATCCTCTGCAGCAGCCGCAGCGCTGCCTTTGCTTGCCCATTCACTGGCTGACTGGTCGCGCCCCCAGCGCTGGTAAAGCACGACGAGTTCGTCGGCGACCTTGTCCGGGCCGACGAACTGGCTGCCCTCGACCTTGCTCTTCAGGCGATGCGCCTCCAGCAGCATCGCCTCCGCCTCCGGATAGCGCTGCAGTTCGCGCAGCGACTTGCCCAGTCCATTGCGACGCTCGGCGCAACTCGGGTGACGTGGTTGGTAGATGCGATCGCAGAGCGTGACATATTCGCGGAACGCGACCTCCGCAGCGGCAAAATCGTCAGAGCGGTAAAGCGCCGCGGCAAGGTTGCCGATCGCGATCAGGGTCTCCGGGTGTTCCGGGCCGTGGACACGCCGACGGATCTCGAGCAGTTCGGCGAACACTGCCGCCGCCTCGGCCGCAGCGCCGGTCATCGTCAACGCCCCGGCGATGTTGCCACGCACCGCCAGCGTCTCCGGATGATCGGGTCCGTAGGTACGCAGGTAGCGCGGAACCAACTCGCGCCACAACGCCAGTGCCTCGGGATAGCGTTGTGCCTGGAAGTGCAGCACGCCGATTTCGTTGCGCGCCCCGATCGCCTGGATGTCGTCGACGCCATGGGTGCGTTCGCGCAGCTCCACCGCCCGCCGCATCAATTCCAACGCGCGCGCATGTTCGCCGATGCGCGAATAGGTCTGCGCCAGTTCATTCAGCAGCAATGCGGCGGAATCCGGCGGAGTCTTCGGGGTCTGCTCAGCCAGGCGCGCCTCGCCGAACGCACGCGCCTGCTCCAGTTCTCCCGCCTCGTGCATCAAGCCGAGGATCACCGAAGCGGTTTCCTGGGTTTCGCCGGCATCCGCACCGAATCTTGCGCGCACTTTGGTGTACAGCGATTGCGCCAACTCCCGCGCACGTGCGACCTCGCCGACGCCGCGCAGCGCCCGCAACAGGTTCTGCTCCACCTTGAGCGTGGCACGCGCATCAGGCCCTTCGCGGAGACTGAGTTCGGCATGTATCGGCTCGATCAGCTTCAAGGCCAGCGCCGATTCCCCGAGTGCGCGATAGGTATCGGCGATGGTATGGGTGACCTCGGCGCGCACTGCAGGTTCACCGGCCAGTTCCTGGTCGACCCGCGCCGCCGCGCGGTCGAGCACCTGGCGCAACAGGGTACGATCCAGTTCCTGCGCCGCGACGGGATCGACGCCGGCCAGCACCGATTGCAGAAACTGCGCCGTCTGCGCCGCTTTCAGTCCCTCGCGCTCGGATGCGCGCCATGCCAGCGTGGCGTTCGCCAACAGACCCAGTATGGCCATCGCCAGGAGTACGCCGCCGGACACGGCATATCGATGGCGCGCGACGAAGCGCGCGAACACGTAGCGACCGGTGCGCGGGCGCGCGTGCACCGGGAACCCGCGCAGGTAGCGATTCAGGTCCTCGGCCAATGCTTCCGCACCGCTGTAGCGCTGCTCGCGATCGGGGCGCAGCGCGCGAGCCAGAATGGCACGCAGATCGCGCGGCAAGCGCGTCAGCAACTGATGCTGGCGCGGTTCGGTAGCCGTCCCGGTCAACAGCAACTGTCCGCGCTGCGTAGCATCCAGCGTCCACCAACTGGACTGGTCGATGCCTACGGATTCGGTCAGTAGTTCGAGCAGCATCACGCCGAACGCGTAGACATCGGCCCGCTGGTCGATCAGCTCGCCCGGCTGTGCCTGCTCCGGAGCCATGTAGCCGCGCGTACCGAGCATCGATCGGCTGCCCTGGCCCGGCGCGCCGGCGATTCCGAAGTCGATGATCTTCGGTGTCGCCACACCATCGACCGTGGCCACCAGGACGTTCGCCGGCTTGAGGTCGCGATGAATCACGCCGCGCGTATGGGCGTGCTGCACGCCGCGGCAGGCGGCGACCATCAGGCGCACGATCGCCGCGCTGGCCAGAGATCGCGCCCTGCAATACTGGTCGATCGGCTCGCCGTCGATCCACTCCATCGCGAAATACAGGGCACCGTCGTCGGTGCCGCCGGCTTCATACACGCGTGCGATGTGCGGGTGCTCCAGGCGGGCGAGTGCCTGCCGCTCGACCATGAACATCGCACTGGCGTAATCATCGACGAAGTTCGGCGAGATCAGTTTCAGCGCCACGCGGCGCTGCAGCGGCTCGGTCTGTTCGGCGAGGAACACCACGCCCATGCCGCCGACCCCGATCTCGGACACCAGCGCAAAGGGCCCGATTCGATCCCCCGGCCGATACTTGCCGTGGCCGTCCTGCTGGCGCTCACCATGCAGGGGCACGGCCAGTGTCACCGGAAGCGTATGTAGCCGGTCGACCACGCAGATCGCAACCGCGGCAGGAAGACAGTGGCCCAGTATAGGGGCTCACAAACCACGCAAGGTTTTCGACCGCGTTCGCCCGGATTCCGGCGCCGGATCGGCAAAGCACGCCGTCAGTCGGGACAAACCTGCAAAACGGCCCTAAGCTATCGCCGCTGGATGCTGATTCCGGTCGCGCGAACTACAGCTCGGAGCCCTGCCATTTCCGCCCAGAAGCCCATGCAACTGATCCTCGCCCGGCAGCTTGCCAGCAGCCTGGCGATGCCGATCGTGATCGTCGACGCCGCTGGCCTGCTGATCTACTGGAACGAACCGGCCGAACTGTTGCTGGGCATCCGTTTCGAAGAAAGCGGCGAGATTCCGGCCAGCGAATGGCAGCAGCAATTTGCGGTCACCGACCGCGAGCGACGCTTGATCCCGCAGCTTGAGTGGCCACTGGTGATTGCGCTGACCCAGCACAAGCCGGTGTCGCGCACGATCTGGGTCGGCACGCCAGACGGAAACTGGCGCAATGTCGACTGGGTATCGGTTCCGTTCATCGGTCTCGGCGGCGAGTTTCTCGGCGTGCAAAGCGTGTTCTGGGAGGTTCACGGCGAATGAAGGTGCAGCTCTGGGGCACGCGCGGTTCGCTGGCGACACCCGGCCCGGACACCGCGCGCTACGGCGGCAATACCTCGTGCGTCAGCATGCTCGGCCGTGAAGGCACGCTGCTGGTACTGGATGCAGGCACCGGCATCCGCCGGCTCGGCAGCACCTTGGCCGCCAAGGCGGCGCGCGTCGATATCCTGCTCACCCATCTGCACATGGATCATGTGCAGGGACTGGGTTTCTTCGCACCGCTCTACCGCCCTGGCCTCGAAGTCCACATCTGGGGTCCGGCGAGCGCCACGCTGAGCCTGCAGGCGCGCCTGATGCGCTACCTGTCGCCGCCACTGTTTCCGGTGCACTTGAGCGAACTGCCGTGCAATCTGAGCTTCCACGCAGTGCCCTGCGGCACGGTCGAGATCGGTGAGTTTTTCGTGACAGCGAGCATGATCTGCCATCCCGGGCCCACGGTTGGTTACCGCATCCGCGCTGCCGATGGCAAAGTCGTGACCTACATGCCCGACCACGAGCCGGCGCTCGGCAATCCCGCGTTCCCCAGCCTGCCGCGTGTGTGGACCTCGGGCGCCTGCCTGGCGACCGGCGCCGACCTTCTGATTCACGACAGCCAATACAGCAGCGCCGAGTACCCCAGCCACAGCGGCTGGGGTCACAGCTCGCTGCTGCAGACCATCCACTACGCCAGGCTGTGCGAAGTCGATCACCTGGTGTCGTTCCATCACGACCCCAACCACACCGACAGCGATCTCGACCGGATCACCAGCGAGTCGATCGCTGCAGCCAAGCCTGCATTCAAGGTGACCGGCGGCTGCGAAGGCGCGATCTTCGCGCTGTGAGTACGCCTGGGGCGTGCGAGAGCGCTTTCCGAACGTCTTGCCTGGAGCGATGACCGCAGCGACAGCTCCGGCGGCCGCGAATTGGCAATGTCTGTGCTTTCAGCGCTGGCGACCTTGCCGCGGCGGCGCGGGCGGCAGCATGCTGGTGCGTGCCCTCGCACCTGGCATCGACCTGATGATGATTCGCATGACCCACCGCAACTGGTTGCTCGCCATCGCCCTGCTTCTGCTGCCGCTGTTCGCGCCGGCCGGCGAGTCCCTGCCCCGCGCGCAAGGCAGCGACTTCCGGGCGTTGGTCTGGAATGTCTCGGGCCGACAGTTCTTTGATCACCGCGATGGCTATGTCGCGGCGCTGCGCGCAATCGATGCCGATCTGCTGATCTTCGACGAGTTGCCCGGCGATCGCGACGGAGACGATGTACTCGCCATACTGCAGTCATTGAATGCGAAGGACGCTGGCGAATGGCAGGTGGCCTATGGCAGCAGCGGCGGACGCCAACGCGTGGCCATTGCGTTGCGAGGACCCGTGGCCCCGCTGCGCCAGTTCCAGCACTTGCCCTACCCGCCGAGCTTCCTCGCCTGGATGCGGCAGTTGCCGTTCAATCCGCGGCAACGGCAGTTTCTGGATGAGAACCTCGCCGCCGGCATCGGCGCTTCTGCCGCCGAGGTGCGATTGGGCGGACGCCGGCTGATCGCGGTTGGTGTAGACCTGCAATGCTGCGGCGACAGCGACGATGCCTGGGAAGAACGCCGTCGCCGTGTCGAAGCGCGCAGCCTGCGCAGCGTGCTCGAGCGCGCCTGGGCCGCGCGTTCCCCCGACGCGGTGATCGTCGCCGGCGACTTCAATGCCGTGCGCGGCTTGCGACCGGTCAACCTGATGCAGGGCGACAGCGGGCGACCTGAGCGCCGACTGGCGATCGTGGATGCCAGTCATGCCAATGGCATCGACCGCTGGACCTGGGACGGCCGCGGCACGCCGTTTCCATCGCGCCCGCTGGACTTCATGCTGCACAGCCGCGCGCTGCGCGTGCAGATGGCGCTGGTGTTCGATCCGGAAACCATGAGCGAGGATCAGCGCACCCGCTTCGGCCTCGACGCCGACGCATTCCGCCCGCTCAGCGAGCATCGGCCCATCGTGGTCGATTTCGCCTGGCGTTGAGGAACCGCGAAGGCCTCAGTTGGCCGAATCCGAAGGTGGGCCCTGGATGATTGCGTCCTGCAAGGCCTGACGCTGGGCATCGGAGCCGATGAAAAGATCTTCCGGCACATTTCGGTACGCCACGATCTGGTCGTAGACGGCCGCGCTGCTCTGCTCGGTCGACGACATGCCGGCGAGATACTGCAGGCGAAGGTTCTGGTCGCGGTTGATTTCGGCATCCGCAAGCCACGGGGCAAGGTCGCGCGCAGTGCCGCCGAATGTCGCGAGCACGTCCAGCGAGGATCCGAATCCGACCTTGGCCAGGGCCGTGGCGACGCCGGCATGATCGGCCTGCGCCATGCGCCGCTCGATCACGTCAAGGCTGGTTTGTGCGGGCTCGACGGTACCCAGCAGCACGACATCGAAGCCCCTGCCGTCCTTGACGTTGCCCCACACCGTTCCGTTCGGAAACACCTCGAAGAACGTCGCGATCTCACTCTTCACCGACTCGATATTGCTCTCGTAAAGCGGCACCCACTGGGTGACGACCCCGCCCGGCTTGAGACGCGCCTTGACGTGCTCAAAATATTCCCTGGTGTACAGCGTGGCTGCACCCTTGACCCACGGATGGATCGGGTCGGAGGTGATGATGTCGAACTTTTCGCGGGTGGTGCGGATGAAATGACGGGCGTCGTCGTAAACGATCTCGGTTCTGGCATCGTTGAAAACAGCCTGATTCTCGCTCGCGAAAAAGCGCGCCGAAGCCTGCGGAACCAGCGGCTCCATTTCGCACACCACGAGGCGCTTGAGGTCCGGGTAGGGCACGAACGAACCCGCCGTGACGCCGGCACCGAATCCAACCACCAGGACCGATTCCGGCTTCGGATGAAACAACGCCGGCAAGTTGCCGAGCAGCAACTGCAAGCGCATGTCCTGCGGCGTGCTGGAGGCCTCGATCTTGCCGGCGACATGGAAGTAACGCACCGAAGGATCGCGTTTCAATTGCGAAACTGCGATGGTCGAATTCATGCCCTCCCCGCGGTAGAGCTCGTTCACATAGTTCAGGCGGCCGGCCGCTTGTCGACCGAAAGCGACCAACTCGAACGGCAACGCTGAAACACTCAGCGCCAGCACTGCGGCGCATGCAGCGACCGCGGCTGCGCCAAGTCGCTGGCGCGGCGCTTGCGCCAACGGCAGCAACAGCAAAGCTGCCGCGAGCGCGGCAACCACCACCAGAATGCGTTGCGCCTGTTGCGTGCCAATTGCCGGGATCAGGATAGTGCTGAACACCAGCGCGCCCAGGATCGCACCCACCGTGTTGGCGGCATATACGCCGCCAACCATGCGTCCGGCATCCTGGCGCTCGCTGACTACCGCCGCAAGCGCCAGTGGAAAACTCGCGCCCCACAGGCAAGCCGCCGGCAGAATTGCGTAGACGCAGCGCAGCAGATCGAGCTGAAACAGATACCAGGGGCTCGACACCATCTGCGGAAACACCGGCCAGTACGGCAGCGAGCGCGAGATGGCGTAAGCCGTCCAGGCGATCCAGGCGACCAGCAGCAATTGACACACGCCCAGCGCCACCCGCGGCTGCCTGATGTCGCGCGACACGTAGGACGCGGCACTGCTGCCCAGCCCGATGCCGATCAGGAAAACAGAGAGGATGATCGAAAAGGTGTAAGTGGTGCCGCCGAGCAACAGCGACAAATCGCGCGTCCAGATGACTTCGGCGCCCAGCGCCGTGAATCCCGACAGGCCGATGGCGAGATACACCGGAACGCTGCCATCCCTGCGCTTGGCCGCTGTGGGCAAGTCTGCGGCGCCTGCGCCATCGTAAGGCGTCACCGACGCAAGTCCCAATCCGATCGCCGCGACCGCGATGTTGAGCAGCACCGCCACATAGGTCGCCGTCGGCATGTCGTGAACGCGCAGCAGATAGAAACCGGCAAGCAGGCAGCCGAAAACCGCGCCGACCGTGTTGCCGCCGTAGAAGTATCCGAGCCACGACACGCCGTTGGGCGTGGATTGCACCCAGCGCCCGATCGCCGGCAACGTTGCGCCCATCAGGATCGTCGGCGGCAACAGGCACCCTGCGCACAGCACGCCACGCAGGAAGACACCACCGACGCCACGACCGCCCAGCGCCGTGTAGGCCTCGCCAACCACCGGAATCAGGTACAGAACGACGATGCCACAGGCAGCAATGCCTAGCTCCAGCCATGCATAGACTCGCAGCGGATGCCGTCGCGCCGAGATCACGCGCGCAAGTCCCAGACTACCCAGGCACATTCCACCCATGAAGGTGCCGAGCAATACACCCAGCGAGATCGCCGAAGAGCCGATCACCAGCTGCAGCAGCTGGAACCAGACGATCTGATATAATAGTGCAGCGCAGCCGCTGCCGAAAAACAGCAACAGCAGCAGCGGCATGTGCTGTCGCGAAGTCATGCGCTAACGCCCCGCAGAACAACATCTGGCCGCACCGGCAGCATCACCGGAGCGTCGACGACATGCGAATTCATGCTGGTCACCGGGAAAAACGGCTGGGGCCACGAGTCTACACGGTCAGAAAATGCCGTCAGAAGGAGAACTGGCTGTCCGCCGGCAGCGAGAACGGCGGCGAAGCCTGCGCGGTCGGACTGCACCAGATTACTCGAAACCGCCAAAGCGCACGGGCACAAACCGCAGGCCTGCCCACCGATATCCTTGAGCGACCGGCGACAGCCAGGGACGGAGACATCGACAATTTTCTGCCGATGAATTGGACGCCAAGCGGCTGGCCCGCATTCCTCACCCCGACACGAGAAGGTGACGGTGGCGGACACGTCCAGACCTGGAAACAGCCGCGACTCAGGGAGCGACAATCTGACAGTTCTGCGGATCACACAGCGACTTGATGGCAAAGCCGAGGATTTCGATTTGATTCGGCGTGCCGAAGACGCCGGTCAGTTGTTGTATCTCGGGTATCGCAAAACCACTGTTGGAGAAGATCGGCTCTCCGGAACCACGCGCCGAGCGCAGCAGCAGAATTGGTTGGGTTCCTCGGTCCGCTGTCGTCCGCGGGAAATAGCGGTCAACCGCAAGTTCCAGGGTGATTGTCTCGGCGACTGCCAGCACCTGGGCGAATCCGGGAGGAATCGCGGGCCGGTTGTCGCGGCTGATCGGTGGCTGGCGGGCGACGGCGCCACTTGAATAGATCAGGATGTCGCCATTCTTGAAATCGTCATTGGTCAGTTGCGCAGGATCCACCGTCAGCGGCATCGCATCCGGCGGGATCCCGAACATCGAGCGCAACTGGAAGCTCATCAAGTGAGTGATGCGGTGATAACGATCTCCATAGAACGCGGGTTGCTCGGCAATGAAATTCAGAATCCCGACCATCACCACCTTTACCCCGGGCGAATACGCCAAGGGCATCGGCTGGAAGAATTGCGCCACCTGATTACGATAATACGGCGCGAATACCCTTGTGGCTTCCATCGCCGAAGTAACAAGACCGACTCCGGCGATCGCCCAGAGTATTGAAGTATACTGCTTTCGTTGTCTTGCCAGTCGCAGAATGACGGGAATGATCAAACAAGCATTCAAGGGTGCGAGGAAAGCGAGGTAGCGCACTTCCTTGGTATCAATGATCGCCAGCGCCGTTACCAAGGCAATCCAGGCGAGCGCAATGATCTTCTGCTGCCGACTGCCCCGATGCAGACTCAGGAGCACACCGGGAACCAGCAGACACATCGCCAGGATTCCGTAGGCAGACAAGTTCCGAAGGTAGACCCATTGATAAAAGGAATCTGGCTGGTTGAATTCCGAAATCAGCTTGATCTGCAAGGCCGGACGTTCCCAGAATGCAATTTCGGGGAAAGCAGGGGCCATGACCAATGCGTAGGCGCACCAGGTCAACAGGCCACTTGTCAGCGCGGCCAGCGCCAGTCCGGCCAGGCGCCAGCGAACTTCAATGGATCGCTGGACCACCAACACGGCAACGGCGATCAAGATCGCAATCCAGATCAGGGCGTAGGTCTGCTTGATGCTGGCGGCGACCGCTCCCAGCACAACCAGGCCCAGCCAGTAGCGCCATTTTGGCGCATCCATGAAATCATCGGCAAGCCGGATCATTGCCAGCGCCAATAATCCAGGCAGAATATCGTGGCTGATGAAAGGCGCATAACTGAAAAAGACCACGGTCGGAATTGCTGCGACATAAGCCAAAGCGACCGACCAGTTCCGTCCATGGTTGTCAGAAATCAGCTTCCAGACGCCTGCGAGATAAAGCAGGTGCAGCACGACCATGATCGCATGGTACGGACGAACATCCAGCGGATGGGTTTCCAGAAACGCCGCGGCCATGGCAGCCGGCGCAAGCATCAGCCCCAGCAGCGGTCCACGCGGCCAAGCATAAAATTCCGAATAGCCACTGAAATAGAGACTGTTGCTGATCGTGGAGTAACCGTCATCGAACTCCAGATTCACGAAGTACAAGGTCGTCAGCAACCAGACCGCAATCAGCCCGATCAGCACGCCGATGAATAATCGAGGCAAGTTCGGCGCGGCGGGGCTTGAAGAGTTCATGGGCTGGATAGACTCACGCCTTGCGCCCGCTGCAACTGCGCGGCTCCAACGCAAACGGTGGGTTATTGAGCGTGGGCGCGCAACACATAGCCCCGGTCCTGCCGCGCCGATGCGGCCCGGCCCACGAGCCCAGGAACCGACGCAAGTCTCTGATTGAACTGGTGCCGGCGATAGGACTTGAACCTACAACCTACTGATTACAAATCAGTTGCTCTACCAATTGAGCTACGCCGGCGCGAAGCGCGAGAGTCTACTTGGTCGGAGGTCCGGGCGGGAGTGCCGTTGGGGCTTCAGCGGCTCAGGAATCGCGCGGAAAGCTCGTCGGCGGAGACCGCCGGACTGATCAGGAAGCCCTGGAAGTAGTCGCAGCCCTGGGCCTTGAGGAAGTTCAGCTGGGCCTGGTTTTCGACGCCTTCGGCCAGCACGTCGAAGTGCAGCGTGTGCGCCAGTGCGATGATGGCGGCGGCGATTTCGGTGCCACCTTCGTGGTTCGGGATATCGGCAACGAAGCTGCGATCGATCTTCAAGGTGTCCAGTGGCAGCCGCTTGAGGTAGGCAAGCGAACTGTAGCCGGTGCCGAAGTCGTCGATGGCCACGCGCACGCCGAGGCTGCGCAGCGCATGCAGCGTGCCGATCACCATGCTGCCGTGCTCCATCAGCATCGACTCGGTGATCTCCAGTTCCAGCGCGTCCGGGTCGAGGCCGGTGTCGGACAGGATGCGCGTGACCCGATCGGGGAACTCTGGTTGGCGCAGTTGGCGCGCCGACATGTTCACGCTGAGACGCAGATCCGGGTTGCCGCCGCGACGCCAGCGCTGCACCTGGCGACACGCGGTCTGCAGGACCCAGTCGCCGAGCGGCCCGATCAGACCGGTTTCCTCGGCCAGGGTGATGAAACGTCCCGGATAGACCAGCGGTTCACCCGGCGGTTGCCAGCGCACCAACGCTTCGACCCCAACCATGTTGCCGGAATCGCACTCGAGCAGCGGCTGATAGTGCACTTCGAACTCGCCGCGGCTGAGCGCATGGCGCAGCCGCCCCTCCAATCCAAGCCGGTCGCTGGCGGCATCGACCAGACTCGGCGTGTAGATGTGGTAAGTATTGCGCCCCAGTTCCTTGGCCCGATACAAGGCCGCATCGGCGCTGCGCACCAGATCGGTGGGCGTGCTGCCGTCCTCCGGAAACAGGCTGATGCCGATGCTGGCATCGGCGAACACCTCGTGACCGCTCGGCAGCATGAACGGCGCGCTCAGACAGCTCAGCAGGTCGCGTGCGACGTCGGCTGCAGCGCGCGCATTGCCGACGTTTTCGACGATGACCAGGAATTCGTCTCCGCCCAGGCGCGCCACGACATCGGCCTCCCCCGCCGCCTTGCGAAAGCGCGCCCCGACTGCGCACAGCAGTTCATCGCCAACCTGATGTCCGAGACTGTCGTTGACTGTCTTGAACCGATCCATGTCGATGAACAGCAAGGCGAGGCGGCGCCCGGTCGACTCGGCGCGCACGATGGCGAACTCGAGTTGCGATTGCGCCAGCAGTCGATTCGGCAGTCCGGTCAGCGGGTCGTAGTGCGCCAGCTTGGCCAGTTCCGCCTCGGTTTGTTTCAACTGGGAGATGTCGGTGATCACACCGACGTAATGGGTTGCTGCCCCGGCGTCGTCGCGCACCACGTTGAGCGTCAACCATTCCGGGAAAATCTCGCCGTTGTGGCGCCGGCTCCAGATCTCACCTTGCCAATGCCCGCTGCGTATGACGCTGTCCCACATCTCGCTGTAGAAGCGGTCGTCCTGGCGCCCTGACTGCAGGATGCGCGGGTTCTGGCCCAACAACTCGGCTTCGCTGTAACCAGTCATCTGGCAGTAGGCACGATTGACCGCAATGATGTTGGCGTCGAGGTCGGTCACCAGAATGCCATCGCGGGTGCTGTCGATGACCGCGGCCGACAGACGCAGGCGTTGCTCTGCCTGCTTGCGGGCGTGGATATCGAGCAGGATGCCGACCATGCCATCGGCGCGACCGTCGGCGTCGAAGCGCTGGCGACCGACCGTGTGCACCCAGCGCACGCGCGCGTCGGCAGTGACTATGCGGTATTCGATGGACAACGGCGAACCGCTGCTGCAGGCATGGGCCATTTCGGCATCGACCCAGGCCCGGTCGGCCGGGTGCACGGCCTGCAACCAGCGCTCATGGCTGGCGATCCCCTCGTCCGCGCCCAGCCCAAGCAGCCTGAACTGCTCGTCGGACCATGCCGATGGTCGCCCCGGCAGCCATTCCCACGAGCCGGCGCCCGCCCCCTCGAGCGCCATGCGACTGCGCTGCTCGCTCTGCCGCAGCGCTTCGACCATGCGCGCCTGCTCGATCGCCGCACTGAGCGCTGCGGCCGTCAGGCGCAAGACGCGTTCCTCCGCGGACGTCCAATGGCGCGGATGACGCACGGCGTCGAAACCGACGAAACCCCACAGAATGCCCCGCAGGTGGATCGGAGCAACGATCAGGGTCTGGATCTGCTGCGCCTCCAGCAATTCGCGCTCGGCGGCCGAGAACTCGGCCACCGCGCCGGCGACTGCCTGATCGCTGCGCAGCAAGTTGAGCCAGCGCGGGAAAAGTTGCTCGAATGGCAGGCCCTGCAGATCCGGATTGTCGATCTGCGCCTGGATGCCCGGCCGGCACCATTCGTGGCGCTGACTGGCCAGGGTCAGCCCGCTGGCCGGCTCGGCGTGCAGCTCGAAGATATAGACGCGATCTGCGCCCATGCCCTGCCCGAGGCGCTCCAGTACCTGTTGCACCAGTTGCGTCAGCGGCTCGTCTGCAAGCAGTGCCGGGATGGCGCTGGCGGCGAGTTCCAGCGCCAGTTCGGAATGCTTGCGCTCGGTGACATCGAGCAGCACACCGTTGTACGCACGCACGGCGCCGCCTTCGCGCTCGATCCAGGTATGGTCCTCGACCCAGCGCCAGCCGCCGCGCGGATCGCGCAAACGGTATTCCTGACGAAATCGATCGCGCTGCAAGGTGGCGTGACGCTCCACCTCGGCGGCGACCCGCAACACATCGTCGGGATGAATCAGCTCGGCGAATGGCGGCTCGCCGCGCTCCAGAGCGCGCGGGTCATAACCCCAGCGGCGGACATTGTCGGAAACCAGGGCGACCGGCCAACCGGGCGCGGCGATCCAACGGAAGGCCACCGCGTCGGTGCGCAGCAGGATCTCGCCCAGCGCGGCAAATGTCTCCTTCGGTGCTCTGACACTGGTCGATTCGACGCCCGCTTGCATGATGACCAGTCCGTCCGTTTGCGCACAGTCTGCGACAACTGGCGGGCGGCGTGAATACCGCTTTCGGCGCAAATGCGATTCGATCTGAAATATGCTCGCGCCAAGGACTCGGCATTGAGCGACCGCAGGCAATGGGCTGGTTTCCGACGACTCGATGGAGCGTGTTCCTCGCAGGGCAGCATGACCCGGCTGCGGCCCGCACCGCGTTGCAGCACCTGTGCAGCGCCTACCGGGCTCCGGTGCTCGCCTATGTGCGACGACGAGGCGGCGCCCGTGTCGATGCCGAGGACCTGACGCAATCATTCTTCACCGCGCTGATCGAGCGACGCATCCAGGATCACGCCGACCCGCAGCGCGGCCGTTTCCGATCGCTGCTGCTGACCGCGCTCGACCGTTATCTGATCAACGCCGCGACATTCGAGCATGCGCAGCGACGCGGCGGCGGCGTCGTCCATGACGACGTGGCGAGCAGCGGCATCGAGGTGCCGGGCGACGGCGATCCGGAGCAGGCCTTCCAGCGCCAGTGGGCGCTGACGGTGCTGTCGCGGGCGATGGCTGCGCTGGAGCGCGAGGCTTGTACGGCCGGCAAATCCGAACTCTTCGCGGCGTTGCGGGATTACCTGATCGAGAGCCCGGACGATGATGCTTACCGCCGACTCGCGGAACATTTCGGCATGCGCCCGAACACGCTGGCAGTGGCGGTGCATCGACTGCGCCAGCGGCTGCGTGCGTGCGTGCGTTTGGAACTGCAGGACACCGTGAGTTCCGACCAGGAACTGCACGAGGAGCTGGATACCTTGAGGCAGGTTTTGGGTGGAGTCAAACGCGACTCGGGCGGTTCATCGCGGATCCCGGCGCTGTAATCCCATCCGATCGCGACCCGGGGTCGAGAATCGATCGCATACAAGATTGCCCTGCGCCCGACGCTGCAGCTAACCTCAACCAATGGTCACCGGAGCAGCGCATGCCCTTGCTTCCCATCGCGGACGGGATCCTGATCGGCGCGCTGGCCTTTGGCGCGCTCGCAAGCGACACGCAGCAACCCCGTGATGGATGATCAGCGGCGGCATCCGTGCGCGTACCGGGCGACCATTGCTCGCTGCGCGCTGACGCTGGTGCTGCTGCTGTTGACCGCAATCGCACCCGCGGCACCCGCGCTGGTACTCGATCAGTCGACGCCGGCGCGCATCGAATTGCGCCCGCATCTTGCGGTCCTGCGCGATCCGGGGGCAACACTGGATGTGAATGGCGTGCGCGCCCGCAGTCGCGACTTCACCACGCTCGGCGCTGGGAGAGGCCTCAACTTCGGCTACACGCGTGATGCCGTCTGGTTGCGCCTGCAAGTCCACTCGACCTTGCCGACGGCGAGCGAATGGCGCCTGGAGCTCGACTACGCCTCGCTGGATCACGCCGAATTGCACGATGGCATCGGTGGACTGCAAGTCGCCGGCGACCGCGTCGCACTGAGCGAGCGCGCGATCGCGCACCGCAACCCGGTGTTCGCACTGACGCTGGCGCCGGGCGAGTCGCGGGAACTGCTGCTGCGGGCCCGCTCGGAAGGCAGCCTGACGATCAATCCCATCCTGTGGCGCGCGAGCGCCTTCCATAGCCACAGCGAGAATGCCTACGCCGCATTCGCGCTGTACTTCGGCATGCTGCTGGCGCTGGCCGGTTACAACCTGCTGCTGTACCTGGTACTGCGCGACCGCGCTTACCTGCACTATGTGCTGTTTGTGGTCGGCGTCGGCACCGGCATCGCATCGATCTACGGGCTCGCCGGCCAGTACCTGTGGCCGCACGCGGTGGACTGGAGCAATCGGGCGCTGGTGGTCAGTTTCGCCCTGGCCGGCATTGTCGGGCCACTGTTCGCGCGCGATTTCCTCGGTACGGCGACACGCGCACCACGTTGGCACCGCTGGCTTGCGCTCGGCGCCTGGCTGCATGTCGGCGTGCTCATGGTTGGGCTGTTCGCGCCGATGCGCAGCGGCATGCAGATCATGTCGCTGAGCACGCTGATCAACTGCGTGCTGATGCTCGGCTGCGGTATCGACTGCGCCCGTCGCGGGTTTCCCGGCGCGCGCCTTTATGTGCTCGCCTGGAGCGCGTTGCTGCTCGGCGGCATGCTGATGGCGCTGCGCAATTTCGGTTTGTTGCCGACGCATTTTCTGACCCTGCACGGCATGCAGGTCGGCTCTGCGCTGGAAATGCTGCTGTTGTCGTTCGCGCTGGCCGATCGTTTCAACCAGATCAAGCTGGAGAAAGCGCAGGCGCAGGCGCAGACGCTGGCGGCGCAGCAGCAATTGCTGCTGTCGCTGCAGCAACATGAACGCGAATTGGAACAGCGCGTCGTCGAGCGCACCGCCGCGCTCGCTGTAGCCAACGAGCGGCTGCGCGAAATGGCGCTGCACGACCCGCTGACTGGGCTCGCCAATCGCGCCGCACTCTACGCGCACCTCGACGAAGTGTGGCAACGGGCGCGCGCTGGCGGGTCACCGCTGGTATTGCTGCTGATCGATCTCGATGACTTCAAGCCCGTCAACGACCGCTTCGGTCATGAGACCGGAGATCGCGTGCTGGAAGAGGTGGCCCGGCGCCTCAAGGCGGCCAGCCGACCCAACGACCTCGTCGCGCGCCTCGGTGGCGACGAATTCGTGATCGTGGCCGAGGCGCTGAGCGTGCCGGACGCGGCCCAGGAGTTTGCCGAGCGCGTGCTTGCTGGATTGCTCGCGCCGATGACTGCGGCGCCTGGAGCGCGCATCGGCGCGAGTATCGGCATCGCCGTCGGCGCCAACGGCCCCAGCGAAATCGGCGACCTGCTGCGCCGCGCGGACAGCGCGATGTACGCAGCCAAGGCGGCCGGACGCGGCACCATTCGTTGGGCCGATCGCATGCCGACGCTGTAGTCGCGTTCCTGGCGACCTTTGCGTCCCCGATTGCAGGATCGTCACTCAACCACGAGCTGCGGTCGAGCCGCTCAACTCCGCGCTGTTTCCTTGCGCACCACGCGTACCGACAACTCCTGCAACTGGCGCTCGGGTATTGCGCTCGGGGCGTCGGTCAGCGGGCACTGGGCGCTGGCGGTCTTCGGGAAGGCGATGACTTCGCGGATCGAGTCGACGCCGCACATCAGCGTGGCGATGCGATCGATGCCGAAGGCGATGCCGCCATGTGGCGGACAGCCGTAACGCAGCGCTTCCAGCAGGAAGCCGAACTTGGCGTCGGCCTCTTCTTCCTCGATGCCGAGCAAGCGGAACACGGCCGATTGCAGGTCGGGGCGGTGGATACGGATCGAGCCGCCGCCGATCTCGTTGCCGTTGAGCACGCAGTCGTAACCGCGCGACAGCGCATCGCCGGGATTGGCGGTCAGTTCTGCCGCGTCGTCGATGGTCGGCGCGGTGAACGGATGGTGCAGCGACATCCAGCGGTTCTCGCCGTGATCGAACTCGAACATCGGGAAATCGACCACCCACAGCGGGCGCCAGCCGTCGGCGACCAGCTTCATGTCGCGACCGACGGCGAGGCGCAGCGCCCCCATGAAGTCGGACACCGTCTTGTAAGGGCCGGCGCCGAAGAAGATCAGGTCACCGGTATTGGCATTCACCGCCTTGAGGATGCCCTCCAGTGCGGCATCGTCGAGGAACTTGACGATCGGACTGGTCAGGCCGTCGCGGCCCTTGGCGAGGTCGTCGACGCGGATCCACGCCAGGCCCTTGGCGCCATAGCGCGCCACGTACGGGCCATAGTCGTCGATCTGCTTGCGCGACAGCGAAGCGCCTCCCGGCACGCACAGCACCGCGACGCGGCCACCCGGATCGTTGGCCGGACCGGCGAACACCTTGAAGCCGCTGGACTTGACGAACTCGGCGATGTCCACCAGCTCCAGCGGGTTGCGCAGGTCCGGCTTGTCCGAACCATAGCGGCGCATCGCTTCGGCCCAGGTCATGCGTGGGAACGGGTTGGCCAGGTCGACATCGATCACTTGCTTGAACACATGGCGAATCAGGTCCTCGACGCGATCCTGGATATCGGCCTCGCGCACGAAGGCCATCTCGATGTCGAGCTGGGTGAATTCCGGCTGGCGATCGGCGCGCAGGTCCTCGTCGCGGAAACAGCGCGCGATCTGGTAGTAACGATCCATGCCGGCCATCATCAGGATCTGCTTGAACAACTGCGGGCTCTGAGGCAGGGCGTAAAACTGGCCCGGATTGACGCGACTGGGCACCAGATAGTCGCGCGCGCCTTCCGGCGTCGCCTTGGTCAGGATCGGCGTCTCGATGTCCTGGAAATCCGCGGCATCGAGATAACGACGGATCTCCTGCACCAGCCGCGTGCGCAGGCGCAAGTTCTTCTGCATCGACTGGCGGCGGATGTCCAGATAGCGATAGCGCAAACGCGCCTCTTCGTTCGGCGTCTCGTCGATCATGAACGGCAGCGGCGCGGCCGCATTCAACACTTCAACCGTGGTCGCAATGACCTCGATCCTGCCGGTGGGCAGGCGCTCATTGACCTGCGATGTCGGCCGCGCGCGCACCACGCCTTCGATGCGCAGGCAGAATTCGTAGCGCACGCGATCGGCGGCGGCGAAGGCCGCGGCGTTGTCGGGCTCGATCACCACCTGCACCACGCCGGCGTGATCGCGCAGATCGATGAAGATCACGCCGCCATGATCGCGCCGGGTATTGGCCCAGCCGCACAGCACCACGTTATTGCCGGCCAGCGTCTCGTCGACACGGCCGCAAAGGTGGGTGCGGAAGGAGGTTTCGGCGGTCATGGCACGCTCAAGGCAAGGGAGTCAGGGGCCGCGGATGCTACGGGACGGGTGCGCGAGCCCGCAAACCAGAACGGTCGCAGGATTCGCCTTGGAAGCCGGCAAGCTGTGGCATGCTTGCATCGTAAAAGCCACCGATGGCGTCCCTATCGCATGGAGATCGAAGAGCGCAAAGTCGACATCGATGGGCTGACGCTCGGCATGTTCGTGTCGCGGCTGGATCGGCCGTGGGAAGGCACGCCGTTTGCGCTCCAGGGGCTCAGCATCGACAGCCCGGCCGATATCGATCAACTGCGTCGCTTCTGCCGCTACGTGTACATCGACGTGGAGAAGAGCAGCAAGCAACAGCGCTCGCTGCTGCAACGCCTGGGTTATGGCGCGCTGACGCGCAACGGTCGGCCGCTGCCGCCGTCCACGACGTACAGCAATCGCACCACTGTCGACGAAGAGATGCCGCAGGCGCGCCAGGCTTGGGACGGCGCCCGAGCGCTCGCGACGCGGGTCATCGACGACGTGCGCGCCGGCCGGCGACTGTCTGCGGATGCGCTGAGCGGCGCAATGGAGCCGATCGTCGCCAGCGTCATTCGCAACGCCGACGCCTATTTCTGGCTCGACGCCCTGCGCAAGCGCGATGCCTACTCCTACAGCCACGCGGTGAACTGCTGCGCGCTGGCCACCAGCTTCGGGCGCCACCTTGGGTTTCCGCGCGAGATGCTGGTCGATCTGGCGAGCGCGGGCATGCTGATGGATATCGGCAAGACGGCCCTGCCGGAAGAACTCTTGCAGCGCGCCGGCCCGCTGCGAACCGATGAACTGCCGCTGCTGCGCGCGCACGTGGAGCACAGCCTGGACATGCTCGACCAGGCCGGAATCGTCAGCGCCGAGATCGGATCGATGATCCGCGGGCATCACGAGCGCCATGACGGCTCGGGATACCCCGCCGGGCTCAGCGGCGTGGATATCCCGTTGACTGCGCGCATGCTTGGCCTGGTCGACACCTACGACGCGCTGTCCAGCGATCGACCGCACCAGAAGGCGCATGCCCGTCACGACGTGCTGCAGATGCTCTACCGCGAGCGCGACCGGCTGTTCCAGTCGGATCTGATCGAGCAGTTCAGCCAGTCGCTCGGCGTCTACCCGACCGGCTCGCTGGTTGAACTGTCGTCGGGTGAGATCGCCGTGGTGATGGCGCAAAACCCGGCGCGTCGCCTGTATCCGCGGGTGACCGTGCTGACCGGGCGCGACAAATCGCTCGATCCGGCATTCCGCCAGGTCGATCTGTGGCCGCTGGCGAATGTGCCCGATCGCAGTCAGCGCATCTGGATCGAGCGCGCGCTGCCGCCGGGCGCATACGGCCTCGACACCACCGAGTTGTACCTCTGATGGTGGCTTGTCCGGCATGCTGATCGGGGCCGATCTGTTCGGCGAGATCAATGCGAGCGTTGCCCAGCATCACGGCGCGACGCGCACCGGGGTGCTGCTGGTGCACTTGCGCGGAATCCGCCAGTTGATCGCCTTGCTCGGCTTCGATGCCGCCGCGGCGCTGATGGACGCAACAACCGTTCGCCTGCGCTCGGTGCTGCGACCGCTGGATCGGATCTGGCGTACCGGACCCGACGAGTTCCTGGTCGTGTTGCCCGAACTGCTGAGCAAGAACCACGGGATTTTGGCCGCGCGCAAGGTGCTGCGCGAGTTCGAATCGCCGTTGTCGGTGCTGGATCGCCCGATGACGCCACTGTTGACGCTGGCGCTGGCGGTTGCCGACGAATCGGATGCGCGACTGGAACAACTGATCCGCCGCGCGATGAGCGCGCTCGATCGGGCACTGGAAAGCAACAACCGCCTGATCCTAGCCGACGAAGCCAACGCCGACATGTGGCTGCAGGACGATCTGCGCGATGCGCTGATGAACAATGAACTGAATGTGCAGTTCCAGCCGGTGGTCGACATCGAAAGCCGTCGCATCGTCGCCGTCGAAGCGCTGGCGCGCTGGAACTCGCCGCGTCACGGTGTCATTGCGCCGAGCCGCTTCATCGCCCTGGCCGAGCAGGCCGGACTGGCGCCCGACCTGACTCGTTGGAGCATCAACGCGGTATTGCGCGAATATGTTCCGCTGCGACGGATGCGACCTCAACTGCGCTGCGCCATCAATCTGTCGCCGAAGGCATTCAGCCTGTCCGGCATCGAGGAGCAGATCCTTGCGGCGCTGAAGATCTGGGATATCCCGCCGACCGCGTTGACGCTGGAAGTCACCGAGACCGCGGTGATGGACGATCCGGAGCTGAGCAGTGCGACCTTGCGCAACCTGCGCGACAGCGGAATCCGCGTCGCCATCGACGATTTCGGGCAGGGCTATTCGTCGTTCACCTATCTCAAGCACTTCCCGGCCACCGAACTCAAGATCGACCAGTCTTTCGTGACGCCCATGGCGGTCGATCATCGCGCGCATCAATTGGTGCGCTCGATGATCGGCATTGCGCATCATCTGGGCATGGAGGCGGTTGCCGAGGGCGTCGAGGACGAGCTGACGCTGGAACAACTGGCCGGCATGGGTTGCGATCTGGCCCAGGGCTACCACCTTGGTCGACCGGCAGCAGCCAGCGCGATCATTGATTTGCTGGGATAAGTGGCGCGCTCCGCAGGAATGCCGCAAGTGGTTGATTGAACTTCTCTGGAGCTTTTGAGCATGCGGGAGCGACGGTAGGCGCCTTTGCGCTGCTCTGGTGGGTCCAGAACTTGTCTTGACGCTCTTGGAGTGGCCGAGCGAGAAGCGTCCAGACAAGTCTGGACCCACCAAAGTCCCGCAATCCGTGAATCTCGCGTGTCCCGTTACGTCGCCGCGTCGAAGACCCCCACCTCAAACCAGCTCGATCGCCTCGCCCTCGGGGCCGGCCAGGATGCGTGCGCTGGGGTCGACGTCGGCCGCGAGACGGCGCCCGGAACGGTCGCTGCGCGCAAAGCTGATCATGCGGATGCCGCTGCGCAGCGTTGCATCCGCATTCGCGAGCAACGGCCGTTGTTCGAAATCGATGCGGTTGCCGCCGCACAACTGCCCGTGCGCCTGCGGCACCAACGCGGTCTCTGCAGGCGCCGCACGCGACGCGCCCAGCGACCCGCCCGGAGCCAGGCCGAGTCCCGCGTAGAAAGCGAGCGCCGACCGGCAGTCGCGTGCAGCCAGCGTCGCCGCAAAGATCCGGCCGACGGGGCAGCGCGCGATCGTTGGCAGCGACGAACCGGCACCCTCGATGACCTGCACCAGACGCAGCACCTCGCCGTCGCCGCCGACCAGTTGCAGAGACTGCAGTTCGTCGGCAATCGGCAGCACGGCGGGTTCGTCCAGCACGCGCCACAGCTGCGGGTCGAGCTGAGCGGCAAGGCTCTCGATATCGTCGACGACCACACTCAAGGCGGTCCAGCCGCGCCGCGTACAAGGCGCGCCAGGTGCGGCGCCCGGCATTTCGATCAACGTCAACCAGGGGCTGACATCGGCGACGCTGCGCAGGCTGGCGCACGCAGCATCGGCAAAGGCGGCATCACCCATGTCCAGGCCACGCTGCTGAGGCAGACGCCCGCGATCGGCAACCACAAGTCCGACCTGCCTGTAGGCGGCAAGCGCACGATCTAGATTGCGTACGACGATGGTCGCCGCGTGGATTGGACCCAGGCGCATGCAGACAGGCTCTCAGTGGGCGAAACGGATAACCTGCTCGATCGCCGCAATCACGAATCCAGTCAGGAAGAAGACATAGCTGAAACGCAGGTAGCGGTACTTGTGTCGCGCCAGGTAGGTGCCGATCGAATACAGGTCATTGGTCAGGTTTTCGTAGACCGCCGCATCGGTGCGCAAGGCATCGGCCCACAGACGACAGAACTCGTCGCGAGGAAGTTCGGCGAAATGTCCGAAAAACATGATGTTGAAATAATCCGGAAGCTGCTTCGGATCGTTCAGTCGCAGTGGCCGGTACTTTGGCAGTACGGCAAGGATGGCCAACAGCAGCGCCACCAGCGTGAACCCGGCGAGCGTCATCATGCTGGCACGCAGTTCCGGGTCGTTGACGCGTCCCATCGAAATGGTCAACACGATCGACGACACCGTGATGATGATGTTCGCCTTGGCGTCGGCCATCTGGCTGAGCTGCACATGATGGCGCTGCGCCGCCATGATCGAATAATCGCTGGTGTTGCGCCCGAGGATCCCATCGAAATGCGCACGCGTGCCGACGTGCGAAGGCGGCGACGGGCTGGATGGATTGGTGACAGTGGTCATGGCGTGCTCCTGGCTCGGCGTAGTCTAAGCACTCATTGGGTACGGGGCACAGGGCGGGAATGCACGCCGCAAGAGGGACAGCGCCATCGTTCGTGGAAACGCGATTCCGCGCCCTGCGCAATTGGCACCCATGGACCCGGAAGCTATCCTTGATTGACGCGATGCATAGGACGGAGCCTTTCAGTGAATCTGCGCGATCTGAAGTACGTCGTGGCGCTGGCCGACCACAAGCACTTCGGACGCGCCGCCGAGGCCTCGTTTGCCAGCCAGCCCACGCTGTCGACGCAGGTCAAGAAGCTCGAAGAAGAGCTCGACGTGCAGATATTCGAACGCCAGCCGCGGCAGATACTGTTGACCGCCGCTGGCGAAGCGATCGTGGCGCGGGCGCGCCTGATCCTGCGCGAAGTCGAGGGCATCCGCGAGGTCGCGCGAAGCGCGCGCGATCCGGAAGCGGGGAGTATCCGCCTCGGCGTGTTCCCGACCTTGGGTCCTTACCTGCTGCCGCACGTGGTGCCACGCTTGCACCAGCGCTTCCCCAGACTGGAACTGCTGCTGATCGAGGAAAAAACCGAAGAACTGCTGGCGCAACTGGAACGCGGAGACCTCGATGCCGTGGTTCTTGCGTTGCCCGCCGGCGATGACACGCTGACCACCGCGGAGCTGTTCGAAGAACCCTTTCTGCTGGCGATTCCGCGCGAGCGCGCCGGCGAGTACACCGCCGGCGTGGTGCGCGTGAGCGATCTGCGCAACCAGCAAGTGCTGCTGCTGGAAGAAGGCCATTGCATGCGTGCGCAGGCCCTGTCGCTGTGCGAATTGAGCGGCGCCACGGAGCGCAACGGGTTTCGCGCCACCAGCCTGGAAACGCTGCGGCAGATGGTCGCCGCCAATGTCGGCATGACCCTGCTGCCGCAACTGGCGGTAGTGCCGCCGGTTGCGAACAATGAGCATCTGGTGCTGCTGCCGTTCGCCGATCCGGCGCCGAAACGCAGTATCGGGCTGCTCTGGCGCAAGAGCGATGCGCGCGAGCCACTGATGCGGATCCTCGGCGAAGTCATCGCCCGCAGTGGACGCGAAGCGCTCGGCACGGTCTCCGCCTCGATTCGCAAGTCCGGACGTCGCCGATGAACCGCAATCTGCTGCTGGCCCTGGCGATCTGCCTGGGTGGTGCACTCTGGCACCTGCAAACGCGGGAACCGAGCCCGATCACCCGCGCACCGGGCGTGTTGGCGCCGAATGCCCCGCTGCAGCGTGACCTGTCGGCCAACCAGCGACCGATCACGCACGGCGAGTTCGAATTGACGCCGCTGGCCGAATTCAGCGCGCAGGCGCGCCTGCTGTCGCGGTTGAGCTACCGCCATGACGAGGGCGCGGCGCTGTCGCCGCTGGATTTTGCGCTGGGCTGGGGCCGCATGTCGGACAGCGCGGTCATCGATCAGCTTGGCATCCGCCAGGGCGCCCGCTTTTTCACCTACCGTTGGCAGAACCAGCCGCCGATACCACAGGACGAGATCGTGCGTTCGGCGACCAATGTGCACCTGATTCCGGCAACGGCGGCGGTCTCTTCGTCACTTGCCCGGATCCGCGCCGGCGAAGTCATCCGCATCCGCGGACTGCTGGTCGAAGCGCGCCGCAGCGACGGCTGGCAATGGCGGTCGTCGCTGTCGCGCGAAGACGACGGCGCCGGCGCCTGCGAACTGCTGTGGGTACAAGACGTGGCGGTGGTTGGAGGCGGTGAGTTAGTCTCCCGCTGATTTTCCTCGTTTGGACTCTGACCCGCATGGCGCCAAAGCAAGCCCTGATCTGTGGCTCGATGGCCTTCGACACCATCATGGTGTTCGAGGACCGCTTCAAGAACCACATCCTCGCCGACAAAGTGCACATGCTGAGCGTGGCATTTTACGTCCCCACCCTGCGACGGGAATTCGGCGGTTGCGCCGGCAACATCAGCTACAACCTCAAGCTGCTGGGTGGCCACCCCGTGCCATTCGGTGCCGTCGGCCGTGACTTCGAGCCTTACCGGGCGCACTTCGAGGCGCTGGGAATCGATCTGCGCTGCGTGCGCGAGCTGCCCGATCGCTATACCGCGCAGGCCTACATCACCACCGATCTCGACGACAATCAGATCACGGCCTTCCATCCGGGCGCGATGACCCAAAGCCACGGCGCGCATGTCGAGGACGTGCGCAACATCGCCTTCGGCATTGTCGCGCCGGACAATCGCGACGCCATGCTGCAGCACGCGCGCGAGTTCAAGGCCATGGGCGTGCCGTTCATCTTCGATCCAGGACAAGCGTTGCCGCTGTTCAATGGCGAGGAGTTCCGCAACTTCATCGAAAATGCGACCTACGTATCGGTCAACGACTACGAGTCGCAATTGCTGTCCGAACGCACCGGTTGGACGCCAGAAGAAATCGCGCAGCGGGTTTCTGCCTACATCGTCACCCGTGGCAGCGAAGGTTCGCGCTGGTATACGCGCGAGGGAACACTTGAAATCCCCTCAGCCAAAGCCAGCGAAGTGGTCGATCCCACCGGCTGCGGTGATGCCTATCGCGCCGGATTGATCTATGGCCTGATGAACGATCTCGATTTCGAGACCACCGGGCGCATTGCATCATTGATGGGCGCCATCAAGATCGAGCATCCGGGAACGCAGAATCAGACATTCACGCGCGAAGAATTTCTCGAGCGTTTTCGCACAGAGTTCGGCTATCGCTTCGAGTGAGTGCGCGGCCTTGGGCCGACGAGTCAGAAGCCGACGGTCGGCGCTTGCTCGAACGCTACATTCTTGCCTTCAACCGCGGCGACTGGTCGGGGATGCTGGAACAGCTGGATGCATGCGTGACGCATGAACCCGATCGAGGTGAGCCCGAGGTCGGGCGCGACCGGTTTGGAGCATTCCTGCAAGCAAGGGCACGCTGCTATCTGGAAGTGCTCACCGATGTCCGCATCCTGATCAGCGGCGATGGTCGTCACGCCGCAGCCGAATATGTGATCAGCGGCCAGTATCTGGCAACGGATCCGGGCATGCCGCTGGCACGCGGCCAGCGCTACCGGCTCCCGGGCGCTGGCTTCTTCGAATTCCGTCGAGGGAGCATCACCCGCATCAGCCAATACCGCAATCTGAGCACATGGCATCAGCAGCTCAGCGCGGATAGCTGAACGACGTCGACGTCATTGTCGAAGTCGGTTCAGGCGCGTGTTCGCGCCTGAACAGAAACGGATTGCATCAAATCTCAAGGAGACTGGGAATCGTCCTCATCCTCATCCTCGAGGATGGCATAGATCGCACCCGCCGCTCCCACAGTCATCGCGACCTTCTGCCACATCGCGAAACATGGAGAGTTATCTGGCACATCATAGAGCTCTGCCTCGTCAAGCTCGACATCGCAGCTCTCGTCGAATACCACCGTCGCCCGGCCGCCTTCGGTCACCAGCACCTGGTCCGCAGAAAAAAGCTGTTGACCGTCAACGACTTCGATGGAGGCATCACCCCGCTTGACAACGACAGTACCCTGGACGTTTTTCAGCGTGGCAACGACGTCATTATCGCTTGCGCCCGGTTCCTGCGCACTCACGCCAAATGAAGCCCCCAGGCCGAAGGCCAAAGCACACAGACTTCGATTTACCATATTCATGCGAGACGCGCCTGTGATTTATAGGGTTACGGTCAATAGCTTAGCTTGATCAAGCGCCAAGCTCAAGTCTCTTCGCTCGCCGATGTTGCCAACGGGGCTGCCGGACCCGTCTGATCGAGTTGCCGAATCTGCAGATCGTCGAACCAGGCCTCGCCGGCGACTTGCTGCTCCGCCGCTATTCTCGCGTCGAGCACGAGTTGCAGAAGTTGCGCACCGCAGTTCTCATCGGGAACGACAAAGGCAAAACCGAAGTCGCGCCAACGACTGCTTCCGAGCAAGCGCTCCGATTTGCCGAGGGACGCGTTGGTCTCGACGCAGCTGAGATTCCAGCTCAGGCCCAGGGCCGTGCGCAGATCTTCGAGTCGCGCCCTGCCGGAAAGCTGGTAATGACCCGGCTTCAACAGCAAAGTCTGCGAGACGTGGCGGAACGGAACCCGGCGGTCATGAAACAACAAACGCAGCGCACGTTCGCCCGTATCCGCAGGCGTTGCCAGCAGCACGTCGGCGCCGCGCACCTTGCGTATCGACCACCCCAGCAACGGCCCGTGCCCGGCGCCATCGAATCCGCCATCCTGCAGCAAGTTGTCCGCGTAGTCCGGCGCCCTGGCCAGCAGCAACTTGCGCAACTGCGGCCAATCGCGAAGCCGCAGCAGTCGATTTGCCAACAAATCGAGTTCGCCCTCGGAAAGCTCACCGCCCGCCCTGGTGATCGCTCGAAACAGGCGCGCGACGTCGGCGGACGAGTTCTCCTGCTTGACCAGGCGGTTCATGAACTCCGGTCGCCACGGGGCATCGGCAACCAGGTAGCGCGACAGCGCGCCGACGCCAACCGGACTCAGCGCAATGGTCGACAGCACCGGAAACACTTCATCGAGGGTCTGCGGCTCGAATCGCAGCAGACGGTCCATGCGCTTCAACGCCCCATCGAGGTCCCTGTCGTTCAGGGCATGGATCGCCAACCAGAATTGCGCCGCCGTGTCGCGTGGCGCCGCGGCCACCGCCAGACGCATCAAGGCGTACGCCCGTTCGCGATCCCCTTGTCGCTCGGCAACGGCACCGAGCACACGCAGAGCGCGCCCTTCGAAGGGCTGCGTCGCAAGCGCACGGCTTGCCTGATCGACCGCGACGTCAAGCTCGCCCGCGTCCAGCGCACGCTTTGCCGACAGAACCAAAGCCTCTGGCTGACTGGCGTTCAGCGACAAAGCGCGTTCGGGCATCGGCCGCGCGAGGTAGTCGGCATAGCCGCGAGCGAGCAGCCAGACCAGAGCCACCGCCAACGCACCAAGTCCGATCATGCGACGCTGCGCAACGGTCATGCAGGCACCACTGCAAGTCGGGTCAGCAGCGCCGCCCGAAGTTGCTCCATCGCCGGCAACTCGAGCTTAACCATTGTTGCGGGCGACACTGGCGATTCTCGCGTCGCCCTCGTCGACACGAATGGTCCATTCAATGACGCCGGACTCGGTGACCGCCTTGCGGCCACCGCGGGGGACGTAGGTATCGCGAAATCGCGCACGCACCTTGCCCTGTTCCGCCTCGGCATGCCAGCCAATCTGTTGAATCTCGAGGAAACGCATTTCCGTAGAGTCAAAGCGCGAACGCATCGGGATCAGTTCGGCGAACCCGGAACTCGCACCGGTAAACAGACGATCGAAGCGCGCGAGGTCTCCCGCCGCATAGGCCGAGGCAAATTCCTTGACCAGCGCCTCGGCATCGTGCTGCGCGGGAACCGGCAGCGGCAGCTCGACTTCAGCGACGCTGGGTGCGCTGAAGGCTTCGGTCGCCTCGACCGTCGCCGCCGCCAGCGATGGCACCGCGTCGACGGGAGGCGCAGCCGGCGGCGGCACTGACGTCGTCGGCGCTTCAGGTGGACGGCGAGCAGACTCGCTTGCTGTTTCCACCGGCGCGGGCACAGGATCTGGCGAACGCGATGCAAGGGCAGGTTTGTCTGGCTCCGGCGGCGTCCTGGATGCACTGACCACCATTGTCGGGGTGGGCGCGGACACTACTGATCCCGAGGCGCGCGGGGCTGCAGGCGCCGCTGGCGGATCCGGCGCGATCTGCTCGGGTACCGTCGCGGCAAGCTGCACTTGGGGCGGCTTGTCCAATGCAACCGATTTCGGTGCTTCCGCAATCGGCACGGCGGCAACCGGCAATACCGCGGCCGGCATGTCGTCCGGTTTCGCAACCGTCGCCGACGCCGCTGGTTCAATGGAATGCACGATGTCCGAGCCCGGCACTCGGGCCGCGATCATCGGGATATCGCGGCTGATAGATTCTTCACGGACCGGTATCGTGACCACTGATGAAGGCAGCGCGGCAACGCCGTAAGCCACGTTGATCGCTTCAATCTCGCCACCTGCCGCAGCTGCGACCGACCCGACGGTGGCGGCAGCGTCAGCATCCGGCGTTTTCGACTCGGGGTACTGGCGAACCGCGAGTGGCTCAGTCGGCGCACTTCTGTCGCGCCGATGTTCCGAGAGTTCTCGCTGCGTCGCATTCTGCGCCCAGTAGGTGATCCCGATCATGGCTGCTGCGGCGAGACCCAGGGCGCCCAGAACCAGCGTCGGCAACCGACGAACCGTCGATCCCGACAACAGCGGACCACCCGGCGTCGGCGCGACGGGGCCGATGCGCCGCATCGGCGCGGGGGTGGCAGGCGCCAGCATTTGCGTGGAGCGAGGACGGCGATCGTACTCAGCCCGACGATCGGGGGTCTTCAGGTCTTGCCAGGCAACGTTGACCCGATCCGCGTAAACCGCTTCCCAGCCATCCTGGTTGCGATCAGGGTGCAACCATTTCATCAGCCAACGATAGTTGTCGCGCAGCCGGTCTTGCGGGGCGTCGCCATCTGCGCCGAGCACTCGATAGGAATCAGCGCCCGGCGCGAACAGGACCTGTTGCAGGAAGAACACGCATGCTTCGACCAGAGTTTCCGCTGTTTCCCCGGTGGTATCGAGGGCGCATTGCAGTGCGGCGCCCTCCCCGGCTGCGAGCCGAATTACCAGCGACAAATTCTCCGGGAGCTCCTTTTCGCGCAGTTCGGTTACCAGTCCCGGCTCCCGAAACACCCCCAGCACCAGATCGAAAACTCTGGACATGACTCATGCCTTGGTCAGTCGCGGAGCAGAGGCTTCGCCGCCATACGCATAGTACTGATAGCCGCCGTAATCGCCACCATAACCGTAACCATAACCGGCAACGCGCGCATCGAACTTCGTGATCAGCGCGCCGACGACATGGGCGCGCGCGCCGAACAGTCGCTTCAAGGCTTCTTTGGCGGTAGCGATGCGCGTGCCGCCACCCTCGATCACCAACAAGGTGCCGGCCGACAGATTGGACAGGATCGGCGAGTCGGCCAGCCCCATGATCGGCGGTCCATCGATGATCACCTGGTCGAACTTTTCACTGGCCAGACTCAGCAGCGACACCATCTTCGGGCCCGCGAGCAACTCGGCCGGATTGGGTGGCAGCGGCCCCGAGGAAATGAAGGTCAGGCGCAGCGTCTTGGTCGGCTTGATCGCTGCGGCCGGCTTGATGCCGCCGGCGAGGAAATTGCTGAGGCCAACCGTGTTGTCGCTGCCCAAAATACGATGCAACGACGGGTTGCGCAGGTCGGCATCAATCAACAGCACGCGACGACCCAACAACGCAAAGTTGCGCGCCAACGACAAAGCTGTGGTGGTTTTGCCTTCGCCTGCGGAGGAACTGGTCACCAGCAGCACCTTCGGAACACCCGCTTCGGTGGAGAACTGCAGCGATGTTCGAACCGAACGATAGGATTCCGAAAACGCCGAACGCGGATCCATGGACGCTTCTTCCGGCGTTACGCCCTCAAGCTTCGGAATCACCCCGAGCACACCGATGCCCAAGTGTTTCTCGATCTCGTCGGGACGTTTCAGCGTGTCGTCGAGGTACTCGAACAGGAACGCGAGCAAGGCGCCGAGCAGCAACCCCAATATCAGCGATATCAGGAAGCTCCTGAAAAAATTGGGCGTGAATGGTCCACCCGGCGGCAATGCAGGATCGACAATACTGACGTTATTGGCATTCACGTCAGCCGCGATGCCAATTTGCTTGAACCGCTGCAGCAAGGCATCGTAAAGCTGACGGTTGGTCTCCACTTCACGCTCGAGCAAGGTCATGCTGCTGAGACGGCCCTGCGCCTCCAGCAGGTCGGAGGTCAGACGATCGACCTGGTCCTTGAGCATCGTTTCCTTGTCGCGTGCGGCCTGATAGGTGGCCGACACGCTGGACTTGATCAGCTGCACTTCCGCTTCCAGTTGTTTGTCGAGGTCGCTGATCTGGCGCTTGATCTGCAGCATCAGTGGATAGTTCGGCTTGAACGTCAGCAGCTTCTCCTGATACTCCGCATCCAGTTTGGCGCGTGTCGCCCGCAGCGCCTGGATGCCTTCATTCTGCAGCATCAACGGGTGCGAATAAGCACTGACGCCGTCGGTTTGACGCAACCGCGCCTCGGCGTCGATGCGCTCCTGCATGGCACTGGTCAGTGCCGCATTCAGCGACTCCAGCTCTGCAGTGCGCATCGAGCTGCGCTCGCCCAGGCTGACGATCTGCTCGGCTTGGGCGAAGTCCGTCAACGCCTTTTCCGAGTCCTGCAGCTTCAGCTTGACCTGTTCCAGGCGATCTCCCAAGAACTCGCGAGCGAAAGCGCTGTTGTCGATACGTCGTTCCATGTTGGATTCGATGAAACCCAGCGCCACCGCGTTGGCGACTTTCGCCGACAACGCCGCGTCGGGACTGTCGAAGTGGACTCTCACCAGTTGTGATTTTGCAATCGGCTCAACCGACAAGCCATTGCGCACCAGACTTACCAATTGCTTGCGTCGTTCCTCGATAGTGGCGGTCTTGGGGTTCCGATTGGCAAAACCGAGGATCGACTGCATCAACTTTGCGATCGGTGATGGCGCGCCCATGACTGCGAACACCGGATCTTCCGGATCGAGATCAGCGGCCACCTTTTCCGCCATTGAACGGCTGCGCAGCAACTGGAATTGGGTTTCGTAGAACTCGAACTGGTTGGTGGGGGTTTCCATTGATTCGATCCCCGGCACCTTGACCGCACCGGCCGCGCTCCGCTCAATTTGCAACGTTGCCGTGGCGCGGTAGATCGGCGTCGTCAGCATGGTCAGCATCATGCCCGTGAGCAGCACGATGACCAGCACCGACAGCACAGTCCACTTGCGCTTGACGAAAACGCGCCAGTAGTTGAGCAGATCCAGCCCATCATCGTTGGCGTCTGCGTCCGTTGGACGCATGATCGCCGACAGCGCTTGCATGCGCGGATCGATGGCGGCAAGCTGCTGACCGCGTTGGGCTGGCGCCAGCGGCAAATTGACGCCATCCGCCGGATCGTTATTGGGTGCTGCTTGCTGCATTACTAGCTCCTGAAACTGGCATCGGCGCGTTGCCGGACATCAATAAAAGCGAAAAATACCGAGAATTGGCACGGCCTTCAGGAACGCGCCCCAAGCCGATTTCGTGCCCGACTGGTCGATCACGATCAAATCGTCACCATAGATGCGAGGATCTTCGGCATTGCCGCCGCGAATCTGGTTCAAATCGAACGCCGCTGCCATGCGCTGACCGTCGATGACCCTGAAGATGATGACCCCCTCAGGATTTGCCAACTCGGTGACACCACCGGCTGCAACGATCGCCTGCAAAAGACTGGTCTGGCCGCTGAGCGGATAGATGCCAGGGGTCTTGACGGCACCCTCGATGGTGACTTTCTGACTGGTGAAGTCGCTGACGAATACAGTGACCTGCGGATCCTGCAAATAATCGTCGGCGAGCAGCGTGGTGATTTCATCCTCGATCTCGGCCACGGTCCGGCCAGCCGCGCGGATCGGCCCGAGTAACGGCAACGAAATCATCCCGCGCGAGTTGACCCGCAACGACCGGGTTAGCTCCGGCAATCCGTAGACCTCGATATCGACCACATCGGCGGCGCCGAGACGATAGTCGGCGACGCCTTCGTAGGTGCCGGAGGCAGAGATCGTGTCCGGTGGCCGCAACTGGTCTGTGGTAGTCACCATCTTCGCTTGTCCCTCGCGGACGTCACGCATGGTGTCGGTTGCACATGCGGCGAGGCACAACAAAGCCAGCCACAACCAGACTCTCGAGACCATTGAAGCGTTCTCCTTCGGTTACTTCCGCGGGGATTATCGGTTGCGCAGCCAGCGTTGCACAAATTTCCAGGGACTGGTGCCTGCGTTCGTGGCGGCTGCGGCAGGCTGCAGTTGGTCCGCCGGCAGATTGTCGATCACTGCCCGCGCCCGCTCGCGCACCATTGCCCAAGCCTCGGTGTCGCCGACCTGGCGCGCCGCCAGGGCTTGCGCCTCGGCCAGCAACGGGGGGCGCCGGTGCACGCTGTGCGCGTCCGACGCGATGATGTGCACGGGTCCTTCATCGATCAATTTCTGCGCCCAGTATCTGGGCCGTTTGCCGAAGCGTCCAGTCAACGCGCCGGCGGTGATCTGCAGCCAGGCGCCGGCCTTGGCGACGCGCAGGAAGATCGGGTAATGGTCTTCGATCCAGGTGAGCCGCTCGGGGTGCGTGATCAGCGGCACGTAACCGTGACTGATGAGTTTGAAGACCTGTTCTTCGAAGCGCGGCGGCGCCACGTGATGCGGCGGCTCCAGCAGCAGATAGCGCGTGCGGTTGAGCGTCGGGATGCGGTCGGCGCGCAGGCTTTCAAGCAGATCCGGCGCCAGATGCACGTCGGCGCCTTCGACCAGGCGCAATGGGATGCCCGCGGTGTCCAGTTCAGACTGCAACGCAGTAATGGCCGCGCGAATGCTCTTCGCGGTGTTCTCGTAGAGCCCGGGATAGATGTGCGGCGTGCAGGCGATCGTGTGGATACCATCGGCCACGGCCACGCGCGCCATTGCCAGCGCAGTGGCGAGGTCTGGCGCTCCGTCGTCGATGCCCGGAAGGATATGGTTGTGCAGGTCAATCATCGCCAATGACAGTCTGGTTTGTTCGGTCTGATTGCATGGCGCCCGGAAGCCGCAAGCTGCGGTCGTACACGACCGGCAGGCTGAATGACCGCATCAGTCTGATGGTCGGATTCTGTAACCAAGCTTAACTCAGTTCCATCGAGCACGCCGCATGCCGGCGCTCACCCGGCGTCAAGGGGAACACGTTCGGGTGCACGTCGCGGCGGCGCGTCAGGTCGAATCGGTGTCAGTCGTGCCACCACCGGCTTCTCCCATGATCCGGCAATGCTGTAGTGGACACGTGACGATCGTTCGATATCGGTACTCTGCTGCACCATGCCCTGCGCCAGAAATCCGGCCGCGGCTCCCGCTGGCCCGGCGGCAAGGCCACCCAATACCGGAAGCACGCCGGAGACGTGCGGCGCCACCATCACCTGCTGATCGTAATCGCGCGAGCTCAATCCGGTGCGGCCGATGATCAGCAGGTCGGCCGCCGGACCGCGGACCGTCAGGTTCTCGGTCCAGGCATTGCCGTCGGCCAACTGGAAGCGCCCCTCGATGCGATCGAAGCTCATGCCCGACTGGAACAGATCGCGAAAATCGAGTGTCAGCCGCCGCGGCAATTCGCGCAGGCTGAGCAGGCCGAAGATCCGACCTGCCCCCGGATCCACATCCAGAAAACGCCCGTGCCCGACCGATACATCGATCGACCCGTTCAAGCGCTCGAGCGCGAACGCATGCGGCGCGCCGCGCCAACGCGCATCGATCACGGCAAGCGTCTGGCCACCGGCAATCACGTCGGCAAATCCCAGCCCCTTGAGCATGCGCCCGAGGTCCTCGGAAACCATGCGAATCTTGAAGCGCGACTCGCCGCCCTTCGCCGTCAACCAATCCCCATTGGCATGAATCTCCAGGTCGGGCGAACGCGACTCGAGCAAGTCGACGCGCAGGCCCGACTCGCTGGCATAGGCCTCCAGACGCGCCTCGCCCAATTGCGCCATGCCGATGCGCAGATCGCGCGCCCACAGATGCAGCGTGGGCACCATCGCCGGGGTCAGCGTCAGATTCACCGCGCCATCGCCAGGTTCGGGCAGATGCAGTCGTTCGAACTGGGCGACGATGGCAGCGGCTCGTTCGCCGGCGGACTCGAAGCGGACGAAACCTTGCGCCGCCGGTCCGTCCAGCGTCAGCAACCAGGGCCCTTCGCTGCGATCCAGACGCAGCCGCTGCTGCTGCGCCAGCAGCAGATCGATATCGGTCAACACCGGCTCGTTGCTGGGCGACGTGGTGGTCGCCAGAATCCAGCCTGCCCAACCAGCCAGATCCAGGCCAGCGCTCGCTCCCGACACGCGCAAACCTCGCGCCGGCAGGTCCTGCGCCTGCTCGGGGCCAATCTGCAACTGACCGCGAAAGACGCTGTCGGGCGTGCCGACCACGGCGAACAATCGCGCCTGGTCACCCACATCGAGACGCAGAACAGGCGCTCCGGTGTTTTCGCCGGGCAGTTTCACCAGCAATTGCAGCGACGACACCTGCTCTGCCGATTTGCCCAACGGAGCTGGAAATCCGATGCTGGTGCCCTGCAGTTGCGACCGGTAGCGCACTTCGCTCCACGCCGGGGCGCCCGCATCCGTCTTGCGGTGCACCTTGAGGTCGACGTTCCAGTCGGAACTGCCGTCGACCTGCGCCAGAATCGTTGCGAGGTCATGGTGCTGGCCGAACAATGCCTGTGCCGAGAGATTGCCATTCAATTGCGCTTCGACCTGCAACGTCGGGTCGACGCAGTAGGCGCCAACCGCCAGCCCGAGCGTTGCCTCGCTTCCGGAAGCCAGCAGGTCGAGTCGCTCTGCCGCAAACCCGGCGTCGCTGAACTCGGCGCGGCCGCGCACGTTTTCGAATTCAAGATCCCACTCGGTATTGGCGAAGTCGACGCCGTCCAGACTCGCCACGCCGTTGACCGTCGTACGACCGAGATCCTTGCGCAGCGGTATCTCCAGCTTGGCGGCAACATCGGCGGGACCTTGCATGCTCATCCCGAACAGCACCTCGCCGTGCGTGCGCCGCAATGGAGAGTTTTTCAGGAACTGCAGCCAGTCACTGGCGTCGCCGGTGCCGCCGAGGTCCAGCGTCAGGATCGGGTCCTTGAAGCGGTCGATGCGGCCGCTCGCGTTGAGCACTCGGGCGCCAAGCAGATTTCCGCTGGCGCGATCGACGATCAGTCCGTCGTTGATGAAGGCGGCTTCTGCCGACAACCCGCGCGCCTCGGGCCAATCCGCGTGGTAATCGAGATCGGCGCCAGCGATGTTCACCCGCGCCTCGAAGCGCCCTGCATGCCTGGCGAACGGGAAGTCGTGCAGCTGACCGCGAAACACGGCGGTCGCCCCGGCGACCCGCCCTGCACCCAGCGCACGATCGAGCCAGGCCACTGTTCGCGGCGGCATCTTGTTGATGAACCAGAAGTTCTTGGCGGCCTCAATGTCGGCGCCGGGCACGTAGAGCGTCGCCTCCAGGGCGGGGCCAGCGACCGAGTCCAGCCCCAGACGCAGCCGGAAATCGGCATCGAACCCGCTGCCGGAAATGCGCGCGTGGGGTACCTCCACAACCGATCCATCGGGCCCGGCGTGCAGCCCCAGCAACAGGTCGAGCCCGTCGAGGACGATCGGGCCGCGGAAGACGCCGGGGACGGCTACGCTCGCCGCGCTGGTCGCCACGCGCACGACCACCGCCTCCTGATCGCCCGCCACGTCGAGATCGAGCCCCGCAACTTCTGGCCAGCGTGGGGCCGCTGGCCGCGCGTGCACGGCGTCGATGCGGCCGTGCCATTGCCAGACCTCGCCTTCGCCGCGCGCCGCCAGCTGGCGCAGAACTCCGCGAGGTTGGGCCGTGTAGACGCGCGCTCGCAATGCGGCCGGCACTGCTTCCGACATTTGCAGCAGCGCTGCCAGCAATTCGACGGGAAACTCGCTCGCCGCCAACTGCCAACCGCGGTCGCCGCGATGCAAGCTCAGTTCAGCGGACAAATCGTCGTCGTTCACGCCCTGACCCGCACGCAAATCGACGCGCAAACCGTCGGCGACGCCCTCGCCGCTGACCAGCAGCCGCGCGAGCGGCAAATGCAGTCGTGGCTCAACCGTGCCGACATCCAGCAACTCAAAGCCTGGAGCGCCCAGCACCAGGCCCTCGATTCGCCATTCGCCATGCAGCGAACTCAGGCGGTGCTGGCGCCAGTTGACCCATTGGCGCCCGTCGAGGAACCCACCGTGCAGGCCCACGCCCAACGACTGTGCCAACTCGGCGAGATCGGCGGCAGGAAAACGCTCAGCTTCGACGTAGAGTTCCACCTCATCGGTGGGCCACGCGATCTCCCCGCGATGCTGCAGCACCAGTCGCAACCGTCCGCTGCCATCCTGGCTGAGTCGCTGCAATCCAAGGCTCAACAGGCTACCGCGACGACTGAGGCGCAGTTCGACCTGGTCCAGCGCGAAACTGCGGCCGCTGCGGCGATCGATCAGCTCGATATGGCCGCCGGTGAGGCCAACATGCCCAACCCGTCCGAGCCATGCCAACGAGGCTTTCAGGTTCGGCCGGCGGCCGGCGAAACCCTCAAGCATTACTCGTCCATCCAGCTCGCGAACCAGCTCGACCTTGGCATCGACCAACAGGAACTCGCGGATCAGCTGGCGCCCGGGAAGCAGCAATGCATAGATGTCGACCTGTACGCGAGCCCGTCCGAGTGTGATCGCTGCCGGTTCGCCGGCAGAGCCGGCAATACGCAGGCCGCCGAGATCGAGTTGCGGACCCGAGCCTTTCCAATGTGCGTCGACCGACTCGATCTCGACCGTCTGGCCGATGCGATCGCTGAGCCAGGCTGCCACCGTTTCCGGGGAATCGACCAGCCAGGGCACCAACAGGCGCCCAAGCGCCATGAGTCCGGCCGCACCGACGAGCACGCTGGCGACGCCAGCCAACAGCCAGCGCCGCAGTCGTCGCCAGCGCCGGACTGCCGGTTTCACGCCGAAACCCTGCCGCTACCGCTCACAACACCACCACATCGTACTGTTCCGGTGAGTACTGTTCTTCCGGCTGGAATCGGATCGGTTTGCCGATGAACGACTCCAACTCGCCGAGCGCGGCGGACTCTTCGTCGAGCACCCGCTGAACCACCGCCGGCGACGCCAGCACCAGCACGCTGCGCGTTTCGAACTGGCGTACCGCGCGGGTGATTTCGCGGAAGATCTCGTAGCCGACCGTTTCGGCCGACTTGACCATTCCACGGCCGGCGCAGGCTGCACAAGGTTCGCACAATTGGCGCTCGAGGCTGTCGGTGGTGCGCTTGCGCGTCATTTCGACCAAACCCAGCGGCGACATCTCGTACACGGTGGTCTTGGCGTGATCGCGTGCCAGCGATTTCTCCAGGGTCCGCAGCACCTGGCGCTTGTGCTCGTCATCCATCATGTCGATGAAATCGATGATGATGATGCCGCCGAGGTTGCGCAGCCGCAGTTGCCGTGCGATCGCCTGCGAGGCTTCCAGATTGGTCTTGTAGACGGTTTCCTCGAGATTGCGATGGCCGAGGAATCCGCCGGTGTTGACGTCGATGGTGGTCATCGCCTCGGTCTGGTCGATGATCAGATAGCCGCCGGACTTGAGCGGCGTTTCCTTGCGCAGCGCGCGCTGAATCTCGTCCTCCACGCCGTACAGGTCGAAAATCGGTCTTTCGCCCGGATAGTGCTCGAGGCGCTCGGTGTACTCGGGAATGAACTCCTCGGTGAAACGCACGGCGCGATCATAAGTCTCGCGAGAATCGATGCGGATTTTCTCGACATGCGGCTTGAGAAAATCGCGCAAGGCGCGCAACGCCAGCGGCAACTCCTCGTAGACGCGTTCGCCGACCCTGGTTTTCGCCATGTCGTCGCCCACCGACAACCACAGCCTGTCGAGGAAAGCCATGTCGGCACCCAACGATTCGCTGGCCACCCCTTCGGCATTGGTGCGCACGATGTATCCCTGGCTGCGCTCCGCCGCGAGCGACTGGATCAGATCCTTCAGCCGGCTGCGCTCGGACTCGTCCTCGATGCGCACCGAAACTCCGAGGGTGCGCGCGTACGGCAACAACACCAGATAGCGCGAGGGAATGCTGAGGTGCGTGGTCAGGCGTGCGCCCTTGCTGCCGATCGGGTCCTTCACCACCTGGACCACGATTTCCTGGCCCTCGCGCACCAGTTCGGTGATGGGCGCCACCGCGGCCGTCAATCCTTCGGCTGCTTCAGCGTCGGGCGGCATGCGCAGGAGGTCGTTCGCGTGCAGGAAAGCCGTGCGCTCGAGGCCGATTTCGACGAATGCCGCCTGCATGCCAGGCATCACACGCGACACCCGTCCCTTGTAAATGTTGCCCACGTAACCGCGTCGGCGGGCGCGCTCGATGTAGACCTCCTGCAGCATGCCATTCTCGACAAGCGCTACGCGGGTTTCTCGCGGCGTGACGTTGATCAGGATTTCTTCGGACACGGCAAGTTCAAGCCCTTCATCATGGTCGGCTTACAAGGGAACACTGTACGCACCGACCAAGGATCGGCATCGTCCGCGACGACAATCAACCACCGCACTGTAACCTGAAGCCGATGAACACCGAGCATCGTCTGCCCTGGCCGGCAACCTCATGAGCGCCGGGTCAAGCCGCGATGGCCGGGAAACCGGCCCGTCGCAACAGCGCCATGGTCTCGAACAACGGTAGTCCCATCACGCCGGAGTAGCTGCCGTGGAGATCGGCGACGAATGCCGCCGCAAGTCCCTGGATGGCGTAACCTCCGGCCCTGCCGAAGGGCTCCCCGGTAGCGACGTACTGCTGCATCGTCGCTGTGGATAACGCCGCGAAGCGCACCCGGGTGTCACTGGTCTCGACGCCCTCGAAATGGGTGCCGACCAGCGCGACGCTGCTCAGTACCCGATGCTCGCGACCCGACAACTGGCGCAGCATGTTCAGCGCGGCGACCTCATCGGCCGGTTTGCCGAACACGATGTCGTCGATCACGACCTCGGTGTCGGCACCGAGAACCAGGCAGTCGCTGGCGCAAGCCAACCGTTGCCAGCCCGCCTGTGCCTTGGCGAGTGCGATACGGCGGCTGTAGTCGAGCGGCGTTTCGCCGCTGCTGCGCTCCTCGAGCAGATCGCAGACGATGACCTCGGGCGTGATGCCCATCTGCGCCAGAAGTTCACGGCGACGCGGCGACGCCGAGGCGAGGATCAGTTTGTTCATTCGATTCAACCAGCGCTCGGCGCGGCACGGTGGTAGGGGTGGTTGCCGAGCATGCTCACGGCGCGGTAAAGCTGCTCGGCGAGCACGATCCGCACCAACGCATGGGGCAAGGTCAGCGGTCCCAGCGACCATTTCTGGTGCGCCACCATCAGGCACTGCGGAGCCAGTCCGTCGGGACCGCCGATCATGAAACACAGATCGCGCCCATCCTGCATCCAGGATTCCAGGTGGCGCGCGAGTCCTTCGCTCGACCACGCTTCGCCGCGGCCATCCAGCGCCACCACGCGCGCCTGTTTCGGTATTGCAGCAAACATGCGCTGGCCCTCGTCGGCGATCGCGCGGCGCGCATCGGCCGACTTGCCTCGCTGGCCCAACGGCAGTTCATTCAGGACCAGCGGAAGCTTGTGCGCAAGACGTCTGGCGTATTCGTCGAAACCCTGCTTCACCCAGACCGGCGCGCGCTCGGCCACCGTCAGGATGTGTGCGCGCATGGCCATTCCGGCAAGCGCGTGCTTCAGGCGCTGAACGCGGCGGCGCGGGCTTCCCCGGCGAGCGTCCACAGCCGCTCCAGCCCATAAAACTCGCGGATACGCGGGAGCATCAAGTGGACCACGGTATCACCCAGATCCACCAGCATCCACTCGGCGTCCTTTTCGCCTTCGATGCCCATCGGCGGCATGCCGAACTTCTTGGCGGTCACCACCACTTCATCGCCCATCGACTTGACATGGCGCGTCGATGTGCCGCTGACGATGACCAGATAGTCGGTGATGCTGGTTTTCCCGCGCACATCGATGACCTTGAGGTCATTCGCCTTCATCGCATCCAGACGCGCCACCACGGCATCGCGAACCTGCATGTCGATGGTCGGCTCGGCCGGCGCGCGTTTGACGCTGCGGCGAACGACCGGCTTGGGCGTCGGCGGGAGCGCAACGACCGGCTTGCGCGATGTCGCAGCGGTTTCAGTATTCCCGGGCGCTGTTGAAGCGCGTGCAGCGCCACGCGCTGACCCCGCCGCAACCGCCTTGGTCCGCGTTGCGGTCGCCGCCGGGCGCTGGCGCGCGGGCTTGCCCGGGGCGGCGGTCGGCTTCGCAGCCACCGGCCTGGCCCGGTTCCGCGTGGTCGGCTTTGCGACTGCGACGTCAGCCAGCGCGGCGACGTCAACCTCGGAAACGCTGCTGCTGCGAGTGCGCTTGGTATTCAACTGTGGACGGCCTCCGTCAATTCGTAATCCGATTATAGAACGTCAAACCTGAGCGAAATCCGCACACCTTCAGCCCGGCCGTGGAAACGCGCCCGGCAAACCGTACCAGCCGCGCGCGGCGATGATCTCGACGACCGGGTCCGGCAGCAGGAAACGTACCGAGCGACCTTCGCGCAGACGCGTGCGGATCAGGGTGGACGACACCGGCAGCGGCGGAATCTGCAAACGCAACACCAGCCCTGCCGGTCGTCGCCCCAGGTCAGCGGGATTGGCGGTGCCGCGGCTCGCCAGCAGATCTTCGAGTCGCGGATCGATCAGCCCATGCGCATCCGGTCGTGCAAGCACGGCAAGGTGGGCATGCTCGGAAAGCTCGCGCCAGCGGTGCCAGCCCGGCAGGCCGGCGAAGGCGTCGGCGCCGAGGATCAGCACCAGCGGTCGGGCGTCGCCGATCTCGGCGCGCAAGCTGACCAGCGTGTCGTGGGTGTACGAAGGTCCACCACGATGCAGTTCGCGGGCGTCTGCGCGCAGTCCGTCGATGCCGGCGATCGCGGCCTCCAGCATCTCGAGGCGCTGCTCCGCGGTCGCCATCGGCTGCTCGCGATGCGGCGGGACTGCGCACGGCAACAGCCGCACCTCCGCCGCCGCGAGTGCCTCGCGGGCTTCGATGGCGGCACGCAGATGGCCGACGTGGATCGGATCAAAGGTGCCACCGAGCAAGCCCAGCGGCCTCATGCGGCAAATCGCGCAGCGCGCGCCTCGGGCAAGGTGGCTCGCAGCAGCCAACGCTCGAGCGCCGTCCAGGGGTCGCCGGACGCACGACCCTTGCATACCAGGTCGACCTGCGATGCTTCACGCACGCGCTCGGACCAACCGCGGCCGAGTGCCCGCTCGCATGCCGCCTGGCGCGAGCCAAACACCCGTTGCGTCGGCCAGTAAGCGCTCAGCGAGGCGTTTCTGGCGCGCAAGGCCTTGGCGCCAGCCATGGCGATGACCTGATTCGCCAGATAGCCGAACAACTCTGCTGGATGCGTCCCGTCGCCGCGCAATGCAGCGAGCACCTTGCGCACACGCGCTGCATTGCCTGCGAGCACCGCGTCGAAGACCGCGAAGACCGTGTAACGCGAACTGTCGGCAACCAGATCGACCAGCGCCGCGGCATCCAGATGGCGCCCCGGGGCGAGCAACGAGAGCTTCGCCAGTTCCTGCTCGGCGGCAAGCGCGTTGCCCTCCACGCGTGCGACCAGTTCGGCGATTGCATCTTCTCCGAGACGCACTGCGTGCCGGGCGGCGCGCCGCAGCAACCACCGCGGCAGATCCTCCGGCTTCAACGCATACACGGGCACGACGGCGCCGATGCGATCGAGCGCCACCACCCATGCAGCACTCTCGGCGCTCTTGTTCCATTCGGGCGACTGAATCAGCAGGGTATCGCCGCCAGGGTCGTTGAGGAATTCGACCACCGCGGCAGCGCCCTCGGCCGCGAGGCGTGTCGCTGTCAGCCTCAGCTCGATCAATCGCCGGCTGGCGAACAAGCCGAAGGAGCGCACCTGATGGCGCCACTCGGCCCAGTCGAACTGCGACACGACGTCGAATACCAGGCGTTCGGTGGCCCCGGCGAGGATCGTTGCGGCACGAATCTGGTCTACCGCCTCCTGCACCAGCAGAGGTTCATCGCCGGCCACCAGATAGGCCGGACGCAATGGACCGGCCAGGTGCGTCGCGAGTTGCTCGGCTTGCGCGATGCGCATCGGGACGCGACGTCAGGCTGCGGCGAGCGAGTCGCTGATCAGCTGTTCGATCTGACCGAGATCGGGGATGACCGCCTGGTCGTCGCGGACGATGATGTTCATCAAAACGCCGGGACGGGTCGGCAGCGACTCGTTCGACGGCACCAGGACATCCGGCGACAGGGTGGTCAGACGCGGGAAGCCCTGCGCCAACATCGCCAGGTAGGGCAATCTGGGATGGCCGCTGAGCGCCTTCAACACGGTCACCCGGGTGCCGCGCGAGCCTTCCTCGAGCGCCATTCCCGCAAGCAACGAGAATGAAAAAAGCGGCAAACGCCAGCCGCGCCAGTTGATGCGCCCCATCAGCCATTCTGGCGCATTCGGGATCTTCTCCGGTACCGACAATGTGATCACTTCGGCAACGCTGGCGTTGGGCAGCAACACGCGGCCATTGGTCACCGGAATCATCAACCCGCGAATTTCAGTTTGTTCGGCCATGACGACTTCAGGGTCCTGGAATTACCGCTCGACTCACTCAGCCACCGGGCACGTGCCCGCGATCGCTGCTCAGCTCAATACCTGCAACACTCGCTCGGCCAACTGCGCGGGCGTTCCTTCGAACCTGATCAATCCCTGCGACTTCGCCGAATCGATCATCGAGGCGATCACGCAACTCGCGCGGTCCTGCGCCCACACCTGACCGCCTCGCGACGTCAGATAGCGACCACCTTCGACGGCGTCCGAACCCATGCCGCTGAACAGGATCAACGTGGCATGGTCGCCGAAACGATCGGCCACGGCGCGCGCCAGATGATCGATCGAGGGATTGTACGGCGACCCCGACGATGCGGCGCTCAGTTGCACGTGCCCGCTGTCGTCGATGGTCAGTTGCTCATTGGCTGGCGCGACAATCACCTCGCCATGGCGCAGCCGTTCGCCAGACCGGGGGCAGCGCACCGGCAGTGGTGAAGCCGCATTCAGTTGCGACGCCATCATCTCCAGGAACTCACTACCCATATGCTGGGCGACGATGAAGGCCGCTGCCACCGACGTCGGCAACTGAGCCAGAAAAGTCTTGATGGCCTCCGGTCCGCCGATCGATGCGCCAAGTACGAAAACCCGATCCAGATCCGGCAGCGAAAGCCCGAACACCGGCGCCTCCAGGGTCGGCTCGAACAGCGAATCGAGGTCGCCAAGATGCGTTTCGGCGTGCAATCCCCCACCGTCGTCGATCCCGGCAGCTTCGATCGCTTGCTCCGGAACGAGGTCGAAATCGAAATCCGCCAGCGACAATTCAGCACCGAGATCGTTCGCAGCCGGCGCTGATTCGCCGGGCTCCATGGATTCGAGGTCCAGCGACGACAAATCGAATGCTCCGAGATCCGGGGGCGCGGCCGCCGGCACTGCTGCCAGGGGCTCGGCGTCGTCAAGCAGCTTGAGGTCGGCGAGCGCCAGCGAGGCGTCCAGATCTGCCGGGATGGATGGCCCGGATGACCGGGCGGTCGCGGGCACCACTTCCGGTTTCGGCTCCTGCTTCGAAAGTGGCTTGCTGGGTGCGTCCAGACGCCACTCGGCGATCAACCGATCACCCTGGGGAGCCTTCGGAAGCTCCTCTTCAACCGGCTCGAGCGTCCATTCCATGGGCGCACTGACGGACTTGGCGGGCTTCGGTGGATCCAGCGGCCGTTCAACCGCGGCCGCTGCAGCAGGTGCAGGCGGCGCGTTCGGCGCTGCAGCTTTCTGGCTGGCTTCGAATTCCCGGAAGAGTTCATCGAGGTCGGTCAATTCCGCTGGCGTAGCCACCGTCTCCGGCAGTTTCTCTGCATCGAAACTGCCGACCTCGGAGAACAACGAGTCCAGTTCGAGTTCCACTGTATCGGCGCTGGATGTGGCCCCGCGGGCGGCGGGCACCGCCTCGTGCGTGTCGATCTCCGGCGCTTCATCGAACAAGGCATCGAGGTCGCCGATGTCCTCCCCCACAATCAACGCCTGCGGCGAGACCGACGGTGGCGGCGGCGCATCGTCAGCCGGATGCTCGAACATCGAGTCGAGACTGGCAATGTCGAATTCGCCGGCCGTGTCGCCCTCGGCAGCGGCGGCGGTATCCGCAACGCCCGGCGAACGCTGCTCGCCGGCGGCGGCACTCGGGGCAGTCTCGAACATCATGTCGAGTTCAGCGAGACCGAGTTCGAAGATCGCGTCGGCAGGCGCCGCAGGCGCATCCACGGCGACATCCGCTGCGGGCGAAGTCGGCTGTTCGATCAGAACTTCGGGCGATTCCGGCGCTTCGAACAACAGATCGAGATCGCCGAAACCGAGATCCGACGTTGCCTCAGTCGCAACCGGGGTGGACGGTTCAACGACGACCACCGATGCGGCGGCAGCCGAAGGTGCGCTCGCATTGTCCGGCGGCGCGGCAGAAACGGCCGTCTCGACGGGTTTCGGCGCAGGCATCGGGATTGCTTGTGCGCCGGGCGGCGGCGGCGGCGTGAAGTTGTTTTGCCCCTTGAGCTTTGCCGAAAGGTGTCGCAACCAGCGCGCGCGATCCCAGCCACTGAGGTCGCTCGACGCAGCCGGATCGTTGTAGATCACCGGCTGGACCGCTGCGTCCAGAGCCTCGGTCACAGCGTCGAGCAGTTCCTCGAGTTCCGCATCCAGGTTGACGACGATCGCGTCGACTGGAGTCGACAGAATTGCCGCCGAATCGAGCGCGCTGGCCCGACACTCCAGCGCCACGGTGACACCCGCATTGGCCAGCGCCGTGCGCAAGGCCTGGGTGCCGGCGTCCTGCTCGTAGACCAGTGCAACTCGAATATCAGTGGACATTGGCGTGCCCCGCGATCAAGGCATCCTGCACGTTCTTGAGGAGATCGGTCTCCTGGTAGGGCTTTCCGAGATAGCGATCGACGCCCACTTCCATTGCGCGCTGACGGTGCTTCTCGCCGGTACGCGAGGTGATCATGATGATCGGAATGTGCTTGAGACGCTGGTCGTTGCGGATGTAGGTCGCAACCTCGTAACCGTCCATGCGCGGCATTTCGATGTCGAGCAGGATGACGTCGGGCATGCGGTCCTGCAACTGCTCGACCGCATCGAGACCGTCCTTCGCCGTGAACACGTCGAAATTGCTGCGCTCCAGCACACGCGTGGTGACCTTGCGCATGGTGATGGAGTCGTCGACGACCATGACCAGCGGCTGACGGCGAGCTGCCGGTTCGGGCAGCGGCTCCAGCAGTTCCAGTTCCGCCGCAAGCTCGGGCGCCTGACGCAAGGCCACGCCATGGCGAACCAACGGGGCCAGGTCGAGAATCACGACCACGCGGCCGTCGCCCATGATGGTCGCGCCGAAGATGCCGGGCACGATGCTCAGTTGCAGGCCTGCGGACTTGACGACCACTTCCTTGGAACCAACGACCTGGGTGACACGCACCGCGGCACGCTGGTCGCCGGTCTTGCTCATCAACAGCGGCACCTGGGTTTCGTCGATGCCGTGGCTGACCGGCGAACGCAACAGTTCGCCGAGGTCGTAGATCTGGTAGACCTCGCCGCCGTAGACCACCTCCAGTTGCTTCTGCTCGAGGCGCCTTTCGAGTTCCTTGCGCGGCATCCGCGTGACGCCGGTGATCGACGACATCGGAATCGCGTAGGTACCTTCGCCCAGCCGCACCATGACCGCCTGCGAAACTGCCAGGGTGAACGGCAGTCGGATGGTGATGCGTGTACCCAGACCCGGATCGGAATCCAGCTCCAGGCTTCCGCCGAGTTGCTTGACCTCGCTGGCGACCACGTCCATGCCGACGCCGCGCCCGGCGACCTTGCTGACTTCGCTGGCCGTGGAGAAACCCGCTTCGAGAACAAACTGGAAGATGTCGCGATCGCTGAGCTGCACCTCGGGAGTCATCAGGCCGCGTTCGACTGCTTTGCGGCGAATCGCATCGCGATTCATGCCGGCGCCGTCGTCGGTGACCTGGATCAGCACTTCGGTCGCTTCTCGCGAGACCCGGATGCTGACGGTACCCTCTTCGGGTTTGCCCTTGGCGACGCGTACCTCGGGTGACTCGATCCCGTGGGCGAGCGAATTGCGCAGCATGTGCTCGAACGGCGCGGTCATGCGCTCGAGCACGGTGCGGTCCATTTCACCCTGGGTACCTTCGACCTTCAGTTGCGCTCGCTTGCCCAATTCGCCGGCGGTTTGCCGCAAGATTCGACGCAACCGCGGCACCAGGCTCTCGAACGGCACCATGCGCGTGCGCATGAGGCCTTCCTGCAGGTCGGAGCTGACGCGCGACTGTTGCAGCAGCAGTGTTTCCGATTGCCGCGCGATGTCGTCGAGCAGGTTTTGAATCGAGACCAAGTCGGAGACGGACTCGGCCAGTGCGCGCGACAATTGCTGCAATGTGGAGAAACGGTCGAGTTCGAGCGGATCGAACTCGGTGTTGCCCGATTGTTCGCTTTCGCGTTGGAAACGCGACAGGATCTGCGCCTCTGTTTCCATCTCCAGCTTGCGCAACTGCTCGCGCAAACGCAACACGGTCTGCTCGAATTCGACCAGATTGAAACGAAAACCGCCCATCTGCGCTTCAAGGCGCGAGCGATAGATCGAGACCTCACCGGCGAAGTTCACCAGGTTGTCGAGCAGGTCAGCGCGGACGCGGATCAGTTCCTGCTGCGCAGCGCGCGCGGCGACTTCGTCATCGTCGAGCTGCGTTCGCCGCTGCACGCCGGTGCGCGACGACGGTCGCGCCGGGATGACCTTGCGCAACGGCGCCGCGTCGGCATCGGGCGCATCCTCCGCAGTCGTTTGCGGTGCCGCATCCGCTTCACTGGCCGCGGGCCCCGCTTCGGTGGCGGCGTCCGCTGCCGCGGCCACGTTTCCGAGACCCTCCGCGTGGGCAGCGAGGTACTCGTCCTCGCGCCCTTCGAGAATCGCTTCGAGACGCGCGATGGTGTGTTCGGGCAGGCCGATGGCCTGACGGCCGCGCACGCGCTGGACCATTCCATGCAGACGGTCGAAGGCGCGTTCGAGCGCCTCGATAGCCGGACGCGAGGCCGCGCGTTCGCCGTGAACGATGGCCTCGAACAGCGACTCCATCGCGTGGCTCAGGTCGCCGATCGGGAACAACCCGGCCATCCGCGCGCCACCCTTCAGCGTGTGCAGATCGCGTTGCAGCGAGCTGACGGGTTCACGATCTCCCGGTGCCTCGCGCAGACGCGCCATCATGCCGTCGGCGTGATCGAGGATGTCGACAGCCTCTTCGACGAAGATGTCGAGCAGTTCGAGGTCGATGTCTGGCAGATCCAGTGGCCCGGAAGGATCCACGTCGACCGGGCCCAACTGGGCCGGTTCGCTGTCAGCTGCGCGGCCAGGGCTCGGTGCGCCAGCGGTCGCGACGAGCGCGTTGATCTCCGACGGCTGATCCGGCGCTGGCGCAGGGGTCGCCGAGGCAGCGTCTGCCGATGCCTGATCGGCTGCCTTGAGAGCCGCAATCCGGGCTGCGCGCTTGGCGGCCTTCTTCGCCGCCCTCTTGGACATCCCCGCCGTGCCGGCGGCGACATCATCGATGCCTTCCTCAGCGAGCGGGTAGTCGACGTCGGCGATGGGCTCCTCGCTCTCCGAGTCGCTGTCGCCGCTGTCGGCGGCCTCGACGTCGCTCTGATCATCAACTGCGGGCGCAGTTTCGAATTCAAGCTCGGCTTCGACTTCAGGCTCGGCTTCGATTTCAGACTCGGCTTCGATTTCAAGCGCGGGTTCGATATCAAGCTCGGGTTCGATTTCAAGCTCGGCTTCGATTTCCGGTTCGGCGTCGATTTCCGGCTCGAAGGCGATTCCGTGCTCGGCTTCGCCCGCAAGCTCTACTTGAGATTCGGGCCTGGATTCGGCCTCAGCCGCATCGCCCAGATCTGCCTCAGCGTCGCTCTCGGCGCCTTCTTCGACCCGATCTGCGTCGGTCTGCGCTGCGTCGGCGTCAACTGAGCCGATTTGTGCGGAGTCGGCCTGAGCTTCCTGTTCGAAGTCGATTTCGACTCGAGTATCGGTCAGCCGTTGGGAGTCGCTTTCGAAATCGACGTCCACCTCAGCGTCCAGGTCGTCCCGGTTCTCGGGTGCCAGCAGATCCGGCGACACCGACATTTCGTCAATCGCCAGCAGCACACTGGCGTCGAGCACCGGTCGGTCATCCGCGGTTGTTTGCGTTTCGCCTGACACGTCCCACAGTTCAGGTGCTTCCGCGGCGGATTCATCTGCGGCCTCCGGGCGGGCATCCTCAGTTGCCTCGACTCCGAGCACGACGTTGTCCGCGTCCACTGCCACCAACGGCTCGGCGGATTCCACCGTTTCGAACAATCGATCAAACTCGGTGTCTGCCGACGCCGCAAGATCCCCTTGCGTGTCGGTCTCCGCCTCGACGGACCAGAGGCCGGCGAGATCAACTTCGCGCGCATCTTCCTGCTCGGACGGTTCCATTGCGGCGTCGACCGCTGCCTGCGTTGCCTCGTCGCCCGACGGCACCGGCGACACCAATGCGGCGGACTCTTCGGCAAACACGGCAAGATCGTCGCCGACCGCATCGAACCAGTCTTGCGCTTCCGGCGCTGCGGAAGCTTCGCCAGTATCGACCGATGCTTCTCCGACCGTCGCATCGAGCCACGGTTCGATCGCAGGCGATGCCGCGTCTTCGGTATCCACCACCGCCGGAGTTTCCGCGACATCGATCCGGCTGGATTCGCTGTCGGTGACGTCGAGATCATCGAAAAGACTGTCGAGTTGTTCGGCATGCATGCCGTGTCCGACGCCCTCGGGCTCGATTTCGGAGCCGGCATCGAAGACTTCGGTCAGTTCGACCGTCGGCGCAGTGTCGTCTTCGGCCTCATACCAGGGACGCCCTTCGACCGCCGGCTCGCTTGCACTCTCTGCATTGACATCGACTTCGGACAAGTCCGCCGCCGATTCGTCGCGCGCCTCGTCGGCGACGTGAATCTCGAACCCGTGGAATGGATGATCCGGGGCGGGCAGTCCGTCACGCAGCGCCAGCACACGCTCTGCCAAGGGCCCCGTGTCCGGCGGCTCGCTGTGGGTTTCGAGCGCCACCATGACGGCAGCAATACAGCCCGAGGCTTCATGCAGCGCCGCGAGACCCTCGTCGGATGGCTCAAGGGTGCGCGCTCGCAGACGTTTGAGGTAACCCTCCAGTGGCGCAACCACCCGCGTCAGTGCGGGCAGGTCCACCATCGACAATGCACCATTCAAGGTGTGCACTGCGCGCAGCAGTTCCTCGGTCACCGGTAGCGGGCCATTGGCGTCGGTCTCGCCAAGGTAAGCCCTGATGATCGCGAGGTGGGCGTCGACTTCGCTGCTCAGGATCTCCATCAGCATCGGATCGACGTCCAGCGGCGACGGCTCGTCCCCGGCATCCGCTACGCTTGCTTCGACTGCCGCCTGGCCATCGGCCACGGCATCGCCTGCGATCGTGTCGCCGACAGCGATGTCCGCCAACACCGTTTGCTCCGGCGCATCGGCAATCGCTTCAGGCGACCCGCAAGCGTCCTCGTTGTGCTCGCTTTCGATCAGGTTGTCGGCATCGGCACTGAGCATCTGCAGGGCCGCATCGATTTCGATCGGTTCCTCCACCGGCGCAGCAACAGCTCCCGCCACGGCGGCCGGCTGATCTTCAGCCGTGACCACCGGGGCGGGCGAGGATTTTGGGAGCCAGACCTCCTGGCCAGTGGCCAGTTGGTCCGCGACCCACATGATGGTTCCGACGTTGGCGTCCGGTTGGCCCTCGCCCTTCAGCGCCGCGAGCATGCCTGGCAATGCCGCAATCGCGTGGTCGAGCAAATCGAGAACCGCAGGTGAAGGCTGGATGGTCTTGTCGAGAACCCGGTTCAACATGTTCTCGATCTTCCACGCGTACTCGCCGATCGCCAGAGCGCCGACCAGCCGCCCGCTGCCCTTGAGCGTATGGAACGAGCGCCGCACCGGCTTCAACTTTTCCGGGTCGCCAAGATCGTTCTTCCACGCCGGGTACTGGCGGTTCAGGTTGTCGAGTTCGTCCTGGACTTCCTCGACGAACACCTCGCGGATTTCGTCATCGATTTCGTCGGACGGCACCGAGTGGAAACCGACATCCGGCAGGGTGATGCCGGGAGGCATCACCAGCGCCGTCGGGACTGGCGCCACCGGCGTCGGCGCCTCCGCGACCGCTACAGGCGCAACATCCAAAGGCGCCTCAGCCACAATCTCCGGCGGGGCTTGGAATTCCACCGCGGCTGGCAGTTCGAATTCGATCGACGCCGGGGCTTCGAATCCCACCGCCACCGGCTCGTCGAACTCGACCGTAGTTGGCGCTTCAAGTTCGACCGCGTCCGCCGCTTCGAAATCAATCGACGCCTCGTACGCATCCGCGGTCGATGCGTCGGCCTCGACGGTCGACTCGTCTGCTCCGGGAATCGACAAACCAAGGTCGGTCGAATCCTCGGCCGCCATCTCGATGTCCACCGCGGCCAGATCGGCGGCGGGTTCCAGCGCCAGCTCGTGCAGCAGTTCCTCGACTTCGGTGCTCTGCGCCGAGTCTGCTGTGGCTGGCTCCTGCGCAACCTCCTCCGCGCCGAGTGTCTCGACAGCGACCGTCGCATCTGCCTCATCGACAGGCGCGGCCGGCTGGTCTTCGCTGCTGATCCGCAGTCCATCCAGATCGTGGACCGAGGGCGACACTGCCTCCGGGGCGGCTTCGCCAACGACCAGCGCCTCGAGACCGGGACCTTCCGCGATTTCAACCGCAGACCGCATTTCGAGTTCCGACACCGCTTCGTGCGCGGCGGCAGCTTCGAATCCTGCGCCCGGTTCCTCGGTCTGCGCGAAACTCGCGATCAGCGCCTCGACCGCGCCCGCATCCGACATCGGCGCTGCGGGCTCGACCGCTGCAGGTTCGGCCTCCGGCGCCTGAGTTCGCTCGGTGACGAACGAATCCGCAAACGACGGGAACTCGGACACCGCAGGTGCCACCGCGGCCGGCGCTGCCTCAGGCGCAGCCGCCACTTCCGGATATCCGCCTTCCGGCGGCAACGGCCAGTAGCCGAGTGCTTCCAGACTGCGCCGGGTGACATCGAGAATCTTGTCGCGATTGCGTCGACCTTCCTTCACCGCCTCGAGATAGAACTCGATACTGGCGATGGCATCGGCCATCAGGTCGAGTTGGTCGCCCGACGGAACCCTACGGTGCTGCAGCAGTTCGACTTCCGCGAAACGGATCACGCCGCCGAGCAATTCCGCCGGTTCCGGCAGATTCAGCATGCGCATCGCGCCGCTGATTTCTTCGAGCAGGCGTGGAATCTGCTCGATCTTGCTGTGATCCCACGGCGACTCGATGAAGGCGACGATATCCTGCTTGGCCTGCTGGATATTCGCCGACGCTTCCTTGGTGGTGGCGTCGAGGATCTTGCGAACCTCGGCCTGCGGCAGCTCGAATCCGCTCGACGGCAGTGGCGCAGCGCGCTGGTCGGCGCCGAGCCGCTCGATGTGATCGTCCAGCGACGACTCCACGTAAAGCAGCGATCCGGCGATATCCAGCAACGCGCTCTCTTCGGCGGGCTGGCGACCGCGCACGATGCGTTCGAGCACATCCTGCTGATCGAGCACCACACGACGCGGGACACCGAGGCCCAACATGCCCAGAGTGTCGGCGACGCGATGCAGTGCCTCGCCCTGCGGCGCGAGATCGTCGACGTTGGCGCTGCCGGTGCGCAGATACAGGTCGAGCGCATCCTTGACCCTGAGCAAATCCTCCTTGATCGCCGTGCCGACCGTCTCCAGCAGCGCGCGATTGTGACCAGAGAGCGCGCCGCGCGCGTGCTCGAGTTCGGCTTCGCTCGGCATCAGGCGATCGAGGCGGTAGACCTGGCGCAATTCGGTAATGCGCTCGGTGCTGGCCTTGGACTGGGCGATGTAGTACAGCAGGCCCTTGACCAGATCGCTCGGCGGAGCACTGCTGAAACCGGCTTCGCCGGCGTCGATCAGGTGTTTGAGTTCGCGATCGACGCGCCCTGCCAGCAGCTTGAGGGCCACCGATGCATCCACGCCCTTGACCAACACAGCCTCGAGCGCACCTGCGGCGACCCAGAACAGGCGTCGCGCATCCACTTGCACGCACATCGAACGCACGCGATCGACGATTGCGATCAAGCGCGTCAGATTGCCGTCGACATCATCGCCCTTGAACCATTTGAGCAGCCCGAATTGGTAAGCCAGGCGCAAACGTCCGCCGTTCGCTGCGATCACCGACTGCGGCATCGGGCTCCGGGCCCCGGCTGCCGAAGGCGGCAACGCGGCGCCGAGATCGGGGGAGAACAGCGAGGTTTCGCTGAGCAGCTTCTCGCCGCGACAGGCGCGCAAGTCGTTCAGCAGCGGCAGCAACACGATAGGAATATCGCGGTGACCGCTTTGCAGTCGCTCCAGATAGTCGGGCAACTGCACCATGCCGCGCATCAGTACGGTGTAGGCGTCATCGGCCTGCTTGATCTGTCCATCGAGCAGGCCGAGCGCGAGGCGCTCCATCTCCTCGACGACCATCGCGGCGCCATACAGTTCGACCATGCGCAGCGTGCCCTGCACCTGGTGCAGGTAGCTGGCGCAAAAGCGCATCTGGCTCTTGTCTGCAGTGTCGTCGACGAACGCCTCAAGCGCCTGCTGCGCCTGCTTGAGGGTGTCATCCAGCTCCTGTTTGACCCAGGTCAGCGTGGTGAAGTCGATGTCGTCTTGAAGCCTCATCCGCGGACTCCTTTTTCCAGGCTTCGCTGCGCGTCATGCGTGCCCTGGTTACCCGCGCTGCGGCAATGGGCCCGCAGCTTCGCCTTGCTGGTCAGTAACGTCATCGGATGCTCAGTTCGGCAGCTTGAAGTCAGCTACCGAGCGTCGCAAATCCGCAGCGAGCTGCGCCAGATTTCCAATGGACTCAGCCGTCTGGCTGGCACCCACGGAAGTCTGGGTGGTGATTTCCTGAATGACGTTCATGGTCGCCGAAATATTGGTCGCCGCAGCCGACTGCTGTCGCGCTGCCTGCGAGATGTTCTGAATCAGGTCGGCGAGGTCGTTCGACACTTTTTCGATCTCGCCCAGCGCCAGACCCGCGTCCTCGGCCAGTCGCGCACCGGCGACCACTTCGGCGGTGGTCTGTTCCATCGAACTCACCGCTTCGTTGGTGTCGGATTGAATCGTCTGCACCAGCGTCTCGATTCGCTTGGTGGCGTTGGAAGCGCGTTCTGCGAGTCGCTGCACTTCGTCGGCCACGACCGCAAATCCGCGACCCGCTTCACCCGCGGATGCTGCTTGAATGGCGGCGTTCAGCGCGAGAATGTTGGTCTGCTCGGCGATGTCGTTGATCAGTTCGACGATCGATCCGATTTCCTGCGACGATTCGCCCAGGCGCTTGATGCGCTTTGCGGTTTCCTGAATCTGGTCGCGAATGTTGTCCATGCCCTGAATCGTCTGGCGCACGATCGCCGCGCCCTTGCCGGCGATCTGCACTGAGCGTTGCGCCACGTCGGCGCTCTCGGCCGAGTTACGCGATACCTCGTCGATCGAAACCGCGATTTCGTTGATCGCAGCCGATGCCGAGGTGATCTGCTGCGCCTGATGCTCGGCGGCTTCTGCGAGGTGCATCGCCGTTGCCTGGGTTTCCTGGGCGGCGGCGGCCACTTGCACGGCGGTCTCGTTGATGGTCGTCACCAGGCTGCGCAGTGCTTCTACCGCGAAGTTGATGGAGTCCGCGATCGCGCCGGTGATGTCTTCGGTCACCGTTGCCTTTACCGTCAGGTCGCCTTCTGCCAACGATCCCATTTCGTCGAGGAGGCGCAAAATGGCCTCTTGGTTGCGCTGGTTCAGGTCGGCCGTGATCTTGTAACGACGAGCCTGGTCGCGGTAGATCAAGATCGCCAACAGAATCAGTGCCAGGGCTGCCAGCGCGCCGGATGCGATCGCAGCGGTCAGCGACGGGAAGGCGCGACGACCGGCCTGTTCGGCGTATTCGACCGAGAGCTGCTCGGCGTCTTCCAGCAGTTGCTCCGAATCCAGCGAAACGGTATCGGCAGCTTCACGCACGTCGATCAAGTCGATGGCGCCGGTGGTGATGCTCTCCACGTACTGACCGAGTTCCTGGAAAATGCTGTAGATCTCGTCGAGCACGCGGCGCGCTTCGGGTACCGCGATGGCACGGATGCCCTGCTCGTCGCTGCCATTCTGCAGCGCATCGAGAATCTGGCCGAACACCGCGGCGTCGCGGTTGAAGCCGTCGGCGGCGGTGGAGGCAGTCTGGCCACCCTGCAGCACTTCATTCAGTCGACGCAACATGCGGTCGGCGAGCGTCACCTGGCGACCGGCGACATACACCTGATCCTGCGGCGCTCCGCGATTTGCGAGCAACTGGGTGATCTCGTCCGAGCGCGCCTGCAGCAGCGGAATCTTGTCCTGGAATTCGGTCGCAGTGGCGTTCAGGTCCTCGACCACGTCGCGTCGCGCCAGAATCACGTCGGCGGCCTGCTGAATCGGCGCCCAGGTATCCTGCACGGCGGTCAGCGCGACTTTGACCTCGGGGTTCTTGTCGATCGACGGCACCCCTTCGTCCGGGGCGCCCAGTTCGAGCTTTCGCAAGTGCGACTGGATGATGCCTTTGGTCTCCGACAGTTCGTCGAAAGCCTCGGCCTGCCCGCCGGCCGCCTGGGCCGCGAACTTCGCCAGCTGCTGCGAATAGACGCGGATGTCCGTCGCCAGACCGATTGCAGATCGGTCCTCGTTGTTGTTCACGTTCGCGAAGAAGAAGTTCGCGATAAGGCCCACCAGACCGACCAGCAACACCACCACCAGGATGGCGAGCATGGTCGAGCTTTCGCGCTGTTGGATTCCGCCGGCTGCCGCACTCATCGCTCTATAACCCCCACTGTCGTCCCGTAACCCCGATTGTCGGCCCGATCAGGCCGCCGCCTGCATGAAATCCGGCGCTCTCATGAGCGAATTCATGCTGAAAACCCCCCAACTGGACTGCCCCTGACGGTATTCGCTTTCCAGAAAGCGGCTTACCGGCGAGTCCGCGTAGACCTCGATGTCGCGCATGTTTTCTTCGACGAAGCTGCGCTGACCGAGAACCTCGTCGACCACCAGCCCCACGCTACCACTGGCAAGCTTCACCACAAGCACGCGTGTACGTTCGTTCACGCGGAACGGCTCGCCCTCGAGGAAACCGCGCAGGTGCACAACGGTGACCAAGTTGCCGCGCACGTTGGCGATGCCGAGCATCCACGCCTTGGTTCCCGGCACCGCGGTGATCTGCGGGAACATCAGGATCTCGTTCACTTCCGAAATGTCGCTGACCAGGAAGGCATCGCCGAGCCGATAGGCAATTGCGCGCCACAAGCCCGGCGCATCCAACTGTTCGGGCAGGCCGGCGACGTGAGCGAGGCTGCGTCGCTCGTAGTCGAGCAGGATCTCGAATGGATTCAGCGCCGGATTCTCGGGCAAGTCGACCATCGATGTTTCCTCAGGATGGCTTCAGCAGTGCCTGGATCCGCGCGATGAGGTCGCGTTCTCCGGGCGGTTTGGCTATGAAGTCCTTGGCGCCCTGGCGCATGCCCCAGATGCGGTCGGTTTCCATGTTCTTGGTAGTGACGATGATCACCGGTATCGACGAGGTTTGCGGGTCGCGACTGAGCGTGCGCGTCGCCTGGAACCCATTGGTGCCGGGCATGATGACGTCCATCAGGATGAGATCGGGCTGCTCTTGCCGGGCGCGCGCAATGCCTTCTTCGGCACTCGATGCAGTGAGCGTCTGGAAGCCCGCCCGCTCGAGCATGCCGCTGAGAACACGGACGTCGGTGGGTGAATCATCGACGATCAGGATTCGTGCCATGCGGACCCCCCGGTCTGCCTTTGCGCTACGAATGCAACGGCGCGGGATTCCTGGCGTCGACATAACGTCGAATGGCGCCAAGCAGTTCCTCGCGCGTAAACGGTTTGGTCAGGTACTGTTCGGAGCCGACGATGCGTCCACGTGCCTTGTCGAACAAGCCATCCTTGCTCGACAACATGATCACCGGCGTGGCTTTGAAAATCTGGTTGTTCTTGATCAGCGCGCAAGTCTGGTAGCCATCCAGGCGCGGCATCATGATGTCGACAAAAATGATGTGCGGCTGGTGGTCGGAGATCTTGGCCAGCGCCTCGAATCCGTCGATCGCCGTGACGACGTCGCAGCCTTCTTTTTTCAACAGCGTTTCCGCGGTGCGCCGGATGGTCTTGCTGTCGTCGATGACCATCACGCGCAGTCCGGCGAGGCTCCCCTTGTTCTGTGTGTCGTCCACTGCCACCTCCGCCTCATAGTGTCGTCAGCGCGACGCGGTATGCCCTGCGCCGGCGTTCGCCTGCTGATCCGCAACCCGCGTCGCCACCCTTCCCAGGCGGTGTCGCGAGGACTCCCCGAAAAGCTCTTTAGCCAAGCCTCCACCGAATGTCAAGATTACGTTGCAAGTGTTTGTGCTTGCTCAATTCCGCACACTTGCTCGGCGACCGATGATGCGGTGGATACCGTCCACGATACAGGGGATTTTGCACCTGCGCAGGCATAATAGGCGAGCCCCCCCGACCTATAGGGTCCGCGGGGGCCATAATCCACTACGTTTCAAGGAGTTGGCGCATGTTACGCCGTCTCGCGGTGCTGATGGACCCGATCCAGAAGCTTAAAATTCACAAGGACACGACCTTTGCCATGTTGCTGGAAGCACAGCGGCGTGGGCATGAGGTGCATGTCTGCGAACAGCGCGACATCGGGCTGCGCGATGGACGGGCCTGGCTTCGCACCCGCAGGACCCTGGTCAAGGACGATCCCGCGGGTTGGTACGAGCAGGGCGAGCCGTGGGTTCACGACGCCGCCGAGTTCGATTGGATCCTGCTGCGCAAGGATCCACCATTCGACGGCGAGTACCTCTACGACACGCAGATCCTGGAGCGCGCCGAGGCCCAGGGCGCGATCGTCGTGAACCGCCCGTCCGCCCTGCGCGACGCCAACGAGAAGCTGTTCACCGCGCTGTTCCCGCAGTGCTGTCCGCCGACCCTGGTGTCGCGGGTGCCCGCCGATCTGCGCGAATTCGTCGCCGCGCACGGGGCCTCGGTGGTCAAGGTGCTGGACTCGATGGGCGGAACCACGATCTTCCGGGTCGCCATCGACGATCCCAATCTCAACGTGATATTCGAAACCGTGACCCACGAAGGAACCCGGGCGGCGTTGATCCAACGCTACATTCCGCAGATCAGCGAAGGCGACAAACGCATTCTGGTGATCGACGGCGAGCCGGTTCCCTACGCTCTGGCGCGCGTCCCGAAAGCGGGGGAATTCCGCGGTAACCTGGCGCGCGGCGGCAGTGGTCGCGGTCAGCCGCTGAGCGAGCGCGATCGCTGGATCTGCGCAGAAGTCGGTCCCGAATTGCGTCGTCGCGGCCTGCTGTTCGTCGGCCTCGATGTCATCGGCGATTATTTGACCGAAATCAACGTCACCTCGCCGACCTGCGTCCGCGAGCTCGATGCGCAGTTCGGCCTGAACATCGCCGGCTTGTTGTTCGACCGGCTCGAGGCCATGGCGTCGTGAGCGAGCTGCCGATCGAGACTGGCGACCGCTTGTCGATGACGCTGCTGTTCGCCACCGTGATCCACGCGGTGGTGATCTTCGGCGTCGGCTTCACCGACGAGGACGGGCCGGGATCCGCACTGCCGGCGCTGGATGTCATCCTGGTCCAGTCGGCGACCCAGGAGGTTCCCGAAAAGGCCGACTTTCTGGCCAATGCAGCACAGACCGGCGGCGGCACCAGCGACGAAGCCAAGCGCCCGACGCAAGTATTTTCATCGCCGATACCGAAGCCGGACGACGGCATCGCACCGATGCCGGTTCGCGCCAGCGCGCCCACGCCGACACCGGCCGAGGCCGCGCCTGCCCCAGTACTCACCCAAGACCAGTCCACGCTCAAGGTCACGCCGGAGCCGCCCCGCGAGGAGAGCCAGCCACGCGAGTTGCCGCGCGACGAGAAACTGGTCGAACGCAGCATGCAGATGGCGCGACTGGCATCCGAACTCGACCGCCAGGCGCAGGAATACGCCAAGCGCCCCAAGCGCAAGTTCATTTCCGCAAACACCCGCGAGTACGCCTATGCCAATTACATGGCTGCGTGGGTGGCGCGCGTCGAGCGCGTCGGCAATCTCAACTACCCGGACGAGGCGCGTCGACGCAATCTCGACGGCAGTCTGGTGCTCACCGTCGCCATCAACAAGAACGGCAGCCTCGAGCGCATCGACATCATCCGCTCATCGGGTCATCAGGTGCTGGACGACGCCGCGCAGCGCATCGTCGAACTGTCGGCCCCGTTCTCACCGGTGCCACGCGGCGGCGAGGAGATCGACATCCTGCACATCACCCGGACATGGCAGTTCGTGGCGGGGGATGTGACGATGAAGTGAGTGGCGAAGCAGTGAGTAGTGAGTAGTGAGTAGTGAGTAACACCCGGAGAGCCGCTGGCTTCTCGCTGGCTCGCGCGGTCTGATCGGCACGTCACTGTGAGCCAATGCCGGTTTTTACTCACTATTCACCACTCACTATTCACTGACCGAGCAGCGGGCCTACACAAACCCCAGATTCGAGCTCGAGAAGTTCGACAGATTCGGGAAGATCGTGTTGAGGTCAGACGGACCAACACCCATCCAGCTGGCGAGTGTTGCGCCCATCTGGTCCAGTGCGGTGGTCGGGATCATCTGCCCGCGAGCGAAACAGTCGGGGCCGTTCAGGGTCTGATCCGGGAAGCTGCCGTAAAGGCGGGCATTGGTGGCGCTACCACCGTTGACGGCGCCGCCCATGACCATCTGCACGCCACCCCAGGCATGGTCGCTGCCGTCGCCGTTGGAGTTCAGCGTGCGCGCAAATTCGCTCATGGTGAAGGTAGTGACGCTGTTCTCGACGCCCATCTCGACCAGCGCCTGACAGAACGAACCGAGCGCGCGCGAGATGCGCCTGAGCAGGCGCGGCTGGCCGTTGTCGGGCATCTGCGCCGCGTGGGTGTCGAATCCGCCAAGCGAGACAAAAAAGATGTTGCGGTTCTGTCCCAGCTGCGCGCGCATCTTGATCATCCGCGCCACCATCGCCAGCTGCTCGGCCAGCGAGTTGTTGCCGTCGGCCGCGAGGTTGTAGCCGGCCACTGCCTGATTGTCCGCCAGCGCGCGGAATGGCGTGGTCAGCAGCGACGGGTTCGGCGAGCCGGTCAGCTTCAGCGCCATCTGCCCGGCGAGATCCATCGCCCGTCGCATGGTCGCAGCGTGCTCGGTCTGGAAGGTGTTGCCGGCGGCGCCGAGCAGGCTGCAAAGGGCGGTCTCGCCGGCATTCAGGCCAGCCGTGGCGCAGGCACGGAAATTGTCCAGCGCGTTGGTACCCGAGCAGTTCGCGAAATTGGTGCCGACTATCGAACCCGGGAACGGGTTGCCACCGTTGGGGTCGCCGCAACTCGACATCTGGTAAGGCACCACCTGGGCGCCAACCTGGAAGCGGTTGCTGCCTGCGAAGGACACGTTCATCGGCATCGTCAGCAGCGGGCTGCTGCCAACGATCGGCGTGTTCTGCGAGAACAGCAGATCGGCGACCTGACCGCCCCAGCCGTAACGGAAATTCGGCGTCTCCTGGCCCTGGAACCACTGGTTGGTCTGGTCGTTGTGCGAATAGAGCTGCGGCGGCTTGGGCAGTGCCGGGTTGCTGTAGGTGGCCTTGGTCAGCGGTACCACCAGGGTGCCGACGTTGGCCAGCCATGCCACCTTGCCCTGATTGCTCAGCGACGCCAGGCCCGGCATCGCTGTCTGCGCGCCATTGTCATCGATCGAAGTCCAGTCGGCGCAGGCCGGATGCAGGCCATAACTGTGACCAGCGGGCAGCGCGATGCCGTTGGGGCCACTCAGGTTGACCGGCAGCAAGCTCGCCTGGGCAATGCCAAGTGGACCATTGGTGCCGCTGTACACACCGCCACGGGCAGTCTGGTAAATGCCGTAGCGCGTGGCATCGGATGGGATCAGCCAGTTGTAGGAGTCGCTGCCGCCACCGAGGTACACACAGACCAGTGCGCGATAATTGGGATCGCCCTGGGTAGCGGCCAGCGCCGATTGCATCAGGCGCAGTTGCGGGATCAACGACAGCGCCGAGCCGCCGGCCAGGGTGGCGCAGAAGTGCTTGAGGAACTCGCGGCGCTGTTCACGACGGATACGGGACATGGCTTGGCTCCTCAGCGCTGCACGGCAAATTCAGGCGAAACGATGATCACGCGCAACACCTGGACGATGCGTGCGACACGATTGGCATCCGTTGTCGGCGCCGTTTGCGAGGTCAGCATGTTGACCAACACACTGCGCATGTTGGCCGTCATCGAGCCATACATCAGCCGCAGGTTGAACTCATCGATCAGTTGCCCGTAGGTGGTGGCATTGCCAGGCTGCTGCATGATGGCGAGGTAGGGATCCAGCTGCACGCAGGCGCGCGTCGCCGAGCTGCAGGTCGCAGTGCCGGTGGCGATATACCAACCACCGCCGGCAATGCGGCTCTGGATGGTGTCGTTCATCCGCGTGATGGTCGACTCATTCAGGATCTGGAATTCGGGCGAATACAGGTTGGCCGTCTGCAATGCGCCTGGATTCTGGTAGTCCGGCTCGTAGAAATTGAATACGGTCGGCGCGTTGAACGGGCGCTGGCTGAAGCTGCTGTCGAAGCCGAGCGACATGGTGATGTTGCCGACATTCGAGTTCGTCTGCGGTGGATTTCCGGTCTGCGGCGGTTCGGGCTGGCCCTGAACCACGTCGAGCGCGCGCCAGAGCGCGCTCATGCGCAGCACCGGCTCGCGCAGTTTGCCGAAGTTGCCGGATGGTACGGCTCGCGCCTCGCTGTCCAGCAGCACGGCGCGGATCACCGCAGCGAGATCGCCGCGCACGCCCGAACCGTTGTTGTTGAACACCGTCGCCACGCGCTGGATGTAGGCGGGCGAGGGATTGCTGGTGACGAAGCGCTGGATCAACTGGCGGCTGATAAACGGCGCCACCGTGGCGTGGTTGGCGATCGCATCCAGCGTGCGCGTGAAGTCGAGGTTGCAGCCGGTCTGGTTGTCGCTGACGGCCGGCAGCACGATGCTGTCGAAGATCGTCTTGGTGGCGAAGTCGTGGAAGGTGCGCCCGCTCACCAGATAACTTTGGGTGTTCGGCGGATTGCTCATCGGAAAGCAGATCATCGGCGCCATGAAGTCGGCGTTGGTGTTGTTGCCGAAACTCGTATTGGTGAAATTCGTGCGCCCGTAGGAGAGCCCGGTAAACACCCGCGCCAACTCGGCGATGATGGCGTTGTCGTAGGTGGGAATCGGGTTGCCGCCGGACAACTGCAAGGAATGATCGAGATTGCGCTTGACCAACCCGAAGGAAAACAGCTGCATCACTTCGCGTGCGTAGTTTTCGTCGGGCAGGATGGTCGCGCCGCCGCTGCTGTAGGCGGCCCGGTTCCGGACATAGGTGAGCCATTGGCCCATGGTCGGGCTGTAAGTGACCTGCCCGAGCAGCGTGCGGTAGTTGCCAAGCGCGTTACGCGTCAACAGGTCGGCATATTCGGCCATCATTCGCGTGTCGATGCCGCCGCTGTCCGAGGCCACCAGAATCTGGCTCAACGCGAACGCCATGCGCTGGCGCAACTGATCCGGCGCGAACACCGCCTGCACCCACCAGCGGTCGACACGATGACCCGAGTTGAGCGAAAAATTCGGGTTCAACGTCAGGTTGTCGAGCCAGGGACGCGTCAGTGTCGGCGGCAAGGCAAACTGCTGTTCCAGCCACTGGCTGTAGCCAATGCCGCGCAGCCGCGCGATTTCCGCTCGTGTCGGCCCGAAGGTGGCCTGGGTCAGGAATCGCGCCGCTTGCGCGTCGCTGGCCGGCGCATCGGCGACGTTGTCGAAACCGCCGCGAAAAATCAGGCTGGTGTCCTGAGCCACGGCTGAAACCGACCACAGTAACGATGTTGCGGCCAGCGCGTTGCGCGCGCAGTTCGCCAGCCATTGAATCGTCTTCATGTTGTCCCCGCTTGTGCGAACTGCCGCGTATTGATGATAGGACTGAGCGCCATTGTCGATTGTGATGCGGTGCACGGCGCTCCGTTCCTCGCCCGGCCACCACCGCAGATCGGAAATCGCGCAATCCGCGCCATCTTTGCCGGCTGGCGCGCGTAGCTGTCGAGTACTACCGCGAAAAATGCCGGCTAGAATCGCAGCATGCTCACCGCATCCTATCTCGCCAACCACCTGCTGATCGCGATGCCGGGTCTCGACGATCCGAACTTCTCGCGTGGCGTGACCCTCTTGTGCCAACACAACGCCGAAGGCGCGATGGGCATCATGGTCAACCGGCTGAGCCAGTTCACGCTGGGGGAGGTACTGGAGCAGATGAACATCTCGACCAGGATACCCGGACTTGCCGAACGGCCGGTGTTCGCAGGCGGCCCGGTGCAGGTCGACCGCGGTTTCGTGGTGCACGAGCCGGTGGCTGGCTTCGATTCCACCTTTCGGGTCTCCGACGAGGTGTGCGTGACGACGTCGCGCGACGTGCTGGCGGCGATGGCCGAAGGCGACGGCCCACAACGAGCTTTGGTGGCACTCGGTTATGCCGGCTGGGGTGCCGGCCAACTGGAGAGCGAGATCCGCGGCAACTCCTGGCTCAGCGTGCCGGCAAGCGCATCGATCCTGTTCGAGACGCCGCTGGAGGCGCGCTGGACCTCCGCAGCGATGCTTGCCGGCGTCGACATGCGCCTGCTGACCGACTACGCAGGCCATGCCTGAAGCCGCTTCGCGAACCACGACCGCGGGCATCTGGCTGGGGCTGGACGTCGGCACGCGTGACCTTGGCGTCGCCGTCGGCAATGAGCTGACCGGGCGCGCACGACCGCTGAAGACGCTGACGATGCAGCCCGATGCGGCGCTGTGGAGCGCGCTGGACGCACTGGTCGACGAATGGGCGCCGAGCGGCATAGTGGTCGGCTTGCCGCTGACCCGTGAGGGCGGCGAACAGCCGATGACCGCGCGCGCGCGCCGATTCGCCGCCACCATCGCGCAGCGATATCGCCGACCGGTGGTGCAGCACGACGAACGTGGCTCCACCCAGGTCGCCAAACGTCGGTTTGCCGTGGAACGCGCTGCCGGCAATGCCAAACGCAAACACGCCGTCGATATCGACGCCCATGCTGCTGCCGTCATCCTCGAGGATTATCTTGCCCATGTCTCTGCCGGCCATTGAGCCACTGCTGGACGCCCTGGTCGTGGCGACCCGCGCACGTCTGGCCGAACACAACATCGTCGAACCGCGGCTGGTCGGCATCCATTCCGGTGGCGTCTGGCTTGCCCGCCACCTTCAATTCGCGCTGGGACTGAGCGACGAAATCGGCGAGCTCGACATCAGCTTCTACCGCGACGACTTCACGCGCGTCGGCATGCACCCGACGGTGCGCCCATCGCGCATTCCGTGGGACGTCGAGGGCCGCCATCTGCTGCTGGTCGACGACGTGCTCTACAGCGGGCGTACGATTCGCGCCGGGCTCAACGAGATCTTCGATTACGGTCGCCCGGCCAGCGTCACGCTGGCGGTATTGATCAGCCGCAACGGTCGCGAACTTCCGATCGAAGCCGGCGCCTGCGGCGCGCATCTTTCGCTGCCCAGCCACCAGCAGATCAAGCTGCGCGGACCGGCTCCGCTGTACCTGGAACTGGTGGAGCGGACGGGCCGGGGGAC
>ERZ761602.264-NODE-264-length-123534-cov-361.705715_pt1 | contig 123534 bp, 119 predicted proteins | sample MGYA00512165_ERZ761602 | MGnify/ENA primary metagenome ERZ761602 (study PRJEB28899, sample SAMN02445085) | bioreactor sludge metagenome | biome: EBPR sludge; isolation source: Thorneside wastewater treatment plant | place: Australia: Brisbane, Thorneside...
CCTATATCTGGTTGGCTTGACGCGGATCACCTCAATTGTGAACACACCCTAGTGGCCGATCTACTTGATCGCCTTCATGGCAACGTCTGACCCCTTCGAGCCGGCCTGACCGGCTGCTTTAGTGCCTTCGGATAGGCCCTGAACTGCACCGGCAGCACGGATGCCCACCCAGCTCAATGCCGCCACCCAGAATCCCGGCAGCACGATGAACATCGCCGCCATGACGAAGTTCAGCAGCATGTCGCCAAATGCATTGTTGAGGCCCATCAGCGGATTGAAGTTGCTGTGCGGCGAGTTCCAGCCGTAGAGCGCATCGAGAATGGTGCTGTCGATCCAGCGCGCCAACTGGAACCAGAAGTCCACGAAGAACAGCGCGAACTGCACACAGCTCACCGTCACCACCGCCTTGAGGTCGTAAGTGCCGATCACCAGCACCAGCGGAATGCAGATGACCATCGCCATCTTCAGGAATGACAGCACCATGGGCAACGCCTGGCGCACGACATCCATCGCCGGAAAGAAGCCCAGCGAGCCGACGGTGAGTCCCAGATCGGATGCGCCGCGCGTGACGATGTTGGGCAACGTCTTGTCGATCTGCCCGCCGTAGTCGGTGTAGACCTGTCCTTGGTTCATGGTCTGCTGGCGCGGTGAGGCCACGGCTCGAATCACCGAGTCATCCACCTGCGTCTGCGACATGAAGCCTGCCCATTGGCCGAGGCGGGACAAAAGTCCTGGATCGACCTGGGCCAGCAGGCGCGCACGCAGGCCCTCGTTCCCACTGGACCACCATTGCTGGCACGTTGGATACCCACCATCAACGACACCCCCGAGCGGCGCGGCCGGAGCACCTGAACAACCGCGCGGTCGCCAATGACCCCGCCCGATCTGCGCCGCGACCTGTCGCCCCTCGCGCTTCCGGTGCTGCTGCTCGCCGTGTTCGTGATGCCCATCGGCATTTCGGGAACAGCCGTCGCGCTGCCCCGCATCGCCCTTGATCTGGGCACCAATCCGATGCTGCTGCAGGGCGTGGTCAACGGATTCAACGGGGCGTTCGCCCTCTTCATGCTGTTCTGGGGCGTCATGGCCGACCGGATCGGCTACCGCATCACCTTTGTCGTCGGCACGACACTGATGGTGCTGGGTTCGGTGATCAGTGCGATGGCGCCGAACCTCTGGATTCTCGACATCGGGCGGATACTCTGCGGCATCGCCGGCGCGGCCATCTTCGCCGGTGCCTCGGCGATCCTCGCCAACGGCTTTCCGCCCGCGGCGCGGGGCCGCAACTTCGCGCTCTTCGGTACGACGCTCGGACTTGGCGGAACGGTGGGTCCGACGTTGGCCGGCTGGCTGATTCCTTTGGTCGGCTGGCAGGGTGTGTTCCTTGTGTATGGCGCCGTGGCGGGAGGCGCGCTGCTGCTGTGGCGCCACCTGCCGCACATTCCGCGGACCCACACCCCGGGCGGACACTCGATCGACTTCTCAATCCTGCGCAATCCGATGTTCTTTGCGTATGCGCTGGTTCCTGTCGCCGACGCGATCGGGTTCATGACACTGTTTACCTATCTGCCGGTGGCGCTGAGCGCGATCTATCGCATGTCTACGCCCGCGGCCGGCACGATGCTGATGCTGATGCTGATGACCGTGCCGATCTTCGTTAGCCCGATGCTGGTGGCGGCGACGATGAAGCGCTTCCCTCGCCTCACTGCCATGAAGGTGATCTATACCTCGTTGGCAGTGCTGCTCATCGGCGACTTCGGCATGTACGTGCTCGACGCCGACGCGCCCATCGCCTGGCTTGTGGCGCCGATGATCCTTCTCGGCTTCGCCTGGGGTTTGCCAGCAGGTTTGGTGGATGGTGCGGCCCTCGGCGCGGTGCGTCCGGAGAGCAGCGGCACTGCAGCAGGTGTCCTGAATTTCCTGCGCCTCGGCAGCGAGGCGATCACCATTGGGGTGTACGCGGTGGCCGTTCACGCAGTGATCAGTCACCTCATCCCGGATGCGACCACGGCTGATGCCGTCGCTGCCGGCGCTGGCGACCACGCGGCGGTATACGCCGAGGCCTTCCGTACCGTGCTTGGCGCCGTGATCACCCTGACTGTGGCGACGATCATCGCGATCGCGATCTGCCACCGCCACGGCCTTCGACAGGCAGCGCGCGATAGCGTGCCGTGCACAGTGGAGGCGTGATGCCCGAAATGACGCGCCATCTCATCCGAACTCGCTACGACCACCGTCCCAAGGAGGACAACGATGAGCATTTCTTCAATTGGTGGTGGCCCCGTTCCCCCGTTGAACCCCGCAAGGACAAAGGCACGCCGAAACAAAATGCCGAGGGCTACCCACCGGCGGCGGCACCGGGCGCTGTTGTGAACATCAGTCCCGAAGCCCGCAGCATCGCGGAGTTGGCGGCAAAGGGTCTCCTCATGGCCAGCACGCGCCCGGGAGAACTTCCACTCTCGGCGCAGTTGTCCGGAACGTATCGGCCACCCGCGGCTGCGGTGGCGCGAGACTCCATCACCGAAACACAGTTCGTGCAAATGCTGCGTGAGCTTGGGGCCTCGGAAGAGCAAGCATCTCAGATGCTTCAAGACTTCGATCGGGACGGCAACCGCACCGTGTCCCAATCGGAGTTCCTTGGAGCCGTCGCGCGAACCATTTCACCCGGCGCAGACGTGGCTTCGCAGGCATTGCTCCGGCTCCTGGATGCCACCGGCAAGCGAGACGGCGTCGTTGACCAGTTCGAGATCCTGAATCTGAACACAGCGTTCGCTGCCAAGCAGCGCGAGTAGCCGAGCGCTTGGTGCCGGAATGGTCTTGGTCCGCTCGATGCTGTTGCGACAGTGGTATTGGGCGTTCAAAGCATTGCTTTGGTCCCGCGTATCAGCGGTCCACCACCGACTCAGCATGCGACCGCAGATCGATTGATGTCCTTGCTGTTGTCCGAAACGTGTCTCGACATGCTGCCGGGGAATAGGTCGTATGCCACTGCGATGCCTTCCGTGCGGGATTGTCCATACACATAGTACCGAGGTGCACGTCTCCACTTCTGGGGGCCACAAAGGAACCAAACCATGTCCAAACTCAGTGGAAAGATTGCTGTCATCACCGGCGGCAGCAGCGGCATCGGCCTCGCCTCGCCTCGGCGAAGCGTTTCGTAGAAGAAGGCGCCTATGTGTTCATCACAGGCCGGCGCAAGTCGGAACTCGACAAGGCGAAGGCTGAAATCGGCCGCAACGTCACGGCATTTGAGGGTGACGTTGCCAATCTCGCCGATCTCGATAGGTTGTATGAAACCGTCAAGGCGGAGAAGGGTTCCATCGATGTGATCGTTGCGAACGCCGGCTTCGTCGAGTTGGTGACGCTGGCGGATGCGACCCCTGAGCACTTCGACAAAACGTTCGGCGTCAATGCGCGCGGCACCTGCTTCACGGTGCAGAAGGCGTTGCCACTTCTGAACGGCGGCGCTTCGATCGTTCTCATCTCGTCGACCGCTCATTTGATCGGATCGCCACCTCACACGACCTACTCGGCGAGCAAGGCGGCCATTCGCTCCTTTTCCCGGAGTTGGGCGGCCGAACTCAAGGGCCGTGGAATCCGTGTCAACACATTGAGCCCGGGACCGATCGACACACCGATCATTGATGCCCAGGTGAAGACCAAGGAAGAAGCTGACGCGATGAGGGCAATGTTCGCCGAAATGCTTCCGCTCGGCCGCATCGGTCGGCCCGAGGAGGTGGCGGCCGGAGTGCTCTTCCTCGCTTCGAGCGACAGCAGCTTCTCGACGGGGATCGATCTCGTGGTGGCCGGCGGTCAGACGAGCGTCTGAACTGTTCCGCATTACGTGCTTCACGAATGCTTTCGATGCGCGCGACTCTAAGGTGCGATGCCATGGCCGATCTTCCCTATCGAAGTGCTTTGATCATCGGTGCGGGGCCTGGCATCAGCTCAGCGCTTGCGCGGAGCCTAACCGGGCTCGGCGTGATCGTCAGCTTGGGGGCGCGTAACGTCGAAAAGCTGGCAACACTGGTGGAGGAAACTGGTGCCAGGCCGTTCACCGTGGACGCTTCTCAAGCGGACTCCGTCGCGGCGCTGTTCGACCGTGTGAGCGCGGATACGGGTGACCCAGAGATCGTGATCTTCAATGCCGCAGCGCCTTTGCGCGGGCCGCTGGCTGAGCTTGATCCGCTTGGCGTCCAGCGGTCGATCGCCACTACGGCGTTCGGCGGCTTCCTGGCGGCTCACCATGCTGCCAGAACGATGGTGCCCCGGGGAAGCGAATCGGCTTGCCGCATGAGGTCGGTTCGGTCGTCGCCTTTCTTGCTTCCGACGAAAGTTCGTACATGACGGGGTCGGAGATCGTGGTGGATGGTGGTTGGCTGGCGATATGAGCCTGGCATCAAGGCCCGCGTTTCGGTGATTTCATCTGCGCAGTTGCACTGCATGCGGCCACCATGCCCTTCTATCCCCAGATTTTCTGGCGCCTGCCGCTGGGGACTCGGCAGAGGGTGAATTCATGGAGCTGCGCCATCTACGATTCTTCATCGCCGTAGCCGAGGAACTCCATTTCGCGCGCGCAGCCGAAGCCGAGCACCAACGCCATTAAGAACAACGCGCCGAGGCCGATCCGCAACGTCTTCACATGCGCCTGCAGGTGCGCGATCTCGTTCTTGAAGCGGCTCATCCAGGCCCCCGCTTGGTTGTGCGACGGGCTGTCCAGTAGCCTGAGCGCGTGATGAGGTCACGGCCTCCCACATGGACGGCCAGTGCCGGATGCCGCAGGGCGAGCCGCCACTGGAGTTGCCGATACAACCAGGTGTCGGACCGCCCGCGCTTCTGTCGGCGCAGGAAGCCGCCACCGACGAAGATCCCCACGGCGATGGCGACCACGATGCACGTGGGCGCCATCGCAATGCTGCGGGTCAGCCAGGCCAGAAGCAGGCCCAGCACCAGGCCGGCCGCTGCCGAGAGGCCGGCGCAGACCCACAGCTCATCGGCAGTGAGTCCGCGCACGACCACGGGCTGGTGGTTCAGGCGATGCGGCAGGAACGTCACCAGTCCATCGCGCGGCGTCTCCAGCGCGTTTGCCACGGCCAGGCCTCCTTACAGGATGCCCGTCGCCCGGGTGAGCAGCCAGATGCCAACCACCAGCAGGATCGCGCCCACCGCCACGGTCAGACCGAACTGGCCCCAGGTCGCGCGGCCGGTGTGGATCTCGGAGTAGCGCGTGTAGGCGTGGTAACAGACACCGATGAACATCGAGGCGATCACGAGCAGCGCGATCAGCGTCACGATGTCGAAACCGTAGTTCTGCAGCGTCTGAATGATGCCGCTGCCGGTGCCGCGCGACGGGTCCTCCAGCGTGGGCAAGCCCTGGGCGAAGGCCGAGAGCGGCATGCTCACGGCGGCCAGCGCAACGATCGGCGCGAGGATGCGGGAGAAGACGCGATGAGAAAAGGACGGAACGTTCATGGCAGTACCTTTCGTGGCGGTTAACGCCGCCTCGATGGCGTTCAAGAAGGCGCTGATCGAGCGCGCCCTGGGCGCCGAGCTGGGCCATCGCCTGCAGCACACAACTGGAAGGAGGCGATGAATCAGTTCGCGATCCTCTACGAAGAGCGGTTCACCAGGACCGTCGCGTAGGATCAAGACCGACTTTTCCACCGCGTCGGTCGGTCCGTCGTAAGCGCCGACCGCCGCCGTGGAAAAGTCTCAGCGCCCCGAACACAGAAATTCGGACACTCCCTACGAAACCCAATCAAGATGGGTTTGCCGGGCACATGCTTTGATCTTCGCGAGCTGCCAAGAGCAGGGTCAACCGCAGACGAAAAAAAGCCCGCAACATGCGGGCATCATCGACTACTGGAAGTAGTCAGAGTTCGTCGTCTTCGTCCTCGTCTTCAAGCGCCAGTTTGTAAGCCTCCAGCAGTTTGATGATTTTGCCGAGCTCCTTTGCCCCGATCTCGCCGGTAGCTAGCAAGCGATAGCTCATAGATTTGCCAAACTTCCCACTGGCTACTTCCTGTTCACCTACAGGCAGCGCAGTCTGAAGCGTCGCAGCGGTAACAGGCACCGATTGCAACGGCATGCTCGGCGGCGATTGCCTCGGTAGTACCGGCTCGGCAACCTTGCGCTCGACAACGGTAACTTCTTCCATAGGAATACCCGTTTCACTTCCTTCGACGAAGACCCACCACGCGCCCTCATGTTCCGTCTTACCACGGACGCGCCGAGGCGCATCCATGCGAAGCACGCCGGACGACTCCCATTGAACGAGGTCACCAACGTCGACAGACACAGCTCCGACACCTGCCAATCCTTCGCTCTGGATTGACTTCTTCGGCTCAGGCGAAGGAATCTTAGACCCTTCGAACACGTTTGCAAAGGCCAGGGTCCCACGGAAATCCTGAATGAAAGCCTTGAGGGTTTTAGGATTGAAGTCAAATTCCTTCTGTAGATAAAAACCCAGCGAATGGTCAGATGGCAGGTCCGTTGCGTACTTAGCCAAGATCAACGAATACAGCTTCGGCATCGTTGCGCACTCGCGCAGAGCCAGCAATCGAGCCGGCGATGTCGGCTCGTCCAGCAGGATCGTCAGTGCTCGATCTGTCAAGCGGACATGGCGGTTCTCGCTTCGGCCTTCGTCCTCTAGCAGCCCGAACTGGATAAGGGTTGCCACGGTTTGCCGGCCGCCGCTGCTCGACTCCGAATAACCGAAATGCTTGATAGCGGATGCCACTGGAGCAGAACTCTTGCGCTCCTCCCGGTGGAACGCGCGCGCCTTTTCAATGGCGTCCTCTAACCCCATCACCGGATACGAAACGCCTCGACCGATCTTCTTGCCGCCGTCACCCTTCGCTGCTACCTGCTCATCTGCCATACAAGCCTCCTTCGGAAGACTCAAATGTAACCGTCAAGCAAGGCTTACGCAAGGCATATCAGTTCTTTAAAGTCTTCAGTCAGTTCTCAATCATTGACCCATTCCTTCGGGCGCTGCTAGACTCAGCCACCCGATCGTTGGAGATGTTCATGAGAAGACGAGACGGCCCCGGTGAGAAGTTCGCCGTAACCGGGGTGGAAGAGGACGGTCCCTGTGATGCCGCGTCCGGCAAGATCAAGCATCACAGGGGCCTGAGGCGAACCGACGCTTAGGGCGGTTAACCAACCCGCCTACGACCCGAACGTTGGTTCGGCGAGACGACCTCAATCGCGAACGTGATTGAGGGTTTGATGGTGACGTTACCGCGGCCCGACGGACCGTCAGAAGCGACTCCAACTCTGGGGAGAGTGATGGGATTTTAGGTCTCAGGGAGTTGCTTCGCAAGGAAGGGCCGCGCTTTGACGGAGACTCAACATGGTCATCTGTTCTTACCCGCGCGCCGTGCACGTAGTTCCGTACACCCGCTTCCGCCGTGGCCGGCTGGAGCATGTGCGTGAACACTGCCGCAGCTATCCCCGCTAAGTCGCTCGCCGACTAGCGACAGGCCCATAGGCGGCCAACTATCGACCCATGTGCGCGCCCCGGACCCAGGAGGAACCGGGGCGACCATCCTTTGTGGTGGCTGCGGCGCGGTAGACACACCGCAACTACGGGACGCTCAAGCTGATTGCAGTACGCCTCGACGTTGACGTCGCACATCGTGCCAATGCGCCACGGTCGACTGCATCTCTTCATCTATGAAGTCCGGCGATGGAGGTCCGATTGAGCGCGATGCAAGCGATGGAAGCACGACACTGAGCTGACGATCGCGGGCACAAAAAAGACAGTTCCCGGCCGATTGCGTTTGATCGTTAACGACCGAGGTACACGGCGGTAATCTGTTCGCGGTCGTGGCCCAACTCGCGTGAGATGGAAAGCCGTGCTTCGCGGTCCACGCTCTTCTGATCTGGCGCCAAGTCCTTTGATCGGGGACCGCCTGCTGCCGGTGCCTTCTGCCCTGTCAGCTCAAAGTAGCGCCTTTGCGCGTAGGCATGATCGATTTGCGGCGCGCATGACAGGCATTTCGCGCTGGTCGGATGCAAGACCTGCCTGCTAGACCTCCCCCGTGCGCGCGCTGAACATCGATTGCCGCTCCATGCAGTCTCACTGCAGCCCAAGCATCCTGTGGGGCAAATCGTGGGGGAAATACAGGCCCCCAGGCCGATAGTCTACGGAGATCAAGCACTTGCAGCGCATCTCGCGCTTCAGGTGCAAAACATCGAATAGACGCCCATGACGCACCAAGCCGCACCAGTAATCTGCAAAGCCTGCGTAGTCAGTGGGCGGCTGTTCCTGATGCAGGCGCATGGCGGGTTGCCGCCGGTCTGCGCATTCATTTCGCCAGGACATCCTTTAAGTGGAAGAACCTGCGTCACGCCCACGAGCGCAACGAAGAGGTGCTGGAGCGCATCTACATCGGCTGCCGCTTCAGGAACGACACCGAGCGGCTGGAAAAGCTGTTCGAGCTGTATACGAAGATGACGGCGGAGGCGGCCCAAGAGGCGCCGGCGACAAAGGAGAGCTGGAGAAAGCCCAATGAGTGATGCCCGTACGCTGTCCCTGATCGATGAACTGCTCCAGCTTCCTGCGGAATCCCAACGCCATCCAGCGGGACAACGAGGAGCTTTCATAATGACGGTTGAAGACAGGATGGTCTCGTAGCCCCCGAGAGCCCATGAGCGAATACCAATACTACGAATTCGCCGCTATCGACCGGCCGCTCGGCCGTGCCGAAATGGCGGAACTGTGCGCTGTCTCCAGCCGAGCGCAGATCTCTCCATCAGGTTTCGTCAACCACTATGAGTGGGGCGACCTGAAGGCTGATCTGAGGCCGCTCTACCTGGGCTGGCTGGCCGGTGCTGGCGAATTGCCCGACGACGAGGCGGAGCCCGAGGTGCCGGCGGGCTTGTCGGCCTTGTCACCGGCGCAGTGGGCGCTGGCCGAATTTCTGGAGGTCGACCCGGACAGGCTGGCTGCGGCGGCGGCCGGCAGTGCGCCGATGCCGCAGACAACCGAGGGCGACGACGGGCGCCTCGACGCTTGGTTGGATACATGGCCGCGCGAGGCGATGCTGGACGTGCTGAAGCTGCTCGCCCAGGGCAGGGGACAGGAGGCGGAACGCCAGGTCAGGGGCCGCCACGCCGCCTGGCTGAAAGCGCAGCGGCCGTCTGCCGAGCCTGGTGCGCGCAGGCGCCGTGTGGCCGAGTTGAACGAACTGGCTGAATCGCTTGCCCTCGTCAGGCAGGAGCATGAGGCGCAAGAACGCGCGAAGGAGGAGGCCAAGCGTCGCCGCGAACGTGAAGAGGAATTGCGGTGCCTGACGGCCGAAGTGGATCAGCGTTGGGAGGCCATCGATGCCCAGGCCCGGCACGGCCTTGGGCTACGAGTATGCGGTGCGGGCGCTCACCGATCTGGCGGAAGCCTACGCGCTGACGTCCACCCCGAAGGAATTCGAGCGCGCCCTGCGCCGCTTCCTGATGCCCCACGCCAGGCGGGGCGCCCTGCTGCGCCGTTTGACGGCAGCGGGTTTGTGGCCGGAATGACGGCGGATGGGGACGATGAGCTTGCCCGCTTGCGCGTCGAAAGGCGGTGCCGAGGTTTTCCCAGTCCGTGTGTCAATGCGACGCGTGGGTGGTGCCGCGTCGGCGGAACCCGGATGCTACGCGGTATTGCCTGTGTAATGGAGCCTCGGCGTGGATGCGTCGCCATTGGCGACCATCGATGAGTTCGCCCCGTACCGTGCCCGACCCGCTCCTGATGGGGGTGGCGAAGCAGGGGCCGTCATGCTGCTCCACGGCGTGGGGGGTTCATGGACATAGTCGGCGGCCTGGAAAATTGCCTCGAGGATCATGCGGAGAGCAGTGTGAACCGGGCTCTTGGCAGCAGGCGCTTGAAATCGGCGTCGAAACTGGCCACATGCTCACCCTGATGGATGGCGGCGGCGGCCAGCCAGGCATCGGGAACGTCATTCGCAGCGAGCGCTTTGTCGGCGCACAGCCTGCGCAGCGTTGGCCACTCGGCGCCCAACTCGGGTTGTTCCACGCCCGGCGTGCTCAACAGCGCATCGACGAAACGCAGCGCTTCGGCCATAGGCGTCGGCTGGATGAATATCCGCGGATGCGTCACCAGCCGCAGGAAGCTGGCAATCACCATGGGTTGCAATTTCAGTGGCGTTCCCTGGCCCGCTGAGGTGATGGCCTGCTCCAGCCAACTGCGGGCGACCGCGTGGTGAGGGTGGTCGCTGCGCGATGCCGCGACCAGGATATTCACGTCGGGTGTCATGGATTACGCGTCTTGATCGGCGGCGTCCAGCAGGGCCTTGTTGCTTCGTCCGTCTAGCCCGGGAGCCAGCCCGCCCCGGCCGTGGAAGACAGGCAGGGGAACAGGCTTGGCGGGCGGGCGCTGGATGCGCAGACGCAACTGCAGGCCCTCTTCGATCAGACGGGTCAAGCTGGTACGCTGCTGTGCCGCCAAGGCTTTGGCTTGGGTCAGCAACGCGTCGTTCAGATTGAGCGTAGTTTTCATGGCCATTCCTCGGAAAACACTGCAATACAGATTTCTGTATTTTATGGCCAAGCTACCCGGATCGCAATTGGGCCCATGGCGGATGCGGTGAGACGTAGGGAAGTGAGGCTCATGGAACTGGTCTGGCAGCACGGCTGCGGATGTCGAGATTGCCGCCTCAATGAGGCCGCAGCATTTCGCTGCGGATAACATCGCGTTTGGGTATCTACCAGAAAAAAGAGGGTTAGCTTCAATGAGGCCGCAGCATTTCGCTGCGGATAACGAAGGGCATCGGCGAAGTCATGCGCGCGCGGATCGAGCTTCAATGAGGCCGCAGCATTTCGCTGCGGATAACATCCAGGCCGAGATGATCGCCGAGGCACTGTCCCCGTTGCTTCAATGAGGCCGCAGCATTTCGCTGCGGATAACCCCGCGCCGAGCGATTCGGCGACGAAATTGTCGATGTGGCTTCAATGAGGCCGCAGCATTTCGCTGCGGATAACCGGTCACCCGGCTGAATAAAGTTTCGTGCCATGATGCTTCAATGAGGCCGCAGCATTTCGCTGCGGATAACTTACTACTCCAGGTCAATCGATTCGGAGAACACCAGATGCTTCAATGAGGCCGCAGCATTTCGCTGCGGATAACGTAAGGGAGGGATGAGTGCTAGTTAGCGCTAGACTTTCGCTTCAATGAGGCCGCAGCATTTCGCTGCGGATAACCAAACCCGGCCGGTGACACGGAACCGGATGAGAGCGCGCTTCAATGAGGCCGCAGCATTTCGCTGCGGATAACCGGCTCATGGGGCGGCGCGAGTCGGTATCGCCCTGGCGCTTCAATGAGGCCGCAGCATTTCGCTGCGGATAACGGCACGCATCGTCATATCGTTCGCGCATTCGGCTCGCTTCAATGAGGCCGCAGCATTTCGCTGCGGATAACCCACGCCATTGCGCGGAACTGGTCAGAATCGATCATGCTTCAATGAGGCCGCAGCATTTCGCTGCGGATAACGGTCGATCGAACCGTACGGCGGTCGATCTTCGTCTCGCTTCAATGAGGCCGCAGCATTTCGCTGCGGATAACATTCCTTTTTGGGAGGTTGAGTGTCGTTGCGGGCAGCGCTTCAATGAGGCCGCAGCATTTCGCTGCGGATAACTCAGAAGTCCGGCGAGCTCGGCAAGCCTGGAGACGCGGCTTCAATGAGGCCGCAGCATTTCGCTGCGGATAACTTTTCGGTCACGAGTCGCTGATGACGATGTATGTGCTGCTTCAATGAGGCCGCAGCATTTCGCTGCGGATAACAGGGCCTGCAGTCGGGCGTGTTGCGCGGCCAAGAATTGCTTCAATGAGGCCGCAGCATTTCGCTGCGGATAACAACCACTGCTGCAAAGTCAGCCCCTTTGTTGCTGCTGCTTCAATGAGGCCGCAGCATTTCGCTGCGGATAACAGCTCTCGCATAACTCCCTGTTTTTAGTGGGCAGACGAATAATATTACGAGCACTGGTAGACAGGTCCTGGTCAGGTGCTTTCAACGGCTGGGCACGAAACAGGGCGGTTCGTGATTTTTTCATTTTATTCAAAGCGTTGGTGCATTGCGAGCACTGCCCGGCAATTGGGCGGAACTTCAGCGCTCGCGGGCGGTGAGCGAACTGCCGAGGGAAGGCTGGCGTCACACGATAACGCACGTCCGTTCGATGGCGGTGAAACTGCGGCCCAGGCTGGTCACGCGCGGGGCGACTGTGTCTGCCGGTCCGACATCCATGAGGACGACATGATCGTCTGTATGGTGGATCATTCCGTCTAGCAGTGCGATCAGTTCGGCGTGGCGCTGCCGGTTCAGGCGGCATTGGAAGACCGATAGCTGGACCCACTCGCCGTAGCCTTTCATGATCTTGAAAATGCGCCGCCAGCGCTTCGGGTCGCGAATGTCGTAGGTGACGATGTACAAGTGCTCGTCCATGTCGTCACCGCGTGGTGAAGTTCGGGTAATCCGGCAGTTCGCCGAGCAGGAAGCGGGCGAGCAGCCGGGCCTGGACTTCGAGCAGCCGGCGGTAGCTGATCCGGTAGCCGAACAGCGGATGGGTGATTTCATGGCCGAGCCGCCGGTCGAAGGTGGCGATGAAGCTCTTGCGACCGTTGGCGGTCAGCGCCACGCTACCAGCGGCGTGGATGAAATCGCTCGGTTTCACCTCGCCGTTGTTGATCGCCTGGATCACGCAGGAGTCGGCGATCAGCGGCCGGAAAGGCTCCATCATGTCGAGTGCCAGCGCCGGGCGGCCGTAGCGCGGTTGGTGGTAGAAGCCGCGATACGGGTCGAAGCCGACCGCCGACAGTGTCGTGCTCCAGGCGCGTACCAGCAGGGTGTAGGCGAAGGAGAGCAGGGCATTGACCGGATCGGTAGGCGGGCGACGGTTGCGGCTGGTGAAATCGAAACCGATGGGGCCGTCATTTTCGCCCTCGCGCAAAAGCTTGCCGAAACTGCCAAAGTAGCGCGCCGCCGCCGAACCTTCGGTGCCGAGCAGTTCCTGGATGTCACGGGTGCGCCGGGTACGCTTGATGTCGGCCTGCAAGGCATCGAGCAAGGCGTCGGGGGTGTCATCGCCTTTCCAGTTGCGCCGCAGCAGGGTGCGGCAATTGTGGATCTTGGCGGCCACCAGGTTGCGCGCCAGATGGGCGCACAGCCGTTCGTCGAAGCTCGCGCGGTACTGCGCAGTGCGGATTTCGACGTTCTTGTGTCCGGTGCCCACCGTGTGGCCGATGAACCAGCCGCCGTAGGAATGCCAGCTCACGGGGATTTCGCGCTGCATCAGTTCCTGCAAGGTCGGTGTGGTGATGTAGACGTTGCCCATGACGATGACCTGCGATACGTCGATCAGGCGCACCGTCTGAATTTTCTGGTCGTCGATACTGACCTCCAGCGTTTCGCCTTTCTTGGACAGCTTGGCGCCGCGCGCCTGGATGTAAAGCGGTAGCGCGTCGTCGCGCGCCACGGCCAGCGGCCGGGGAGCGATCTTCTCGTCGCGGATGAAATTGACCTCATCGGGCAGGCAAATGCCGACCAGCGAGCAGCGAGGACATTTGGGGCTGTCCTCCAGCGGCAGCGGGGTTTGCCCACCGGCGGCGATGAAGCGCAGCCCGCTGATCGCATTGTGTGTCAGTGCGCGTAGTTCTTCGTCGAAGCGCACGGGAACCCGTTCGCGTGATTCGGCAAAATATAAAATGCCCTGTTCGCAGCGGTAGCCGTGTTCTTCCAGGATCAGACCTTGCACGCACAGTTGCACGCGCTCCGGGTCGTAAGCGCCGCGTGCCACGTGCGGACGCTTGCCGCGTTTGTAGTCGACCGGGGTGACGACGCTGCCTTCGCCTTCGACCAGATCCATCCTGGCAATCAAACCCAGGCGTGCCGACGACAGTGTGATGGAACGGGCATGAAAGCGTTCGCCATCCCCTTCGTCCGCCGGCTCCGGCAGCGTGCCGCCGGGTTTGTCGACCCGCCGGTGGCGGTATCGTCCGTCCACCGTATCCGACGAATCCGCCCACTCGCCCTGTACCCACTCCAGATAGGCCAGACGCGGACAGTATTGGTACTCGTTGACCATGCGCGCCGGCAGCAGGGGCATGTCGCTGGCCTGGGCGGGAAAGGGCATGGGGAGTTCCGGCTGTGGGTTGTCCATGTACTTGTCTCCTTGTGGTGGCGGTGGATGCGGTGGCGGACTTGAGTGCAATGAGGCCGCGGTACCGGCTATCCGGTACCGCGGAAATAGATTTCCTGATTGTGAAAGAGCGCGTTCGGCGTGGATGCCGGATATTCAAGGGCAGATGAACATGCTGCCACTCGAATGTGCGGCAGTGCATGCGGCTGCGGGGGTTCGCAAGCGGCCGTGGGAGCGGTGGCGCCAGGAGCCGCTATGCATCGGCTTCCCTTTTGGGCGTCAGCCGTTCCCTGCCGGCAGCGGTCAGGTGATATTTCTGTAGGCGGCTGTTCGGTTTTTCGGGAATGGTTGGAGCGACAACGCCTCGCTCGACGAGTCGCCGCACTGCCTCGTGCAACTGGCCAAATGGCCGGTTGCGGCCGAGCGCCTGTGCAAGTCCGGCTTTGCCGAGCGGCCCGGCGACCAGCACCGCCAGTACCTGCGACTCTACCTGCGACTCTACCTGCGACTCTACCTGCGACTCTACCTGCGCGCCGTCCGGCACCTGCCACTGCCATAAGAGCCTCACGCCGCCGTCGAATTCGACTGCCGGTTCAGGCGTACCCGCTTCGCGGCAGGCGTCCCGAATCTTCTCGTAGCCGCGCCCCCATGCCTCGATGAGTCCGGCGCGGAAGAAGGTGTTGGCGACGTCCGGATTCGGCGGACGCGAATCGTGCGGCAGCAGCAGCTTGTCCGCCGTCCAGGTCGGCGGCAATTCACCGGGATTCCAGATGCGCAGCCTGTCCCGATAGACGCGAATCTGGATGGGCGTGCCCGAACCGTAGTCCTTGTGGATCAGCGAGTTCAGCACCGCCTCGCGCAATGCTTCGCGCGGGACCGGGAAGGTTTCCAGGCGCTGCAACCCCCGGTAGCTGATCCAGGCAACCATGTACTTCGTGCGCAGCAGCTCGATGGTCTGCTCCATCTGCGTAAACAGATCGCCGTGCACCTCGTCGTGAAAGGCAAGGTCGCTCTCGCTGCGGAACATACCGATCTTCACATACGCGCCGGTGAACCAGCGCTCTGGATCTTCGTGGAAGAGCAGCAGCGCCGCGCGCTTGAGCATCCCGGCCTCGGTGAGCCGGAGCCGTTCCACCAGCTCGGCGCGGTTCGCCGAAAGCGCTCTCGGCGGCAGCCGGTCGCCGCTCCGCGCGTGCTCCTTGAAACGCTCGAACGCGATCGGGCTCAAGTCTCTGACGCCGACATCGGGCACCGGCGCGCTGTCCCAATGGCGGCCGAGCCTGCGCAGCAGGAAGGCCGACAGCGCGTTACCCGTGAGCTGCTGCTTGGTGCTGCCCGAGCGCACATGGTATTCGCCCCGATAGCTGATGGGCGTGGGCGACGGTGCAACCTCGATCTCGACCAGCATTCCACCCTCCGCCTCGACCGCGCGCACCGGCACGACGATGCCGAGCGTGTCACGGATCTTGTTCGGCAGATCGACGAGCAGCCGCCGGGCATTGGGCACACCGACCGGCTCGCCCCTGTCGTTCCTGCCGATGACCAGCGTGCCGCCGTCGGCGTTGGCGAAACCGCAGAGCCAGCGCAGGTAGTCGTCGCGCCAGGATTCCTTCCACTCGACGAGGTGGGTTTCAGTATTCACGGCGCGCTTCCGGCACATCGACGGCAAACAACCCTCCGCCATAGTGCATGTTCTTGCCGAGCAAAACAGGCCCCGGTACGGCTACCGCGAATTTCAGCGACAGCTTCCCATTCAGGGAAACCTTGGGTACGGGAAGTCCGCGCCGTTGAACTTCTCGCAACACGTCGCTTTGCAATGACTCCGCACCATTTCGCTTCGCGTGCCATGTGGCGACATAGGGCGTTCTGCCGACCCATGCCGTTGAAGCAGCGAACAAGGAATCGGAATTCCTATCCACGGTTTCCGGCGTCAACCGCAATTTTCCGCTGGGGCCCGCGCGTAAAACCTCGAACTCCGTGAGCGCCCGCGCAAGCACATCCAGATATCGCCCCTCATCCTGCGACCGCTCCCTATGCTCGATGATATGGGGAGCGATGACCAACAAGCGTTTTCGCTCCAAGTCCGGCACGAAGGCCAGATGCGCGTGTGCGCCGCTGCGTGCCGGGGCGCCGTCGGCTTCATGGCCCGTGAAGAAAACCGGGAGCCGTTCACGTTTGCCGATTTCGTCTTGCACCCGCGCCATCACCGCGCGGCGCAAGGCGCGCGCCAGTTCGAGGCTATTGGCTTCGCCCGAAAGCCCGTCCACGATGGAAAACGCAAACACTCCCGCCAGATTTTCGCGCACCGGTGCCATCACCCCCAGGCCCAGATAACGCCCGCTGCCCAGCACCAGCGGCCCGCCGGCTGGCTCGGAAAATTCTATCTCCACATGCCACAACTGATGCCTGGAAAAGCGTGTTCCAACTGCAAAGGTTTCGGCACACTCCCCCCTGGCATCGAAGGGTTCCCGCTGCACGTGCAGATTGGCAATGCGATGGCGCAGCCCGGCATGGCGTAATGCCTGCGCCACTTCGTGACAAGCCTGCTGCTGTTCCTTCAACCGTTCAGTGCCCATTTTCGATTGTGCGCGCTGTTTGGCAGGATCGATGCGGCGGCGTGCGGTCGGCAAAGCCAGCGGCGTGATACTGCGCCACAAGCGCCAAGACTTGCCATCATCGATACCGTAGTTCTTCAGCATCGAATCATCATCAGCACGAACCAGTTCCACGGGAGAGGATACGATGACACCATCCTCATCAGTCTCCGGTGCCCGGATTTCCAACCCCGAAAACGCCCACGCCACATCGTCGGCGCGCAGCGAGCAATCCGGCGGCACTTCCAGCAGCACGCGGCGGATGCCGCGATCCACATGAACATGGCCGATGGACGGCAACGGAATGATGCGCAGCCGCTGCACCTTGTCGGCCTCCTTCGCATCGCGGCCGATGAACACCCGCGTGACTTCGTTCTGTTTGCCGGGCAACTTGTCTGCAAGTCGTTTCGCCGCGCCGGACTGCGGCGTGCCCTGCGCATCCGCCTGACCACGAATGATCTGAACCAGTTCGCCAGCGCGCACCAGGGGCCAGGGTGCGAAAGGAGAGCCGGATGCAGTAGTGCGCCGCAATTCGTAAAGAAAGCGATGGGCGGGGCTGTCGTAGGCCACTGAGCGAAAGCGTGGCCTGGGCGCATTGGCGAATTCAGTGCGGACAGCGCGACCGTCCTGAACACGACGAAACCGCGTCGCACCGGCCTTGTAGCGTTCGTCCAGACTGACCAGCGAACCTTCATCCGGGCAATCCAGCTTTACGCCCAGTGCACCGGATGATGGTGTGTAAATCGCGCCCGGATAGTCGCCCAAGCGCGTATCGGCTGCGGCCTCATCCAGGATTTCTCCCGTCGCCCAGGCCATGTCCACACCGCGACCCAACTGGTAGAGCTTTTCCGCCATTGAGCAAATACGCTCGGCGTGAATTTCATCGCCAGCAAAGCGCCAGACATAGAGCAGCGGCACGGACGCATCGAACAGCCGTGGCCGGATGTGCTTGGTGGCACCGCGTATCTCGGCCACGCGACGAATGTCGCCGCCCTTGGCATCCAGGTCGTTGTTGGGCACGAACAGGCTGACATGCTGGCCGGAATGCGCGACAGGCGCGGCGATGGTGGGGGCATCTTGTTGTTCCAGCCACACCAATGCGTCGCGGCTTTCATTATCCAGTGCCGGGCTCGCCGCCACCAGTGCCTGGAACAGACGCGCAGGCGATGGCGGCCAGTCGCCTATGCCGTGATAGCGATCGTCGTGAAAGCGGACGGAGAGGAAAAGTGCGCGGGTCATGGATTATCCCTCTGCTGCCGTTCCTTCCACTGGCTCGCCCTCTGCCTTCTTCCCTTTGCCGCCTTTGCTTTTATCGCCACCTTCAGCCGCGTCTTTCTTCGCATCGTCTTTGCTGAACTGGACTGTTTTCGGTTCACCTACGCCGAATGCGGTGGCTTTGGAACTCGCATAGATTTTCGCCAATTCGTGCAATTCGCTGTTTGTCTGCTTCACTGGACCACGGCTGCCATCCCGCTTGACCAGAGACCACGAAGCAGGCGAATTCGCATCAGGAACCAGCAAGCAACCTTGCCGCAGGAAGCCATCCAGCGGCGCGGTTGCTGCCACCAAAGAAAGGCCCAGCAAGTAGCGCCGAAGCATGAGTGTTTCTTCCGGATTCCCTGCTTGCAGACGGCGCAGCGCAATGAGATTGACGGTGATGTCTTGCTCGATGCCGTTGTGGCAAATAATCCCGCCCGGAGCCGCGCCGCTGGGAACATGAACGAAGCCCCGCTTTGCAAGCGGACTCTTCGGATCACCTTCCTGCTTGGCTTTGTCCTCCTCGCTGAAGACTTCCAGTGCGCTGTAATCAATCGGCGGGTTGTATTGCGCGGAGCGTGTAAGCACATCTACGCCCCAAGCGCGAATCACGGACTGCACCAACCTCGGTAGCTTGGCCTGTGTGTCGCGCGAATCCCAAACGCCGAAGACCAGAGAAGTCGGCGCGAGCTTGGCGATGGCCTGCGCGTTGCCGGTACTCAGCAGTGTCTTGAATGCCTGTTGCGCCTCGTTCTTGAGATTGGTGGAACGGATCAGTGCGTCGCCAAGCCTGTGTCCAACCTCGAAAATCGAGACCTTTCCCGCCGTGTAATCAATCTCAATCTGCGGCACGAGACTGGCATAGTCCGGCAACTTGAAAATCGGCTCGATGCGGTTGGCCTGCGAACCCACGCTGTCAATCGTCGCCACCTTCGTACCATCTGACAGCGTATCGATGTTGTAGCCGATGTCGGCGTAGGTCGGCGGAAAAATCACGCCGCCTTCGCCCTCCACCGGCAGCAGTTTTTGCTTCAAGTGCAGGGCGACGGGGCCACTGGAGTCAATCCACTGGTCAATCAGTCCGGCGGTCAGGGTGATGGGTTCGTTGGTGCTCATTGGGTTTTCTCCTGCTGGGCAAAGGTGACGATTTTGTTCTTGCCCGACAGGGCAAGCTCGAAGCGGAATTGAAGTGTGGGCAAGAATGGGATGCCGTCTTGGAATGCCACACGCGCCAAGGCAAGTGGCAGCATTCCGCCCCACACGGCATAGCGTGCTTGCCGCACTCCGAACTCGACAGGCCGGGTGTGTTCCAGTCCGCAGGCTGCAAGCAAATGCACGATTGGTGAGGCGGCAACACCATGCTTTTGCGTGTTGGGCGAATAACCGGCATCCAGCGCCGTCCAGGCGCCGCGCGGGTCGAAGTTGAAGCTGCCGCCGATGGGCGTCATAACATCGAACGGTTTGGTGATGAGTTCGTCTTTCTTTTCTTGCCAGAGTTGGGCGATGCCTTTGTATTTGAAGTCGCCGATACTCTGGCCCTTCTTCGGCTTTTCACGCACTCCCGTCAGCATCGTCCGAGCGATGCGCTCGGCAGAACGATTGCCGGAATACAGTTTGAAGGTATTCCGACCGGAGCCATCCGCCCAATGTCCCAGCTCGACAGACGGTCTGTCCGTAACCGACAAACGCACAGGCAGGGACAAGGCATCCGCAGCCTTGGCGGGGAAAGTCTCCGAACCACCCGTCAATGAGACTGATCCTGGGGCACCCGTTTCCTCGTCCGAATCCGTTTCATCTTCACCCTCATCATCTTCATCTCCGGAATCGGCTTTTTTCTTGGGCGGCTCGACATATCCAAGCGGAACCACTCGCTCAACGCTGGCATTCACCAGATAATCGAAAACGGTCTCTACCGGCGTTTGTGCTTCAACACCGCCCGCCTTCAAGTGAAATACCGGCTGTTTCGGATTGCTCCAGTCGAACCCCGCCTCGGCATCGCCGAGCAGCACATCGGCCAGCTCCATGAAACCAAGGCAGGCGAACACCTGACCGGGATTGAACAAATCCACCGGAATCTTTGATTCGGCCATCAGCCGTTCCCCTTTTTCTTGCTGTTTGGCTTGTCGTTGTCGCGCGAAACCTGCGCATCGGCGGCGCGCAGCAGGGATTCCCACCACGCTAGGCCCCACGGCCCCCAGCGTTTCTGCAAACGGGCGAAACGCAACGCTACTTCCCTCGCCCGTTCTTCCAGCAGGGAAGGTGGGCCGTCGTCGCAGCCATCGGTGGAAATCAGCGGACGCGCCTTGCCGTGGTGTGCCGCGATCAGGTGCAGGGTAAGTTCTTGCAGCGCCTCGGGCAGTTCTTTGAACTCGGCATCGTCCTTGGCATAGGGCAGCGAACCGAATTCGTGCCGGTAGCCGTCCAGCACGGCCTGATTGATGGGGACGCGCGTTTTCGCCAGAGGTTCTTTGACGCCGAGCTTCTTCGCGTCGCGCTCGGCGCGGAAGGCACGTTGCCAACGTGCGGCCTTCTTGCCTTCGTCGTGCAGACGGGCGGCGATGCACAACATGCGGATGTATTCCTCAGGCAAGCCGAGCTGCTCGCCGATGATTTTTATCCGCGCCTCCGTTTCCGATTGATGTTCGGCCAACGACTGTGGTCGACCTTCGGCGCGGTCGTCTTCGGTGTTGGAAGTGTCGCGCCATTTCCGGATGGAGAGCCAGCGTGTGGCTTCGCCGTCCGCGCTGCGCTCCAGGCCGAAACGCCGGCTTTCGCGCCAATCGTCGTCTTTGCTTTCATCGTCTTCACTGACACGCTCAAGAATGCGAAAGCGGATGAGGGGTTTTCCATCTATCGGCGCAAGCCATGCACTGCCGTCGGCGGTGGCGGGCGTATCGTTGGCCTCGTCTTTCAGCAGGCCGTTTTGCAAGCCGCCGAAACGCGCATCCATGACCAGCGTTGTTCCCTTGATATCGCGTTCGATGTCCTCAAGGCGTTTCTTGTCGTCCTTGTCCTGGATATTGCCGAGCAGGTCGCCCAGTTTCAATGTGCGAAGCAGGCTGCCATCCGTTTTCAGCAGCATGGCGACTACATCGCCCTTTTTCAGCCTTTCCTCGCTATCAGTGGCTTTGATGAGTTTCGCTGCGCGTTTTTTCAGCCACCCGAAAACTCGTCTGCTTTCGGTATCCAGCGTCTCGCTGACATGCAGCGGCGCGGCTTCGAAGAACTCTTCGATTTCCTTCTTAATTACCGGAGGTTTTTCGCGCACAGGAAGGAGCTTGCGCCACGCCACGGTGGTTTGCGGCTCATCATCCACCCAGCCGCGCAACCAGGGTGCAACTTCGGGCCGCCCGGTGTGTTCGGGTAGCGAGGTCATGGCCCATGCATCCACGAGCGCGCGGTTCAGGGCAGGGCGCAAGGGCGCGGGCGTTGTGGCAGTCAGCAATGCGTCGCGCATCTCATCTTTCGCCGCGAGGATGCGCAGTGCATTGGGGCTGACATTGCGGCCATCGTCATTGCTGCCAAGCCGCGCCATTACTTGCTTGACGGCACGATATATCGCGATGCGTCCGGTTTCGTCGGCTGTTGGTTTGTCCGCCTTCTTTGGCACGGGGTGGCCCGTGTCCACGACCACGATTTTGGCGTTGCCGTTGCCGCGCCGGTTTACGCGCCCAAAGCGCTGCACCATGCGTTCCCAGGCCACGAGGTCACAAACCATGTGGTCGGCATCCAGATCAACGCCCACTTCGCCCGCCGAGGTTGCCATCAGAAACGCAGGTTTTTCTTGCCCCTTGCTTTCATCCGGCAGAAAACCCAATGCCTGCAAGCGCGTTTCGGCCTCGACGCGCTCGCGCACCCGGCGTGCGCCGACGAATAGCTCGGTATTGTCAGCGGCAGCCGTTCCCTTGACCTTCTTGTCGAGGCCGGCCTTGACTTTCTCCGCTACCTCGCGCGAATTGCAATACACGATCACGCGAACCGATTTGAAACCGTCTGCACCGTTCTGCGCCAACGCCCAAGCTTGTTCCGCCAAGGCATCTTCCAGTTTCTTGTCGCCAAGCTCATGGAGCTTCAGGCGCTTCTGGGCATGGAGTCGTTGATTGGTAATGGCGTCGATGACGGTCTTGTCGCCTGGGTCGAGAAAATCCTTTTCCTCCAGCGCAAATGGCTGTGTGGTTTGCCCGCGCCCCGTGGCTGACAGTGGCAACAGCTTGAAGGTGGGAACGAACTTGCGGTCATCCGCGCTGCGCGCCCCATAAGTGGCAGAATCGCTGGCAATGGCCGCCAGCAGTGCCTCGAATGGCGGAACCAGATGCGCCTCGTCCAGCAGCACCAATGTATCCGCGCCAAGCAGACCGGCGTGATACGGGCGCATCTTGCGGCTGACGCCATAGCCCTCGAACAGCAGACGCGAACCGATCATGTCTACCGTGCCGACGATGATGGCGGGCTTGGCTGGGTCTTCCAGCCATTCGCGGTTATCCACGAACTGACCGCGCAGAGTGGAGATGGGCAGCTTTTCACCTACAAGTTTGAGCGCATGGGCCAAGGCACTGGCTTCGGGTTTGCCCAGGTTGTTGCGCAAGGTTTCGGCGAACTTCGTGGCCTGGTCCACCACCGCACGCCTGTCCACGACATAAACCAAACGCCTCGGCAAAGCCGGTTTGCCGCTGTTTTTCATTTGCTCGGCCAATGAAACAAGCCAGATCGCCATGATCGCCGTTTTTCCCAAGCCGGTCGGAACGCTCACGGCCGATGGCAAGCACTTGTCCGCGGCGAAATGCTCGTCGAACAGGCGCTGCTGCCAGCGCATGGGGGCGTGGCCAGTCAGCAGCTCGAAGGATTTGCTGAAATTTGGATTGCCGTTCATTCGTCGTCCACCGTGTGCCATGCCATGATCCGGTATCGCGTCACCATACGTAGGTGGCCGACGGTTTTCCGGTGCAACGCCGCTGGGGCGAAGGACCATCCCCAGGCGGAGTATTCAATGAGGCCGGGGCAAAAGCCCCGGATAGAAAATGCGTTCAACAATATGCTGGACTCCAACATGTACTCTTCAACAAATACTGAACAAAAAATGTTCTGTACCGCAATTATCGGATGCGTAGCGACCTGCGTCAGCGGTCCATCACGCCAAATGGTCGGCTGAATTTGAAGAAAGGCAGAGGTTCGTGCCCTTGTTACAGCCACACCTCCACCTCCATCCTCTGCCACGGCGCTCCGCCCTCGCGCAATGCCGCGATGCGGGCGACGAGCGTTTCGCCGCGGTCGAGCATCTGGCTCACCGCCGTTTCTGCACGCGCGGCAGGTAGCCGAGCTTGTGGCCATTTCAGTCGATGCGCACCGCATCTCGATCGAAACGGTTGGCGGGTTCGCGGACCAGGGTGAGGGTTTGTTCCGGACGCAGTTGCGGCCAGACCCGCTCGCCTTCGTGGTACTGAAAGCCGGCGAGCGGGGAGCGTTGGAGCAGCGTGCTTGAGCGTGGAGCGCGCGGCGCGGCGGGTTCGGCCCTGGCAAGGGCTGCGGCGGGGGCCGCGAGCGTGGCGAGCCTGGCGAGGCAGGAGATGAAGCGGCGGCGGCTGGGCATGGCGGAGCTCTCGGTGCGGGGCGTGTGCCGCATTATTGCCGAGGCGGTGGCTCAAGGAGTGAGTCAGTGGCCGGCCGTTTGCCGTTGGTAGCGTGCCGCCGCCGCGCGCAGGCGTCGGGCGATCTTGTTCGGCCGAGGTGCCGCTTTGTTCGAGCAGCCTGCGGATGCGTCCGCGCAACGGGCCGATGTAGGGCGAGAGCAGGCCGGGCAGTTCGAATGCAGGTGCGTCGGGGTCGTAACGGTAGCCGTTGGCATCGCGGGCGTAGACGATGGGCGCGTTCATGAAATCGCGCATGTAGTCGAGGTCGTGTTTGATCGTGGCGCGTGAGGCACCGAGTTCTTCTATCACCGGGCCAGTGAAGGCGGTTGCCTGGCCTGGAGCAGACGGTGCAGGCGGAAGATGCGTTCGGCACGGTTCATAGGGGGGCGACTGCAATCCTCGATGGATAAGGGGCCGATCCTGACCGAGGTGAGCGTCCGATGACAAGCATTGCATGAACCACGGACGTCCGGTGGTTGCACTACCGTGTGCGCGGATGGCCCTGTATGCAATGGCGCGCCCAGTCATTCGTACTTGGCACATCGTCTGGAGTGGCGGCTGAAGGCGGGATGGGCCGGCAAGTCGGAGTACCCATGGGCGAATTACCACGAATGCGCCGCGATCGACCGGCCACTCGACCACGCCGAAATGGCGCGCCTTGGGCGAGGTCCGACGTCCGCATGAGTTTACTGGCCAGGCGCCAGAGCCTCGTCCACCACCTCCACCCAGTGCTTCACCGGTGTGCTCGTGCCGGATTGCAGGTGCGTGATGCAGCCGACGTTGGCCGAGATCACGCAGTGCGGCTCCAGGGCTGACAGGTGGCCGAGCTTGCGGTCGCGCAGCTGGTAGGCGAGCGTGGGCTGGAGCACCGAGTAGGTGCCGGCCGAGCCGCAGCAGAGGTGGCTTTCCGTGCGGGCCACGGTGACGTCGAAGCCCAGGGCGCCCAGATGCTCCTCGATGCCGCCGCGCAGGCGCTGGCCGTGCTGCAGCGTGCACGGGGGGTGGAATGCCAGCCGTCTGGCTTCGCCGACATGGACCTTGTCCTTCAGCGCGGGGACCAGATCTGGCAGCAGTTCGCTCAGGTCGCGGGCCAGGGCGCTCACCCGTGCGGCCCTGGCGGCATAGGCCGGGTCGTGCGCCAGCGCATGGCCGTATTCCTTGATCATGACGCCGCAGCCCGAGGCGTTCAGCACGATGGCCTCCACCGCGCCGGACGTGATATGCGGCCACCAGGCGTCGATGTTGCGCCGCATGTCGGCGAGCCCGCCTTCGGCGTCGCCCAGGTGGCTGCGGATCGCGCCGCAGCAGCCGGCCTCGCCGGCGACGACGACTTCGATGCCGGCCGCATCGAGCACGCGCACCGTGGCGTGATTGATGCCGGGCAGCATCGAGGGCTGCACACAGCCGGCCAGCATCAGCACCTTGCGTGGATGGGTGCGATGGGGCCGCGCAGCGGCGCGTGCTGCGCCCGCTGCCGGCACCTTGTTCTGCAGCTTGGCTGGGAGCAACGGCCTGAGGATGCGGCCCAGCTTCAGCGCGGGTGAGAACAGCGGCGAGGTGAGGCCTTCGCGGCTGTTCTTGAATTCGGGGGCGAGGGTAGTTTGCATGGTGGTTTTCTTCGAAGGGTTCCTGGGTCAGAACAGCCGGCCGATCAGAGGGATCAGCAGGGCGGCGAGGATGGCCTGGATGCCGAAGGCGAGCCCGGCATAGACGCCGGCGTCCGGATGGACCTGCATCGCGCGCGCCGCGCCGAGGCCGTGCGACACGGTGCCGAGCGCATAGCCGCGCACTTCGGGGGCGCGGATGCGCAGCATGTCGAGCAGGTACTTCGCACTGATCGCCCCGACCAGGCCGGTCAGTACGACGAAGGCGGCGGCCAGGGCGGGGATGCCGCCCAACTGCTCGGCGATGCCCATCGCCACCGGTGCGGTCACCGATTTCGGCGCCAGCGAGTAGAGCACCGACGGCGGCATGCCGAGCGCCCAGCCGATGGCGACGGCGCTGCCGGCCGCGGTGGCGCCACCGGCGAGCGCCGCGGCGAACAGCGCCACCGCCCGCGCGCGCAGTTCGCTGCGGCGCAGCCACAATGGCCAGGCCAGCGCCACGACTGCGGGGCCGAGCAGGAAGTGGATGTACTGCGCGCCGGAGAAGTAGCTCGGGTAGGAGGTGCCGGTGAGCATCAACAGCAGGATCAGGACGACGACCGACCACAGCACCGGGTTGGCCAGCGGCGCCTGGCCGGCACGCCGGTAGAGCGCCGTCGCAATGCCGTACACCGTCAGTGTCGCGGTCAGGCCGAAGAGCGGGGTGGCGGACAGATAGACCCAGACATCGACGAAGTTGCGCATGGCCGTTCAGCTCCGAGGGGCCAGCAGCGCGCGCAGCACCAGCGCGGTCACCGCCATGCCGATCCAGGTGGATAGTGTGACGGTCGCCAGCATGCGCAGGCCGAACTGGCCGATCAGCCCGAGGTGTTCCATGACGCCGACGCCGACCGGCACGAACAGCAGCGACAGATGGGCGAGCAGCGGACCGGCCGCGCCGGCCACCGGTTCGCGCACCGGCGCCCAGCTCAAGAGCGGCAGCAGGAGCAGCAGGCCGACCAGCGGGCCGGGCAGGATGGGCACCGCGCCGGTGCGGGCGAGCACCTCGCCGATGGCCTGGAACACCAGCAGCACGGTCAGGCCCGTCACCGCGTTCATGTCGACGCCGGCCTTCATCACAGACCGGGGTAGAGGCGGCCGGGGTTGAAGAGGCCACAGGGGTCGAAGGCCTGCTTCATGCGCTGATGGATGGCCATCAGCGCCGCCGGCGGCGCGGTGAACACGCTGGCTGATTTGTCTGTGGCGCGGAACAGCGTCGCGTGGCCGCCGGCCTGCGCTGCCGCGGCGCGGACCGTCTCCGCCGGCGCGTCGGTGCGCCACCAGCGCAGGGCGCCGCCCCATTCGATGAACTGGCTGCCCGGCAGGCCGAGGGGGGCCGCCGTGTCCGGCACCGACAGCCGCCACAGACAGGATGCGGCGGCATCCCCGGTGCCGGCGCGGAAGAACGGGTGGCGGTGGTCGCGCACCGCATCCCACCAGCCGGCGTCATCCTCCAGGCGGGTGCCGCCCAGCGTGGCGCATGCCGCCTGCACCGCGGCCCGGGCGCCGCGCAGGCGCAGATGCAGACGGCCGTCGTGCCACGTGCTGGCATTCACCGGCAGCGGCTGGGCGCCCAATGCGTTGAGCCTGTCGAGCGCCTCGGTTTCGCCGAGCCCGAAGACCAGGGTCGCGCTGGCCGGTGCCACCGGCAGCACCTTCAGCGACACTTCACAGATCGGGCCGAGGATGCCCAGCGAGCCGGCCAGCAGGCGCGACACGTCGTAGCCGGCGACGTTCTTCATCACCTGCCCGCCGAAGCTGAGGACTTCGCCGCGGCCGTTCAGCAGGGTGGCGCCGAGGACGTAGTCGCGCACCGCGCCGGCACTTGCCCGCGCCGGGCCGGCCAGGCCGGCGGCGACCATGCCGCCGATGGTGCCGCCGGCGCCGAAGCGCGGCGGCTCGAAGGGCAGGCACTGGCCCCGCTCCGCCAGCGCAGCCTCGACGTCGGCCAGCGGCGTGCCGGCGCGCGCGGTGATGACCAACTCGGTGGGTTCGTAGCTGCTGATGCCGGCGAGTGCGCGCATGTCCAGCGCCTCGCCGCATGCGGCCTCGCCGTAGAAGGCCTTGGTGCCGCCGCCGCGGATGTCGAGTGCGGTTTTCTGCGCGAGCGCGGCGTGCACCTGGTCGAGCACGCGCCGCAGCGCCGGGTCTTGTGTGTCCATCAGAACCTCGGAAGATCGGGGAAAGGCAGCAGGCCGCGGCGCACGTGCATCTTTCCGTACTCGGCGCAGCGGTGCAGCGTGGGGATCACCTTGCCGGGGTTGAGCAGCCCGGCCGGGTCGAAGGCGCGCTTGAGTGCGAACATCTGCTCGCACTCGGCGGGCGAGAATTGCACGCACATGGAATTGAGCTTCTCGATGCCCACGCCGTGCTCGCCGGTGACGGTGCCGCCCAGGCGCACGCTGGTTTCCAGGATGTCGGCGCCGAACAGTTCGCAGCGGTGCAGTTCGTCGGGGTCGTTGGCGTCGAACAGGATCAGCGGGTGCAGGTTGCCGTCGCCGGCGTGGAACACGTTCACGCAGCGCAGCCCGTACTTGCTTTCCATCGTCTCGATCGCCATCAGCATCTCCGCCAGGCGCTTGCGCGGGATGGTGGAATCCATGCACATGTAGTCGGGGCTGATCCGCCCGGTGGCGGGAAAGGCGTTCTTGCGTCCGCTCCAGAACTTGAGGCGCTGCGCCTCGTCGGCGCTGACCGCGATGCGCGTGGCGCCGCTGTCCTCGAGCACCGCGGTCATGCGCCCGATCTCTTCCTCCACCTCTTCCGGCGTGCCGTCGCTCTCGCACAGCAGGATGGCGGCGGCGTCGAGGTCGTAGCCGGCATGGACGAAATCCTCGACCGCGGCGGTCATGCGCTTGTCCATCAGTTCGAGTCCGGCCGGGATGATGCCGGCGGCGATGACGTTCGAGACCGCCCGGCCGGCGGACTCGACGTCGCCGAAGCTGGCCATGACGCAGCGCGCCAGCCGGGGGATGGGCAGCAGGCGGACGGTGACTTCGGTGACCACCGCGAGCATGCCTTCGCTGCCGATCATCACGGTCGCCAGGTCCAGTCCCGGCGCGTCCAGCGCCGCGCCGCCGAACGCCACCGGCTCGCCTTCCACCGTGAAGCCGCGGATGTGCAGCACGTTGTGCAGGGTCAGGCCGTATTTCAAACAGTGCACCCCGCCGGAATTCTCGGCCACGTTGCCGCCGATGGTGCAGGCGATCTGGCTCGACGGGTCGGGCGCGTAATACAGGCCGAACTCCCGCGCCGCCTCGCTGATCGCCAGGTTGCGCACGCCGCACTGCACGGTGGCGGTGCGGGCGCGCGGGTCCAGGTCGAGGATGCGGTTGAACTTCGCCAGCGACAGCGTGACGCCCTCGGGATGCGGCATCGCCCCGCCGGACAGGCCGGTGCCCGCGCCGCGCGCCACCACCGGGACCTTCAGCCGGTGGCAGACGCGCAGCACCTCCGCCACCTGCGCGCCGGTTTCCGGCAGCGCCACCACCAGCGGCAGCGCCCGGTAGGCCGACAGGCCGTCGCATTCGTACGGCGTGGTGTCCTCCCTGCGGAACAGGATGGCATGGGGCGGCAGCACCGCCGCCAGGGCGGCCACCACCTCCGCCTGGCCGGGCCCGGAGCGGGCAGGGCCGGGCGGCAGATCTTCTGCGGTGGCGCGCAGCGCGAATCCGTCAGGCATGCCGCGCCCCTTCGGCCGCGGCACCGGAAGCCTGCGCCTCGCCTTCGCGTACCAGCATCAGCGAGGTGGCCGCGATGCGGACCAGGTTCTCCGCCACGCTGCCGACCAGCAGGCGCTCGAAACCGCGGCGGCCGTGGGTGCCGATGACGACCAGGTCGGCATTCCATGTCCGCGCGGCATCGGCAATCACTTCGGCGACGCGGCGGCGGGTGGATTCCACCAGTACCCGCTCCGCCTGCAGGCCGCTTGCGCCGGCAGCGGCCACCGCCGCGTCGAGCAGGCTGTTGCCGCTGTGGCACATCTCTGCCTTGACCTTGTCGACATCGATGTAGGTGCCCAGGCCCATGCCGTGCTGGGTGATCGGGGCTTCGTCCGCGACGTGGGCGACGCACAGCGCGGCCCCCAGCATCCGCGCGAGGTTTATGGCTTCGTCCAGGGCCTTGGCGGACGTGGCGCTGTCGTCGATGGCGACCAGAATGCGTGTGTACATATGGGTGCTCCCGGAATCAATGAACGACCATCAGGGTGAAGGGCCAGACATAGGCCTGCAGCATCACCAGCGCACCCACCAGGCACGCCAGTGCGATCGAGTGGAAGAACACGTAGCGCAGGATGTCGCCCTCGTGGTTGAACCAGCGCGTGGCGGTCGAGGCGACCACGATGGACTGCGCGTCGATCATCTTGCCCATCACGCCGCCCGAGCTGTTGGCGGCGCCCATCAGGTTGGGCGACAGGTCGAGCTGCTCGGCCGCGACCTTCTGCATGCCGCCGAACAGCACGTTGGAGGCGGTGTCCGAACCGGTCAGCGCCACCCCGATCCAGCCCATCAGGGTGCCGAAGAAGGGGTACAGCATGCCGGTGTTGGCGAACGCCAGGCCCAGCGTGGTGTCGGTGCCGGAGTAGCGCGTCAGCGTGCCCAGCGCCAGCATCAGCACGATGGTCAGCAGCGAATACCTGACCAGCCACGCCGTGCGGAAGAAGGTGCGCACGATCGCGACCGGGTTGTACTTCATCACCACCGCGCTGACCATGGCCGCCAGCAGGATCGCGGTGCCGGTGGCCGACAGCAGGTTCAGCGTATAGATGGCGGCCTCGGGATGCGGCGCGGGCACGACCGGCGGCACCTTGAAGATCAGGTTGTGCAGCCCTTCCATCTGGAAGGCGGGGGCGAAGATGCCGTTCAGCCAGGCCTTCACCGGCGGCAGCCCCCAGACGAAGACGAACACCGACAGGATCACCCATGGCGTCCACGCCGCGATCAGCGCTTCGCGGCTATGGCGCACCACCGGCTGCGGCGGCTTGGCCTCGGCGGCGCTCACGTCCTTGCCGCGCAGCGACGGCGAGGTCCAGATCTTCTTCGGCTGCCACACCCGCAGGAAGGCCACCAGGCACAGCATCGAAACGATGGCGGCGATGATGTCCACCAGCTCCGGCCCCATGAAGTTGGCCACCAGGAACTGCGGGATCGCGAAGGACAGGCCGGTCACCAGGATCGCCGGCCAGATCTCCCACATGCCCTTGCGCCCGGCGAAGGCCCAGATTAGCCAGAACGGCACCAGCACCGAGAAGAACGGCAACTGGCGGCCGATCATCGCGGTGACTTCCATCAGGTCGTAGCCATGGACCTTGGCCAGGGTGATCACCGGCGTGCCCAGCGCGCCGAAGGCCACCGGCGCGGTATTGGCGATCAGCGACAGGCCCGAGGCCGCCAGCGGCGAGAAGCCCAGCCCGATCAGGATGGCCGCGGTCACCGCCACCGGCGTGCCGAAGCCGGCCGCGCCCTCGAAGAAGGCGCCGAAGCAGAAGGCGATCAGCAGCAGCTGGATGCGGCGGTCCTCGGTGATGCCCGACAGCGAGTCCTGCAGCACCTTGAAGCTGCCGTTCTGCTCCGTGAGCTGGTGCAGGAAGATGATGTTGAGCACGATCCAGCCGATCGGCAGCAGACCGGTGAAGCCGCCGAACAGCGCGGCGCGCCCGGCCATCTCGGCCGGCATGCCGTAGGCGAAGACGGCCACGATCAGCGCCGCGACCAGGCCCATGCCCGCCGCGATGTGCGCCTTGATGTGGAAGAAACCGAGTGCGGCGAGCATCACCACCACCGGTATCGCCGCCAGAGTGGTGGATATGAGCATGCTGCCGAATGGGTCGTAGACCTGTTGCCAGACCATCGTTTGTCTCCATGATTGTTTGATTTTTTCCGGCCGTGGCGGCAGGGCCGCGATGCCGCTTTGCTTGCCCCGGCTGCCAGGAGCACCGGGTGACGGAGAAGTCTAGGGAAGCGGAACAGGGGCTGGTTTGATGATTTTTTGCCGGTGGTTTGCAGAAATTTCACCGCCATCCGGCGCTGGCACGCCCAACTGCGGTTTCCGGGTAGAAGCGGAAGGGCTCCCTGGTTCGGGCCTGCGCTGGGCGGCTTGCCCATCAGCGGATGGACACCACGCATTACCTTGACCATAATGATCATAACGATCACTCTGGATGAGTAGCAGCCATGATCACTGAAGTCAGCGCCGTCAATTTCCGGCAGAACCTGGGCGAGATGCTCAACCAGGTGCAGTACCGCAACGACAGCATCGTCATCAACAAGGATGGCAAGCCGGTCGCGGCACTGGTCGATGCAGAGTTGTTTGCCCGTATCCGGCGCATGCGGGAGCGCTTCGATACGCTGAGTGGCCGCATCGTCGAGGCGTATGCCGAGGTACCGCTCGGAGAAGGCCTGGCCGAGATCGAGGCCGCCGTGGCCATGGAGCGTGGAAAACGCTGATGCCGGGCCTGCGTGTCGTGCTCGATACCAATGTGCTGGTATCGGGCCTGGCCTATCCAGGCAGCGTGCCGGGGCGCATCGTCACGGCCTGGCGCCAGGGCGGGTTGGACGTGGTGTTGTCACGTTACATCCTGGACGAGATGGTGCGGGTGCTGCCGCGGCTGCCACGGGTGACGCTGAGCAGCGAGGAAATTCGCGACCTGGGCGACAGCTTCATGTTCCTGGCCGACATCGTCGAGCCCTCCGGACCACGCGACGCGCAGCTTCGCGACCCGGCCGACCAGCCCGTGCTGCAGACGCTGCTGGCCAGCGCGGCAAACTACCTCGTCACCGGTGACAAGGACCTGTTGGCATTGGCCGATCGGTACCCCATCGTTACGCCGGCCGGGTTCTGGGCGCGCCACGGGGGATGACCGGATTATGTCGAGGGCGCAGCTTGCGTGCGTATTGGTTTGTGCAGTCATCCACCGAGGCCGCCCACCTGCACCGCGACCGCCCCCGCCTGCGCGACGCGCGCATCGTCCGCCGCGCTGACGCCCGATACCCCCACGGCCCCCACTACCTGCCCCTCGACGACGATCGGGATGCCGCCTTCGAGCATGCCGCCGATCGACGATACCGACAGGAAGGCCGTGCGCCCGCCGTTGATCATGTCCTCATAGGCCTTGGATTCGCGGCGGCCGAGCGCGGCGGCGCGCGCTTTTTCGATGCAGATATAGGCCGCCAGCGGCGCGCAGCCGTCAAGCCGCTCGAGCGCCAGCGGGTGGCCGCCGTCGTCGACCACCGCGACGGCAACCGCCCAGCCGTTCTGTCGTGCCTGGGCGACGGCGCCTCGCATGGCCTGCTCGACCTCGCTTTGTGTCAGTGAGGGCTTCAATTGCATCGTTTCCTCCAATCGGAAAAGTATTAAATGTATTGAATACGTCGCGGTGCGAAATCGCGGCTGTTGTTCAGCCGTTGATCGCCTGTTCGATCCAGTCGGCGAAGGCGGCGCATTCCCAGCGTTCGAGTACGCCGGGCCGCCAGCAGATGTAGTAACGGTGAGGCGAGGGCACGGTGCGCGCCGACAGCCGAACCAGCCGGCCGCTATCGAGCCACATGTCCGCCAGCCGGGTGCGGGCGAGCACGACGCCGAAGCCGCTCGCGGCTGCGTCATAGATCAGCCCCAGGTCGTTGAACTGCATGCCGGCTTCGGGCTCGGGGCGCTTCGAACCGCAACTGGCGAACCAGGTGCTCCACGGCTCGAGCGGGCTGCGCAACAGGCGGGCGCGGGCGAAGAACTGCTCGGATTCGCAGTCGTCGAACGGGCCGCATTCCTTCAGGTAGCTGGGGCTGCAGGCCGGCACCACGGCTTCGTCGAGCACCATCCGGTGCTCGACATCGGCATAGCTACCGGCGCCGAAGCGGATCTCGAGGTCGGCCTCCTCGGCGGTGACGTCGAGCAACGGTATGGAGACCTGCAGGGTCAGCTCGATTTCCGGGTAGGCGTTGCGGAACAGTTCCAGCCGGGGCATCAGCAACTGGCGCGAAAACGTCGGCGTGACCGCGACGCGCAGGCGCGGGACGCGCCGGGACGCCGGCCCGGACGGCATCTGCTGCAGGGCGGCGAGGCCGGTGCGGACATTGGAGAGGTAGGCCTCGCCTTCCGGCGTGAGGCGGAAGTCGGCACGATCGAACACCCGGCAATCCAGAAAGGATTCGAGCTGGCGGATGCGGTGGCTGACCGCACTCGGGGTGACGCACAGCGCATCCGCCGCGCGCCCGGCATGGCGCAGGCGGGCCAGCGTCTCGAAGGTGAGCAGGCACTGTATCGGGGGAATGTGCTGTAGGGCCATGGTCGTCGCCGTTCCTTGCCTGGCTGCGTTCCGCCGCATGCCAGGTGTGCGCCTTCTAGGCGATGCCCGTCCACCACGCCGGCCCCAGATTCCCCTGTAGCCAGTCGATGAAACGATGGACCTTGGTGGGCACCAGGTTGGGGGAGGGGAAGACCGCGTGTACTTCCTGCGCCGGCAGCGACCAGTCCGCCAACAGGGGCTGGATGGCGCCACCCTTGATGGCCTTGTTGGCGACGTACCACGGCAGGATGGCGATGCCCATGCCGCCCTCGGTCGCCTCCAGCAGGGCCGACAGGCTGTTCGAGCGCAAGAAGCCTTTGACCGGCACCACGGCGACCTGGCTGTCCGGCCCGGTGAAATGCCAGCGCGCATCGCCCTGCACGGTCGTGTAGATCAGGGCGTCGTGTTCCGCCAGAGCCGCGGGCTGGGTGGGTGTGCCACGTCGTTCGAGATACTCGGGCGATGCCGCCACCACCCAGGGATTGATGCCCAGGTAGCGGGCGCCGAGTGTGGAGTCCGCCAGTCGCCCCATGCGGATCGCGACATCGACACCCTGCTCGATCAGATTCACGAAGGGGTCCTCGAAGGTCAGATCGACCTGCAGCCTGGGGTTGAGCTGCATGAAGCGCATCACCAGCGGCGCCAGCACGCGCCGCCCGAAGGTGACCGAAGTGTTGATCCGCAACCCGCCCTGCATCTGGGACTGCAGCAGGCTCGCCACGCTGTCGGCGTCTTCGATGTGATGGAGGATCAATTTGCATTTCTCGTAATACAGCATCCCGACCTCGGTAGGTGTGACGCCATGGGTCGAGCGGTGCAGCAGGCGCGCGCCGAGCTGTTTCTCCATGTATGCGACTTGCTTCGTCGCCGACGGCTGGCCGATACCGAGATCGGCCGCCGCCTTGCTGAACGAGCCCAGGTCCACGACGCGGACGAAGAGGCGAATCGATTGGATGCGGTCCATGTGCGCCAGTAAGCCATATTTCAGCGGCGAGGGCCTATTCCATCAGGGAATAAGCGAAATGCGCGAGATGCGTCTTCCACGCAGCCGCCACCTTCGCAATCATTCGCTCCGAACCCAGGTTGCGATACAGGAGACGTCAATGGCAAAAATGAAAGCCACCACCGCCGCGGTGCTGGTGATGGAGAAGGAAGGCATCACCCAGGCCTTCGGGGTGCCCGGCGCGGCGATCAATCCGCTGTATGCGGCGCTGCGCGAGCGCGAATCGATCGCCCATATCCTGGCTCGCCATGTCGAGGGCGCCTCGCACATGGCCGAGGGTTACACCCGCGCCCGCGCCGGCAACATCGGCGTGTGCATCGGCACCTCCGGCCCGGCCGGTACCGACATGATCACCGGCCTGTACTCGGCCTCGGCCGACTCGATTCCCATCCTGTGCATCACCGGCCAGGCGCCGCGCGCGCGGCTGTACAAGGAAGACTTCCAGGCGGTGGACATCGAGTCGATCGCCAAACCGGTCACCAAGTGGGCCGTCACCGTGCGCGAGCCGGCGCTGGTGCCGCAGGTGTTCCAGCAGGCCTTCCACCTGATGCGCTCGGGCCGGCCCGGTCCGGTGCTGATCGACCTGCCGTTCGACGTGCAGATGGCCGAGATCGAATTCGACATCGACACCTACGAGCCGCTGCCCGTCTACAAGCCGGCAGCGAGCCGCAAGCAGATCGACAAGGCGCTCGACATGCTGGCCGCGGCCGACAAGCCGCTGATCGTCGCCGGCGGCGGCATCATCAACGCCGATGCGAGCGATCTGCTGGTGGAGTTCGCCGAGCTCACCGGCGTGCCGGTGATTCCCACGTTGATGGGCTGGGGCAGCATTCCCGACGACCACGCGCTGATGGCCGGCATGTGCGGCCTGCAGACCAGCCACCGCTACGGCAACGCCACCATGCTGGCGAGCGACTTCGTGCTCGGCATCGGCAACCGCTGGGCCAATCGCCACACCGGTTCGGTGGACGTGTATACGGCGGGGCGCAAGTTCGTCCATGTCGATATCGAGCCGACCCAGATCGGACGCGTGTTCATGCCCGATCTGGGCATCGTCAGCGATGCCCGCGCCGCGCTCGAACTGTTCGTGCAGGCCGCCCGCGAGCGCAAGGCGGCAGGGGCGCTGAAAGACTATTCCGAGTGGACGGCCCGCTGCGCCGAGCGCAAGCAGTTGATGCACCGCAAGACCCATTTCACCGAGACCCCGATCAAGCCGATGCGCGTTTACGAGGAGATGAACGCGGCCTTTCCGCGCGAGACCACCTACGTTTCCACCATCGGTCTGTCGCAGATCGCCGGTGCGCAGTTCCTGCACGTGTATGGTCCGCGGCGCTGGATCAACTGCGGCCAGGCCGGCCCCCTCGGCTGGACCATCCCCGCCGCGCTGGGCGTGGTGGCGGACGACCCCGAGCGCCTGGTGGTGGCGCTGTCCGGCGACTACGACTTCCAGTTCATGATCGAGGAGCTGGCGGTCGGCGCGCAGTTCCGTCTGCCCTATGTGCACGTGCTGGTAAACAATAGCTACCTTGGCCTGATCCGCCAGGCGCAGCGCAACTTCGACATGGATTTCTGCGTGCAACTGGCCTTCGAAAATCAGAACATGTCCGCCGAGGACGGCGAACTGCGCGGCTATGGTGTCGACCACCAGGCCGTGATCCGGGGCTTGGGCTGCAAGTCGCTGCGCGTGACCGATCCGGAAACGATCCGCCCCGCGCTGCTCCAGGCCCAGGGCATGGCGCGTCGCTATCGCGTGCCGGTGGTCGTGGAAGTGATCCTGGAGCGGGTCACCAACATCGCGATGGGCGCCGAGATCGACAAGATCGTCGAGTTCGAGGACATCGACTGCCGCCATCCCGACGGCCGCGAGGGTCTGGAGCGGGCGGGGTTGCTCGAATAAGGCACTTTGCCGAATCCCCATTCAACATTCAGGAGACATCCCCTATGCCACGCTTTGCCGCCAACCTCACCATGCTGTTCAACGAGGTACCGTTTCTGGGCCGCTTCGAGCGCGCCGCCCAGGCGGGCTTCACCGCGGTCGAATTTCTCTTCCCCTATGCCTGGACGCCGGCCGAGATCCGGCAGCGCCTCGACGCCCACGGGTTGAAACTGGTCCTGCACAACCTGCCGGCCGGCGACTGGGAAGCCGGCGAGCGTGGCATCGCCTGCCACCCGGACCGCGTCGACCAATTTCGCGCCGGCGTCGCCCGGGCCATCGAATATGCACAGGTGCTCGGCGTGCCGCAGCTCAACTGTCTGGCCGGCAAGGCGCCGGCCGGGGTTTCGGCCGAAGTACTGCGGCAGACCTTCATCGCCAACCTGCGCCACGCGGCGGCCGAGCTGAAGCAGGCCGGCCTGAAGCTGCTGATCGAACCGATCAACATCTTCGACATCCCCGGTTTCTACCTCAGCCGCACGGATCAGGCGCTCGCCATCCTCGACGAAGTCGGTGCCGACAATGCCTTCGTCCAGTACGACATTTACCACGCCCAGCGCATGGAAGGCGAGCTGGCGGCGACGGTGGAGAAGCACCTGGCGCGCATCGGCCACATCCAGCTCGCCGACAACCCCGGGCGCAACGAACCGGGCACGGGCGAGATCAACTACGGCTTCCTCTTCGCCCACCTCGACCGCATCGGCTACGACGGCTGGATCGGCTGCGAGTACAAGCCGGCGGCCACGACCGAAGCCGGCCTCGGCTGGCGCCAGCGCCTCGCCGGCTGACCCCACAACTCATCAAGGAACACAAGATCATGAATGCACCACAATCCCTGAAGATCGGCTTCGTCGGCCTCGGCATCATGGGCGCGCCGATGGCGGGCCACCTGATCGCAGCCGGGCATCAGCTGTATGTCTTCACCCTGGGCAAATATCCGCAATCCATCGTCGAGAGCAGCGCCACGCAGTGCGCTTCGGCACGCGACGTGGCCGAGCGCGCCGACATCGTCTTCACCATGGTGCCGGACACCCCGGACGTGGAAGCGGCGCTGTTCGGCGCAGACGGCATCGCCGCCGGCCTGGTCAAGGGCAAGACCGTGGTGGACATGAGCTCGATCTCGCCCATCGCCACCAAGGTCTTCGCCAAACGGATCGAGGCGCTGGGCTGCGACTACCTGGATGCACCCGTGTCGGGCGGCGAAGTGGGGGCGAAGAGCGCCACGCTGTCCATCATGGTGGGCGGCAGCGAGGCGGTGTTCGACCGCATCAGGCCGCTGTTCGAGCTGATGGGCAAGAACATCACCCGGGTAGGCCGCAACGGCGACGGGCAGACCGCCAAGGTGGCCAACCAGATCATCGTCGCGCTGAACATCGAGGCCGTCGGCGAAGCCTTGCTGTTCGCCGCCCGCGCCGGCGCCGACCCGGCCAGGGTGCGCGAGGCGCTGATGGGCGGTTTCGCCTCGTCGAGGATCCTCGAAGTGCATGGCGAACGCATGGTGAAGCGCAACTTCGACCCGGGCTTCCGCATCGAGCTGCACCAGAAGGATCTCAACCTCGCCCTCTCCAGCGCCCGCGCGCTGGGCGTGTCGCTGCCCAATACCGCTACCGCGCAGGAATTGTTCAACGCCTGCGCCGCGCACGGCGGCAAGGCCTGGGACCACTCGGCGATGGTGCGCGCGCTGGAAAAACTGGCGAACTTCGAGATCGGCCAGAAGGCGACGGCCTGAATCCGGCTGTGGATACCGCTATGAGCCACCCTTCCACCGAAGCGCCGCGCGAGCTGCTGCGGCGCATGTTCGACGCGGCGATCGCCAGCGCCCAGCCGGCGCTGTGCGTTCCGCCCCATCTGCCGTCCCCGCCGCGCGGCCGGCTCGTCGTCATCGGCGCCGGCAAGGCCTCGGCGGCGATGGCGCGCGCGGTCGAGACGCACTGGCCGGGCCCGCTGTCGGGCCTGGTGGTGACGCGCTACGGCTACGCCGTGCCGTGCGAGCGCATCGAGATCGTCGAAGCCGCGCATCCGGTGCCGGACGCCGCCGGCCTCGCCGCCGCCGAACGCATGCTCGGCCTGGTGCGGGGCCTGAGCGCCGACGATCTGGTGCTGTGCCTGATCTCCGGCGGTGGCTCGGCGCTGCTGCCGCTGCCCGCCGCCGGCCTGACCCTGGAAGACAAGCAGGTGGTGAGCCGCGCCCTGCTCAAGTCCGGCGCCACCATCGGCGAGATCAACTGCGTGCGCCGCCACCTGTCGGCGATCAAGGGCGGACGATTGGCCGCCGCCTGCCATCCGGCGCGGGTGCTGACCCTGCTGATCTCCGACGTGCCCGGCGACAGCCCGGTCGACATCGCCTCGGGGCCGACCGTCGGCGACCCCACCACCTGTGCCGACGCGCTGGCCATCGTGCGCCGCTACGGCATCGAACTGCCGGCGGCGGTGCGCGAGCTGCTGGAAAGCGGGCGCGGCGAATCGGTCAAGCCTGACGACCCGCGCCTCGCCGGCGCCGGGTGGCGCATGGTCGCGGCGTCGCAACTGGCGCTGGAGGCCGCGGCCGCAGTGGCGCGGCAGGCCGGCTACGCGGCCCACATCCTCGGCGACGCGCTCGAGGGTGAGGCGCGCGACGTCGGCAAGGTGCTGGGCGGCCTGGCACTGCACAGCGCCCGGCGCGGCCAGCCGTTCTTGCCGCCCTGCGTGCTGCTGTCCGGCGGCGAGACCACGGTGACGGTGCGCGGCAGCGGACGCGGCGGGCGCAACGTCGAGTTCCTGCTGTCGCTGGCGCTGACCCTCGGCGGCGAGCCGCGCATCCACGCGCTGGCCGGCGACACCGATGGCGTGGACGGCCAGGAGGAGGTCGCCGGCGCCGTGCTCGCCCCCGACACCCTGGCGCGCGCCTGGGCGCAGGGCCTGCGCCCGCAGGACCGGCTCGCCGACAACGACGGCCACGGTTTCTTCGGCGCGCTCGGCGACGCCGTGATCACCGGTCCGACGCTGACCAACGTAAACGATTTCCGCGCCATCCTGATCGAGGCTGGTGCAACAGGGGCAAAGTGAACATGCGCAGAACCCGAAACGCCAAGATCGTCGCCACCCTGGGACCGGCCAGCAGCGACGCCGACATCGTCCGCCAGCTGTTCGTCGCCGGGGTGGATGTGTTCCGTCTCAACTTCAGCCACGGCAGCACCGACGACCACCGCGCGCGCTTCGCCGTGCTGCGCGCGCTGGAACAGGAAACCGGCCGCCCGGTCGGCATCCTGGCCGACCTGCAGGGCCCCAAGCTGCGTGTCGGCACCTTTGCCGGCGGTCCGGTGCACCTGGCCGCGGGGCAGCCCTTCCGCCTCGATCTCGACCCGGCGCCGGGCGACGAAAAGCGCGCCAACCTGCCGCATCCGGAAATCTTCGCCGCGCTGGTGTCGGGCACCGAGCTGCTGCTCGACGACGGCAAGCTGCGCCTGGTGGTGGAGCGCTGCGGTGCCGACTTCGCCGAAACCACGGTGGCGGTGGGCGGGCGGCTGTCCGAGCGCAAGGGCGTCAACGTGCCGGGCGTGGTGCTGCCGATCGGCGCGCTCACCGCCAAGGACCGCCGCGACCTGGCACTGGCGCTGGAACTGGGCGCCGACTGGATCGCGCTGTCCTTCGTGCAGCGGCCCGAGGACGTCGCCGAGGCGCGGCAGCTCATCGCCGGCCGCGCCGCCATCGTCTCCAAGCTGGAGAAGCCTTCGGCGGTGGCGCAGCTCGACGAGATCGTCGCGCTGTCCGACGCGGTGATGGTGGCGCGCGGCGACCTCGGTGTGGAACTGCCGGCCGAGCAGGTGCCGGCGATCCAGAAGCGCGCGGTGCGCGCCTGCCGCCGCCTGGGCAAGCCGGTGATCGTGGCCACGCAGATGCTCGAATCGATGATCGACAACCCGGTGCCGACCCGCGCCGAAGCGTCCGACGTTGCCACTGCCATCTACGACGGCGCCGACGCGGTGATGCTGTCGGCCGAATCCGCCGCCGGCAAGTACCCGATTGCCGCGGTGTCGATGATGGACCGCATCATCCGCGAGGTGGAGAGCGACCCGCTGCAGCGCCAGTTGATCGACGCCTCGCACAGCGCGGCGCGGCCGGGCGGCGACGTCGCCGAGGCGATCTGCTGCGCGATGCGCCGGGCGGTCGCGCTGCTGCCGGCGGTCGCCATCGTCTGCTATACCAGTTCCGGCCACACCAGCCTGCGCGCGGCGCGCGAGCGCCCGGAGTCGCCGGTGCTGAGCCTGACCCCGAACATCGCCACCGCCCGCCGCCTGGCGCTGGTCTGGGGCGTCCATGCGGTGCACATCGACGGCGTGCAGGACGTGGACGGGATGACCGCGCTCGCCTGCGACGCGGCCCGGCGCGAAGGCTTCGCCGCGGCCGGCCAGACCATCGTCGCCATCGCCGGCGTGCCCTTCGGCGCCGCCGGCACGACCAATCTGATGCGCATCGCGGTCGTGTAGCGCGTCCCCGATGATTTACGCATCCTCGCAAGGAAGGTTCCAATGACTGCCATCACCAACGTATGCGGATTCGAGATCCTCGATTCGCGCGGTAATCCCACTGTCGCCGCAGAGGTGACGCTCGCCTCCGGGGCGAGCGGCCTGGCCGCCGTTCCGTCGGGCGCGTCGACCGGCTCGCGCGAGGCGATCGAACTGCGCGACGGCGACGCCGGACGATACGGTGGCAAGGGCGTGCTGTGCGCGGTCGGCCATGTCAACGGCGAACTGCGCGAAGCGCTCCTCGGGTTCGATGCCGACGACCAGGCCGGTCTCGATGCCCGCCTGATCGCGGCCGACGGCACCCCGGACAAGGGCCGCCTTGGCGCGAACGCGCTGCTGGCCGTGTCGCTGGCCGCGGCCAGGGCCGCCGCGCGCGACGCGGACGTTCCCCTCTACCGTCGCTTCGGATTGACGGAAGGGTTCGAGTTGCCGGTGCCGATGATGAACATCATCAACGGCGGCGCCCACGCCGACAACAACGTCGACATCCAGGAATTCATGATCCTGCCCGCGGCGGCCCCCAGTTTCGCCGAGGCGCTGCGCTGGGGCACGGAGGTGTTTCACGCCCTCAAGGCGCACCTGCGGGCGTCCGGATTGACGACCGCGACCGGCGACGAAGGCGGCTTCGCGCCCGATCTGCCGTCCAACGCGGCGGCGCTCGAAGCGATCCTGAAAGCGATCGAAACCGCCGGCTTCGTCGCCGGGCGGGACATCTGGCTGGGCCTGGACGTGGCCAGTTCCGAATTCCATGTCGACGGGCATTACGTGCTGGCCGCGGAGGACCGGCGCTTCGACTCGGCGCAATTCACCGCCTGGCTCGCCGACCTCGTGCGGCAATATCCCATCATCTCGATTGAGGACGGGATGGCCGAGGGCGACTGGCAGGGGTGGAAACTGCTGACCGAGGCGCTGGGCGACCGGGTCCAGCTGGTCGGCGACGATCTCTTCGTGACCGACACGCGCGTCCTGGCGCACGGTATCGCCGAAGGCGTCGCCAACGCCATTCTGATCAAACCCAACCAGGTCGGCACCCTCACCGAGACGCTCGCCGCCATCCGGCTCGCCGGCGAGCACGGCTACGCGGCGGTGGTGTCGCACCGTTCCGGCGAAACCGAAGACACGACGATCGCGGATCTCGCGGTCGGCACCACCGCCAGCCAGATCAAGACCGGCTCGCTGTGCCGCTCGGACCGGGTCGCGAAATACAACCGGCTGCTGGCGATCGAGCGCGAACTGGCCGGACAGGCGGTCTATGCGGGCCTGGCGGCCTTCACCGGCATCATCCGGCGTTGAGGCGCCGGGGTGTGAGCGACCGGCGTCGGCGTCAGAAGAAGCCGGTGTTCGGCAAAGGGGTCTTGTCCAGTTCGTAGCGGCCGACCGCCCTGGCCTTGTACGACACCGGGTTATGTGCGGCGAGGGTGCGGATGTTGCGCCAGTGGCGATCGAGGTTGTGGCCGGTCGTTGCGGCCGATGCGCCGCCCACCTCGAACAGGCGTGATGCCGCCTCCAGTGCTAGGTCGTCGATCACGATCTTGGTCTTTGCGGCCCTGAGCGCCGCCTGCACGAAGAGTGTGTCATCCACCGCGCCGGCCTTGGCCGTTTCATGCGCCAGTTCCAGGGCGTCGACGGCCCGCAGCACCGCGGATTCGGCCACGTAGGCGATGCTCGCGAGCCGGCCGATGGTCTGCTGCAGCAGCGGGTCGTCCTTCGGAACGGCCGCGACGGCATGGTAGAAGTTGCGCGTGCGCTGGGTCAGCACGCGGGAGGCGTCGCGCACGATCGCCTTGATGATGCCGACGATGATGCTGGTGAGGTAGAGCTGGAAGAATGTCGACTGCACCGGCAGCGGCCTGTTGTGGTCGTCGATGCCGATCACTTCCGCCCGCTCGACCCGCACGTTGGTCAGGAACGTGGTGCCGCTCGCGGTCAGTTTCTGGCCGAAACCGTCCCAGTCGTCGGGAATCCGCACGCCTTCGCGATCGGCCGGGATGACCACCGCCACTTGCTGCCCGTCTTCCAGTTGCGCCGCGATGTAGAGGAAGTCGGTGTAGTAGTTGCCGGTGCTGTAATACTTGGTGCCGCTTAGCCGGTAGCCGTCGCCATCGACGGACAGCACCGTGTCGCCGGTGCCGGTGCCGATGTTCTGCGTGCCCAGTTCGCTGTAGCCCAGTCCGAACAGGCGGCCCGCGCGCACCTCGTCGAGCCAGCGCCGGTACTTGGGGTTGTCGCTGGAATAGAGGGCCCGTTCGACGAAGCCGAAGTGATTGCGCAGGATGTGCGCGACGCTGGAATTGATTTCGGCGATGCGGATCGCCACTTCGAACAACTCGCGCAGCGAGGCGCCGCCGAAGCCTTCCTCGCGCGGCAGCCGCAGGGTGCCGAGGCCGGCGTCGCGGATGAGCGTGATGGCTTGCCGGATGCTGTCGGCGTCGCCCTCGCCGGGGACGATTTCCGCGAGCCGGCCGAGCAGGGTTTCCAGTTCCGGCGAGTCGATGGTCACTGGTTGTGGCTGGCGCGGGGTCGGCGGTGCAGGCGGGCGTGGCGGGGTGGTGGTGCGGGTGGACGGGGTCGGTGCCGTGGCGGTAGCGGTCATGGTAGGTGGTTCCTGTGAACGAAATGGAAAAGGGCGGTCAGGCGCGCAGCGGCAGGCCGGGGCGTGCCAGGCCGAAGTGGTCGCGCAGCGTGCTGCCTGTGTAGTGGCTGCGGAAGATGCCTTTCTTGCGCAGCAGCGGCACCACCTGCTCGACGAAGGTTTCGAGGCCCGAGGGCAGCACGTCCGGCATCAGGTTGAAGCCGTCGATGGCGCCGCTCCGGAACCATGCTTCGATGGAATCGGCGATGACTTGCGGCGTGCCGACGATGCTGCGGTGGTTGGTGCTGCCCGAACCCTGGGCGCGGATGAGCTGGCGCAGCGTGAGCCGGTCGCGCCTGGCCTTTGCCAGCGCCTCGCGAGCGAAGGTCTGCATGCCGTCCACGGGCACGCTGAGGTCGTCGGGCAGAGGCGCATCGGGGTCCAGGGATGACAGGTCGGCCTGCAGCAAGCCACCGAGCCAGTCCAGGCCCTGCTCCAGCGACGAAAGCGCCCACAGTTGTTCTTCACGGCGCCGGGCCTCTTCAGTGGTGCTGCCGATGATCGTGATCAGCCCGGGCAGGATCAGGATGTCGCCGGGCGCCCGCCCGGCCGCGACGGCGGCGGTGCGAAGCCGGGCGGCATAGTCGCTGGCCGAGTCCAGCGTGTGCGCCACCGTGAACACGGCATCCGCATGGCGGGCGGCGAATTCCAGCCCGTCGTCGGAGCCGCCGGCCTGGATCACCACCGGGTGCCCTTGCGGCGGGCGCGGCACGTTCAGCGGCCCCTGCACGCTGAAGTGCTTGCCCTGGTGGTGGATGGCGCGCACCCGCGCCGGGTCGACGAACAGGCCGCCTTGCTGGTCGCCGACGATCGCGTCGTCGTCCCAACTGTCCCACAGCGCCTTGAGGACGTCGACGAATTCGCCGGCGCGTTCGTAGCGCAAGGCATGCGCGAACGGGGTCTTGTGCCCGAAGTTGAGCGCGGAGGCTTTGTCGGCGGAGGTGACGATGTTGATGCCCGCCTTGCCCCGGCTGGCGTGGTCGAGGGCGGCGAAGCGGCGTGCGATGTTGTAGGGCTCGTTGTAGGACGACGAGACTGTCCCGATCAGCCCGATGTGCTCGGTGGTGGCCGCGATCGATGCCAGGAGCACCGACGGTTCCAGCGACTGGAAGGGGCGGAAGTCCAGCCGTTTGGGGCTGGCCGGGAAATCGGCGAGGAAGATCGCGTCGAAGGTGCCTTGCTCGGCCAACCGTGCCGTGCGTGTGTAGTAGTCGATGTCGATGAATGCCCTGGGATCGCTGCCCGGCCAGCGCCACGCCGCCGCATGCGTCCCCGCATTCAGGAAGTTGAGATTCAGATGCAGTTGTCGGTTCTTCGAGGTCATTTCGTTGCTCTGGTGTCTGGTGCGGATCGAAGGCGCTGCGCGTTTTCGCCCCGCGCGGTGGGTGTCGCGGCCTGGCCCGTTCTGTCGGCCGGGCGGCTACATGTTGCGCCGCAGGTATCCGACGATGCCGTCCCCGGCCTTTTGCGCGCTCGTCACCAGCACGAACAGGATCGCGACGACGGTGAACATGATCGTGGGTTCGTAGCGGTCGAAGCCGTAGCGGATCGCCAGGTCGCCCAGCCCGCCCGCGCCCAGCACCCCGGCCATCGCGGAGATGTTGAACAGGCTGACGACGGCGATCGTGCAGGCCGCCGCGATGCCCGGCAGGGCTTCGGGCAGCAGGACGTGGCGAACGATGTGCAGCCGTTCGCATCCCATGGCCTGGGCGGCTTCGATCAGCCCCTTGTGCACTTCCCGCAGGCTGATTTCGGCAATGCGTGCGAAGTACGGTGTGATGCTCAGGGTCAGGGGCACGATCGCGGCGCCCACGCCGATCGAGGTGCCGATGAGCAGGCGGGTCAGCGGGATCAGGAGTACCAGCAGCACGATGAACGGCGTCGACCGGACGCCGTCGACCAGCAGTCCGACGCTGCGATACACCCTGGGGGAACTGTAGATGCCCCCGGGCGAGGTCAGCACCAGCAGCAGGGCCAGCGGCAGGCCGAGCACGAACGCGAGCACCGCCGAAACGCCGACCATGATCAGGGTTTCGAAGAAGGCATCGATGAAAAGAGGGAAGAGCTGGCTCGACATGAATGATCCCCAGTTGCCGTGCGGCGGACGGCGGGCGGCAAGTGCCGCTGTTCACGGGTGGCCCGGCATGTCGGCGTGCCGCAGTCCGACGTGCCGGGCGGCAGGTTTCAGAACAACGGAACCACCGTTCCCTTGAATCTTTCCTCCGCCAGCGCCTTGACCTCGGGCGACTGGTAGGCGCGGATCAGCGCGGGCAGCCAGGGCGCCTCTTGCTCGCCGTCGCGGACGACCAGCACCGACGGGTAGCGATGGATTTCGGTCGGACTCTCGACGGCGATCGCATCCTGCAGCGTCAGGCCGGAATTCTGGAACGCGGTATTGGCGTTCACCGCGCCGCCATCGACATCGTCGAGCAGCTTCGGGATCGCCGGAACCTGGGCTTCGACGAAGCTGATTTTCTTCGGGTTGTCCGCGATATCGAGCAAGGTGGCGCCGCCTTTCGCGGGGTCGAAATCCGCCCTCAGCGTGATCAGGTCATTGGCCTGCAAGGCCAGCAGCGCCCGGTTCTGGTTGGCTTCGTCGGCCGGCACGACGAACTTGGCGCCTTGCGGCAGATCTTGCAGGCGCTTGTGCTTCTTCGAGTAGATCGCCAGCGGCACGTTGTAGATGTCGGCGGCCCGGTGGATCTTGTAGCCGCGGCGTTTGATTTCATTGGCGAGGAAGACCGCGTGCTGGTACTGGTTGGCGTGGATGTCTCCGCCCGCCAGCGCTTCGTTGGGCAGCACCGAACTGTTGAACACGACCGGTTCGATCTTGATCGCGCCTTCCCGCTCGGCTGCCTTGACCGCCGCCTGTGTGATCTGCTCGAAGGCGCCGCCCAGGGTGCCGACCTTGATCACGGTGGCTTGCTGCGCGGACGCCGGGGTGGCGAACAGGCCGAACAACAGCGTCACCAGCGCCAGGCGCTTGTTGGTATGGAATTTCATTGCAGATCTCCTGATGGCTTGCTTCGATGGTTGGGTGGGTTGGGTCAATGGGGCGTCAGGCTTGTGCGCTGACATATCCCAGGGTCGATATGCGATCCGCGGCGATCCCCAGGCGCGCCGCCCATTCAGCGGCAGTGGTGTGGCCGCGATGGGTCTGCGCCGGGACTTCCAGCACCAGCCGGCCCTGCGCGCGGCCCTGGATCCGCTCGATGCCGCCATGCACCAGATGGACCGTGCACTGGCCCAGCGCCATCACGATGCTGACGAGATCGGGATCGCGCCGGGCTTCGCCGCCGATGCGGATATCGAGCAGCAGGGCGTCGTGAGGGGTGTTCGGCGCGGCGCTGATGCGCGCGCGCAGGTCCTGGGGCAGGTCGTGCGTGAGCGTGCGCAGCAGTGCCTGGGTGGTGTGCGCCCGGGGGGCGCCGAACACGCGCCAGACCTCGCCCAGCTCGACGACGCGCCCGTGCTCCAGCACCGCCACGCGGTCGCAGACTTCGCGGATGACGGCCATCTCGTGGGTGATCAGCACCACCGTGAGCCCGATGCGCTGGTTGATGTCGCGCAGCAGCGTGAGGATCGATTGCGTGGTTTCGGGGTCCAGCGCCGACGTCGCCTCGTCGCACAGCAGGATGTCCGGGTCGTGCACGAGGGCGCGTGCGATGCCGACGCGCTGCTTCTGGCCGCCTGACAACTGGGCGGGGTAGGCGCCGCGCTTGTTCGACAGGCCGACCAGTTCCAGCAGGCTGTTTACCTTGGCATCGATGTCGCGGCGTGGCACCCCGGCGATGCGCAGCGGCAGCCCGATGTTCTCGGCGACCGACTTCGAGGCCAGTAGGTTGAAGTGCTGGAAGATCATGCCGATGCGCCGGCGCGCCCGCGCGAGCTCGCGTTCTCCGAACAGCGAGAAATCCTGGCCGTCGATCAGCACACGCCCGGCGGTGGGCCGCTCCAGCAGGTTGATGGTGCGCACCAGGGTCGATTTGCCCGCGCCGCTGCGGCCGATGATGCCGAAGACCTCACCCTTGTGAACCGTGAAATCGATATCGCTCAAGGCTTCGACCGGCCCCGACGCGCCCGGATAGCGGTGGCCGAGGTGCTCGAACACGATGATCGGCGCGGCGGCGGTCGTGGCCGCGACGGGGATGGCCAGCGGCTCGCGGGCGGTTGCCGCGTTCGGGGCGTCGAGGTGTGCTCCGGCGTGTGCGGCAGGGTCCGCAGCCACTTCGGACTCGGTCAGTCTTTTCATGTGGATTCCCTCTCAAGCGAAAACCCGAAAGCTCACGGTGGCGTCGCGTTCGAACTGGCGGAGCAGGTTGATTTCCCAGTCCAGGTATTCGCGGAACGCGCTCAGCGGGTCTGCGGCCTGGTAAGGCGAACGCCAGACATCGTCGGCGGGATGGAGCAACGCCGTCGCGCCCGTTTCGAGCGGCTGTCGCGCCGCCTTCCAGGCGGCCGTTCCGCCGTCGAGGACGCGCACCGGCGCCGACGCCAGCGCCGCCAGTTCGGGGGCGGCGAAAGTGGCGAGCACGCCGTCCGGTGAGGTCAGCACCAGGGTCTGGCCTTTGCCCACGAGGTCGCGCAACTGTGGGGCCTGCAGCCGGGCGCGCACCGCGAAGCGGGCACCGGGGATGTGGCCCGCCTCGTAGGCGGGGCTGGTCGCGAGGTCGATCACCACCGCTTGGCCGTGCCGCAGCGCGTCGGCCAGTTCCGTTGCGGTCAGGGTTTCCACGGCTGGCAAGGGCGGGTACGCCGGGGCCGCTTGCGCGCCTTGCACACGGCCGTCGCCGCGTGGGCGTGTGGCGTGGGCGAACACCTGCGCCCATCCGAGTTGTACCAGCCACGAGGCGGTGACCGCCGCGCGCACGCCCAATTCGTCGTCCACCACCACGACCCGCGCGTTGCGCACGCCGACGAACTTGTCGACGCCCTGGACCAGTTGCCCGCCCTCGGCCCAGCGCGCGTCCGGCAGGTGGCCGGCCTCGAACTCGGCCCGGCTGCGTACGTCGTAGAGGTACAGTGTGTGCGTGTCGCGCGCGTCCCTGAACGCCTGCAATTGCGCGTCGTCCAGCCACTGGAGGTCGAAGCGGCGGGTCAGGGTGCGCGTCGCGGCGCGTGCTGCCTCCAAGGCCTCGCCGGCGGGGGGTGGGGCTTCGCGGCGTTCGCCATGCTGGAGCGCAAAGCCTTCGGCGAGCCAGTCCATGGTGCCGTTTTCGAGCGCAACCACCGGGTTGGGCAAGCCGGCGTTGATCAGCGTCTGTGCGCCGATGATCGAGCGGGTGCGCCCCGCGCAATTGATCACCACCAGGGTTTGCGGCGATTTGAGCAAGCCGTGCACGCGGTAGGGTAGTTCCGCGTTGGGTACCGCATGGGCGCCGGGAATGCTGAAGTCCTCGAACTCGGGCAGGGTGCGTCCGTCGAGCAGGAGCAGGTCGTCGCCGTCGGTGAGTCGTTGGCGCAGTTGCGGGGCCGAGACATGCGGCGTGGCGTAGGTGTGCTCGACGAACTCGCCGAATGTCTTGCTGTAGGCGCTGTCGCCGGTGTAGACCTCCTGGCCGGCGTCGCGCCACGCCGCCACGCCGCCGCGCAACACGCTGACGGCGGAGAATCCCAGGCTGGCCAGCTTGGCGGCCGCCCTGTCGGCGAGCGCGCCATCGCCCGCATCGATGACCACCACGCGCACACGCTGGCGCGGCAGGAGGTCGCCCAAGCGTAGTTCCAGCCGGCTCAGCGGCAGCGGCACGGCGTGGATGATGTGGCCATCGCGGGCTTGCTCGCCCTCTTCACGCACATCGATCAAGGCGATTTCCGCGCCGTCGGCGAGCAGGGCCAGCAGGGCGGGTACGTCGATCTGCCGCGCCGCGGGAGGCGGGCCGGAGCGGCTGTCGGCGGATGAGGCGCCAAGGCGGGATGGCGCGGCGTTGTCGAGCTGGAGTGTGGGGGTTTCTGGCATGGGTTTGTGTAATTCCGGTAAAAGTTTTCCGAAATATATAGTTTGATCGTAATTATATGAAACAATGGTTTCGTATAACGATATCTGCGACCCTGGGTAGCCGTGGGCCAGTCATCGGCAGCGCCTCGTTATGCTGGATAATCGGATTCCGTGCCGGTGCCCGGTCAGGGAACACCGGGCCGATTCGCATCGCCTCCAATCCACCGTGAAACCCATCGAGATGACACAAGAGAAAGCCAAAGCCATGGATACGGGCGTGTTGGGCAAAGGGCTGCATCTGCTGTCCGTCATGCAGCAGGCTCTGCAACCACTGTCCTTGTCCGAGGTTGCCGAAATCGCCGAGTTGTCGCCGAGCTCGACCCATCGGCTGCTGAAGACGCTCTGCGATCTCGGCTACATCCACCAGAACGCCGTGGGGCGCTATGGCCCGACGCTCTACGCCTTGCTGCCGCTGGCCCTGGAGCACCCGCTGAACGTATTGCGGCGGGACAGCTTCCACATACTCGAATCGCTGCGGACCCGCTATGGCCCGTCGGCCAAGCTGATCGTGTTCCAGGGGATGCAAAGGGCGATCGCCGAGATCGCCGTCGGGCGCTACAGCATCACGCCGTACTTCGACACCCACGATCTGCCGCCTTGGCATATCTCGGTTTCGGGCAAGCTGTTGCTGAGTGGCATGTCGCACGGGGAGCGCGACGCGCTGCTGGGCTCCGCGCCCTATCCGGCGCGGACACGCCACTCGATCGTCGACCGCGAGGTCCTGTTCCGGCAACTGGATGAGGTCGGCCGCAGCGGTTTCGCCATCAACTTCGACGAGAACGTGATCGGCGTCAGCAGCGTCGGCGTGCGCCTGCTGTCTCCGTCCGGCAGGGCGATCGGCGCCATTCTTCTGACCGGCCCCAGCGAATACTTCACCTCCGGGCAGCTCGAGGCGATGCGCGAGGACTTGCTGCAGACTGCCGAATTGCTCAGCAAGACTTCGCAATCACTGCGCTCACTTTCGCGTTTTCTCGGCTTGTGAGCGGTGGTCGCGGCACACAGGCCGCGTGGATGCCGCATGGCGCCGGTCAGGCGGCCGGCTGGGGCGGTCGCGGGGCATGGACCACCCATTCGATCAGGTGGTAGTCGGCGGTGGTGATGCGCCAGACCAGGTAGGCGTGCTCGGCGTTGCCGCCCAGTCTGAAGGTTTCGTGATCGACGAGCTCGAGTTCGCCACCGCGCCAGTAGCGGGCCAGCGTGCTTTCGAGGGGTTCGGGCGTGGCGGGCCGGACTTGCCCCGTATGACGGGGCGGGACGCGGGTGGAGATCACGTCGTGGTAGCTGGCCCAGTGATGGCCCGGCAAGGCCTCGCCCAGCCGGCCGGACCAGCGTCCGGGGCCGGGTGCCGGCACCTGGCCGAGCACGTTGCAGAACAGAATCGCGGCGCCTGCGTGGCGCTTGCCGAGATGGGCGAGCCCGGCTGGGCTGGCGAGGGCGTCGGGGGCCTCGAAGCGCAGCCGCTGATGGCCCAGGCGCCAGTCGAGCAGCCGGCGCGCGAGCGGATCGGGTTCCTGCACGGTGATCCGGTCGAAACGCTCGAGAAACGGCCTGGCGAGTGTATGTCCGGCGCTCGGGCCGATCAGGACGAGACGATCGGTCGGGGGATGCCATGCGTCGAGCCAGGCGGCGACGCCGTCGAGCATGGGGGCCCACAGTGTGTGCCGGTAGCGCCAGGCCCTGAAGTGATAGCCCAGTCCGCCGCTGGGATGGAGCAGCGCGGCGATCATCGCGATGATGATCCGGAGCGCGCCGCCGGTCGGCGTCCGCCGGTGGCTGCGTGGCCCGGGCGGTTAGCCATAACGGCGCGCGGCGGAGAGTGCGAGACCGGCCCCGATGCTGCCGTAGAGGTCGCCCTCGACACGGCGTGTGGCGGGGAGCTCGGCCGCGATGCGCGCGCGCAGTTGCGGCACGCCGCTCGCCCCGCCGGTGAAATAGAGGGTGTCGACCTGGTCGCGCCTGATGGCGGCCTGGCGAATCAGCTGGTCGACGCAGCCCGCGACGCGATCGACCAAGCCGTGGGTCGCGTCGACGAAGTCGCTGGCCGAAATGGTGTGGACGAGTCCGCTCTCGATGCGATCGAGGCAGAGCGGGCTCGATGCGGCGGTCGACAGGGCGATCTTGGCGGCTTCGACCTGCAACGCCAGCCAATGGCCCTCGCGCCGGCTCACCAGGCGCGCCAGCCGGTCGAGTTCCGTACGGGCCGCGGCGTCGCGGTAGATATGTTGGAGCGTGGCCGCAACCTCGCGGGTGTAGGCGAAGTTGATCGTGTGCCAGGTCGCGAGCTGGAAATAGATGCTCGCCGGAACCTGGGTGCCGTTCTTCATCAGGCTGCGATAGCCGAACAGCGGCATTGCGCTCGCGAGGCTCAGCGCGGTGTCGAAATCGGTGCCGCCCACGTGTACGCCGGCATTGCCGAGGAGGTCGGCGCGGCGGTCGTCGTCGCCGGACGAGCGTCGGGCGCGTTCGGGCGACAGGCGGACCAGCGAGAAATCCGCCGTGCCGCCGCCGATGTCGGCGATCAGCACCAGTTCTTCGTGCTCGAGCGAGCTTTCGTAATGCAGGGCCGCCCCGATCGGTTCGAACTGGAAGCTGACCTCCCGGAACCCCACCTGGCGGGCGACGGCTTCGAGGGTCGCCTGGGCCTTGCGGTCGGCTTGCGGGTCTTCGTCGACGAAATACACCGGGCGGCCGAACACGGCTTGTTCGAAGCACCGCCCCGCGTGCGCTTCGGCGCGCCGCTTGAGTTCGCCGATGAAGCGGGCGAGCAGGTCGCGAAAGCCGAGGGCGCGTCCCTGCACTTCGGTATGGCCGTCGATCAGGCTGCTGCCGAGCAGGCTCTTGAGCGCCCGCATCAGGCGCCCCTCGTAGCCTTCGAGATATTCGGCCAGGGCGACGCGGCCGAAGCAGGTGGTGTCTTCGTCGGCATTGAAGAACACCGCAGACGGCAGCGTCGGTTTGCCGTCCTCCAGCGGCAGCAGGGCCGGCATGCCGGGCCGCAGCCAGCCCACGGTGGAGTTCGAGGTGCCGAAGTCGATGCCGCAGGCGCGCGCAGCGTGGTGCATGATTCCCGGGTCTCCTGCAGGCAAGGGCCGCGATGCTACCGCAGCCGTGCCGCGCAGGCTATCGGAAGCGCTGTGCGTGCGTCGCACAGATTTCGGGGTGTTCCGTTAAGCCAATGTTTAGGAATGAGTATTTCGTGGAACATGGGTTTGTTCCACTAGGTTTTCGGCGCGCTTGGGCGTAGAATCGCGGCTTCTTCGGCCTGAAGCAGTCTGGTACCCACAATGCGCTATCCCACTCGTTTCGATGTCATCGTTGTCGGTGGCGGCCATGCCGGAACCGAGGCGGCGCTCGCCGCGGCGCGCATGGGCGCGCGCACTTTGCTGCTTTCGCACAATATCGAGACGCTCGGCGCGATGAGCTGTAACCCCTCGATCGGCGGGATCGGCAAGGGCCATCTGGTGAAAGAGGTCGACGCGCTGGGTGGGGCGATGGCGGCGGTGACCGACGAGGCGGGTATCCAGTTCCGCATCCTCAATGCGTCGAAAGGGCCGGCGGTGCGGGCCACCCGTGCCCAGGCCGACCGGGTGCTGTACAAGGCCGCGATCCGGCGCCGCCTCGAGAATCAGCCCAACCTCACGCTGTTCCAGCAGGCCGTCGATGATCTGACCGTGGCCGGCGACCGGGTGACCGGCGTGCTGACCCAGGCAGGCATCCGCTTCGAGGCGGCCACCGTGGTGTTGACCACCGGCACCTTTCTGAACGGGTTGATCCATGTCGGCCTGGCAAGCCATGCGGGCGGACGGGCCGGCGATCCGCCTTCGTCGTCGCTCGGCGAGCGTCTCAAGGCGCTGGCGCTGCCGCAGGGGCGCCTCAAGACCGGCACGCCGCCGCGCATCGACGGGCGCAGCGTCGATTTTTCCGCGATGCAGGTGCAGCCCGGCGACGACCCGGTGCCGGTATTCAGCTTCCTCGGGGCGGGTACGCAGCATCCACGGCAACTGCCGTGCTGGATCACCCAGACCAACGCGCGAACCCACGAGATCATCCGCGCCAACCTCGACCGTTCGCCGATGTATTCGGGCATCATCGAGGGCGTCGGGCCGCGTTATTGTCCGTCGATAGAGGACAAGATCCACCGCTTCGCCGACAAGGACAGCCATAACGTGTTCCTCGAGCCGGAGGGGCTGGAGACGCATGAGCTCTACCCCAACGGAATCTCGACCTCGCTGCCCTTCGATGTCCAACTGGCGGTGGTGCGTTCGATTCGCGGCCTGGAGAATGCGCATATCCTGCGCCCTGGCTACGCGATCGAATACGATTATTTCGACCCGCGCAACCTCAAGGCTTCGCTCGAAACCAAGTCGATCGGCGGGCTCTTCTTCGCCGGGCAGATCAATGGCACAACCGGCTACGAAGAGGCCGCCGCGCAGGGTCTGCTCGCGGGCGCCAACGCGGCCTTGCAGGTGGCGGGACGCGAAGCGTGGTGTCCGCGCCGCGACGAGGCCTATCTGGGCGTGCTGGTCGACGATCTGATCACCCGCGGGGTATCGGAGCCCTATCGGATGTTCACCTCGCGCGCGGAGTACCGCCTGCAGTTGCGCGAGGACAATGCGGATCTGCGGCTGACCGAGAAGGGGCGGGAACTGGGGCTCGTCGATGAGGCCCGGTGGTGCGCGTTCGTCGCAAAACGCGAGGCGATCGAGCGCGAGACCGCGCGCCTGCGCGCGACCTGGGCTCATCCCGAGCAGATTGCCGGCGCGGACGCCGAGCGGGTGGTCGGTAAGGCGCTCGAGCGCGAGTATCGCTTTTTCGACCTGTTGCGCCGGCCCGACACCTCGTATGCGGCCTTGATGACGCTGGCGGGCGCGCCGCAGAACCCCGAGACCGATCCCCAGGTGGTCGAGCAGCTCGAGATCGCGGCCAAGTACCAAGGCTACATCGACCGCCAGCAGGATGAGGTCGCCCGCCAGATGCAGGCGGAAACCACGCGCCTGCCCGACGACATCGACTATGCCGAAGTCAGGGGTTTGTCGAAGGAGGTGCAGCAGAAGCTCAACCTGCACCGTCCCGAAACGATCGGCCAGGCCGGGCGGGTGCAGGGCGTGACGCCCGCGGCGATCTCCCTGCTGCTGGTGTGGCTGAAGCGCCGGGCGCTGGTGGCGCGGGCCGAGGCGCCCGCCGAGCGGCAGAAGTCGGCATGAGCGCCCCCGCCCGGTCGCCCGAAGGCGGCGCTCCCGCCCTGGCGAAGATGCCGCACGGCGCCAGGAGGGTAGTCCTGTGAGCGCGGTGCTTCTCGACCAGGGCCTGACGGCGCTCGGGCTCGGGTTGCCGCGTGCGGCGCGCGACCGACTGATCGCCTATGCCGGCCTGCTGGTCAAGTGGAACAAGGTTTACAACCTGACCGCGATTCGCGATCCGCAGCAGATCGTCACGCATCATCTGCTCGATTCGCTCGCCGTGGTGCCCCATCTCGGCGGCGCCGGGCGCATTGCCGACATCGGCTCGGGAGGCGGATTGCCCGGCATCGTGCTGGCGATCGCATGCCCGCACCTGTCGGTGTGCTCGATCGAAGCGGTGGGCAAGAAGGCGAGTTTTCAGCAGCAGGTGCGCATCGAGCTCGGGCTCGACAATTTCTCGGTGCAGGCCGGACGCGTCGAATCGGTCGAGGTCGATCCGCCGTGTGACGCCGTCATTGCACGGGCTTTCTCGAGTCTGGCCGATTTCGTCGGACTGACGCGCCACTTGTTGCGCGACGGTGGAAAGTGGCTGGCGATGAAAGGCGTGTATCCTGCCGACGAGCTTGCTGTGCTCCCGTCGGGGGTGCGTGTCCTGGACAGCATCCCGCTCGATGTGCCAGGCCTCGAGGCCGAAAGAAACCTGATTGTGCTGGAAAAGAACTGAATGGCCCGAATTTTTTGCGTTGCGAATCAGAAGGGGGGCGTCGGCAAGACCACCACCTGTGTCAATCTCGCTGCTGCCTTGCAGGAGGCGGGGCAGCGCACCCTGCTCATCGATCTCGACCCGCAGGGCAATGCAACCATGGGGAGCGGGATCGACAAGCGCGATCTCAAGCATACGGTCTATCATCTGCTGCTCGGCCTCGCCGGGCTGGGCGAGGTCAGGGTGACATCGCCGACCGGTGCTTATGATGTGCTGCCGGCCAACCGTGATCTCGCGGGGGCGGAAGTCGAACTGGTCGATCTCGCCCGGCGTGAAAGCCGCCTGAAGGAGGCATTGGCCATCTCGGGTGCCAGCTACGATTTCGTGCTGATCGACTGTCCGCCATCGCTGTCGATGCTGACGCTGAACGGCTTGTGCGCGGCCGATGGCGTCATCATACCGATGCAATGCGAGTATTACGCGCTCGAGGGCCTGTCGGATCTGGTCAACACGATCAAGAAGGTGCATGCCAACCTGAATCGCGACCTCAAGATCATCGGGCTGCTGCGCGTGATGTTCGACCCGCGCATGACGCTGCAGCAGCAGGTGTCGGCACAGCTGGAAAATCACTTCGGCGACAAGGTGTTCCGGGCGATCGTGCCGCGCAACGTGCGACTGGCCGAAGCGCCCAGCCATGGCATGCCCGGTGTCATATTCGACCGTAATGCCAAGGGCGCCCAGGCCTACGCGGCCTTCGCCCGCGAAGTGATCGGCCGGCTGGGGTCGCTGTGAACCCTGTCTGCGCTGCCCGCCGAACGTCGCCTTGGCGGCGACTTGTACTCCGCATCGGAGCATTGACATGACGCCACCGAAACTGAAAGGCCTTGGCCGCGGGCTGGATGCGCTGCTCGGCGCAAACCGTGATGACGACGCCGAGAAGGGCGAACTTCAAACGGTTGTGGCCGAAGCGTTGCAGCCCGGCAAGTACCAGCCCCGCACCCGCATGGATCCGGGGTCGCTCGAGGAGTTGGCGGCGTCGATCAAGGCCCAGGGTGTGATGCAGCCGATTCTGGTGCGCCCGATCGACGGGGGACGCTACGAGATCATCGCCGGCGAGCGCCGCTGGCGCGCGGCCGGACTTGCGGGCTTGCGCGAAGTGCCATGCCTCGTCCGCGAAATCCCGGACGAGGCCGCGCTGGCGATGTCCCTCATCGAGAACATCCAGCGGGAAGACCTCAATCCGCTCGAGGAGGCATCCGGCATACAGCGCCTGATCGATGAGTTCGGCATGACCCATCAGGAAGCCGCCGACGCGGTGGGGCGCTCACGACCGGCGGCGAGCAATCTCCTGCGCCTGCTCAACCTCGCCAAGCCTGCTCAGGAACTGCTGATGGCCGGTGATATCGACATGGGGCATGCCCGCGCCATTCTGCCGCTCGATCCGGCCAGCCAGATCCAGGTCGGCAACCATGTCGCCGCGCGGGGCTTGTCGGTACGAGATACCGAGCGGATGGTGCAGCAGCTGTTGAATCCGCGCAATGCGAAACCGCCACGCGAAGCCGATCGTGATCTGCTCAGGCTCGAGGAAGAGCTCGCGGACCGCCTGGGTGCGACCGTGCGCATCAAGGCAAACGGCAAGGGGGTGGGTGAGGTGAGCATCCGTTTCGGCAATCTCGATCAGCTGGACGGACTGCTCGCGCGCCTGCGCTGAGCCGTGCGCGGCAAGGGCCGGAGAGCGACCTGTGCCGGGATCTTTTGCTCGACGCGCATCAAAGTCTTCTATAAGATATTCGAGCTGTCTTTTTCAGCTTCGCAAATGGCCAGCGGGTTTGACTTTGTTGTGGTTAACCCCTACCATTCGCGGACTTTTTCAAGGTGGTTGGCGTAAGTCCGAGGCGCATAGGCAGACCCATGTTCAAGATGGTCCTTCTGCAATTTGGCGCCACCCTCGCAGCAGCGGCCATAGCGGCCGTTTTTTTCGGGGTGCCCGGGGCTGTGTCGGCTGCTTTGGCAGGTCTGGCCTGTGTCGTACCAAATGCACTTTTCGCGCTGCGCCTCGCGCTGGCATCGAAAAGAACCGGTGTGCCGCCAGTCACTGCCTTTTTTGTAGGCGAGATCGTCAAGGTCATGACGATTGTGGGATTACTGGTGCTGATTCACGCCGTGTATGACGATCTCCACTGGGGGGCGCTGTTCATCGGCCTGATTCTGGCGCTCAAGGCGAATTTGTTTGCATTTTTGGTAAAAACATAACCATGGCTTCTGCGCACGCACCCACCGCATCAGAATACGTCATTCACCACCTGACGCACTTCAACACCACAGGCCACGCCCAAGAGGCGGTCATCGACTGGAGCGTCATCAACATCGACTCCATGTTCTGGTCGATTTCGCTCGGTCTGCTCACGATCTTCATCTTGTGGCGCGCCGCCAGTCGCGCGACCTCCGGCGTGCCGGGGCGCTTCCAGGGCTTCGTCGAGCTGATGGTCGAAATGGTCGCCGACCAGGCCAAGGGCATCATTCATAGCGCCGAGTCGCGCAAATTCGTCGCTCCGGTGGCGCTCACCGTGTTCATCTGGGTGTTCCTGATGAACGCGATGGACCTGATCCCGGTTGATCTGATCCCGCGCATCTGGGAAGGCATCTACGGAGCCGCAGGTGGCGATCCCGCGCACGCCTACATGCGTGTGGTGCCGACCGCCGACCTCAATGCGACTCTGGGCATGTCGGTCGGCGTGCTGATGCTGTGTGTCTACTACAACATCAAGATCAAGGGCTTCGGTGGCTGGGCGCACGAGCTTTTCACCGCGCCGTTCGGTTCCCACCCGGTGCTGTGGCCGATCAATTTCGCGATGCAGATGATCGAATTCCTGGCCAAGACGGTGTCGCACGGCATGCGGTTGTTCGGCAACCTGTATGCGGGCGAGCTGATCTTCATTCTGATCGCGCTCCTGGGTGGTACCGCAACCGTGTTCGGCTTTGTCGGGCATCTGATCGCAGGCTCGATCTGGGCGATCTTCCACATCCTGATCATCGTGCTGCAGGCCTTCATCTTCATGATGCTGACCCTGGTGTACATCGGTCAGGCGCATGAAGGCCACTAAGTAGTTCCAAAATAATTTCGGTTTCAACTAGTTCATTTTTACCTCAAGGAGTCGTCATGGAAAACGTTCTGGGTTTTGTTGCTCTGGCTGCTGGTCTGATCATTGGTCTGGGTGCTATCGGTGCATGTATCGGTATCGGCATCATGGGATCGAAGTACCTCGAAGCATCGGCCCGTCAGCCTGAGCTGATGAATGCACTGCAAACCAAGATGTTCCTGCTTGCCGGTCTGATCGACGCCGCGTTCCTGATCGGTGTCGGTATCGCGATGATGTTCGCCTTCGCCAACCCGTTCGTCCTCTGATCGGTTCCTGACCTCTAACAACAACGAGGGTCTAAACAGTGAATCTGAACGCAACTCTGATAGCCCAGATCGTTGTGTTCTTCATTCTCGGCTGGTTCACGATGAAGTTCGTGTGGCCGCCGATCATGAAGGCACTCGATGAGCGTGCGGGTAAAATCGCCGACGGGCTGGCAGCTGCGGACAAAGCCAAGGCCGATCTCGCTCTTGCCGAGAAAAAGGTCGTCGAAGAACTGCGCAAGGCCCGCGAGTCCGCTGGCGATGTGCGCGGCGCTGCCGAAAAGCAGGCGGCCAAGTTCCTCGAGGATGCACGCGCCGAAGCTGCTCGCATCATTGCCAAAGCACGCGAAGCCGCCGAGGGCGAGGCAGCCACTGCCGCCCAGCGCGCCAAGGAAGAACTGCGTGACCAGGTCGCCCATCTCGCCGTTGCGGGTGCCGAGCGCATCCTGCGTCGCGAGATCGATGCCAAGGTGCATGCCGATCTGCTCGCCAACCTGAAACAGGAACTGCAATAAGCCATGGCCGAGAACGTCACCATCGCCCGCCCATACGCCGAAGCCGCCTTTGAGCTGGCGCGCGGGGCCGATGCGCTGGCGCCCTGGTCAGAAGCATTGGCACGCTTGTCCGCGATCACCGCGGATGATTCGATGCAGGCCTGCATAAACGACCCGAAATTGAGCCAGGACGCGCTGTTCAAGCTTGTCCTGGACGTTGCGGGCAAGGGCCTGTCGCAGGACCAACAGAATTTCGTTCGTGTCCTCGTCGAAAACGATCGTCTGTCAGTGCTTCCAGAGATCCGCGAACTGTTCGATGCACGCAAGAACAGTCACGAAGGCGTCAAGGAAGCCGATATCGCTTCCGCTTTTCCGCTTGACGATGCAACGTTGGCAAACCTGAAGGCCGATCTCGAAGCCCGTTTCAAGGCTCGGGTGAACGTCACGGTACGCCTGGCCCCCGAGCTCATCGGCGGGGTCCGGATTGCAGTCGGCGATGAAGTCATCGATGCCTCGGTACGCGGCAAGCTCGCGAACATGGCCGCAGCGCTAAAGAACTAGGAGCATACATTCATGCAACTCAATCCCTCTGAAATCAGTGACCTGATTAAGAGCCGGATCCAGAACCTGCAGCTGTCGGCCTCGTCGAAGAACGAAGGCACGGTTGTATCGGTGACGGATGGCATCATTCGCGTGCACGGACTGGCGGATGTGATGCAGGGCGAAATGCTGGAATTCCCCGGCAACACCTTCGGTCTTGCACTCAACCTCGAACGTGACTCCGTGGGCGTGGTGGTCCTCGGTGATTACGAGCACATTACCGAAGGCGATACGGTAAAGGCTACCGGACGCATTCTCGAAGTGCCGGTAGGCCCCGAGCTGCTCGGCCGGGTCGTCAATGCGCTAGGTCAGCCGATCGACGGCAAGGGCCCGATCAACGCCAAGATGACCGACAAGATCGAAAAGGTCGCGCCTGGCGTGATCGCCCGTCAGTCTGTTTCGGAGCCGGTGCAAACCGGCCTGAAGTCGGTCGACTCGATGGTGCCCATCGGCCGCGGTCAGCGCGAGCTGATCATCGGCGACCGTCAGACCGGCAAGACCGCCGTCGCGGTTGATGCGATCATCAACCAGAAAGGCCAGAACATGTTCTGCGTCTACGTCGCGATCGGTCAGAAAGCATCGACCATCAACAACGTGGTGCGCAAGCTCGAAGAGCATGGCGCGATGGAATACACCATCGTCGTGGCCGCATCCGCGTCGGAATCGGCGGCGATGCAGTACCTGTCGGCTTATGCCGGCTGCACCATGGGCGAGTATTTCCGCGATCGCGGTCAGGACGCCTTGATCGTCTATGACGATTTGACCAAGCAGGCTTGGGCCTATCGCCAGATCTCGCTGCTGCTGCGCCGCCCGCCGGGCCGCGAAGCCTATCCGGGCGACGTGTTCTATCTCCACTCCCGTCTGCTCGAACGCGCCGCGCGCGTGAACGCCGATTATGTCGAGAAGTTCACCAACGGCGAAGTCAAGGGCAAGACCGGGTCGCTGACCGCATTGCCGGTGATCGAAACCCAGGCGGGTGACGTCTCGGCGTTCGTTCCGACCAACGTGATCTCGATTACCGACGGACAGATCTTCCTGGAAACCGACCTCTTCAACGCTGGTATCCGCCCCGCAATCAACGCGGGTATCTCGGTGTCCCGCGTCGGTGGTGCCGCGCAGACCAAGGTCGTCAAGAAGCTTTCCGGTGGCATCCGTACCGACCTTGCGCAGTACCGCGAGCTCGCGGCCTTTGCGCAGTTCGCCTCCGACCTCGATGCCGCTACGCGTAATCAGCTCGAGCGCGGTCGCCGCGTGACCGAGTTGATGAAGCAGGCACAGTATTCGCCGCTTTCGATCGCTCAATTGGCCGTGACGCTCTACGCAGTCAACAAGGGTTACTTCGATGACGTCGAAGTGCCGCGTCTGCTGGACTTCGAAGCCAAGCTCCATCAATACGTCAGCACCAAGCATGAAAGCCTGGTGACCAAGATCCTGGACTCTCGCGAGCTGGATGCCGATGGCGAAAAGGAACTCGTTTCTGCCATCGAAGCTTTCAAGAAGAGCTGGGCCTGACGCGCTGACGGAGACAGATAATGGCTAGCGGCAAGGAAATACGCACCAAGATCAAGAGCGTGCAAAACACGCGCAAGATCACCAAAGCAATGGAAATGGTTTCCGCATCCAAAATGCGCAAGTCGCAGGAAAGGATGCGGTCGGCCCGCCCGTATGCCGAAAAGATCCGCCGTCTCGCCGCGAACCTGTCCCAGGCCAACGTAACGGACTACAAGCATCCTTTCCTGGCCGAGAAGGCACAGGAGGCGAGAGTGGGCTTGATTCTCGTCACCACCGACAAGGGGCTTTGCGGCGGTCTCAATACCAACGTCCAGCGGATTGCACTGACCGCGATGAAGGATTGGGAGGCAGCGGGCGCGAAAGATATCCGCGCCTGCTGCATCGGCAACAAGGGTCTTGGTTTCATGCAGCGGGTCGGCGCCAAGGTCGTCTCGCACGTGACCCAACTCGGTGACACGCCGCATCTCGAAAAGATGATCGGTCCGGTCAAGGTGATGCTCGACGCTTTCCAGAATGGTGAGCTGGACGCGGTGTATATCGCTTACACCCGTTTCATCAACACCATGCGGCAGGAGCCGGTGCTCGAGCAATTGCTTCCGCTGGCGGGTGATAATCTCGGCACCCCGGATAGCAGCTGGGACTATCTCTACGAGCCGGATCCGCAAGTGGTGATCGACGAGTTGCTGGTCCGCTATGTCGAAGCGCTGGTCTATCAGGCGGTGGCCGAAAACATGGCCTCGGAACAGAGTGCGCGTATGGTGGCGATGAAAGCCGCTTCCGACAATGCCAAGAACGTCATTGGCGAATTGCAGCTGGTCTATAACAAGACACGTCAGGCTGCGATCACCAAAGAGCTGTCGGAAATCGTCGGCGGCGCCGCCGCGGTGTAACGGATTATTGAATTAAGGAAAGACGATGAGTACTGGTACGATCGTTCAGTGTATCGGCGCCGTGGTGGACATTCAGTTCCCGCGTGACTCGATGCCAAATGTTTACAGCGCCCTGAAGCTTCAGGAAGTGGGCAATTCGTTTGCGGAAGACGGCCTGACCTTCGAGGTCCAGCAACAGCTCGGCGACGGTGTCGCACGGACGATCGCGCTGGGTTCGACCGACGGTCTGCGGCGTGGGATGCAAGTTGCCGATACCGGCAAGCCGATTTCGGTTCCGGTCGGTCACGGCACACTGGGTCGCATCATGGACGTGCTGGGTCGTCCGATCGACGATGCCGGCCCGGTGGATACCGACGAATTGCGCGCGATTCACCAGCGGGCGCCGAAGTTCGACGAACTGTCGCCCTCGGTCGAACTGCTCGAAACCGGCATCAAGGTTATCGATCTGATCTGCCCGTTCGCAAAGGGCGGTAAGGTCGGCCTGTTCGGCGGTGCCGGCGTGGGCAAGACCGTCAACATGATGGAACTGATCAACAATATCGCCAAGCAGCACTCGGGTTTGTCGGTGTTCGCAGGCGTGGGCGAGCGTACCCGTGAAGGGAACGACTTCTACCACGAAATGAAGGACTCCAACGTGCTCGACAAGGTCGCGATGGTGTTCGGTCAGATGAACGAGCCTCCGGGCAACCGGCTGCGCGTGGCGCTGACCGGTCTGACGATGGCCGAGCGCTTCCGCGACGAAGGTCGTGACATCCTGTTCTTCGTCGACAACATCTACCGCTACACCCTGGCCGGTACCGAAGTATCCGCGTTGCTGGGCCGTATGCCGTCTGCAGTGGGCTACCAGCCGACGCTGGCGGACGAAATGGGTCGCTTGCAGGAGCGGATTACGTCGACCAAGGTCGGTTCGATCACGTCGATTCAGGCTGTGTATGTTCCTGCGGATGACTTGACCGATCCGTCTCCGGCGACGACCTTCCTCCACCTCGACTCGACTGTCGTGCTGTCGCGTGACATCGCCGCGCTGGGTATCTACCCCGCCGTTGATCCGCTCGATTCCACGAGCCGCCAGCTCGATCCGCTGGTGGTGGGTGAGGAGCACTACAACGTGGCGCGTGCAGTGCAGCAAACACTTCAGAAATACAAGGAACTGCGAGACATCATCGCGATTCTGGGTATGGACGAACTGTCGCCGGAAGACAAGCTCGCGGTTGCTCGTGCGCGGAAGATTCAGCGCTTCTTGTCACAGCCCTTCCACGTCGCCGAAGTGTTTACCGGCTCGCCGGGTAAGTATGTGACGCTCAAGGACACCATCGCCGGGTTCAAGATGATCGTGAACGGTGAGTGCGATCACCTGCCCGAGCAGGCTTTCTACATGGTCGGAGGTATCGACGAAGTGATGGAAAAGGCCAAGAAGCTCTGATCTGCGTTGGTTATCCGCGCGCTTCAAGCCAAGCGCGCGGGCTTTAAAAGGACAGCATTATGGCAATGACGGTTCACGTGGACGTGGTCAGCGCGGAAGAGCAGATTTTCTCCGGGCTGGTCGAATTCGTCGCACTGCCCGGTGAAGCCGGTGAATTGGGCATTCTGCCGGGGCATATGCCGCTGATGACGCGAATCAAGCCGGGCGCCGTACGCTTGAAGCTTCCGCAGCAGAACGACGAGCAACTCATCTTTGTTGCCGGCGGAATCCTGGAAGTGCAGCCCGGGCTGGTGACGGTGCTTGCCGATACGGCAATCCGTGGCAGTGACTTGGATGAAGCTAAGGCACTTGAGTCCAAGCGCCTCGCCGAAGAAATGTTGCAGAACCAGTCGTCTAAGATTGATTACGCGAAAGCTCAGGCCGAACTCGCCGAAGCGATTGCACAGATCTCGGCCATCAACAAATTGCGTAAACGCAGCTGAGGTTAGTCCGGATCGACAAATAAAAAAGGCGGCCAAAAGCCGCTTTTTTTATTGCAAGCGCGAAAAAGATCAGCTTTCAACGCTCCAGGCTCGCGATCGCTCGTGTCAGCCTTTCAAGACGTTTTTCGCAGCGTGCGAGATCGTCGCGCAACCCAAGCAGCGCAGGCATGAGTGCTTCGGACTCCGAATGTGTTACGAGTAACGCCGCTTCCTCGGTGAGAAACTCGACCGCATTGTCGCGAGCACCCTCCCAAGCCCGGGCGTGGGCCTTGCGAAGCTCCCGTGCCACCGTCCCCAGGCGATGCGCGGCAACGTCGCCTATCAAGCGGGAAAGGTCTTCGTCTAAATCCCAGCGAAGGTTGCGAAACACGAAACCGGTCGCTTCGGCAAGGTCGGCGTCACCCACCAGGCGCAGGCTGGACTTCGGGGTGTCGCCGGCGGCCAGCGCCGGCAACTGCTCGAGCGGAACCTTTATCCTGACGTCGGTGGGCGCATCATCGCGAATGCGATCAAGATAGCCTTCGTCATCAATCGCAAAACGAATCTCGATCGACCCGCACACCAACACCACCTGCCTGCCCGCGAAACCGCGCAGGCGCTCAAGCGCCCACGGCGCACGTCGCAGGGCGTGGTTCTGCGCTGTGATGAAGGCTTCGCTCAAGAGACTCATCACGGGCTACCGCCGATTGGCACAGATCCGAGGCGTCATGCCGCCTGCTGGATACCGGCAATCACCCAGCCCGAACTTCCGCCGAGTGGTTTAGTGAGATGCCAGATTTCGGCGAAATCGCTCGGAGCAGTGTCAGGCGATTCACGCAAAGAACCGCTAAAGCGAACACTGACGATGTACTGGCGTGAATCTTCGGTGACATCGATGACTTCGGCAACGAGCTCGACCACATCGGTGCGTTGCTCGATCGAGCTGCGCTCGGCGATCTGCTGGCGGATTTCAGCGAATACTTCCGGGGTTGTGAAGGTGCGGATATCGTCTAGATTGGCGGCATCGTGCGCGGCCTGAAGGCGGATGAACTGCACCTTGGCCTGCCGGGCGAACGCTTCGCGATCGAAGTTCTCACGTGATCCGGACGAATCCAAGCTACCCTTCGTCCCGGGCGAGGCAGCGACGGCGGACTTGCCGTTGATGCGTGCCGAGCCTAGATCCGCCGACGGTCCTGCAAACTGCATTGCCGTGCGCTCATCCGTGCGAACGGCGCTCCGGCGCATGAACATTCTGAACAGCATCAGTGCGCCGAAAGCCAGCAGTGCCAGCATCACGAACGATGCGAGTTCCTCCCCCAGTCCGAGATGCGAAAACAAAGCAGCGATTCCCAAGCCCGCTGCCAGACCGGCGATCGGCCCAAGCCACGACCGCGTTCCGGGTGCGGCCGCTGGTTGCTGACGAGAGGGGCTCTGCTGGCGCGAGGCGGCAGGCGGCCGCGGTGATGGCGCGGGGTTCACCTGGCGTTGCATGCCAAAGTTTCCGCCACCGCCCATGCGGCGGGCTTCCGCATCGGGTATGGCTCCAACCAGGCCAAAGAAAAGCATGAATAGTCCAAGAAACAGGTTTTTCATCGAACCGAATATTCTCCGTGGTCAGAACTAGCTCTTTGCCAAGCTCAGAATTTGTAACCGCGATGCAAGGCGACGACGCCGCCACTCATGTTGTGAAATTCGACTCGGTTGAACCCGACTTGTTCCATCATGGCTTTGAGCTCGTCCTGCGATGGATGCATGCGGATCGACTCGGCAAGATAGCGATAGCTGTCGGCATCCTTGGCTACCCGTTCGCCCATCCACGGCAGGATCTTGAACGAATAGAAATCGTACAACGGTGCGAGCGGTTTCCAGACTCGTGAGAACTCGAGCACCAGTAGGCGGCCACCGGGCCGGAGCACCCTGAGCATCTCCGCCAGGGCGACGTCCTTGTGGGTCATGTTGCGCAGCCCGAACGCGACCGTCACACAATCGAACCAGTTCGAAGGAAACGGCAGCTTTTCTGCGTCGCACTGCGCGACTGGCAGGGCGATGCCGCGGTCGAGCAGGCGGTCGCGCCCGCATGAGAGCATTGCGTGGTTGATGTCGGTCAGCCAGACCTGCCCGGTCCGGCCCACGCGCTTTGCAAATGCAAGTGAGAGATCGGCGGTTCCTCCCGCCACATCCAGCACCCGACTCCCTTCCCGGACGCCGGACAACTGGATCGTGAACGCCTTCCACACCCGGTGGAGGCCCATCGACATCAGGTCGTTCATGACGTCGTAACGTGAGGCAACCGAAGAAAACACTTCGGCGACCTTCTTCTGCTTCTCGCTCTCGGCTACCGTCTGGTACCCGAAGTGGGTCTGGTTCTCGCTCATAATCAGTGCTTGTGACTTGCGCAGCCGCCCTTCGGCGCGGGAGGGGGAGTCAGGGCCGGATCGCGACTTGCACCCGCTTGCGCAAGCCGATCGAGATAAGTCTGCCACATCGAGTCCTGACGCTCGCCCAGCATATAGAGGTAGTCCCATGAAAACAGGCCGCTATTGTGGCCGTCGGAAAAGCTCGGCCGGACCGCGTAGTTGCCGACCGGCTCGATTGCGGTGATGTCTACGTCGCGTTTGCCCACTTGCAGCACTTCCTGTCCGGGGCCGTGTCCGCGCACCTCGGCCGATGGTGAATAGACACGCAGAAACTCGAACGGAAACGAAAAGCGGCAATCTGCACCGAACGCTACTTCAAGAATGCGTGATTTGCTATGAAGTGTGATTCCGGTGGGAACCGGGGTCTGCTTGTCGAGTCCGGCCATGATGGGAGCGCGCCCTTCAATCGTTTCTGGTAAGCCGGCATGATACCCCCATTCACTCGGAGCGACCGAGCGATCGCGAACGCGGCAGCCAGGACGCACGTCGGCACCTACAATGGGGCTTCGGCCGATGTCGGGGGTGTCGCGTTTCGCGAGCCCGATGTCTGGATCGCCGGGGCGGTGGCGGTTTCTCGAAGTGAAGCGACGGGGGGACACGTGACGAGTGATCGAGAGCGGATGTATTACCCGAGAATCCTGCCGCTCGGCGATTGTGCGTGGACAGTCGAGTTCGACGATCGGATCGATCTCGAGGTCAATGTGCGCGTGATGGCGCTGGCGGATTCGCTCGCCCAGGCGTGCAGGGCCGCTGATCGGGCTGTGCTGAAAGGCGTCGTCGATATCGTTCCGGCCTTTCGTTCGCTTACCGTGCATTTCGATCCGCTGATGACCGATGCGGCGGAGCTGGAGCGCTGCCTCGAGGGCTTCGCCGGTGCCGCCAGGGGAGTTGCGCGCGCAGGACGTTGCTGGCGCCTGCCGGTGTGTTTCGAGGAGGAACTGGCGCCCGATCTCGGGCGCGTGGCGGATACCACCGGTCTTAGCGCCGGCGCCGTGCGCAGCCTCATGACCTCGACTCGCTTCCGCGTCTACATGATCGGATTCATGCCCGGTTTTCCGTACATGGGCGGGTTGCCGGAAGCGCTCGAAATGCCGCGCCTGGCCTCCCCGCGCAAGCGGGTACCTGCACGCAGCCTGGCGATCGCGGGCGCGATGTGCGCGGTCTATCCATCGGAAAGCCCGGGCGGCTGGAATCTGATCGGGCGTTTGCCCCTGCCCTTGTTCGCATCCAGGGCCGAACCACCCGCCCTGCTGGCTGCCGGTGATCTGGTGGAGTGGCAGGCCATCGACCGCGCCTGTTTCCGTGAGCTCGAACAGCGTTCGCGTATCGGGGCTTTGGACCCATCGAGTTTTCTCGTCCGCGACGCAGCATCATGATGAGCGGGCTCGTGGAAATCGTCGCTTCGGGGTTCGCCAACACCGTGCAGGATCTTGGCCGCATGGGCTACCGCCACCTGGGCGTTCCGGTTTCAGGTAGCCTCGACCCGTGTGTCGCGGCTTGCGCCAACGCACTCGTGGGCAATGAAGCGGGCGCGGCCTGTATCGAGATCCGCTGCATCGGTCCCGAACTGCGCGTCGTTCGGGGGCCCGTCCGGGTGGCGCTTGCCGGAGCGATCGGCGCGCATGTCGTGATGCGTGGTGGTGGCGAGCGGGCGCTACTGGCCTGGCACTCCGCCATGCTCGACGTGGGCGACGGCCTGCGGGTCGGCGCGCTGGCGGGTGGCGTCGCTTATGTGGCCGTGAGCGGCGGGTTCGGCACGCCGAGTGAGCTTGGCAGCCGCTCGACCCATACCGGGGCCGGGATCGGTGGTGTGCGTGGCGGTGCGCTGGAGCAGGGAGATCTTCTGCCCTGCCAGTTGGTGTCCGGTGAAGACCGGCTCGAGCGCTGGCAGTCCGCGTGGGTGCATCGCGCCGGCGCGATCAGGGTGATCCCGGGGCCGCAGGCCGATGCATTCGACGCGAGCGCGATTCGCGCACTGCTCGATCATGATTGGGGCGTGACGGCGGAGATGGACAGGATGGGAATGCGTCTTGCGGGACCGGTGCTGGCTCACCGCGGCCCGGCGGCGACCGAAATCGTGTCCGACGGCGTCGTCCCCGGCAGCATACAGGTGCCCGGCAACGGCCAGCCGATCGTGCTGCTTGCCGATTGCCAGACGGTTGGCGGATATCCGAAGATCGCCACGGTGATCAGTGCCGATCTGCCGCGCCTGGCGCAGTGCGGACCGGGAGACCGACTGCGCTTTGCGGTCGTCGATGGCGCGATGGCGCGTGCGGCCCTGCTCGAACGGCATGCACGCCATGCCCGCTGGATGAGTGGCATCGAGCGCTATCGTTCGCCCGGATATCTTGACGAGCTTGCGCTCTACCGTGCAAACCTGATCAGCGGCATGATCGATGCGCGCACCTGAGTCACCCCGACGAGACGATATGCCCAGGAAGAGTCCGACATGAAACGCCCCATCAATCTCAATGCCGATCTCGGAGAGGGATTCGGGTCATGGCGCATGGGCGACGACGCCGCAATGCTCGAAATCGTCGGGTCGGCCAGCGTGGCCTGCGGTTTTCATGCCGGCGACCCCCAGATCATGGCAAGAACGCTGGCGACCGCGTTCTCGCGGGGAGTGAGTGTCGGCGCCCACCCGAGTTTTCCGGATCTCCAGGGGTTCGGGCGGCGCAGGATGGATATCGCCGGCGAGGCGCTCGAGTCGATTCTCATCTACCAGATCGGCGCGCTCGCCGCGCTTGCGCGGGCGCAGGGCGGTGTTGTCACGCACGTGAAGCCGCATGGTGCGTTGAACAACATGGCATGCCAGGATGCCGGTCTGGCCGACACGGTCGCGCGCGCCGTCAAGCGGTTCGATCCGAGCCTGGTCTTGCTCGCCCCTGCAGCGTCGCAGCTCGCTGAACGCGGTCGCGACGCAGGGCTCCCGGTGGTGGAGGAGTTTTTCGCTGATCGCGCCTATACCGATGATGGCGAGCTGGTGCCGCGTGCCGAGCCCGGTGCGATCATCCACGGCGTCGAAGCCTGCGTGCGCCATGTGCTCGACATGCTCGGCGCGGGTGGTCTGGTCACGGTCAGCGGCAAGGTGATCCCGGCTGCGTTGCAGAGTGTGTGCGTACACGGCGATGATACCGCTGCCGTCGCGACCGCGCGGGCGCTCCGGGACGGTCTGGTGGAAGCCGGGCACGAACTGGTGACGATCCCGCGGCTCCGGACGGATTGATTGCACTGCGATGACCTGTCATCAAAGTGTCAAAGACCTGAAATACACTCCAGCATCATCGAAATCGGAGTGCGCCCATGCCCGCCAATATATTGCTCGTAGAGGATGAGCCCGCCATTCAGGAGTTGATCGCGATCAACCTGACCCGGGCGGGGCATCATGTGCTCCGGGTAGCCGACGCCGAGGGCGCCCAGAAGATGGTGCGCGAGGCCTTGCCTGACCTGATCCTGCTCGATTGGATGCTGCCGGGTGTGACCGGTGTCGAACTGGCGCGCAGGCTCCGCACCGACGAACGCACCCGCTCGATACCGATCATCATGCTGACGGCGCGCGGCGAAGAGCAGGACAAAGTCACCGGTCTGGATGCGGGTGCCGATGACTACATCACCAAACCGTTCAGCCCGCGCGAGCTGGTCGCGCGGATCAAGGCGGTGCTCCGCCGCCGCTCGCCTCAGACCACCGAGGATCCGGTCGAGCTGGGACGGCTGCGCCTCGATCCGGCCACCCACAGGGTGCAGGCCGATGGCCAGGCGCTGAGCCTCGGGCCCACGGAGTTTCGTTTGCTCCATTTCCTGATGACGCATCCGGAGCGCGTACATTCGCGCACCCAGTTGCTCGATCAGGTGTGGGGCGATCATGTGTTCGTCGAGGAGCGTACGGTCGACGTACATATACGCAGGTTGCGGGCGGCGCTCGAGCCGAGCGGCCATGAGCGGTTGGTGCAGACGGTACGGGGCAGCGGTTATCGGTTCTCGGTTCAGGTGGACGATCCCGGCGTGCAATAATCCGCCGCTCGCAGGTTTTCGTACGGAACGACTGTCATCAAACGTCAGGGAATTTCAATCTGGTCGGTCACCCTCGTGTCCGTGCTCCTCATCGGATTCGCAGCGCTGTGCGTGTTCTGGTGGGCTGGCGGGTATGCGGCCATGGCTGCGCTCCTGTGCGGACTGCTGGCCTTGCTGTTGCATCATGTGCACAACATCGCGCGCATGGCCGATTGGGCCGAACAGCAGTCCGCGTTGCCCCTGCCGGATGGCATGGGCGTGTGGCGTTCGGTGTTCGTGAGCCTCAACCGGCGCGCGCGCGATGCCCGAGAGCACCGCGAGCGTCTCTCGATCGCTCTGGAGCGTTTTCGGGCGGCGAGTCAGGCGATGCCGGACGGCGTGGTCTATCTGTCGGACAAGGATGCGATCGAATGGTTGAACGGCCGGGCCGAACAGCACCTGGGGCTCGATCATGCGCGCGACATCGGGGTGCCGTTGGTGGGGCTGGTGCGCAACCAGACCCTCCTGCAGTACCTTTCCGGCGGTCATGGCCAGGGGCCGCTGTTGCTGCAGTCGCCGCGACGCCCCGAGATCCGTCTGCTCGTGCAGGTGGTGCCCTTCGGCGACGGGCAGAAAATGGTCGTTTCACGCGATATCACCCAGATCGAGCGCCTCGAGACCATGCGTCAGGATTTCATCGCCAACGTATCGCATGAGCTGCGCACGCCGCTCACCGTGGTCGGCGGGTTTCTCGAGACTGTCCAGGATGGGCTCGATGACTTGCCACGTGAGGATTTGCGACGCTACCTGGGCATGGCGCTCGACCAGGCGACTCGCATGCAGCGCCTGATCGGTGATCTGCTTGCGCTCTCGGCGCTCGAGACCAGCGCACCGGCGCCGGCCGAGGAGCAGATCGATTTGAGCGGGCTGATACAACATGTTCATCAGGAGTCCGAACTCCTGTCCGGCGGTCGTCACGAGATCGGGCTCGAGGTCGGCCCCCACGCCGCCGAGGACGCCCTGATCGGCAGCGAAAAAGAGCTGCATTCGGCGTTTGCCAACCTTGCGAGCAATGCGGTGCGATACACGCCGGCGGGCGGGCGCATCACCATCGGCTGGCGGCGGCATGCCGCCGGCGGGGTGTTCTGGGTCGAGGACAATGGTCCGGGTATCGATCCTGCGCACATCCCGCGGCTGACCGAGCGTTTCTTCCGTGCCGACCGCGGCCGGTCGCGCGAAACCGGCGGCACCGGGCTTGGTCTCGCGATCGTCAAGCATATCGTGTCGCGCCACCAGGCCGAGCTCAAGATCGAAAGCACGCTCGGCAAGGGCAGCCGTTTCAGCGTGCACTTTCCGCCGGCACGCCTCAAGCGGATTCGTTGAGCGGTTCGAATCCGATCTGGTCGAAGTTCGATCCACGCAGCAGCAATTGGGTGAAGCGCACCTTCAGTGATTTGCCGTCGTAGATCTCGATGACCCGGTGCGGTTGATACCAGCCGCGCGGCAGCACCAGCGAAGCGGGTTTCTTGAGCGCTGCGACCTCCGGCAACTGGAAGCACTGCTGAAACGCGTTCCTAGGACCGGTTCCGATGCCCGACTGGCGCGCCGCGACCATCCTCGGGATGCCGTTGAGCATATTCACGCCCGCATCCAGGCTGCCGTCGCCGCGGTACATGAGCCAGCTGATCTGGGCGAGCAGGAAGGCGCCGCTGTCGGGGGGACGAATGCCCACCAGCTGGTGGAAATCCACCCGCTCTCCCAGCGGATTGCTGCGCAGGCGAAAGCCGCCGACCGACTGGTCGAGCATGTCCCAGCGGTCGCACACGAAACCGAGTTTTTCGGCATCATGCTGGCGCCGCAGCTCGGAGTCGAGCGGGGTCGCCTCGACGGCCCGTTCTCCAAACGTCAGCAAGGTGATGTCGCTGCGCACGCTGCGCATCGTGGGGCCGTCCGGTTGTTCGAAGCGTTTGCCGGCCACATGGAAACCGATCGCCAGCCAGTCGGTGACCAGCTCGATCTGGCCCTTGGCCCCCCGGCGCGGGTAGCGTCGTCCGGCCGAGGCCAGTCCCCATGGGCGATAGAGTGACAGCAGCAGGCGGGCGCTCGCATCGGTGGGGCAGTCATCCCCGAGTCCCAGCGCGGCGGGCTTGACCCCTTGCTTGAATTGCGCCAGCACGGCCTGGATCTGCCCCGCCAGCTTGCTGCCATCGAAGCGCCGCAGCGCGGCCCCGGGCGCGAGCGCGCCGATCGGCCGCAAACCCTGGTCGAGTCCCAGGTCGAGCCCGTAGGCGGTCGGTTTGACCGCGGGGCCGGTGTCGTCTTCTCCGAGCAGGCTGCAGTAGGGGGAGAAGCGCTTGGCCCAGCGGCATATCCAGCCGAACTCCCGTCCATTGCGTCCATAAGGGTTCGCAAGATCGATCAGCAGCACCGAGATGAAGGCCTCGGTCGCGCTCTGCGCGTGCCAGATCTCGTTCAAGGGATCGGCGACCCGAATGCGCGCCACCCCTTGTGCTTCGGCCATCGAAAAGCTTTCATGCAGATCCGACCAGGCGTGCGCTGGCAGGCTTCGATGCGCGCGGAAATACTCCACGATTGCCAGCCCGGCGTAGCAGACGCGCCGTTGCGAAAGCAGCGCGCGCTGGTCGTCCAGCGTGCCGGCCGCGGCGTCGCGACGGGTGATCTGTGCGTAGGAGCGGGCCATGAGGCGCCATAACTTCACCACCCGTTCGAGGACCTCGTTGTCGGGGGTGTGCGGTGGCAAAGGGTGGAGCGAGTATGCCGTGCCGGATGTCTGCTGGACCATTTCGAGCGGTTCGCGACATGCCTCGAGCACTTCCAGATGTTGATTCGGCGCCGGCTGGCTGTCGAGTAGCGTCGACAGCATCTGCGTGAGAACCGTCTGGGTTTCCACGGCATCGGCGGGGTCCAAACGCTTCAGCGTCTCAAGGCACTCGGCAGGGTTCTTGTAATCCATGAGCGCTCCGTATGTTCCAGTACACCGCTCCGGCCGGGGGGCGACGCGTGCCGTCGTCGCGCTCGGGGCCGGGAGCCCGTGGAAAGCCCTTTGTTCGCTACGATGTTTTCACGCGTGCTCAGCCGGCGGTCAGTTCAGTCAGTGCTGCCACGATGGCACCGTGGAGGGATTGCCGCTGCGGCGATGCGTGCTCGACTCCGTCGCGCTGTGCCGGGCCCCAGATCGACTCGGGAAAGTGCCGATCATCGCGAAAGCGTGGAATGATGTGCCAGTGCAGGTGAGGCACCATGTTGCCCAGGCTGGCGAGGTTCACCTTGGCCGGCTGCATCAGGGTGCGCAGTGCGGTTTCGGTGGCAAGCACCACGTTCATCAGATGTCGTTGAGCGGATGGGGTCAGGTCGGTCATCTCGGCGACATGTGCCGTCCAGATCACGCGGCAATAGCCGCCGTAGCCGGCGTCGTCGACACGGATCACCCGGCAGCATTCGTCTTCCCAGACGATGGCTTCGGTGCCGGGCGTGCAAAGCGGGCAGTCTGGAGTGGGTGTGTCGGTCATGTTTGCCATCAGCCGGATCAATCCGCGAGTTTAATCCCTTGCCATCGTGCTGCGAAGAGCCGGCACGGCGTCGGCTGTGACAAAAGACGGTGCGCGCGGCACGGTGCGGGTCGGGCCGAGCGGTTCGGGGGCGCCATGACGGAACGCGAGCAGTTGCCCCGGCTCGATCACCGTCCAGTCCTCGTTGTCGGTCAGGGCCTGGGTTGCGATGACGGCGACTCGGTCCTGTGGCGTGGTCAGATCGCTGAAGTCGACGCTGACGTCTTCGTCGGCCAGGTGGGCAACCGCGAACGGAGCCTGGCGAATGATGTACGCAAGCCGGGACGAACTGTGGGCGAAGAGCCGCTCGCCGTTCGAAAGCAGAAAGTTGAATTCTCCGTGGGCGCTGATTTCGATCGCGAGTGTCCGCAGCGCATCCTGCAAGGCCTCGGCTGCAGGCGCACCGTCCGGGAAGCGCTCGGCCAGGCGTTCGAGGATGTGGCAGAACGCCATTTCGGAATCGGTGTTGCCGACCGGCCTGAACCGCCCCGAAAGCGGAGGGGCGTACTCGAGCAGGTTGCCGTTGTGGGCGAAGATCCAGTACTGGCCCCAGAGCTCGCGCTGGAACGGGTGGGTATTCTCGAGCCTGGTCTGTCCTTGCGTCGCTTTGCGGATATGTGCGATCACGTTCAGCGAACGGATCGGATAGCTGCGCACGAGTTCGGCGACGGGCGAGGTACAGCTCGGCGCCGGATCGAGAAACACCCGGACGCCGCGTTCCTCGAAGAAGGCGATGCCCCAGCCGTCCTTGTGATGATCGGTCAGGCCCCCGCGCGCCCGAAACCCGGCAAACGAGAAGCAGATATCGGTTGGCACGTTGCAGTTCATGCCGAGAAGCTGGCACATGCGCCACCTCGCCGGAAAGTTCGATATGACCCGATTATAGCCGTGTCAGGCGCTGGGCCTGAGGCCGGACAGCGGCTGCTGCCTGCTGCGGGTCAGCGTGTGCGCATGTTCGAAAGCCGGTTCAGCAGCGCTTCGAGATCGATGCCGCCGAGGCCCAGGCCCGGCAGCATGGCTTCGCCGGGTTTCTGCCCCGGTTGGCAGGCGCTCAGCCAGCGGCCTTCGGCGCGTACCGTGGCGGTCGACAGGCCCCTCAGCGGCGGGGTGTAGCGGGTGACCATCTCGCCCTTGAAATCGCTCGTGAACGAGCCGCTGAAGACGCCTTTCATGACGGCGTCGGAGCCGTTGATGTTGCATTTCGCGTCGAACAGCAGGCGTCCGGCCTCGCGTCGCGAAGTCATGTTCGAGCACTGCTCGGCCTGTCGCTGCAGGATCTTGAGGGGGTCGCTCGCGGACGTGACGCAGGTGTGAAAGGTGAAAGGGGGCAGGCCGATCTCCGGCGCGCCGGCGGTTACCGACCACAGGCCTGCCTTGCGTTCGGGCAGATCGGGAAAGGCGCCATGGGCAAGGGGGGCGCAGAGGAGCAATGCCGGCGCCAGGGCAGTCGGCCGCATCGTCATGTGCTGAGCTTGCGTTTGAGGATTTCGTTGACCTGGGTCGGATTGGCCTGGCCGCCGCTTGCCTTCATTGCCTGGCCTACCAAGGCATTGAAGGCTTTCTCCTTGCCGGCGCGAAACTCCTCGACCGACTTCTGGTTGGCGGCGAGCACCTGATCGATCAACGCCTCGATCGCGCTGCTGTCGGTCACCTGGCGCAAGCCTTGGGCGTCGATGATCCGGTCGGCCGCATCGGCGCCGGCGCCGCCTTCGCCGTTCCACATCGCTTCGAAGACCTTTCGGGCAATGCTGTTCGAGATCGTATGGTCGCCGATGCGCTTGACGAGGCCGGCAAGCTGGGCCGGTGTGATCGGAACCGCGCTCAGATCCAGTTCGGCCTTGTTCGCGCGCCCGGCGAGCTCGCCCATCACCCAGTTCGCGCAAGGCTTGGCGAGTTCGCTGCCGGCCGCCGCCACTGTCGCCTGGTAGAAGCGGGCGATCTCGCGGGAGGCGGTGAGGGTCATTGCGTCGTAGGCCGACAGCCCATAGGTTTCGATGAAGCGGCGCTGCATGGATTGGGGCAGTTCGGGCATTTCGGTCCGGACCTTGGTGATCCATTCCGGCGAAATCGCGACCGGCAGCAGGTCGGGGTCCGGGAAGTAGCGGTAGTCGTGAGCGTCTTCCTTGGTCCGCATCACCCGCGTTTCACCGCTTTCGGGGTCGAACAGCACGGTGGCCTGTTGAACGCGGCCACCGTCTTCGAGGGTGTCGATCTGCCACTGGATCTCGTACTCGATCGCCTGTTGCAGAAAGCGGAAGGAGTTCAGGTTCTTGATTTCGCGGCGCGTGCCGAGCGGTGCGCCGGGCTTGCGCACGGACACGTTCGCATCGCAGCGGAACGAACCTTCCTGCATGTTGCCGTCGCAGATCTCGATCCAGCGAACCAGCGCATGCAGGGTGCGGGCATAGGCCACGGCTTCCGCCGACGAGCGCATGTCAGGTTCGGACACGATCTCGAGCAGGGGGGTGCCCGCCCGGTTGAGGTCGATGCCGCTCATGCCATGAAAATCTTCATGCAGGCTCTTGCCGGCATCCTCTTCGAGATGGGCGCGCGTGAGCTGCACGTGCTTCTCGTAGGCCTTGTCGCCTTCGCCGACACGGATCGCAAGGCTGCCGCCCGATACCACCGGCAGCTCGAACTGACTGATCTGGTAGCCCTTGGGCAGGTCGGGATAGAAGTAGTTCTTGCGCGCAAAGACGCTGGTGGGGGCGATCGTGGCATCGATGGCGAGGCCGAACCGGATCGCACGCTCGACCGCGCCGCGGTTCAGGACCGGCAGCACCCCCGGCAGCGCCAGGTCGACCGCGCAAGCCTGGCGATTGGGCTCGGCGCCGAAGGCGATCGAAGCGCCGGAGAAAATCTTGGAGGCGGTGGTGAGTTGGGCATGGACTTCCAGCCCGATGACCACTTCCCAGTCGTTTCTGCTCATGGTGTGACTCTCGCTGTATTGCGTGCGCCTCAGGCCGCGATCTCGGGGCGGCGCGTATGCCAGTCGGTGGCTTGCTGGAAGTGGTGGGCTGTGCCCAGCAGGCGCGCTTCGGAGAAATAGTCGCCGATCAGTTGCAGGCCGACCGGCAACTGGCCGTCGCCGAAGCCGCATGGATGCGACAGGCCCGGCAAGCCGGCGAGGTTGACTGCGATCGTGTAGATGTCCGACAGGTACATCTGCACCGGATCGTCCGATTTCTCGCCAATCGACCACGCGGTGGTCGGGCTGGTGGGGCCTGCGATCACGTCGCAGGTTCCGAAGGCGCGCCGAAAGTCCTCGGCGATGAGCCGGCGCAGTTTTTGCGCCTGCAGGTAATAGGCGTCGTAGTAGCCGTGCGACAGCACATAGGTGCCGACCAGGATGCGCCGTTTGACCTCGCTGCCGAAGCCCTCTGCACGGCTCTTGCGATACATGTCGTCGAGGTCGCGATAGTTGCTGGCGCGGTGGCCGTAGCGCACACCGTCGAAGCGTGACAGATTGCTCGAGGCTTCGGCCGGCGCGATCACGTAGTAGGCGGGAATGGCAAGCTGCGCATTGGGCAGGCTGACCTCGACCGTATGCGCGCCCAGGGCGCGGTATGTGTCGAGCGCTGAGTCGATCGCCGTGCGCACGTCGTCGGCCATGCCGGGCCCGAAAAACTCGGTCGGTAGTCCGATGCGCAAGCCGGCGAGGGGTTTGCCGGTCGCCGCGCTGGCGCCGATGTCGCGACAGTAGTCCTCGGCCGGGCGTTCCAGGCTGGTCGAATCCCGCGGGTCGAATCCGGCCATCGCGTTCAACAGCGCGGCGCAGTCACTCGCGGATGCCGCGAGGGCGCCGCCCTGGTCGAGCGATGACGCATAGGCCACCATGCCGTAGCGGCTGACCACGCCGTAAGTCGGCTTGATGCCGGTGATGCCGGTGAGCGAGGCGGGTTGGCGTACCGATCCGCCGGTATCGGTGCCGGTCGCGATCGGCACCATACGGGCGGCGACGGCGGCGGCCGAGCCACCGGACGAGCCGCCGGGTACGCGCCGGAGGTCCCACGGGTTGGCGACCGGGCCGAAGTGCGAGCTCTCGTTCGACGAGCCCATCGCGAATTCGTCCATGTTGGTCTTGCCGAGCAGCACGGCCCCCGCCCCCTTGAGTTGGCTTACCACATGGGCGTCATAGGGGCTGACGAAATTCGCGAGCATCTTCGAACCGCAGGTGGTCAACATGCCCTGGGTGCAGAAGAGATCCTTGTGCGCGAGCGGGATGCCCGTCAATGGGCCCGCTTCGCCACGGCCGATGCGTGCATCGGCCTCGCGGGCGTTCGCGAGCGCGTGCACCGGATCGACGGTGATGAAGGCGTTGATCGTTGGGTTGAGCCGCTCGATGCGTTGCAGGAAGAGCTGCGTGAGCTCGACGCTGGAGATCTTGCGGGCATCGAGTGCGGCGCGCAGTTCGGTAAGGCTGGCGTTGATCATGTCGGGGCACGGACGAAAAGGCTGCGCAATAGTGCGGGAACTACGGAGGAATCGTGGCAGTATGGGCGGGCTCGGGCGCTGCGTGCGCTCACTCGATGACCTTGGGTACCAGGTAGAGGCCAGCCTCGGTCTGCGGGGCGATCCGCTGAAAGTCGTCGCGCAGGTCGGGTTCGCTGACCCGATCAGCACGCAAGCGTTGCGGCAGCGCCTGTGGATGGCTCATCGGCGCGATCCCTTGGGTGTCGACCGCCTGCATCTGTTCGATCAGCGAGAAGATACCGTTGAGCTTGACGCGCGTGGCTTCCGCCTCTGCGTCAGGCAGTTCCAGGCGGGCGAGATCGGCGATGCGCCGGACTTGTTCGAGAGTGAGCGACATGCGGTAACAAAAGCTGCTTAATTCACAAAGGTTTGTAGGTTATCATATTCGCTTTTCGCCTGTTCGGGCGGGATAATCTCCGCGCTGACGCGCTTGATCTCACCGGTTTCGGAAATACCCCATGTTTGGTTTTCTACGTTCCTATTTTTCCAGCGACCTTGCCATCGATCTCGGTACCGCGAATACGCTGATTTACGTGCGCGGCAAGGGCATCGTACTCGACGAGCCTTCGGTTGTGGCCATCCGCACCGAAGGAGGCCCCAACGCCAAGCGCACCATCCAGGCCGTGGGCTCGGCGGCGAAGCAGATGCTGGGCAAGACGCCCGGTAACATTACCGCGATCCGCCCGATGAAAGACGGCGTGATCGCCGATTTCGTCGTGACCGAACAGATGATCAAGCAGTTCATCAAGAAGGTGCACGACACGCGCATGTTTTCACCCAGCCCCCGCATCATCATCTGCGTGCCTTGTGGTTCGACCCAGGTCGAGCGGCGCGCGATTCGCGATGCCGCGCTGGCGGCCGGAGCGAGCCAGGTCTACTTGATCGAGGAACCGATGGCCGCGGCGATCGGGGCCGGACTGCCGGTGTCGGAGGCGACCGGTTCGATGGTGGTCGATATCGGTGGCGGCACGACCGAGGTCGGCGTCATTTCGCTCGGTGGCATGGTCTATGCCGGGTCGGTGCGGGTCGGTGGCGACAAGTTCGACGACGCGATCGTCAATTACATTCGCCGCAACTACGGCATGCTGATCGGCGATACCACGGCCGAGAACATCAAGAAGAGCATCGGGTCGGCGTTTCCGGGCTCGGAAGTGCGCGAGATCGAAGTGCGTGGGCGCAATCTGGCGGAAGGCATTCCGCGCAGCTTCACGATCTCGAGCAACGAGATCCTCGAGGCGGTCACCGAGCCGCTCAACCAGATCGTTTCGGCCGTCAAGATCGCACTGGAGCAGACGCCGCCCGAGCTGGGGGCGGACATCGCGGAGCGCGGCATGGTGTTGACCGGAGGCGGGGCCTTGCTGAGCGACCTCGATCGCTTGCTCATGGAAGAAACCGGCCTGCCGGTGTTCGTCGCCGACGAGCCGCTCACCTGCGTGGCGCGTGGTTGCGGCATGGCGCTCGAGAAGATGGATACGCTCGGGTCCATTTTCACGCCTGAGTGAGTGGCGGGCCGACCGGCCAGCCGCCAGGCGCCCGGTTGGCCACGCATACGCTGCCACGATGTCGCTGGTTGGCCATTCATCACCGCCTGTATTCAACCGCGGACCGTCGCCATTCACCCGTTTCCTGGTGCTGGTGTCGGTCTGCTTGGTGATGCTCGTCGCCGATCTGCGTTTTCGCTACCTCGAAGTGGTCCGCCAGGGGCTTACCGTCGTGATGCATCCGGTGCAACTGGTCGCGGCGGCGCCGGTGGATTTCGTGCGTGACGCTGCCGTCTATTTTGCGACCCTGGTCGAGGTTCAGCTCGAGAACGCCGAGTTGCGGAGAAGCCAGTTGCAGGCGGCCCAGCGCCTGCTGAGGTTCGAGCAGCTCGAGCGCGAGAATGCGCATTTGCGGCGCCTGATGGCGATGGCGGAGTCGGTCGCGGTCAAAAGCGTGGCGTCCGACATTCTTTACGATGCGCCCGACCCGTTCGCGCGCAAGGTCATCCTCAACCGCGGTGCGCGCGACGGCGTGGTGGCGGGGTTCGCCGTGGTCGACGCAGATGGCATGATCGGCCAGGTGAGCCGGGTCTATCCCGTCCAGGCCGAGGTGACCTTGCTGTCCGACAAGAACCAGGCGGTGCCGGTGCAGGTGCAGCGCAGCGGGCTGCGCGGTGTGTTGTTCGGCAATGGCAAGGGGCCGCTGCAACTGCGTTTCATCCTCGAGAGTGCCGACGTCAAGGTGGATGATCAACTCGTGACATCGGGCCTCGATGGCATCTTTCTGGCCGGTTTGCCGGTTGCGCGGGTGATCGAGGTCTCGCCCGACAGCGACGGCTTCATGCGGATCATGGCCGAGCCGATCGGGCGAGTCGATCGCGCGACCCAGGTTCTGGTGCTGGGGCGCGAAACCTTGCCGGCCGGCAGGCCGGATCCCCGCACTGCCATTCTGTCCGGCCCGGAGTCGCCGCTCGTCGAGGCGGACCCTCCGCCGGATGAGCAGGGAGACTGATCGTGCAGCCGACCCATCGATCCAACCGGATTCTCCAGCCGGCAAGAACCTGGTTCATCTATTTCAGCCTGTTGGTTGCGCTCACGCTCAGCTACATTCCCGCCGGACGGTTGACCGGAGTGCCCGATTGGGTCGCGGTGGTGCTGGCGTTCTGGTGCATTCGCGAACCGGCGCGGGTGGGCATGGGGGCCGCCTTCGTGTTTGGTGTCCTGGTGGACATCGGTCATGGTGCGGCGCTGGGCCAGCATGCGCTGGCCTATGTCGTTCTGGCCTATCTGGCGGCGGTCGTGGCGCGGCGGGTGCTGTGGTTTCCGGCGCCGCAGCAGGCGCTGCAGATGTTGCCGCTGCTGCTGCTGAGCCAGTCGATCATGGTCGGCGTACGTCTGCTGGCGGGGGCCGAGTTTCCCGGGTGGGCGTATTTCGTGTCCAGTTTCGCCAGCGCGTTGCTGTGGATGCCGGCGAGTTTTCTGCTCCTGTTGCCGCAGTATCAGCCGCTCGAGCGGGACGATAATCGCCCGATCTGAGTGCATCGGAGTCCAATGACCGACTTTCGCCATCCGAAGGAAGACGTTGCCGCGTTTCGCCGTCGCGTGGTCGTTGCGATGATGTTCGTGCTGGTGTGTTTCGGGCTCCTCGCCGCGCGCTTTCATTATCTGCAGGTCGTGCGCTACGACTATTTTCATTCGCGCGCGGAGGGCAACCGGATTGCGCTGTTGCCGGTCGTTCCGAACCGGGGGGTGATCACCGACAGGCGCGGACGTGTGCTCGCGCGCAATTACTCGGCCTATACGCTCGAGATCAATCCGTCGCAGGTGGAAAACCTGGAGGCGACGATCGACGAGCTTGCCCGCATCGTACCGATCGATGTCGGCGACCGGCGGCGTTTTCGCAAGCAACTGCTCGAAAGCAAGTTTTTCGAGAGCGTGCCGATCCGTACCCACCTGTCGGACGAGGAGGTCGCGCGCCTGGTCGCGCGCCGATACAGCCTGCCCGGCGTCGAAGTGCAGGCGCGGTTGTTTCGCGACTACCCTTACGGCGAAACCGGCGCCCATGTGACCGGCTATATCGGCCGCATCAACGAACGCGACGTACAGCGCATCGAAGAGCGCGGCGACACGGCCAACTATCGCGGTTCGGAGTACATCGGCAAGAGCGGGCTCGAACTGTCCTACGAACATGAGCTGCATGGCACGACCGGCGTCGAGCAGGTCGAGATCAACGCGGGCGGGCGGGCGATGCGGTTGTTGTCGCGTACCCCGGCGGCGGCCGGCAACGATCTCGAACTCGCGCTCGACATCGAGTTGCAGACGGTCGCCGAGGCCGCGTTCGGCGACCGGCGCGGCGCGCTGGTGGCGATCGAGCCCTCGACCGGTGGCGTGCTGGCGCTGGTGTCGACGCCCGCGTTCAACCCGAACCTGTTCGTCGAAGGTATTTCGGTGACCAACTGGCGGGCCCTCAGCGACTCGCCGGAGCATCCGCTCCTCAACCGCGCGATGTTCAGCACCTATCCGCCCGGTTCGACCTTCAAGCCTTTCATGGCGCTGGCCGGGTTGGCCACCGGCAAGCGCAATCTGTTCCAGCGCTTCAACGGTCAAGGCGTATTCAGCTTCGTCGGGCATCAGTTCTACGACCGGAAGTCGAGTTGCCAGAGCGGGGTGGATGTGCATCGCAGCCTGGTGTACTCCTGCAACACCTATTACTACCAACTGGCGAACGAACTGGGTATCGAAGCGCTCGCGCGTTTCCTGCGCCAGTTCGGTTTCGGCGAGCGGACCGGAATCGACATTCCGGGCGAGGCCGCGGGGGTGCTGCCGACACCCGAGTGGAAACGCAAGCGCTTCAGTCGCAAGGAACAGCAGGCCTGGTTCGGCGGCGAGACCATCTCGGTGGGCATCGGGCAGGGCTACAACGCCTATACCCCCCTGCAGATGGCCAATGCGCTTGCCGCATTGGTCAACGACGGGGTCATCTACCGGCCCCATGTGGTGCGCAATGTGGTCGACCCGAAAACCGGCGAGAAACGCCCGGTCGGGCGTGAGCCGATCGGGCGCATCCCGGTCAGTTCGGAGCATCTGCTGGCCATCCGCGCCGCAATGACCGACGTGACCAAGGCCGGAACGGCGGCGCGGGTGTTCCGCGGCGCGGCCTACGAGTCGGGCGGCAAGACCGGCACGGCCCAGGTGTTCTCGCTGCGCGGGCAGCGTTACGTCGAGGGCCGGGTGACCGAGCGCTTGCGTGATCACTCGTGGTACATCGCGTTTGCGCCGGCGGACAAACCCAGGATCGCGCTCGCGGTGATCGTCGAGAACGGGGGGTTCGGCGCGCAGTCCGCCGCGCCGATTGCGCGCCAGGTGCTGGATTTCTACCTGCTCGGGCAACGCGCCGGTGAGCCGGCCGGCGAGATCGACGAGGCCGACGCGGCGGAGGCGGAGCAGTGAGCGGGGGGCGCTTGCAGCCGCTGCTGCTGTTGCGGGCCTTGTTTCGCCCGCTGGATCCGCTGTTGCTGTTGTTCCTGGGCTTGCTGTTGAGCTACGGCTATGTGCTGATGATGAGTGCGTCCACCGAGCGCCTCGAAGCCCTGCAACTGCACTTTGCGGTCGCGCTCTGTGCGATGTGGGCCGTGGCGCTGGTGCCGCCCAAGCAACTGCTGCAGTTGGCGGTACCGCTCTACCTCGGCGGCGTGGTGTTGCTGGTGGGGGTGGTGCTGTTCGGCGACGTGTCGAAGGGGGCGCAGCGCTGGCTCGACCTGGGGGTGATGCGAATACAGCCGTCCGAGCTCATGAAGATTGCGGTGCCGCTGATGCTGGCGTGGTTTTTCCAGGTTCGGGAGGGGGTGACGCGCTGGCCGGAATTCCTGGTCGCGATGCTGCTGTTGCTGATCCCGCTCGGTTTGATCGTCGTGCAGCCCGATCTGGGGACCAGTCTGCTCGTGAGTGCCTGCGGCCTGTACGTGATCTTCTTCGCCGGATTGTCATGGAAGCTCATCGTGCCGGTCGTGCTGGTCGGGGTGATCGGCATCGGCGCGATCGTCGGTTTCGGCGACACCCTGTGCCAACCCGAAGTCGACTGGCAGGTGTTGCGTGAGTACCAGAAGCAGCGGGTGTGCACGTTGCTGGATCCAACCCAGGACCCCCTCGGAAAGGGGTTCCACATCATTCAGTCGACGATCGCGATCGGCTCCGGCGGCGTGTTCGGCAAAGGCTGGATGGCCGGAACCCAGACCCATCTGGCCTTCATTCCGGAACGTCATACGGATTTCATCTTTTCGGTCTTGGCCGAGGAGTTCGGCCTGGTCGGTGCGCTGGTGTTGCTCGGCCTCTACATTTTGCTGATCGTCCGCGGTTTCACGATCGCGGCGATGGCGCCGACGCTTGCCAGCCGCCTGCTCGCGGGCGCCCTGACCATGATCTTTTTTACTTATGCATTCGTGAACATCGGTATGGTGAGCGGTATCCTGCCGGTGGTCGGGGTGCCACTGCCCTTCATCAGCTATGGCGGCACTGCGCTCGTGACACTGTGCATCGCCATCGGTATCCTGATGAGCATCGAACGCAGCCGCATTGCAGCAAAAGAATGAGTGGTGACGAAACAATGAATCCCGAGCGATCCGCCTCCGGGCCGACCCGGCCTGCAGCATGCCGTGTCGGCGGTTTCAGGTCTGGCGTGGTGCTGGCCGCCATTGCCCTGGGGCTGGGGGCGTGCAGTTCCAAACCGGCGCGCGTGGCCGAAACCGGTACCGGAACCGCGCAAGTGGCTGGCGCCAAGAGCGGAGGGGTGGTTTGCAGGCCGGCGTCCGCGGGCGGCGGGTATTACCTCGACGACGGGCCCGGGGAGTGCGTCCCGGCGGATCTCGATTCGATTCCGGATGCGGTTCCGCGCATCGAGCCGCTCCATCCGCCCGCGCTCAGACCCTATACGGTGATGGGGCAGCAGTTCGTGCCGCGCACCGAGCTCAAACCCTATCGGGAACGCGGCCACGCGAGTTGGTATGGGCGGCGCTTTCATGGCAACCCGACCTCGATCGGGGAGCCCTACGACATGTTCGCGATGACCGCCGCGCATCCGACCCTGCCGATCCCGAGTTATGTGCGCGTGACCAACCTGAGCAATGGCCGCACCGTGGTCGTGCGGGTGAACGATCGAGGGCCGTTCCTGCGCGGGCGCTTGATCGATCTGTCGTATGCCGCAGCCTACAAACTGGGTTATGTGAATGCGGGTAGCGCCTCGGTCGAGGTCGAGTCCATTCTGCACGACGAGATTCGTCTTGCCCGGGCGGGGCAGCCGGTGGTGGTACAAGCGGCGGTTGCCGACCGTGTTTCTCCGGCACCCATGCCCCAGGCGCCGGCGGCTGCAGTGGCGGTTTCGGCACTGGCGCCGCTTGCGGTGCCCAGCCCGGGTGTGACCGCCCCGGCCGCAACGGGTGCGGTGCCGGTGGTTTCGGTGCCCGGACAGGCCGAGGGGGCTTTCGTGCAACTGGGGGCGTTTTCGACCCCCTCGAATGCCGACGGACTGGTGGGGCGGGTGCGTGCCGAGCTCGGCTACATGGCGGATCGCCTGCAGCTCCTGAGCGATGGCGGGCGTTACCGCCTCCAGATCGGACCGTTCGCCACGGCCGACGAGGCGCGTGCCGAGGCTGGTCGGATCGGCAACCTGTTGAACCTGCAACCCTTTGTCGTGATGCGCTGAACCAAGGCGGACCACCCGGGTCTTCAAGTACGGGCCGTCCGGACCATGCGGCAGCCTCCGCATGCCGCTTCGATTTTTGAACTTCTGTAGAACTGAATCCAATGCGCTTTCTCTTGCCACTGCTTTTCGTATTCCTGTCATTCTCCGCCGCTGCGCAGAATCCGCCGCCGCCGGTGCTGGCCGCCAATGCCTGGCTGCTGTTCGACCACAACACCGGCCAAGTCTTGGTGTCGCACAAGCCGGACGAGCGTGTCGAGCCGGCCTCGCTGACCAAGCTGATGACCGCCTACGTGACCTTCTCGGCCTTGAAGAGCGGTTCCATCACGCTGGAGCAGGATGTGAACGTTTCCGAGCGTGCCTGGAAGCAGATCGGCTCGCGCATGTTCATCGAGCCCCGCAAGCCGGTTACGGTCGACCAGCTCATCCACGGCATGATCATCCAGTCCGGCAACGATGCCTGCGTTGCGCTGGCCGAGGTCGTCGCCGGCTCCGAAGAGGCGTTCGTTCACATGATGAACCGGGAGGCCGAACGCCTCGGCATGAAGAACACCCGCTTTGCCAATGCGTCGGGCCTGCCGGACGAGAATCTCTACACGACCGCGCGCGATCTTGCCGTGCTGGCGTCGGCGCTGGTGAGGGATTTCCCGGAGCTCTATCGCATCTACTCGATGCGCGAGTTCACCTATAACAATATTACCCAGCCGAACCGCAACCGTCTGCTGTGGATGGATGGCACCGTCGATGGCATGAAGACGGGCCATACGAGCGCGGCCGGTTACTGCCTGGTGTCGTCCGCGGAGCGCGGCTCGCGTCGGTTGGTGTCGGTCCTGCTGGGGGCTGATTCGGATGCGATCCGTGCGCAGGAGTCGCTCAAGCTGCTCAACTATGGTTTTCAGTTCTTCGATGCCGCGAAGCTATACGACGCAGGCCAGGCGCTTTCACGGTTCGAGGTGTGGAAGGGCGAACACAACGACGTTCCGGTCGGATTCGAGCGCGAATTCGTGATGTCCCTGCCCAAGGGGCAGGTCGACAAGGTGCAAGTCGCACTGAAGAGTGCGCAGCCGATCATGGCGCCGGTGCAGAAGGGACAGGTCATCGGCACGCTCGCGCTCAGTATCGACGGTGCGGCGATCGGCGAGTATCCGGTGGTCGCGCTGGAAGACGTGGAACTGGCAGGCTTCTTCGGCCGCCTCTGGGACGCGCTGGCGCTCTGGATCAAGGACCTGTGAGTCGCGAGGAAGGCCACATGAACGCATCCGAACGCCACACCCTGCTCGAGTTTCCGTGCGACTTCCCGATCAAGATCATGGGTGCGCGCGTCGACGCGTTCGCGCAGGTCATCGTGGCGGTGGTGCTGGAGCACGCGCCTGATTTCGACGCAGCGACGGTCGAGATGCGGCCTTCGAGCAAGGGCAACTATCTGTCGCTCACCTGCACGATCAGGGCGGAGTCGCAGCTGCAACTCGACAATCTCTACCGCGCATTGACCGCGCATCCGCTCGTGAAAGTGGTGCTATGAGCCTGGCATTGCCGCGCCGGAATCCGTCGTGTGCCGTTGCGAGTGACGGCGAGCCCGGTGCAGTGGATTTTGCGGGGTCGGCCGGGCTGCTGCGCTGCGTGCGCCACGGCGGGCTGATGCCCTACGAGCCGGTATGGGCCGCCATGCGCCGCTTCACCGACCAGCGCAACGCCACGACGCCGGACGAGATCTGGCTGCTCCAGCATCCAGCGGTGTTTACTTTGGGCCAGGCCGGCAAGCCCGAGCACCTCTTGCGCGACGCCGGCATCCCGGTGGTTCGCATCGACCGCGGCGGGCAGATCACTTACCACGGCCCCGGGCAACTGGTGGCGTATCTGCTGATCGACCTGGCTCGGCGCAAACTCAAGGTGCGGGAATTGGTGAGCCTGATCGAGCAGGCCATCATCGACTGCCTGGCCGGCTACGGCGTGGTGGCACAGCGCAAGGCCGGCGCGCCCGGCGTGTATGTCGCCGCAGCCAAGATCGCCGCCCTGGGCCTTCGCGTTCGCAATGGCTGCAGTTATCATGGTCTGTCGCTCAATGTGGCGATGGACCTGACGCCCTTCTCGGCCATCAACCCTTGCGGTTATGAAGGGCTCGAGGTCGTGCAGCTTGCGGATCTCGGCATTTCCGACAGCGTGGAGCAGGTTGGCGAAAACCTGCTGCGCGCGCTGGTGCGCCTGCTGCCGCCAGTGCATGTCGGCACTCCGCCGCCCGAAACCGATAATGAGTGAGACGAACTCCATGGAAACCCCGACCCGTAAGCAGCGCGGCGCCGACAAGACGGCACGCATCCCGATCAAGATCGTGCCCGCCGAGCGTTTGCGCAAGCCCGACTGGATCCGGATCAAATTGGGCGCGGGCCACGAGGCGGAGCGTTTCAACGAGATCAAGTCGACGCTGCGCGAGCACAAGCTGCACACCGTGTGCGAAGAGGCTTCGTGCCCCAACATCCACGAGTGCTTCGGCAAAGGCACCGCCACGTTCATGATCATGGGTGACATCTGCACCCGGCGCTGTCCGTTCTGCGATGTCGGACATGGCCGCCCGGAGCCCCTCAATCAGGATGAACCGACCGATCTTGCCAAGACCATCGCGGCGATGCGGCTGAACTACGTGGTGATTACCTCGGTTGACCGTGATGACCTGCGTGACGGAGGTGCCCAGCATTTCGCCGACTGCATTCGGGCCACGCGCGAAGCGTCGCCCAGGACCAGTATCGAAGTGCTGGTGCCGGATTTTCGTGGCCGGATGGAAATCGCACTCGAGATCTTCGATCAGGCGCCGCCCGATGTCATGAACCACAACCTCGAGACCGTGCCGCGCTTGTACCGGCAGGCCCGGCCGGGCTCGGACTATGCTTACTCGCTGAAGCTGCTCAAGGAATTCAAGGCGCGCCACCCCGATGTGCCGACCAAGTCCGGATTGATGGTTGGCCTGGGCGAGACCGACGAGGAGATTCTCGAAGTCTTGCGCGATTTGCGGGCCCACGATGTCGACATGCTCACGATCGGGCAGTACCTCCAGCCATCGGGTGGCCACCTGCCGGTATTACGCTATGTGCACCCGGACACCTTCAAGATGTTCGAAACCGAAGCGCTGAAAATGGGTTTCCGGAATGCCGCTTGTGGTCCGATGGTGCGTTCCAGCTACTGGGCCGACCAGCAGGCGCAGGGTGCAGGCGTGGTTTGAGCGCGTTTCGCGCAGTGCGGGCCCGCGGCGTGGCTGAGACTCCATGAGTCGCCCGGCCCTCGCGGGCGGGTGGCCGCGGCTTTCCGGTCAGCGAAACTGTCGCTCGGCCCGTTCGTGCCGTTCCTGTTCCTCGATGCTCAGCGTCGCGGTCGGGCGTGCAATCAGTCGCCTCAGGCCGATGGGCTCGCCCGACGCCTCACAGTAACCGTAGGTGTTGTTGGCGATGCGGTTGAGTGCAGCGTCGATCTTGTGGATCAGCTTACGCTCACGGTCACGGATGCGTTGCTCGAGCACGTGCTCTTCTTCTTGCGTGGCACGATCGGCTTCGTCTGGGGTGGCCTCGGTTTCCTGCAGATGAGTGATCGTCGATTGCCCATTGTCGAGCAGTTCGGTGCGCATCTTGTCGAGCAAATGGCGGAAGAAGGCCAGCTGCTGGCCATTCATGTAGTCGCTGTCGGGCATCGCCAGCAGTTCCGATTCCGACAGGATGGGCTCCTCAGATCGGGTCTTGGTGCTCATGGTCCGGCTCCCCTGTGGGTCTAGCTGTCCATTATGCCGATTGATGCGCCGCTGTCGAGCAGTATCGACTCCGACGCTGGGGTGTCGATCGGTTAAAATTTGGTCTGGCCGCCGCGCGTCGCGCGATCCTCCGGCCCTTCCTCAACTGTGAGTGTCATGTCTGCTCAACTGAATGCCCCGCAACGCGAGGCCATCCGCTATCTCGGCGGCCCCAGCTTGGTGCTGGCCGGCGCGGGCAGTGGCAAGACCCGGGTCATTACCCACAAGATTGCATGGCTGTTGAACGAATGCGGCATCAGTCCGAACAACATCGCGGCGATCACCTTCACCAACAAGGCCGCCAAGGAAATGCACGAACGGGTTGCCGGGCTGATGGGTGGAAGGGCGCCGGGCGGCCTCACCGTCTGTACCTTTCATGCCTTGGGGGTGCGCATCATTCGGCAGGAGGCTGGGCACTGTGGCCTCAAACCGCAGTTTTCGATTCTGGATGCGTCCGACACGGTGCAGATTGTTGCGGATATCGCGCGGGACACCGACAAGGGGATTGCCAAGCAGATGCAGTGGCAGATCTCCTCCTGGAAGAACGCGATGATCACCCCGGAGGCGGCTGGTCGGCTCGCCGAGAACGAACTCTCGAGTGCGGCCGCGCTGTTGTATGTCGAGTACGAGCGCACCCTGCGCGCCTATCAGGCGGTCGATTTCGATGACCTGATCGCGTTGCCCGTCCAGCTTTTCGAGAACCATCCCGAGGTGTGCGAGCGCTGGCAGAACCGCCTGCGCCACCTGCTGATCGACGAATATCAGGATACCAATCGTGCCCAGTATCGGCTGCTGCGCAGTCTCGCCGGCGTGCGGGGGGCGTTTACCGCCGTGGGCGACGATGACCAGGCGATCTATGCCTGGCGCGGTGCCGACGTCGAGAATCTCAAACTGCTGAAGCAGGATTATCCCGCGCTCAAGGTCATCAAGCTGGAGCAGAACTACCGCTCCTCGGCCCGCATCCTCACCGCCGCGAACACCCTCATCGCCAACAACGAGAAGCTGTTCGAGAAGCGCTTGTGGTCCGAACATGGCGCGGGCGAGCAGATCGTCGTGACGGGTTGCCGTGATGCCGAACACGAGGCCGAATCGGTTGCGATGAAGATCTCGACTCACAAGTTCGAGCATCGCACCCGCTTCTCGGACTATGCCGTGCTGTATCGCGGCAACCATCAGGCCCGCGTGATCGAGCAGCAACTGCGCAACCACAAGATTCCATACGTGATTTCGGGCGGGCAGTCGTTCTTCGACAAGGCCGAGATCCGCGACCTGATTGCCTACCTGCGCCTGATGGTGAACGAGGATGACGATCTCGCCTTCATCCGCGCGATCACCATGCCCCGGCGTGGCGTGGGGGCGAGCACGCTGGAGGCGCTCGGAAGCTACGCGGGCAAGCGCCACGTGAGCCTTTTCGCCGCGGTGTTCGAAGAGGGGGTCGCACAACACCTCAATCCGCGTCAACGCGAACTGGTGCAGGAATTCGCCGGTTTCATCAACCGCATCCAGTATCGCGCACCCCGTGAGCCGGCCGCACAACTGCTAGAGGATTTGCTGTCGGCGATCCGCTACGAAGCGTGGTTGTTCGAACACCACGATCCGCGCGAGGCCGAAAGCAAATGGAGCAACGTGCGTGATTTCGTCGGCTGGCTTGGCCGCAAGGGCGAGGAAGACGGCAAGAATCTGCTCGAACTCACGCAGACGATCGCACTCATCTCGATGCTCGACAAGGAGGACGCCGATTTCGACGGGGTGCAGCTGGCAACCCTGCATGCCTCCAAGGGGCTGGAGTTCAAGCACGTATTCATGATCGGCGTGGAGGAGGGGCTGCTTCCGCACCAGTCGAGCATCGACGAAGAGAAGATAGACGAAGAGCGGCGCCTGATGTACGTCGGCATCACCCGCGCCCAGCGTACCCTCAACATCACCTGGTGCGAGCGCCGCAAGATGGGAAAGGAAAGCAGGGTGTGCGAGCCGAGCCGCTTCATCGCCGAAATGGGGGGCGACCTGAAGATGAACGACCGCAAGACCAACACTCCGGTATCGCGCGAGGACGGCCGGGCGCGCGTTGCCGGCCTGATGGCGATGCTGGAAGGGCGCGCCGCGGCGAATAAGGAATGAGTGCGCCGCTCTGGTGCGGCTGTATCGGCGAATCGTGGCCGGACCGGACGGCAGGGCGTTCCGGGCAATAAAAAAGGTGGCACCCGGCCACCTTTCTGCAATTGGGCGTATCCGGCCTGAGTTACTCGACCGGGGGCTCCGTGAAACCTCCACCAGCCGAATTGGCGAGATAGGCCACGGCACGCTGAAGTTCGACGTCGGTCAAATCCGAGCCGCCGCCCTTTGCCGGCATGGCGCCCTTGCCATGGGTGACCGATGCGACCAGGGTGTCGAAGCCCAGTGCCAGGCGGGGGCCCCATGCCGCAGCATCGCCGGTCGCCGGCGCGCCAAGCACGCCAGCGGCGTGACAGCTGGTGCACACGTTTTTGTAAATCTGCTCGCCGGTACGCTTGCCTGGCTCTTCCTTGACCATTTTCAGTTCAACCCGTGAAACCGGTTGAATCAACGATGCGGTCAACTCCGGATCGACCTCGGTACCTTTTCCACAGGCCACGAGCACGAGGGCCGCAAGCACGCACGCGGCGGGAGGGGCGAAACGAGTATGCCGACCGGCGGCGCCCGTGAGACGAGAATTCGACATGCTTGGTTCCCTTTGAGTTGTCTGACCGGAAGCGAAAGCGCAATTATAACTGCCTGCACGGACTTTTTGTGCTTCCACGGCATGGACTTGCCCAAGGATCCGGGTTATCCTCTTGCGCCTTGCCGGCGAAGTTCGTTCGAACCCCGGTGACACGCGCTCGTAGCTCAATGGATAGAGTACTGGCCTCCGAAGCCAGGGGTTGTGGGTTCGATCCCCGCCGAGCGCGCCAGATTTGGTTTCATGTCGGCCGATCATGCGGCGACGCGTCGACCGTTCTTCCCGCTTTCCCCATTGTATCCAGGGTGACGCCGGCCCCGGCGATCCGCGCGCCGGGCCGGGTGGCGCATGCCGGCGATTCGTGGCATGCTGAAATCCCGGTCAACGAGATTCCCGCCATGCGTCCGTTGTTGCGCAAAATTCGTCAGAGTTATCCGTTTTCGTCGCTGGTGTTCGCCGGCGTGCTGTCGGCGTGGATGTCGCCTGCAGCTGCCGAAACTGTCGGCTGCGTGACCACTGCGTGGAAGCTGATCGGCGCCAATCACCGGGTTTGTGTCGAGGCCTTCCATGATCCGGTGATCGCGGGTGTCACCTGCCATGTGAGCCAGGCGCGTACGGGAGGGGTGAGCGGGTCACTGGGGCTGGCTCAGGATCCCTCGCAGTTTTCGCTCGCCTGCCGGCAGACCGGGCCGATTCAGCTGCCTGCCAAATTGCCGAAGGACGAAGAGGTGTTTTCCGAGGGCACCTCGATCCTGTTCAAGGAGACGCGGGTCGTGCGGATGTGGGACGAGGCCAACCGCACTCTGGTCTATCTGGCGATCAGCCGCCGCCTGATCGAGGGGGCGCCGGTTAATGCGATCTCGACCGTGCCGGTCATGCCGTGGGGTAGCCAGTAGGCGTTTGCTTGCCGGCCAGTGCGACGCATGGCCGGGCAGTCGTGCCCCGGTGGTGTTACCCGGGTTCCGCAGTGTGCGCTCGTCAGAGGTAGCGTGTTTCGAGATGGCGCCTGAAATGCGTCGGATCGAGGTCGCTGCCGCTCGCCCGCTGTACGAGCTCGGGTGTTTCCCAGCGGCTCGCCTGACTCCAGACATGGGTCTGCAGCCAATCGAACACCGGTGTCAGCACGCCGGCTGCGATCTGGTCGTCGAAGTCCGGGCGGTTCCGGCGCATGCTCGCGAACCATTGGGCTGCATACATGGCTCCCAGCGTGTAGCTCGGGAAGTAACCGAACAGGCCCAGCGGCCAGTGCACGTCCTGCATGCAGCCGTCGCGATAGTTGCCGCGCGTGTCGAGGCCGAGCAGCTCCGACATCTTGCGGTCCCATAGCGCCGGAACGTCCTCGGCCTCGATCTCGCCTTCGATCAGCGGGCGTTCGATTTCATAGCGCAGGATCACGTGGGCCGGGTAGGTGATCTCGTCGGCATCGACCCTGATGAAGCCGGGCCGCATCCGGGTCAGGAGGCGCGCAAGGTTGGCGGCCTCGAATGCGGGCTGGTGGCCGAAATGCTCGCTCAGCATGGGTGACAGCAGGCCGGCGAAGGCGGGGCTGCGTGCCAGCTGCATCTCGAACGACAGGCTCTGGCTTTCATGGATGCCGTACGAGCGGGCAAGGCCGATCGGTTGGCCGAGCCAGTCGCGCGGGAGGTTTTGCTCGAAGCGCGCATGCCCGGTTTCATGGATGGTGCCCATCAGGCTCTGGACGAAATCGTCCTCGCGGTAGCGCGTCGTGATCCGCACATCTTCGGGCACACCGCCCGAGAACGGATGGGTGCTCTGGTCGAGGCGGCCTGCGTCGAAGTCGAAACCCAGCCGGGTCATGATCGCCTTGCTGAGCGCGCGCTGGCGTTCGATCGGAAACGGTCCGGCCGGCGTAATCACCTGTTCGTGCGTCTGCTTGTCGCGCACCTTGGCGATCAGGTCGGGCAGCCAGCCTGCGACGTCGCCGAAGATGCGGTCGATGTCGGCGGCTCGAACGCCAGGTTCATAACGATCCATCAAGGCGTCGTAACGGCTCAGACCGGTGTCGTCGGCAAGCAGTTGCGCTTCCTGGCGGGCCAGGTCGAGCACCGCCTGGAAATTGGGCAGAAAACCCTGCCAGTCGTTGGCCTGACGCTGGGTGCGCCAGGCATGCTCGCAGCGCGCCTCGGCCAGCGTCTTGGCCTCGACCAGCGATTCCGGAAGTGCGTTGGCCTGTCGCCAGTCGCGACGGATCTCGCGCAGGTTCGCCCGTTCCACCGGATCGAGATCTTCATCCTCGGCGCGGCCGATCCACTCGGCCAGGCGAGGATCGGTGCGGGTACGGTGAATCAGCGCATTGAGCTCGGCTTCGGCGGCCGAGCGCGCATCGTTGCCCTTGGAGGGCATCATCGCGCTGCGATCCCAGCCAACCATCGCGGCAAGATGATTGAAACGATGGAGCCGGGTGTAATGCTGCGTGAGTTCGGTGTAGGCGGCTTTTGCGGACATGATGGCGAGGGCGTTCCGGCGTTTGAGCGAGATCGTCATTTCAGCATGAATCGGCTGTGCGCGACCAAAATCCGTGTCTCGATTTTCGCCAACGTGTCCGCGGCAGCGCTCAGGTGCGCCAGAACGGCTTGTAGGCTTCGCGCAATGCCTGTTCGCGTGTCACGCCGATGTCGCGCAGGGCGCGCACATCGAGTTCCAGCAATTGACGGCGGGTGCGTTGGCGTTGGCGTAGTAATTTCAGCGCGGCAAGGGTGCGTTGCAAAAGGGCGATGATTGTCATGATCCGGCGCTCTCGTAATGGATGGTGAGAGCTTAGCGGGATTGGTTGATTCAACACAGATCCAAGATCCCTCTATTTAATGTAGTACAGTTCTATGAACTGTATTGATGTATGGTGTCACATGTCCTATTTTGTACTGGTAATTGCAGATTAAATGGGTGAATAATGAAATTGTATGAGCAGTTGGCGACTGAGCTGCAACATCGCATCGACACCGGCCTGTATCTGCCCGGCCACCGCCTGCCATCGATCCGCGAAATGAGTCGGGAGCATGAGGTCAGCATCGCAACGGTGCAGGAAGCCTATCGGCGCCTCGAGGATCTGGGTCTGGCCGAAGCGCGGCCCAAGTCCGGCTACTACGTGCGCCTCAGGCGCGCGGCGGCGAGCCTGCCCGAGGCCAGCCGGCCGGCACAGCGCCCGATAGAAGTGTCGCAGTGGGAAGACGTGCTTGAACTGCTGTGCGGCAACGAGGACAAGGACATGCTCGCGCTGGGGCGCGGCATGCCGGACTTCGCCGTGCCGACCCTGGATGGCTTGCTGCGGGGGCTGGTCGGTTTCAATCGCCGGATCGAGCAGCGCGGCCTCGAATATGACGCTCTGGCGGGCACCCGCGAGTTGCGCCGGCAGATCGCCCGTCTGACGATCGATTCGGGCTGCGCGCTACATCCCGACGATGTCATCGTCACGACCGGATGCCAGGAGGCGCTGTCGGTCAGCATGCGCGCGATCACCCGCCCGGGCGACGTGGTTGCCGTCGATTCGCCCAGCTTCTATGGGTCGATGCAACTGATCCGGGCCAATGGCCTGAAGGTCATGGAGATTCCCACCCACCCCGAAACCGGCATCAGCCTCGAAGCGCTGGAGCTCGCGCTGGAGCAATGGCCGATCAGCGCCTTGCAACTCACGCCGACCTGTAACAACCCCCTCGGCTACACGATGCCCGAGGACAAGAAGCGCAAGCTGATCTGCCTGGCCCAGCGTTTCGACCTCGCGATCATCGAGGACGACATCTATGGCGACCTGGCGTTTCAGTACCCGCGCCCGCGCACGATCAAGTCCTTCGACGCCGATGGGCGCGTGCTGCTGTGCAGTTCGTTCTCGAAAACGCTCGCGCCCGGCATGCGGGTCGGCTGGATCGCCCCGGGGCGCTATCGCGACCGGGTGCTCCACACCAAGTATGTCTCGACCGGCGCGAGCGCGATCTCACCGCAACTCGCGGTGGCAGGCTTCGTGGCCAACGGTGGCTACGAGCGCCATCTGCGCCGGATGCGGCCCCAGTACCGGCGTGGGCGTGATGCGATGATCGACTGGGTCGAGCGCTACTTTCCTGCGGGCACGCGGATGAGCGACCCTCAGGGCGGCTTTCTGCTGTGGGTCGAGTTGCCCGGCGATATCGACACGCTCGAGCTCAATCGCTGCTTGCTGGCACACCGCATTCGCATTGCGCCCGGCGCGTTGTTCTCCGCCTCCGGCAAGTATCGCAACTGCCTGCGGCTGAATTTTGCGGAAGAGCCCGATGAACGCAACGAGGCCGCGGTACGCACGGTGGGCGAAGAGGCCATGCGCATGCTGGATGCGCCGGCATGATGTGGCCGCGGAGGCGTGCTAGCGGGTCGTGAAACCCGCGTCCTCGACCGCGGCGCGCACGTCGCCCTCGGAGATGAACGCACCGTGTTCCACGCAGGCATCGCCGGTCTCGAGCGAGACTTCCACATAGCCGATGCCGGGCAGGTCCTGGATGGCATTCATGACCAAGCGCAGGCACTGTTCATCCTGCATGCCCACGACTTTGAATTCGCACATTGCCATGGCGGGTTTCACTCCGAATCCGGGGTCCGAGGCCGTGAAGCTTATCACGCGTCGACGCGCAGCCGCCGTTCAGTCCTGTCTCTCGAACCAGTCGAAGCGCATCGACACCGTGACCCTCAGCGGATTGTCTGCCACTGCGCTGCGTCGCAGCGCGCTCGCGCGCCAGCCGTGCGGCGTCATGGCCATGAGATCGGCGCGCGATTCCGGGCTGTCGAGGTCGAGCGCGAACTCGAGATGCTCCACCCCCGTTACCCTGATGTCCGCCGGAAGCCGTGTCAGGTGCTTGTCATCGACATAGTCGCGCACCTTCTCGTAAAGTGCCGCGCGCAACTCCATCAGGTGGGCATTGGTCGGGCCGACCCGCAGCAGTCGACCGCCCGGCGCGAGCAGGCGCCGCGCCTCGCTCCAGTCGAGCGGGCTGAAAACGCTGATCAACAGACCGCAGCTTCGGTCCGGCATCGGAATGCGCGCCATGCTCGCGACCAGCCACTCGACCCGCTGTGTCCGTCGACAGGCACGTCTGACCGCTTCGCGCGAGATGTCGAGGGCGAATCCGCTCGCGCGCGGCAGCGCCGCCGCGACAGCGGCAGAGTAGTAGCCTTCGCCGCAGCCGATGTCCAGCCAGCGTCGCGGCGCATGGTTGCGTGCCATTTCGGCCAACTGGCGGGCGACCGGCGCATAGTGGCCGCCTTCCAGAAAGCGCCGCCGCGCTTCGACCATGACCTGATTGTCGCCCGGGTCGCGGCTGCGCTTGTGCTGGACTGGAAGCAGGTTCAGATAGCCCTGGCGTGCCCGGTCGAAGCGGTGGCCGCCGCCACAGACCACGCCGCCTTCGACGGCCTGGAACGGTGAGCCGCAGATCGGGCAGGTCAGCATCGGCGGGCAACAGGGCGGGACGGATGGCGCATAGCGGCAGGGGCGAGAATGACCGGAAAAGTGGCGTGACGAAGCGGATCTTAAGCCAGAACCGCGTGCAACCCGAAGCGTATCCGGCGGGTTGGCGGTGAATCCGTGGAATAATGTTCCCCCGCATGTGCTCGGGCGCCCGTCGGAGGGCCGTGGTGCCGGGGTATCGACAGCAGATGTCTTGCGAAACTTTTAAACCAATTGTCGACTGGATCCATCAAAACACCGACGACAGCGGACTCAGGTTATTTCATGTACAGATCGATGATAGTGGCGTTGTTATGTGGCCTCGGGGCGGCCGGGGTGCTGGCCCAAGGGGTCAGGAACGTGGAAGGCTGCAGCATTCGGCGTGGGACGCTGTGCGCAAGCGCGAATCTGAACGGGGCCGATCTCTCGGGCGCCGATCTCGCGCACTCCCAATTCACCCGTTCGGTCCTGTCGGGGGCCAATCTCTCCGGCGCGGTCTTCAACGAGGCCAACCTGGCCAGTACCGATCTGCGTGACGCCAACCTCGAAGCGGCCTCGCTGGTGCGCATCAATGCGCGTTCGGCGCGCTTCAACGGTTCCAGGCTGGACAATGCCAATCTCAGCGGCGCGATACTGCAGAACGCCAACTTCGCCGGTGCGAGTCTCGTCGGCGCCAACATCGCCGGGGCCGATTTCACCAACGCGCGTCTAGAGAAGGCCCGGTTCGACGGGGCAGACCTGTCGCGCGCCAACCTGCGCGCCACCACGCTGCGCGGCGCCTCGTTCGTCGGCGCGAATCTGCAGGGGGCCAACCTGACCAGCGCCGATCTTACCGATGCCGACCTTACCGATGCGAATATCGATCAGGCGGTGTTCCTGCGAGCCCGCACCAGCGGCTGCAAGGGCTGCCCGCAGTGAGCGTGGCCGGGGGTAGGTCGCGCCGCCGCGCGGGCATGCGCTCAAAGAATCTTTTCGATTGCCGCGATCAGCGCCGGGTCGTCGGGCTCGACGCTGCTCGGGAAGGATGCGACCACGCGGCCCTCGCGGTCGATCACATATTTGTGGAAATTCCAGCGCGGCGGCGCCGATGACTGGCGGGCAAGCTCGCGAAAGATCGGATGGGCGGATTCGCCCTTGACGCTGATCGGCACGAACATGTCGAAGCTCACGCCGTAGTTGATGAAACACACTTCCGCGGTCTTGGCTTCGTCGTCCGCCTCCTGGCGAAAGTCGTTCGACGGAAAACCTACCACCTTGAGGCCGGCATCCTGGTAGCGCTTGTGCAGTGCCTCCAGGCCTTTGAACTGGCCTGTGTAGCCGCAATGGCTCGCCGTGTTCACGACCAGCATGGGCCGGCCGGCATAGGCCACGCGCAGGTCGACCGATTCGCTCGAGTGCAGGCGGCGCAGTTCGTGGCCGTAGAGTGCCGCGCCATCGACGGTGTCGGCCGCCGCCAGCGCTTGCGGCATGGGCAGCAGGGCCAGACTCAGCAGTGCCGGGGCGAGAAGGCGGATCATGGCGAGATCTCCTGATGCGATACGTTTCAGACCATCCGCCCCGACCAGCGTTCGTTGCCGACCGAGGGCGTGTGCTTGCTGCGATCTCCGCGCCAGGGTCAGGTCGCGCCGAGACCGGCGAGGAAATCCTCGAGTGCCTTGCGGGCCGCGGCGAGTTCCTGCTGCGCCGCGCGCTGTTGCGCCTGGAGCCGCTCGAGGTCCGATTCCTGGGTGTTCAACTTGGCGACGAGGCGCTCATGCAGCGGCGTGCCCCGTTCGAGCGTCGCGAGGTTGTCGCGGATGCGCTGCTGCTCGGTCGTGATCGCGTCGATTTCGGCCTGGGGGGTCGCGACCGCGCGTTCGCTGGCGGTGACGTTGCGTTGCAGTGCGGCCGTGCGCTCCAGCGCACCGCGCACATCCGGCGGGAGCTGGCCGTTGCCGGACCACCAAAGCAGGCTGCGCTCGTCCATGCGGCCGATCTGGATCCGTTCGTGGTCCAGCCGGGTCTCGCGGACGGTCAGTGTATCGGTCGCACCCGGCGCGATGTCGAGGCTGAACCGGTAGCGGGTTTCGGTGCGCTCGTCGGGCTTTGCGGGTTCGGCCAGCGTCCAGCCCGCGGTGACCGGGTGCGCCAGCACGAGGTGGCGCGCGTCGTCCGCCTCGTTCTTGATCGCGTAGGTCGTGGTCCGTACCCGGCTTTGCTGCAGCTGCAGCACGCCACGCTCGATCCGCGCGCCGGACAGCGTGGTTTCGCTGCCCGCATCGCGCCGCTGCACGCCGACCGGCAGATCGACCGCGAAGCTGATCAGGCGTTCGGCACCGGCCGGCAGGTTGTCGATCCGTGCATCGCCGGCATAGCTGTTGCCTTCGAGCACCGTCAGCGGACCACCGGGTAGCGGCTGCCCGGTGGTGTTGGTCAGCCGGACTCCGCGCAGCGGATGGTCCGCCAACACGTCATGGTCGTAGATCGAGAGTGCGACCGCTGCCGGGTTGGCGGCGACGATCGGCAGCATCGCAGAGCGTTGGCGCGGAATGTCGACGGCGCGCACGACGTACTGGAAGGTGGCGCCGAGGTCTTCGGGGCTGGCGATGCTGCCGATCGAATCGGTGATGTCGGTCAGGCCGACGGAGCGGGCACGCTCGGGTGCAGGCGCGGGTGCCGCCAACGCAGGCGCAGCCATGGCCAATCCGCCGATTGCCGCGGCTTTCGACCTGAGCGAGCGCTCCATCGCAGCGTCGGCAGCGTTGGCCTCCGCGGCCGGCTCTGCCATCCCCGCCTCATAGCGTTGGGGCTCCAGTCCCGCGAATCGCTGCGGTGCGTGCACCGGGCGGGCGATGTACTGAGGCTGGTACAGGTCTTCGATGAAGCTCAAGGGGCGCCCGCTGACCAGGGCCAGTTCGACGCCGCGCCAGTCGTGCTCGGTGGTGTTCTCGACGATGGCCCAGCCCTGCAGGACCGGTTTGGCGTCGCTGCCGTTGGCTGGCAGCACCAGGCGATAGCTGGCTTTCCAGATCGGCGCCTCGACCACGTAGCCGACCGCCACCCGCCGGCTGCCGGTACCGGAGAAGCGCAGGCTGACCGGTTTGCGGTCCGCATGGCGGCCGTCCGCCAGGGCGCCGAGCGCCTTGTCGAGTTCCGCCTGCAATCGCGGGTCGCCGAGCTGGAAGCGCCGGATCGAGGCGAGTTCGACCGTACGTACGCCATCCGGCGCTGCCACCGATACGAACACGCTGTCGACGACCGTATCGCCGGTCGCCCGTGGCCGGGTTTCGGTGCCGAGAATGCGGCCCGCGAGCACATCGCCGCCTTCGAGCGCAAGCTGGATCTCGGCACCGCGCAACTGCTCGAACAGTTGCGGCAGCGAGGGGTTGCCGGAGAGGTTGATTGCAAAGCTGCCGAGCAGGCGCTCGAGAGGCTCCTGGTTGGGGTAGGCGACCGAACCCACTTCGCCGCCGTCGAAATCCTGGACGACCAGCGATTTGAGCAGATCGTTGAGCTGCGAGGGCGTGAAGCGCAGCTCGACCGTCGTATCGCCCGAAATCTGGCCGCCGTGCTGAAAGAAGCCCACCCCCGCCGTCGACAATACCACTCTTTCGATCGGCAGGCCGTCGTTGGTCTCGAGTGGCGCCGGGGCCTGGGCGCCGGCCCCCAGGGAAAGCGACGCCAGTGCGATCAGGGCGAGGGCTCGCCCATGTGGATGCGTTTTCATGCGAGTGTCTCCATCGGAGCGGCGGGTTCGGAAAGGGCGGAAAGGCACTTTAACCGATACGAAGGGGCGTATCCGTTTCAAGCCTTTTCCGCTGCGTCGCGCGGGGCCTCGTGCCCGGGTGCCGGGTCGATTGACCTGGCGGGGGCGACGACATGGCCTTGGGCATGGTCGAAGCCATAGGTCCGCAGCGCGGCATGAAACAGCACGTCCTCGACCTCAGAGGCGACCGTGGGTATCGCGAGTGCCGCGCTTGCCGCGCACAAGGCCTGGGCGAGATTGCAGCCGGCTTCCATGCCGTAGCTTTCGGCGAGCGTCTTGAGGCTGATCTTGGCGAAGTCGGGGTGCAGGCTCTTGAGCAGGCCGACCGTCGTTCCGTCCAGGCGTTCGATTGCGATCCGGCAACCCAGCGCGCGCGCAAGCTCGGCGAGCCGGGATGCCTCGGCCGACGCCTGCCGCGCAAGCTGCGCCGGGAACTCGAGCACGATCCTGTCGGGGGCGACATGATGGTAGCGCAGCATCCGCTCGAGCCGCTCGAGATAGCGGCTGCCGTCCTTCAACGAGGCGAGACCGAGGTTGAAGCTGAGCACGGGCGGTGGGTGATCGCGAGCCTGCGCGATGTCCGCGAGCCGCAGCAGGGTTTGCTCGGCCACCCACAGGTCGAGGTTCAGCGCGACGACGCTGCCGTGTACGCGCGCGAGCAGTTCGGTGGGCGGGTGGGCGATCCCGTCGTCGCCTACCACCCGCAGCAGGATCTCGTACCAAGGGGGGGATGCCTCGGGAAAGGCCAGGTTCACGATCTCCTGACGATGAAGGCTCAGGCGTTCGAACTGGATTCCCGCCGAAAACCCCGCCGGGGCGGCCAGAAGATCCTGCTTGCGCAAGCCGCCCGAGGTTTCGTCGGTGTGTACCTCGACCCGGTTGCGGCCTTTTTTCTTCGCGGTGTAGCACGCCAGGTCGGCGGCGGCAGTGACGTCGGCGGCGCTCTCCATGCTGCCGTCGATCGGCGCCAGCCCGATGCTGGCGCCGATCGAGAAGTGCCTGCCGTCCCAGGTGAAGCGCAGGCCGGCGATCGCCTCGCGCAGGGTTTCGGCGATCCGGCGTCCCTCCTGGGGGGCGCACGCCCGCAGGATGAGGGCGAATTCGTCGCCGCCGATTCGGCAGATCAGATCTTCGGCGCGCACCCGGTGGCGCACGAGCCGTGCGATTTCGCGCAGGAGTTCGTCGCCGGCGGCGTGGCCGCAGCTGTCGTTGACCACCTTGAACCGATCGAGATCGATGAAGCACAGCACCCCGTGGTCCATGGCCCGGCGCGAGGCCGACACCGCTTCTTCAAGTGCTTGTTCGAAGGTGCGGCGATTCGGGAGGCCGGTCAGGGGGTCGTGCAAGGCTTGGTGCGCCAGGCGCGCCGTTGCCTCGTCCACCCGGGCCTGGAGCGATTGATGCGCATCGGCGATCGAACGGGCCATCGCGTTGAAACCGCGCTCGAGCGCCCGCAGTTCGCCGGTCGAGGCGCTGTCGGGGACCGAGACTTCGAGCTCGCCGGACGACATCCGGTCGACCGCGGCGGCGAGTCGCGAGAGCGGTTCCGAGACCGAGCGGGCGAGCCTGAAAGCGAGAATCCCGGCAAGCGCCAATCCTGCCGCGGCGAGCGTCAGCGCGGTCAGGATGATCAGGCGCTTCTCGCGGGCGAGGACGTGGGTGTCGAATTCGAGGTAGATCCATCCGATCGTGTCGGCGACCGGCGCCGTGTTTGCCGGCATCCCGTTGGCCGGTATGTCGTCGATGACGAGGCGGGTGACCGAAACCGGTGTGGCAACCGACAGGCGCCCCGAGTGGGCATCGAGAATGGCGGTGTCCCGGTTGGCCAGGATGCGCTCGGTGTCGGCGAGCAAAGCCCGTCCGCTCAGCGCGATCACGCTGCCGTCGCGGTCGTGGATCGCGACGGCGACTACTTCGCGCTGTTCGAGCGCGGCGCTCATGAGGCTCTCGAGTGTCGAACGATTGCCCGAAAGCACGCCGAACTCGGCGGCCGGTGCCATGAAGCTGGCGATCGCGAGCGCGCGATCACGCATGGCATCGTCGGCGGACTGCATGTTCCACAGCATGAACATGCCCGCCATTCCCAGTGCCAGCAGCACCATCGGGATGAGCGCGACCATCAGCAGGCGCCGCCGCAGGGTGAGGGGGTGTGCCGTGGTCATGGCGCCCCCGCGGCACGCACGGCTTCGAGCAGGCTCGCCTCGTCCGGGACGTTCAGGCTCAGCGCCCGCGCGACCTGGCGGTTCACTGCGATGCCGAATTGCCGCGGTGCGCGCGGTCGCGGCAATGCGTCGATCGTGGCACCACCGTCCAGCGAGGACAGCCATTCCGCGGTGTCGCGGCCGATGTCCGCCGGGCTGCTGTAGACCGCGGCGAGCGCGCCCGCGTCCACATAGGCCTTGGAGTACGCGAACACCGGCCGCCGCTGGCGGTAGCACGACAGGAGAATCGCGCGCGCGGTGGTCGGGCTGGATGTGACCGGGTCGGGCAGGGTCAGCAGGGCGTCGCTGGTTTCGAGAACGCGGTCGAGTGCCGGCAGCAGCTCCGCGCTGGTCGAGATCGGGCGCGCCACCAGTTGCACACCCAATTGCTTGGCGGCGCTCGTCAGTTCGTCCTCGAACATGTGTGTTTCGGGGCCGAGCAGCACCGCCAGCCGGATGTCCCTGCCCAGCGCGGCGTGCGCGAGCCGCACGTGACGCTCGAGCGGCTGGTCGAGCAGGATCGCCGAGAGCATGGCGTTCGGATGCCGCGCTTGCAGGACCTCGAGCTGGCGGGTATTGATCAGCGTGGCGAGCACCGGGCCCGCGAAGCGGGCGATCGCGGCTTCGGTCGCGGCGAATCCGGCCGCGATGACCAGATCGAACGATTGCTCCGGAGGGGCGCCGATCTTGCCGTCGACGAGTTCGATTTTCACGATGCGGTGATCCGAACGGACCGCGAATGTGACCAGGGCGCTACCGAATTGGGCATGGATGACATCACCGCGCGCCAGCACGACCGCGATATCGAGCGCATGGGCGCGGGCGGGTGCGCCGATCGTCAGCAGCCCGAATATCAGCAGGAGGACTTGGCCAGCTTTGAAGCGCATTCGGTCTCGTGAAATCGGGCGTCTCGAACCGCGGTTCGAGCAGGTGTCTTTCGAGGTTATCGGCAGCGCCCCAAAAGGGCAAGATAAATGCCATGGGTATCATGACGTGCGCCACGCCCGGCCTGCCGAGGCGGGTCCGTGCGGTCGCGCGCAGGGGGCGCCGGGCGTGATTCGGCTTTGCAGCGCCGCGGCAGCGGTGCAGAATGAATGCACTGGATGGTTTGAGCAGGTTTGATTCGACATGGCCGTACTCGAGATTCTGCGCATGGGCGACCCGCGCCTGCTGAGCGTCGCACGCCCGGTCGGTGCCTTCGCGACCCGCGCGCTCGATGTGCTCGTTCGCGACATGTTCGACACCATGGCTGCGGCAGGCGGGGTGGGGCTGGCCGCGCCGCAGGTCGGGGTGGCGCTGCAGGTCGTGATTTTCGGATTTGAGCATAGCGAGCGTTACCCCGACGCAGAGCCCGTGCCGATGACGATCCTGATCAATCCCGTCATCGAGCCGCTCGGCGAACAGACCGAGGAGGGCTGGGAGGGATGTCTCTCGGTCCCGGGCATGCGGGGTGTCGTGCCCCGGTTCCAGCATATCCGCTACCGCGGTTTCGACCCCGCCGGCAACCCGATCGACCGCGAGGCCAGCGGTTTTCACGCTCGGGTCGTGCAACACGAATGCGACCATTTGTCCGGTATGCTGTATCCGATGCGCGTGCGCGACTTCAGCCGTTTCGGTTTTACCGACGTGCTGTTTCCGGAACTTGGTTGATATCGGCCCGGTCTGTGCGCTGCGTGACGGCCGTATACCGCGGGTGGTGGCCGGCAGGCCGCCGGGGCCGGTGTCGGTCTTGCGTTCGTTTCTTGTAGTTTTCCTCCGACAGGGCGGTTCATGGGTGTCGTAACACGCAATGTGCTGACCGGGCTGATCACGATAGTCCCGGTCATCCTGACTTTCTACCTCTTGTACTGGCTCGCGGTGTCGACCGAGTCGGTGCTGGGTGGATTGCTGATCAAGGTATTGCCCGGCGATTTCTATCGCCCGGGGCTGGGGGTCGCAACCGGCTTGGTGATCCTGTTCTTCGTCGGCATGCTGATGAACAACTATGTCGTGCGGCGCATTTTTGCGCGGGGCGAACGATTGTTCTATCGCCTGCCCTTGGTGCGGATGATCTATCCGGCGCTGCGCGACTTCATGGACTACTTCTCGCCGGTCAAAAAGAAGGACTTTCAGCAGGTGGTCGTGGTCACCCTGGGCGATATCGGCGTCAAGGCGCTCGGGCTGGTGACGCGCGCCGACATGGCGCGCCTGCCCAAGGGGTTCGATGACGCCGGGAGCCTGCTGGTCTATCTGCCGATGAGCTACATGATCGGCGGCTACGCGGTGCTGGTGCCGCGCAGCGCGGTCGAGCCGATCGATCTGAGCATGGACGAGGCGATGCGCTTCATCCTGACCGCCGGCGTGACCGGCGGCGGAGCGGGCTCGGTCCCTGCGGCGCCGGTGCCGAAGCGTCGCGTCGAGCGCGTGGAGCCTGCCGAGCGCTCGTAGGTCTGCAGGCGCGGCCCGGCCGCTCAGTCCTTCGGCGGCTGTGCCGCGCGCTCGGCTTCACGTTCGCGCAGGCGCGCGTCGTAGCGTTCGCGGTCGCGCGCCGCTTTTTCGGCACGCTCCGCGGCAGCCGCCTCGGCCTTTGCGCGCGCCTGTGCTTTTTCCGCGTCGCGCTGTTGCAACTGTTCGCGCGCGCGCGCCTCGGCGCGCTCGGCCTCGGCCTCCCGCGCACGGCGAATCGATTCGGCGGCGCTGTCGTCGGCCGGGACGGGATCACCGGCCGGCTGGGCCGGAACGACCGGCTCCGTGGCCGGCGCGGACTCGAGTCCACGTGCCTCGACTTCCTGCTGTTTGCGTGCGAGGTCGAGCCGGCTGGCCTCGATTTCCAGCTTGCGGGCCTCGCCGATGGTGGCGATGCGCGCGGATTTCGCCTGATCGAGGCAGCGATTGACCAGGAAGCGGCGATAACACTCGGGCTGGGCGCTGGTGAAGTTCGCTTCGGCCTGCGCACGCAGCGTCTTGGCCTGCAGCCTGAGCGCATCGGCGCGGGCGGCGTCATCGTCGGCGAAGGCGAACGGCGCCAGGATGGCGAGCAGGAGGGGCAGGCGGTACTTTGGCATCGGCAATTTGCGTCGAATCGTGGGCGGGTTGCGTAGAATAACGCCTTTAGCCAGCCTGACGATGACGTGATCCAGTTTCGTAACCTGCGCCTGAGCCGTGGCGCCAAAGTGCTCGTCGATGCGGCGACCCTGCAGATCCACCCGGGCTGGAAGGTCGGTCTGACCGGCGCGAACGGAAGCGGCAAGTCCAGCCTGTTCGCTGCCCTGCGCGGCGAGTTGCATCAGGACCAGGGCGATCTGGACATCCCCCCGGCGTGGGTGATCGCGCATGTGGCGCAGGAGACGCCTGGCATCGTGCGTTCGGCGATCGAGTACGTGCTCGACGGCGATGCCGAACTGCGTCGCATCGAGGCCGAACTGCAGGCGGCCGAGGCGGCGCACCAAGGCGGGCGGATTGGCGAGTTGCACGCCCGCCTGGGCGAGATCGGTGGTTACGCGGCGCGCGCCCGGGCCGCGGCGCTCCTCGACGGCCTGGGTTTTCTGCCGGACGATCTCGAACGGCCGGTGGCCGATTTCTCGGGGGGCTGGCGGATGCGCCTCAACCTCGGGCAGGCGCTGATGTGCCGTTCGGACCTGTTGCTGCTCGACGAACCCACCAACCACCTCGACCTCGACGCGGTGATCTGGCTCGAACAGTGGCTGCGCGACTACCGCGGCACGCTGTTGCTGATCTCGCATGACCGCGAGTTCCTCGACGCCTGTGTGGGGCATGTCGCGCATGTCGAAAACCAGCGCCTGACCCTTTACGCCGGCGGGTACTCCGATTTCGAGCGCCAGCGCGCCGAGCGGCTGTCGCAGCAGCAGTCGATGTTCGAGCGCCAGCAGCGCGAGATCGCCCACATCGAGGACTACATTCGCCGCTTTCGGGCCAAGGCGACCAAGGCGCGCCAGGCCCAGAGCCGCATCAAGGCGCTCGAGCGCATGGAGCGGATCACGGCGGCGCATATCGATACGCCGTTCAGCTTCACGTTCCGAGACTGTCCGGCGGCCCCGGACCCCTTGCTGCAGATCGAGGACGGGGCGGTGGGTTATGACGGCCGTGCGGTGCTCGGCGGCATCGGGCTGACCCTGCGTCCGGGCGAGCGGGTCGGCCTGCTGGGGCGCAACGGTGCGGGCAAGTCGACGCTGATCAAGCTGCTCGCCGGGCAGCTTGCACTGTCGGAGGGCGAGCGCACCGAGGGCAAGGGCCTGGCCACCGGCTATTTCGCCCAGCACCAGCTCGAAACCCTGCGCCCCGACGAGTCGCCGCTGCAGCACATGCTGCGCCTCGAGCCGGGTGCGCGCGAACAGACCTTGCGCGATTACCTGGGCGGCTTCGATTTCCGTGGCGATACTGTCGGTGCCGGGGCGGTCACCGGCGCGGCCACTCCTTGCGGCAGTTTCTCCGGCGGAGAAAAGTCGCGCCTGGCGCTGGCGCTCCTGATCTGGCGGCAACCCAACCTGTTGCTGCTCGACGAGCCGACCAACCATCTGGACCTCGAAATGCGGCATGCGCTCACGCTGGCGCTGCAGGATTTCGAAGGGGCGATGGTGCTGGTTTCGCACGATCGGGCGCTGCTGCGCGCGACTTGTGATCGATTCTTGCTTGTAGACGCTGGGCGGATCCAGGCCTTCGATGGTGACCTCGACGATTATCGCGACTGGCTTGCCAGCCGGCGGGCCGAGGCGAGCGCGGCGGCGCAATGTCCGCAACGCAATGCCGACAAGGCTTCACGCAAGGCCGATCGCGCGCAGGCGGCGAATGAACGCCAGTCGCGGCTGGCCGCGCGGCGTCCGCTGGTCAAGGAACGCGAACAGCTCGAACGCCGGCTGGCGGGCTGGCAGGGTGAAAAAAAGCTGCTGGATGAGCGGCTTGCAGCCCCCGATCTCTACTCGGGCGGCAATTCGGCGCTGCTCCGGGATCTGCTCAAGCACCAGGCCGAGCTGGCGGCGTCGATCGATGCCGCGGAATTGCGCTGGCTGGAGATCGAAGAAGCACTGGAAGCGCTGCCGGCCGATTGATTCCCGGGGCGCCGTGTGGCCGGTTTCGGTAAACCCCGACTGTGTCGCGGTGCGCGTCGTGGCACTCTTGAGCCTGCGTGCGCAGGACGGGGGCGCGGGCACACGGAAGGGCATGGTCGTGGCGTTCGGTTGCGCGGCGCGATCGAAGCGGGAGGGCGTGAGAACATGGTCGTGAGCGACGCGGCGATCGGGAAATTTCGGCGAGGGGGGCGAGGGTGTCTGCAGCGACATTGGAAGTAGTCGATATACACAAGCGCTATGGCGACCATGAGGTGCTCAAGGGCGTCGACCTGACCGCGCGCGACGGCGACGTGATCTCTATCATCGGCTCGAGCGGATCGGGCAAATCGACCTTCCTGCGCTGCCTCAACCTGCTCGAGCAGCCCTCGCGCGGACAGATCTGCCTGCGTGGCGAGGCGCTCCGGCTTGCGCCGGACAAGCACGGCGAATTGCATGCGGTCGACCGGCGCCAGCTCGAGAGAATGCGCGCACGCATCGGTTTCGTGTTCCAGAACTTCAATCTGTGGCCGCACATGACCATTCTGGACAACATCATTCTCGCGCCGATGCTGGTGGGCGGGCTCGGCCGCAAGGCCGCCGTCGAGCGTGCCGAGGCCTTGCTGTACAAGGTCGGGCTGCACGACAAGCGCAAGGTCTATCCGGGCAATCTGTCGGGCGGACAGATGCAGCGGGTCGCGATCGCGCGCACGCTGGCGATGGAGCCGGAGCTGATCCTGTTCGACGAGCCCACCTCCGCGCTCGATCCGGAGCTGGTGAACGAAGTGCTCGGCGTCATGCAGGGCTTGGCCGAAGAGGGGCGTACGATGCTGATCGTGACCCACGAGATGCGGTTCGCGCGCGATGTGTCCACCCAGGTCATGTTCCTCCACCAGGGCCGGGTCGAAGAGTTCGGGCCGCCGTCGCGCGTGTTCACGACCCCGGAGTCGGCGCGCTGCCGCGAGTTTCTGGCCAGCCACCTATAGCGCGCGCAGCCTCGATAGACGTTTTTACAACAGCCAGGAGTATCCGATGAAGTTGAACCGCAAGCTGTTAAGCACCCTGATCCTCGCCGCCGCCGGGCTGGCCGTTTCTCCCGCACATGCCGACAATCTGCGGATCGCGACCGAAGGCGCGTACGCGCCGTTCAATTTCATCGACGCCTCGGGCAAGCCGCAGGGCTTCGATGTCGATGTCGCGCTCGCCCTGTGTGAAAAGATGCAGACCGAGTGCGAGATCGTGGCGCAGGATTGGGATGGGATCATCCCGGGCCTGCAATCGCGGCGTTACGATGCGATCATCGCCTCGATGTCGATCACCGAGGAGCGGCAGCGCGTGGTCGCGTTCTCCGACCCCTACTACTCCAACGTGCTCGCCTTCATCGGCCCGAAGGGGCAGGAGATGTCGGTCGAGCCCGAGGCGCTCAAAGGCAAGACGCTCGGCGCGCAGCGCGCGACCATCGCCGGGCAGTACCTCGAGGACAAGCTCGGCAAGGTGGTCACGGTCAAACTCTACGACACTCAGGACAACGCCTACCTGGATCTCGCGGCCGGGCGCCTCGACGGCATGGTGTCGGACAAGTTTCCCGCCTACGACTGGCTGAACTCCGAGGCCGGGCAGAAGTTCGAGTTCAAGGGCGCCGACGTCGACATCAACGACAAGATCGGCATCGCGGTGCGCAAGCAGGACGACGCCCTGCGCGAGCGTCTGAACAAGGCGATCGGCGAGATCGTGAGCGACGGCACCTACCAGAAGATCAACGAAAAGTACTTCCCCTTCCCGATCTATTGATCGGCCCCGGCCGGGGCGCCGCACGCGCGCCCGGTCCGCGTGACTGACTGAGACGTAGCGACGCATGGATCTGCAGGGATTTGGTCATCTTTTACTGTCGGGCACCTGGGTTACCCTGCAGCTCGCCTTCACCAGCCTGTTCTTCGGGCTGGTGCTCGGGCTCGCCGGCGCGGCCGCCGCGCTCGCGCCGATTGCCCCGCTGCGCTGGCTCGCGACCACCTACAACACGCTGATGCGCGGCATTCCCGAGCTGCTGCTGGTGCTGATCATCTACTTCGGCGCGACCGAACTGATCGAACGCCTGACCGGCAGCTATGTCGAGGTCAATGCCTTCGCTGCGGGTGTCGCCGCGCTCTCGATCGCGTTCGGCGCCTATGCGACCGAAGTCTTTCGCAGCGCGCTGCTCGAGATTCCCAAGGGCCAGCGCGAGGCGGCTGTGGCGCTGGGGATGAGGCGCTGGGACACCTTCCGGCGCATCGTGCTGCCGCAGCTGTGGCGGATCGCGCTGCCGGGCCTGGGAAATCTGTTCCTGGTGCTGCTCAAGGATACCGCGCTGGTGTCGGTGGTCGGCCTCGAAGATCTGATGCGCCAGGCCTACGTCGCCGCCGGCTTCACCAAGCTGCCGTTCACCTTCTACATGGCCGCGGCCGGCATCTACCTCGTGCTCACCATCATCTCGATGCAGGTGATCCAGCGGCTCGAGCGCTGGGCGAACCGTGGTTACCTGGGGGCGCGCGCATGAGCGAGCTCATCGTGATGCTCTCCGAATGGCTGCAGACGCTTGCCGGCGGCGCGGAGCCGTGGACGGCGTACGCGCGCTACCTGCCGCGCATTCTGGAGGGCGTGGGGCTGACGCTGGAGCTGATCGTGTTTTCCGGCGTGGTCGGGCTCGTGATCGCCCTTCCGATCGCGTTGATGCGCATCACCCACAACCCCTGGCTGTGGATGCCGGCCTACGGCTACATCTTCTTCTTTCGCGGCACGCCGCTGCTGGTGCAGATCTTTCTGGTCTACTACGGTCTGTCGCAGTTCGAGGGCCTGCGCGACACCGGCTGGCTCTGGACCGAAGTGCTGTCGCAGCCCTACTGGTGCGCGATCATCGCGTTCAGCCTGAACACCGCGGCGTATTCCGCCGAGCTGTTGCGCGGTGCCATTCTCGCGGTGCCGCGCGGCGAGATCGAGGCCGCGCGCTCGCTCGGGCTGCCGCGCGCCACGCAGTATCGCAAGATCATCCTGCCGCGTGCGTTCGGCATCATCCTGCCCGCCTATGGGAACGAGGTCATCCTGATGCTCAAGGGGAGCGCACTGGCCTCGACCATTACCCTGCTCGACCTGATGGGGGCCACCCGCAACGTGATCGCGCGCACCTACATGAACATGGAGTTCTTCCTGCTGGCCGGTTTCCTCTACCTGCTGATGGCGGCAATCCTGATCGGCCTGTTCAGGGTCGCGGAGCATTTCATCAACGCCCACCGGCGCGTGCCGCGGCGCAAGGCAGTCGGGCTTAAGTGTTAGAATCCGCGCTCTTTTCAACCTGATCAAAGGGCGCGTCCGTGCAAATTGTCTGTCTCGACCTCGAAGGCGTATTGGTTCCGGAAATCTGGATCGAATTTGCGGCACGTACGGGGATCGCCGAATTGCGGCGCACGACCCGCGACGAGCCCGACTACGACGTCCTGATGAAGTACCGGCTCGACATCCTGGCGCGCCACAAGCTCGGGTTGCCGGACATCCAAGCGGTGATTGCCGAGATGGGGCCGATGCCGGGCGCGCGCGCCTTTCTCGACGCACTGCGCAGCCACTACCAGGTCGTGATCCTGTCCGACACCTTTTACGAGTTCGCCAAGCCGCTGATGCAGCAACTCGGCTGGCCGACGCTGTTCTGTCACAGCCTCGAGGCGGACCGGCAAGGCTATCTGGTGAACTACCACCTGCGCATGCCCAATCAGAAGCAGGAGGCGGTCAGGCGCTTCAAGGAACTCAACTTCACCGTGGTCGCGGCCGGCGACTCGTACAACGATCTTGCGATGCTGGGCGAGGCGCATGGCGGCATCCTCTTCCATCCGCCCGCAAGCGTGGTGCGCGATTATCCGCAGTTTCCGGTCACGCTCGACTATGCCGCCCTGCGCGAGCAGATCGATCTGGCGTTCGCGAACGCGGCACGCTGAAGGGGGTGACGGACACCCGGGGGTGTCCGTCGGCCGAAACGGCGAGGAGAGGGACCGTTCCGGTTTTGCTGCCCGGTTGGCGGGTGAGCGCCCGCGTCAGAGTACGTCGGGGCCGGTGTCGCCGGTGCGAATCCGGATCGCCTGTTCCAGCCCGATCACCAGCATCTTGCCATCGCCGATGCGGCCGGTTGCCGCGTGTTTGCCGATCATCTCGACGACGCGATCGAGGATCGGGGTGGGCACGGCGACCTCGATCTTCACCTTGGGCAGAAAGTCGACCTGGTATTCGGCACCGCGATACAGCTCCGTATGACCCTTTTGTCGTCCGAATCCTTTCACCTCGGTCACGGTGACGCCCTGCACGCCGATGACCGAGAGGGCCTCGCGGACCTCGTCGAGCTTGAAGGGTTTGATGATGGCGGTGACCAATTGCATGCGCTGCTCCTGACCTGGCTGGGAATGAATGGCGATGGGGCGGCGCGCTGCGCGTGGAGCGAGGCGCGCCGATGGTTTCACGACGCCCACGGTGCATGTTCTGTGCCAGGCGGAGGCGGGCCGGCGAAACACTTGTCATGCGCGCCAGGCTCGGGGGCCGGCGTGCCGGCGCGATGGTATGGTCGCGGGCTGCGTGCATCATTGTGGTGCATCGGCCGTGCGACGACAGGGGGGCGGGGCGCCGGCCCGGATCGAAACCGACTACAATCAGGGCAAATTCAATCAGGAGGTGTGTGATGAGCGCTCCGCGCTTTTTCGACGAGATTGGGGCCAAGCTGAGCGAGCTGGCCGCGAACAGCCCGGCCAAGGACATCGAGAAGAACGTCAAGGCATTGATGGGGAGCGCGTTCGGCAAGCTCGACCTGGTCACCCGCGAAGAATTCGATCTGCAGCGCGAGATGCTGGCGCATGCGCGCATGAAGCTGCAGGAGGTCGAGGAGCGCGTCGCCGCGCTCGAGGCCGAAGTCGCGCGCCTGAGCCAGGGCGGCGAGGCGCGCTGACCCGCACGCGCCGGTCGGGGTGACGGGGACGCCCCTCGCCACCCTCTCGGAATATCTCGAATGCATCGATGCGGTTACACTGGACGCCTTGCAGCCGTGGAGGTCCAGCATGTCGCTCGCGATCGTTCGCACTCGCGCCCTGGTCGGCCTGAGCGCCCCCGAGGTCATCGTCGAAGCCCACCTGGCAAACGGTTTGCCTGCTTTCAACCTGGTGGGCCTGCCGGAGGTGGAGGTCCGCGAAGCGCGTGATCGGGTGCGGGCCGCCATCGCGACCTCCCGGTTCGAATTTCCCCAACGCCGCATCACGGTAAACCTGGCGCCGGCCGATCTGCCCAAGGAAGGCGGGCGCTTCGACCTGCCGATCGCGCTGGGTATCCTGGCGGCATCGGGCCAGGTGGATGCGGCGGCCCTCGGCGCACACGAGTTCGCCGGCGAATTGTCGCTCGACGGTTCGTTGCGCGCGGTGCGCGGCGCATTGGGCATGTCGCTGGCGCTGCGTGCAACGGGCCGGGCATTGGTCGTGCCGGCCGGCAACGCCGCCGAAGCCGCGCTGGCAGGGCAGACGACCATCCTGCCGGCCGCGAGCCTGCTCGAAGTGTGCGCGCATCTCAACGGCCATCACCGCATCGCGCCGCATGTGCCGGTGCCGGTCGAAAGCGCGCTGCAACGCTTGCCCGACTTGGCCGACGTGAAAGGCCAGGCGTTTGCGCGGCGCGCGCTCGAAGTCGCCGCGGCCGGCGGCCATTCGCTCCTGATGTTCGGCCCGCCGGGCACCGGCAAGTCGATGCTGGCGCAGCGCCTGCCCGGCCTGTTGCCCGCGCTGCGCGACGACGAGGCGCTCGAGGTGGCGTCGATCCGGTCGGTCGAGGGCAGCTTCGATCCCTCGGTCTGGGGTTTGCGGCCATTTCGTGCGCCCCATCATTCGGCCTCCGGTCCGGCGCTCGTGGGCGGCGGTGCAAACCCGCGGCCGGGCGAGATCAGCCTGGCGCATCACGGCGTGCTGTTCCTCGACGAGTTGCCGGAGTTCGACCGCAGGGTGCTCGAGGCCTTGCGCGAACCGCTCGAAACCGGGCGGATAACGGTTTCGCGAGCGCGTGGCCGGGCCGAGTTTCCGGCCCGCTTCCAGCTGATCGCGGCGATGAACCCGTGTCCGTGCGGATACTTCGGCGCGCCGGATTCGCGCTGCCATTGCAGTGCCGAGCAGATCCGGCGTTACCGCGGGCGCATTTCCGGTCCTTTGCTCGATCGCATGGATGTGGTGATCGAAGTGCCCTTGCTCGATCCGGCCGAGCTGCAGGGGCGTCTTCCCGGCGAGACGTCGGCCGTCGTGCGCGAGCGGGTCGAGCGCGCCTGGGCGCGTCAGCGTGCTCGCCAGGGGGTGCCCAACAGCCAGATGGCGCCCGCGCTGGTGGATGGCAACTGCGCGCTGGATGCGAAGGGGCAGGCGCTGCTGGGGCAGGCGATCGAGCGGCTCAGGTTGTCGGCGCGGGCCTATCACCGGATTCTCAAGCTTGCCCGTACAATCGCCGATCTGGGCGGTGCCGACACGGTCGGCGCGGCCCATGTCGCAGAGGCGATCCAGTATCGGCGAAGCCTCGCACCGTCCTGATGTCGGTGGCACCATAATGGTGCGATCACGGCATCTTACAAGAGAGGCTCATGCCCGCGTCTTCACCCCGACTTTCGTTCCTCCTGGCCGGCCTGGCCGCGATCGGTCCGTTCGCGATCGACACCTACCTGCCGGCGTTTCACGCGATGGCCGCGGCGCTGTCGGCATCGCAGCTCGAAGTGCAGCAGACGCTGACGATCTACATGGCGACGTTCGCCGCGATGGCGCTGTGGCACGGCGCCTTGTCCGACCGGTTCGGGCGGCGCAAGGTGATCATCGTCGCCACCGCGCTGTTCGCGCTGGCATCGCTGGTGTGCGCGGCGGCCCGCAGCATCGAGTGGCTGTGGCTGGGGCGCGGGTTGCAGGGGCTCGCCGGCGGGGCCGGCATGATCGTCGGGCGGGCCGTGATACGCGATGTCTTCGATGGGGCGCAGGCTCAGCGGGCCATGTCGCGGGTGATGATGATCTTCGGCATTGCGCCGGCGGTGGCGCCGATGGTCGGGGGCGCGCTGCTGGCGCTCGCCGGCTGGCGTTCGATATTCGTGTTCCTGGCGCTGTTCGCGGCCGTGCTGACCTGGCTGACCTGGCGCTTTCTGCCCGAGACGCTGGCGCCGGAAGCGCGGCATTCGCTGCATCCGGTCAAGCTAGGCCGCGCCTATCTCAAGGTGGTCGCGAGCGTGGCGTTTTTGCTGCTGGTGGGGGCGACCGCGATGAACTTCAACGGTTTCTTCATCTACGTCCTGTCGGCGCCGGTGTTCCTGATGGATCATCTGGGGCTGGCCGAGACCCAGTTCGCATGGCTTTTCATCCCCGCGGTGGCGGGGCTCACGTTCGGCTCGATGCTGTCCGGCCGCGTGGCCGGCCGCTGGAGCGCGCGTCGGACCATCCATGCCGGGTTTGCGATCATGCTGGTGGCCGCGGCGATCAACATCGGCCATGCGTCGCTGATGGCGCCCGGGTTACCCTGGTCGGTGCTGCCGGTCGCGCTCTACAACTGCGGCATGGCGCTGGCGATGCCCAGCCTGACGCTGCTGGCGCTGGATCTGTTTCCCGATCGGCGCGGGCTGGCGTCGAGCTGCCAGAGTTTTGCCCAGGTGGGCACCAACGCGGTCACGGCCGGTCTGGTGGCGCCGCTGCTGTGGGGCTCGCCGCTGTCGCTCGCGATCGGGATGGCGCTGTTCATGCTCGGCGGCCTGGCGCTGTTCATCGTGTGGGGGCGGCGCGCGGCATAGCCGGTGGGGACGGGGCCCGCCGCGCTCACGACGGCCATGCCGTGCGCGCGGGCGCGACGTAGAATAGGTGTGAGGCCCGATTCAAACCATCCTGGAGCATGTGCATGAGCGACCCGTCGCTTGCCGATCTGCGCAAGAGTTATGAGCAAGGCAGCCTGGAAGAGCACGAGATCGCGTCCGAGCCGACCCGCCAGTTTCGCGTCTGGTTCGACGAGGCGCTCGCGAAGCGCGTGCCCGAGCCCAACGCGATGACGGTGGCGACCGTCGGCGCGGACGGTCGCCCGTCGACCCGGCCGGTGCTGATCAAGGATTTCGACGAGCGCGGCATCGTCTGGTACACCAATTACCTCAGCCGCAAGGGCAGGGAGCTTGCAGTCCACCCTCATGCGGCGCTGCAGTTCCACTGGGTGGAGCTCGAACGCGTCGTGCGTATCGAAGGGTCGGTCGAGAAAGTGTCGGACGAGGAGTCCGATCGTTATTTTGCCAGTCGTCCGCTCAATCATCGCCTGGGCGCCTGGGCGTCGAACCAGAGCGAGGTGCTGCCCAATCGCGCCGTGATCGTGGCGCGCGCGGCCGAATACGGCCTGCGCTTCGGCCTCGCGCCGCCGCGCCCGCCGCACTGGGGCGGCTATCGCCTCCGGCCGGATTACTGGGAATTTTGGCAAGGCCGTGCTTCCCGCCTGCACGACCGTATCGCCTATCGTCTGCAGGCGGATGGCCGTTGGACGAGCGAGCGCCTGTCGCCCTGATGGTCGCGACCGCCCGGCGCCGAGGAGGGTGTGATGTTTTCATTGCGAACCCTGATGGTGGTCTCGTTGTGCGCGTTGCTGACCGGATGTGCCGCATTCGCGCCGCCGCGCCCGCTGGTCGACGAGGCCGACGTGCGCGCCACGCGCGGCGAGCCGACGGCGATCTGGGATAACCCGGACGGCACCCGCACCTTCGAGTATTCGACCCAGCCTTTCGGGGTGACCGCGTGGATGTTCACGCTCGACCCCGGCGGCCAGGTGATCGAGCAGCTCGACGCCCTGAGCGCCGTCAGCCGTGCCCGGGTGCGGCCCGGTCTGACGGTTGACGAAGTGCGTCGAATGCTCGGGCGCGAGCGGTCGATCCAACGCTTCTCGCTTTCGCGCGAGGAAGTCTGGGACTGGAGCATTCCCAACGAATGGCCGGCCGTGATGGCGACCCGCTTCAACGTGCACTTCATCGACGGCAAGGTGGTGCGGACCAGCATCAGCGAGATCACGTCCGATCGCGGCTGGCTCTTCGGGTACGGTGTCGGCCGCGGCCGGGGGCCTTATTGGGGCACCGGTTGGGGATGGCCGCATCCGTTCATGGGTTTTCACTATTGGTGAGCCGGCTCGGGCGAGGGGTTCGGTATCGACAGCCCTGCAACAAGTCCGTAAAATCCGCGGCTTGCCGAGGAGCGCTGCGACCCGATATTCACGCGGGCCAGGCTCGGCAACCGATCAACGGCGCTCGCAGACCCCAGCCGGTTTGCCGCGCCGTTTGCTTTTGTGGCGCCCGCCAGGCCACCCCGAGGATCGATCCATGCAGCCCGACCGTAGCACCGAACTCACCGCCCTGATGTCCGAGCGCATTCTCGTGCTCGACGGCGCAATGGGCACGATGATCCAGCAGCACACGCTGTCGGAGCGCGACTATCGCGGCGAGCGTTTCATCGCCCATGCGCGCGACCTCAAGGGCAACAACGACCTGCTGGTGCTGACCCGTCCGGAGGTGATCGTCGGCATCCATCGCGCCTACCTTGAGGCGGGCGCGGACATCATCGAGACCAATACCTTCAACGGCACGCGGGTGTCGCAGGCGGAATACGGGTTGGAGTCGATCGCCTACGAGCTCAACGTGGTCGGCGCGCGCCTGGCGCGCGAGCTGTGCGACGAGTACAGCGCGAAAACACCCGGCAAGCCGCGTTTCTGTGCCGGCGTGCTCGGTCCGACCTCGCGCACCCTGTCGATCTCGCCGGACGTGAACGATCCCGGCTACCGCAACATCACTTTCGAGGCGCTGCTCGACGACTACTACGACTCGGCGCGCGGGCTGATCGAAGGCGGGGCCGACCTGCTGCTGATCGAGACGGTGTTCGACACCCTCAACGCCAAGGTCGCGGTGTTCGCGGTCGAGAAACTGTTCGCCGACCTCGGCCGGCGCCTGCCGGTGATGATCTCCGGCACCATCACCGACGCGTCGGGGCGCACCCTGTCGGGCCAGACCGCCGAGGCCTTCTGGAACTCGCTCGCGCATGCGCGGCCGATCTCGTTCGGGCTCAACTGCGCGCTCGGCGCGAAAGAGTTGCGCCAGTACGTCGAGGAACTCGCCAACGTCTGCGACACCCAGGTGTCGGCGCACCCGAACGCGGGTCTGCCCAATCCCTTGTCGCCCACCGGCTACGACGAAACCCCCGAGCAACTCGCGACCGACATCGGCGAGTGGGCGCGCGCGGGGCTGTTGAACATCGTCGGCGGCTGTTGCGGCACCACCCCGGCGCATATCGCCGCGATCGCCGAGGTCGTCGCCGGCGTGCGTCCGCGCGCGATCCCGGTGCTCGCCAAGAAGATGCGCCTGTCGGGCCTCGAGCCCTTCAACGTGGGCGCCGACAGCCTGTTCGTCAACGTCGGCGAGCGCACCAACGTGACCGGCTCGCGGGTGTTCGCCAAGATGATCCTGGAAGGGCGCTTCGACGACGCCCTGGCCGTCGCGCGCCAGCAGGTCGAGAACGGCGCGCAGATCATCGACATCAACATGGACGAGGCGATGCTCGATTCCAAGGCCGCGATGGAGCGTTTCTGCAAGCTCATCGCGTCGGAGCCGGACATCTCGCGGGTGCCGATCATGCTCGATTCGTCGAAGTGGGAGGTGATCGAGGCCGGCCTGAAGTGCATCCAGGGCAAGGGCGTGGTCAACTCGATCTCGATGAAGGAAGGCGAGGCCGAGTTCCTGCGCCAGGCGCGGCTGTGCCGCCAGTATGGCGCGGCGGTGATCGTGATGGCCTTCGACGAGCAGGGCCAGGCCGACACCTACGCGCGCAAGACCGAGATCTGCGCGCGCGCCTACGCGCTGCTGACGGCCAGCCCGGAAGACGGCGGGGTGGGCTTCCCGCCCGAAGACATCATCTTCGACCCCAACATCTTCGCGATCGCGACCGGCATCGAAGAGCACAACAACTACGCCGTCGATTTCATCGAGGCGGTGGCGTGGATCAAGCACAACCTGCCCTATGCCAAGACCTCCGGCGGGGTGTCGAACGTGAGCTTCAGCTTCCGCGGCAACGACCCGGTGCGCGAGGCCATTCACACGGTGTTCCTGTACCACGCGGTGCGCGCCGGGCTCACGATGGGTATCGTCAACGCCGGCCAGCTGGGCGTGTATGACGACCTCGCGCCGGACCTGCTCGAAAAGGTCGAGGACGTGGTGCTCAACCGCAAGCCCGCATCCGGCCACAACCCCGGCGACGCGCTGGTCGAGATGGCGCAGTCGGTCAAGGGCAAGGCGCGCGACACCGGGCCCGATCTGGCGTGGCGCGAATGGCCGGTCGAGCAGCGGCTGTCGCACGCGTTGGTCAAGGGCATCAATGACTATGTGGTGGCCGACACCGAGCTGGTGCGGGCCAAGCTCGAGGCCGAGGGCAAACCGCCGCTGGCGGTGATCGAAGGCCCGCTGATGGACGGCATGAGCGTGGTCGGCGACCTCTTCGGCGCGGGCAAGATGTTCCTGCCCCAGGTGGTGAAATCGGCGCGGGTCATGAAGCAGGCGGTCGCGCACCTGATTCCCTACATCGAGGCCGAAAAGCTGCGCACTGGCGCCACCAACAAGGGCCGCATCGTGGTCGCCACGGTCAAGGGCGATGTGCACGACATCGGCAAGAACATCGTCGGCGTCGTGCTCGGCTGCAACGGCTACGAAGTCATCGACCTGGGCGTGATGGTGCCGTGCGAAAAGATCCTGCACGCCGCGCGCGAACACGGCGCGCAGGCGATCGGCCTGTCGGGCCTGATCACGCCCTCGCTCGAGGAGATGAGCCATGTCGCCGCCGAAATGCAGCGCCAGGGCTTCGAGCTGCCGCTGTTGATCGGCGGCGCCACCACCAGCCGCGCCCACACCGCGATCAAGATCGCCCCGCATTACGACCGCCCGGTGGTGTATGTGCCGGATGCGTCGCGCGCGGTCGGTGTGGTCACCGCGCTGCTGTCCGAAGGCGGGGCCGATGCCTTTCGCGCCCAACTCGCCCAGGACTACGACAAGATCCGCGCCCAGCACGCCAACAAGAAGGGCGTGCAACTGGTGCCGCTGCCGGCCGCCCGCGCCAACGCCTTCGACCCGCTCGCCGATCCCGCCTATGCGCCGTTCGAGCCGAATACGCTGGGCGTGATGGCGTTCGACGTCGAGCTGGCCGAACTGCGCGACTACATCGATTGGGGGCCGTTCTTCCAGACCTGGGATCTCGCCGGCAGCTATCCGCAGATCCTCGAAGACGCCGTCGTCGGCGAAACCGCGCGCAACGTCTTTCACGATGCGCAGCACATGCTCGAAGACCTGATCGCCCAGGAATGGGTGCAGGCGAAAGCGGTGTTCGGCCTGTTTGCGGCCAACAGCGCTGGCGACGACATCGTGTTCTATGCCGACGAATCGCGCAGCGAGGCGCTGATGACCTGGTTCGGCCTGCGCCAGCAGCACGAACGCCCGGCCGGCAAGCCGCACTGGTGCCTGGCCGATTTCATCGCACCGGGGGCGAGCGGCGTGCGCGACTGGTGCGGCGCTTTCGCCGTCACCGCCGGCATTGGCATCGAGCACAAGCTCGCCGAGTTCGAGGCTGCGCACGACGATTACCACGCCATCATGCTCAAGAGCCTCGCCGACCGCTTCGCCGAAGCCACCGCCGAATGGCTGCACGAGCGGGTGCGCAAGGAATACTGGGGCTATGCTGCCGCCGAGGCGCTCGACAATGCCGCGCTGATCAAGGAGCGCTACCGCGGCATCCGCCCCGCCCCCGGCTACCCGGCCTGCCCGGACCACACGGTGAAGGCCGCGCTGTTCCAGTTGCTCGACGCCCCGGTCAATGCGGGCATGAATCTCACCGAATCCATGGCCATGACGCCGGCCGCGAGCGTTGCCGGCTTCTACATCGCGCACCCGGAAAGCCATTACTTCGCCATCAGCAAGATCGGCCAGGATCAACTGGAGGACTGGGCCGCGCGCACCGGCATGAATGTGGATGCCGCACGCAGATGGCTGGCGCCGTTGTTGTAAGGGTACGTTCGCCCGGCTGCTCGAAGGCAGTGCGGGCGATGCACCTTTCATTCCAGCGTGTGGCCTGCTTCGCGCTGATGTCGGATTGCGAAAATCAACACCACGTCATGTGTCTCGTTATGGCTGTATAGCGCGAGATAGCCAGTCCGGCCGCGCGATATGACCAACTCTCGCATGCCCTGCTCGGTAGGGCGCCCGATGAGCGGATGGTGCTCGAGAATCTGCACCGCTTCCGCAATCAACTCGACCGTTTCCAACGCCATGGCCGGTTCGGTGTCGAGGAGGAAATCCGTTAGCCGTTCAAGGTCCGAAAGTGCCCGCTGGGCATAAATCAGTCGCGCCAAGACTTGGCCTCTGGCCTGGAAACGACCTTTCCACCTGCGCGTGCCCGAATGTAGGCATGGACCTCAGCGGCCGAATAGCCTTCTCCGGACTCAAGCGTTTCAGCCCGCGACGCAAGCGCATCGGCAACAAAGGCCGCCCGCTTTTCCGCAGCAACTGCGGCAGCACGGATCGCCTCGACCATGAACGCATGAGGCGTAAGCCCTTGGTGCCTTGCCGCTGCAACTGCAAGCTGCTTCACGTCGTCCGGAAGTTTCAACGAGGTTGTGCTCATCACCGGGTTCCAAGTTACGGTGTCACTAAAGTAACATCTGAAGATCGTACAGGCAACGGGTATTCCGGGCTCAAGCAAACCTGAGGTCAAAGCTGGTCCAGCGGGCTCGCCACCCCACGCCCGCCTTTGTTCAACACATGGGTGTAGATCATCGTGGTCGACACGTCGGCATGGCCGAGCAGCTCCTGCACCGTGCGGATGTCGTAGCCGTTTTCCAGCAAATGGGTGGCGAAGGAATGGCGCAGTGTATGAACGCTGACGGGTTTGTGCAGGCGCGCCTGTTCGGCTGCGTGGCGTATCGCCCGTTGCAGGCGCTGTTCATGAAGGTGATGGCGCCTGGAGATTCCGCTTGCTGGGTCGGTCGAAAGCCGTTCAGAGGGCCAGACCCAAAACCACGCCCACGACAAGCCGGCGCGCGGATACTTGCGCGCCAAGGCATCGGGCATCCATACCGCCGGCATCTCGTTCAAGCGATCTGCCTCCCATCGGCCGTGAGCTTGATCCAGTTGACGCCGTAGCGCATCACGCAACGAATCGGGCAGCATCACCCGCCTGTCCTTGCCGCCCTTGCCCTCACGCACAATGATCTCGTTGCGATCGAAATCGACATCCTTCGCCCGTAGCCGCAGCGCTTCCATCAAGCGCATCCCCGTTCCGTACAGCAGCCGTGCAAGATTGCCTTCGACGCCATCGAGCCCCTGCAGCAAGCGCGCCACTTCGGGCCGCGACAACACCACCGGCACGCGCTTGCGCTTCTTCGGCCGGCCAATTTCCTTCATCCATGGCAGATCGACGCCGAGCACTTCCTTGTACAGAAAAAGCAACGCCGACAGCGCCTGATTGTGCGTGGACGGCGCGACGGAGCGTTCATTCGCCAGCCAGGTCAAAAATGCCTCAACCTCGGCCGTGCCCATGTCGCGTGGATGGCGCATACCCTGCTGGCGAATGAATACGCGAGTCCAATGGACATAGGCCCGCTCGGTTCGTATGCTGTAGTGCTTGTAACGGATGCAGGCCCGCACCCGGAGCGCGTCAAGATAGTTGTCGCCTGATTCATGCAATCAACCGCTTTTTGTCT
>ERZ761602.265-NODE-265-length-123435-cov-12.026414_pt1 | contig 123435 bp, 105 predicted proteins | sample MGYA00512165_ERZ761602 | MGnify/ENA primary metagenome ERZ761602 (study PRJEB28899, sample SAMN02445085) | bioreactor sludge metagenome | biome: EBPR sludge; isolation source: Thorneside wastewater treatment plant | place: Australia: Brisbane, Thorneside...
TGGTGAAGTGGGACATGGTGGTGTTCTTGGTTTTTGGGTTCTTGGTTTTTCGTTTTCGGTTGGGAACAAGCGGCAGCCTGCCGTCTTGATCCGGAAAGAATGCCGAGTTATGGAGTCCGACAGGAGAGAGGGCTTCAACTGCCACGAGCTCAAACAGCGGAGGGCATGTGTTTACCCGGAGGTTTCGGAGCGAGACTGCCCCTCCCGTTCATCATGAGCATGCGGATCACCGAACATTCGATTTCCAGTGAAGCACTCGTCACACCACGAAGGGTTTGGGTGCATCACGACGACAAGGGAACGGCGAAAAACTGCCTGCTCTGGTTGGATGGAGAGATTTACTCGGGACGAGTGAAGGCTCCCGACATTATTGCCAAGAGTCAGGCCTCGGGAGTCTTGCCCGCCCTGACCTGCGTTTATCTCCCCAACGACAGTCAGGAAGGCCGCCACGCCGACTACACCTGCGACGAGGCGTTTGCCGACTTCCTCGCTCTCGAGATGCCGCGATGGATCGATCGGGAAGCCGGTCAGTTCGAATGCCTCTTTCTTTGCGGTCTCAGCCTCAGTGGCCTCCAAGCCGTCTTCACGGCGCTGCGCCATCCCGGGATCTTTGCCGGGGTGCTGGCGCAGTCGCCTTCAGCATGGTGGCGGGACGAGTCGCTGGCCGCCTCGGTGACCTCCTTCTCATCGACGAGGCAACGATTTTGGTTGAGCGTCGGCACCGGTGAACTGCAGGAGAACCTGAGGCACCCTCCCACCGCGCTCCATCAGAAGGTGAGCCAGCTCACCTCTGTTCGCCGACTCTCGGAGGCCATGTCCCAGTCCGGGCATGCGGTTCATCTGCATGAGTTCGACGGTGGCCACGATCCTGCCTTTTGGGGCGAGGAGTTGACGGAGGCGCTCGACTGGCTTCTCCTTGGTCCGGGAACATGATACATCACCTCTCCTTTGCCGTCATCGACCTGGGGCGTTCCGCGGCGTTTTACGATGCCGTCCTCGAGACGCTCGGCTATCGGAGAGTTTGGGAGGACTCCTCCTTCATTGGATACGGCTTGCATCCTGGCGAGGACATTTTTGCCCTGAAGCTCCGTCCGGAACATCACGCAGTACCGGGTGACGGTTTTCATGTGGCCTTTGTCGCGCCATCGCGCGAGGCGGTGCTCTGCTTCCATGCTGCGGCGCTCGCCCATCATGGTGGGGAGGATAATGGAGGTGCAGGCTTGCACCCGGAGTATGGACCGGACTACTTTGCGTCCTTCGTCATCGATCCCGATGGTTATCGGATCGAGGCCGTCATTACTGATTCCACCTCAGTATGAATTCGAGTGAGAATCCGAATTACCACCTTGAAGTCATCGAGGGAAACGATCTTAGCGCGGAACAAGAAGAGTTCATCAACTACTGGAACCAGCACTATTTCGGGGAGATCGCCGTGGCAAAAGGTCTGGCCAAAGCCCCGGTGCATTGGCGGCTGATTCTGAGTGAAGATCGGAACCTGCTGAGCCATGTCGCCTTGACCGGAATGAAAATCGAACTCAACGTAGAGCGGATCAAGGTCGGAGCCGTCGGAGGTTTGTTCACCCCACCCGAACTCCAGGGCCGTGGTCATGCGACAGCATTGATGGACCATGCCGAGGACTTTCTCTTCGACCGGCTTGAACTCCCTGCGTGCATTCTGTTCTGCCTGCCTGAACTCGTGCCCTTCTATACGAGGCGTGGATGGTCCCTGGTGGAGGGACCGGTGACGCTACAACAGAAAACCGGTGTGGTGACGTGGGGTGCGGCGGCGATGCTCTTGAATGCCAACCAAGGTCAGAGCGTCAATCATACGATTCACGTGCCGATGAAGTGACGGTGCCATGAAATTGATCATGTTCGACATCGACGGCACTCTCACGCAAACGGACGCGGCCGACGGGGAGTGTTTCGTGCAAGCCTTGTTCGATGTGTTTGGTTTCACCGGCATCAGTGACGACTGGTCCGTTTATCCGCACTGCACTGACTCCGGTATTCTGGAGTCCATTTTCCAAGAACGTCAGGGACATTCGCCATCAGAAGACGAGATCCTCCGATTTCAATCTTGGTTTCTTTCCCTGTTGGAGGCGGAGGCCGGAAAGCAACCTTTCCTTCCCGTTGCTGGCGCATGGGACATGCTCAGGCGACTCAACGACATGCCCGGCGTGGCCGTTTCAGTCGCGAGCGGTGCCTGGGAATGTTCCGCCCGCCTGAAGCTGGCAAGCGCGGGATGGGGGGGGGCCGGAACTCCCCGGCGCTTTCGCCGACGACGCCCATGCGCGTGAGGACATCATGCAGCGCTCTCTTACAAGGGCGGCTTGCCTGCACGGGCGCGTGGAATTTGATTCGGTGATCTACGTAGGAGACGGCGTCTGGGACGCCCGTGCCTGTCGGAACCTGGGTTGGCCCTGCATCGGTATCGCCTTGGATCCGATCCGGGCTGCGAGGCTCAGGGCGGAAGGAGTGAAAGATGTGTTCCCCAACTACGAAGATGCAGTGAGGTTTTTTGAGGTAATCGGTGCCTGACCCTCACAGGCCATCGTGCCGTTTCCCCATGCTCACCCGCGGCTCGATCCGGTAACCAAGAGATTCGTAGAAGCTCAAGACCGGGGAGTTTGATTCCAGGATCTGGAGGTTGATTTTCAGGCAACCGTGCGTGTGCAGAATTTGTTCCGCATGGCGAACCAGAGCCGATCCGGTTCCTTTGCCTCGGTGTTCTGGAAGTACCGCCAACGAATAGAGCCAGCCGCGGTGACCGTCGTAACCCGCCATTATTGTGCCGACCACCTTTCCTCCTGAGAGCGCGACGAACATCATGTCGTCATTCACAGCGAGCTTCCGGTCGATGACGAGGGAAGGCTCGTTGTGGGGCGCGTCATATCCAAAGACCGATTCCCAGAGCGCGATGACCTCCATCCGTTGTGAGGCGTCATCATAGGTCCGAATTGAAACAGGGAATGTCGAGATGGGCATGACAGATCGTTGCATGGAGCCTCGAAAACTCAAGGCATGGTGTCGAAAGCGGGGCTGGAGATGCGTGAAATTGTTCCTGCCTGATCCATTTCAAAGGGGGAGTTCGTAAGTCCATTGGCCGAACAGGGTCGGGGATGGGACCCGACCCTGTCGTGTGTGGCGTTGGGGTGTCGGTCAGTCTCTCACCCGGCTAGCTGCAGCTTCCTGCGGCCCATCTGGCCGAAGCGCTCGACGAGGGCACGGGCATCCTGACTGGCCAGTTCACGGGCCTGGTCGCGGAGTTGGGTGAGACCGCTTTCGAGACTTCGCGTCGCGGTGAGACTGTTGCGGTAGTCCTCGGCGCTACGGGTGAGCAGTTCGCTGCGGACGCGGTCGAGCTGCTGTTCCATTTCGACATCACCGGCGAAGTTGAGCGACTTGAAATCGTCGATGAACTTCACGAGCCGGTTGAGGGTCTTTTGGTGGACCCCATCGGTCTTGCCGGTGCGCATTGACGAGAGCATCTCGTCGCAGAGCTGGGCCGTCTGATGACGCAACTCGGTGATGCATTCGCCGACAAAACCCTCCACACCGGAACGGATTTGGCGGGCGGCGGTCTCGGCGGCCTCACGGCGGGCGAGGCGCACTTCCTGTTGCTCGGCGAAACTGACCAGCTCCATGCCGAGGGACTCGGGCACGGCGATCTGAAAGAGATGCACCTCGAAGGCAAAGCGGTCCGCGAGCTTTTCCCGGGCGGGGAAAGACTCGGCGATCTGAGCATAAAGGCAGGCGGCTTCGTCGCGCGAAGTGGCGAGATGCCGGATCGCGATTTCCCATTCGTTGAGTGCTTCGCTTCGCAGGTCGCGGTAGGCGGCGAGGAAGTTCTCCCTGGCCTGGTGGAAGTGGCTGCGCTGGGCGTTGAGCTGCTCCTGCACGTCCACGAGCTTGCCGTTGGGCAGGAAGTGGCCGAGGCCCCCGAGGAAGGGGAAGGTGCCCTGGTCGATGATCGCATGGGTGCGGCCTTCGACAAGGGCGAGTTCGGCGAGGGCTTCTTTGGGCAGGAGCTTCTTGTGTCCGAGACTGACGAGCCGTTCGCTGACCTGGTCGGGGGTAAGGCCGAGGTCGGCGGGGGCGAGTTTCTTGTGGAAGCGCGGATAGCGCACGCTGGCATTGATGAGAACGCCTTCCCGGGTGAGGACGGCGAGGAGGTCTGTATTTGTGTTCATGGGTATGAAGGGATTGAGGTGTTTAGGTTTTGAGGTTTTGAGGTTTTGAGGTTTAGGGAAAAGTGAAGGCCCGGGCTCCCTGTCTGGCGGTCGATCATGGAACCCGGGCCTGGGGCGGCGCGGCTGGTGGTGGGCAAGGTCTGACTTGGGGCGGGTCGGTCAGGAGGCCTTCTTGGCTTCGTGCTTGCGGCCACGTTGCAGTTTCCGGAGCAGTCCGCGGAAACCGCCCAGCTCGCGCTTGGTCTCGCTGCGTTCCGTGCGGGCGGCATGGAGTGAGCGACGTACGCCCTTAAGCGTTCGGCGTGCCGTAAGGAGGGCTTCGTCGGCTTCGGCAACCTGTTGCCTCGCCTTGACGAGGGGATCGGCAGGTTTGACGGGATTGGCGGGGCTGACAGGCTTCGGAGGAACCGTCGCGGGCGGAGCGGGAGCGACGGGCTTCGGCACGGGAATCGGCGGCGAGGCGAACTGCTCCACCGCCGGCACGAGCCTGGGCCGTTCGATGCGATCCGGAGCGATGGCCCGAACTGGCATGACGATCATGAGATCACCACCCCGGCTGAACTGAATCGGGCTCATCGCATCACTCATCGAGATCCGGTGGAGACCGAAGTCGGCGGCTTTGATGAGGTAGTCGCGATCGAGATAGACGGTCACGTCCGGTCCCTTCATCTCGCAGCTGTCCACGGGATGAAGGATCCAGGGTTCGTCGTTTTCGGCACGAGCGAGCAGACCGAAGCGGCCCTTTTCGAAGTGCAGACCCATGGGACGATTGGCGAGCTGTTTGCCGGGTAGACGAGGCAGCAGTCGTGTCACCGCCTCGAGGGCGGCATCGCTCAGGGTCACCGTTGTGTTGAACTGTCCCGCTCCAGGGATGACCTGGCGGTAGTTCGGATAGGGGCCTTCGAGAAGACGACCTGTCACCGACCACCACTGGCTTTCGAGACGGAAGACCTCAGCCCGATGTTTGTCCTTACCGAGACGCAAAGTCCAGGGCCGGGATTCAGCGAGGGCCTTCCACTTCCACAGCGGGTGATCTGGCAGGATCACAGACTGCTTCAGGGGCAGATGCATGGAGTTGCTCGAGAAGAGCGCCCGGCCATTCGTCCCGACGATGCGGTGAGCCTTGTCTCCGGTGCCACTCGTGTCGAGGCAGGCACTGCGCAGGACCGCACGGGTGGAATCCTGCGAGGCACAGGCGAAGGCACGCAGCAGACTGGTGACAAGTGGTTCCGGCAATGTCAGGCCCGGGGTGCGGACCTGGGGGATCTCGGGGAACTCGGCCACGGGCGGGGCTTTGATCGCCGGACCGAGGCACACGACTTCGTCAGAGCGCAATCCGGTGAGGAGTTCGCGCAAGCGAGCCAGCGGCAGGAGGAAGGGCGCGAGACCCTTCTCGACTGTTGCCAGCACATCGACGCTCAGGGTGAGGTCGAGATCCGTGGCGGTGAGGCGCACGGATTGTGGTCCACCCGCCTCCACCTTCGCACAGCCGAGAACGGCCAGCGAAGGGGTGCGGGGGATGAGTTTGCCGAGTCCGGTGAGTGCCGACTTGAGATCGGCTACCCGGACTTCGACGGGATGGGTTTTCGTGATCATGTCAGGGTGGGTAGTTCAGGGATTGAGGTGTTGAGGTGTTGAGGAGGATCACTGGTAGTAGTCTTCTCCGGAGTAGCCTCTTTGGGGGAGGCGCTTGCGACGGATCCGCCGGTAGATCACGAAGGCGAGGTAGAGCACGCCCACGCTGATGACGACGGGAGGCAGTCCGGTGACGAGACCGAAGACCTCGCCAATTATGAGCCCGATCCAGTGACTGGACCGGGCAAGCTGTTCGAGCACCTGCGCCACGGGGGGCAGCAGGAGCACTCCGGCGCTGGTGATCACGATGGAGAGGAACAGATTGAGCCGCAGCCAGGCCCGGAGCCAGCCGCTCGCGCTGAGCCAGTGTTCCAGCCGGGCGAGCGACCAGCCGATGACCTCGGCTCCCCGCTCGACCCAGTGGTCGGGGGTGAGTTCGAGGTCGGGCACGGGCGGGGAGACGGGCTCCTGTGTCCAGAGCTGGCGCAAGTCCTTGTAGTCGGGGAGTTCGGTGAAGGACTTCATACGGTGAACTCTTCAGGGTTGTCGATGACCTTGCCTTCCGTGGTGGAAGACTGGCGGAAACGCTCGCGGTCTCGGCGCGCTCTCGAGCCGAGGGCGGCCCCGCCGATGAGGGCGAAGACGCTCAGGACGATGAAGAGCGCTGCGGCGGCCTGCCAGAAGGCGGCGCGGTCAGCGGAGGTTTTTCCGCCGGTGACGGTGGCCTTGAGATCCTTGAACTGGCCTTCGAGGGATTCGTAGGCCTTTTCGCAGGAGGACTTCTTTTCGCCGAAGGACAGCCAGGAGTCGCGTTTGCCGCAGCTCGCGGTGGAGAGGAGTAGGGCTGCGGTCAGCAAGGTGATGAGGGTTCGTTTTAGGTGGTGTTTCATGGTTTTGTTAGGGATTGAAGTGTTTAGGTTTTGAGGGATTGAGGGTGAGAACAGAGAAGGCCGGTCGACTCGCGGGGAGCCGACCGGCCTTCGGGGGTGGTGTCCGGTTGTTGGGGTGGTTATTGCGGTGGTTACTCACATGCCGGAGCGTTTCCGGCAGAGAGTGAGGTGGTCGCACCATGAGCAATGTTGGCCGGGGGAGGGAACCCAGGCTTCGCGGGCGATGCCTTCGAGGTAGTCGTCGACAAGGAAGAACAGCTCGCTCTCCATCGCCGCCGACATCGGGCCGTAGGTGGAAATGATCACCTTCGGCACCTTCGTCTTGATGAGGTGATGCAGTTCGAAGCCGGTTTCCCGTTCACCTGTGGCACTGCGGTAAAGCAGGGCGTAGCAGGCGAGCTGGGTGGCGTGCTGATGCTCGGCCATGCCTTCACTGGGACTGCGAGCCGCCGACTTGTAATCGACGATCTGACCGCCCGTACGCACCAAGTCGATGATGCCGTAGAGCGGCGGGATGCCGGCAGCGAGACTGCATTCGACCTGCACCTCGACACCCTCGGGACGTTCTTCCGTGGCAATGGGGCATTGGGCGAAGTAGGTCTCGAGCATGGCCCAGGCTTGATCCCGGGCGATGGCTTCGTCCTCCGGCTTTTTCCACGGGATGAACTCGGCGGTGGTGTCTCGCTCCCAGCTTTCGGTCAGGGCGGCATGAAGCTTCTCGGACGAAAGCGGCTCGTTCTTCCAGTTGGCCCAGTTCCAAAGGCGCAGGACCTCGTGGATCTGCCGACCGATAAAGAGCGCCGGAGCCGTGGGGACGGTGATGCGCTCGACGTAGCGGTAGTAGAACTGTCGCCGGCAACTTTGCCAGCACTTCAGGCGCGAGGCGCTGAGGTAGCGAAGCAGGTCTGGCTCGGACCGATCGACGGGTCGGCCCGTCCCCGGATCGGGGAGCAGGCGGATCGCGGAGGGGTCCTGCGTGGTAGTGAGGACGGTGACGACGCTCATGCGGCACCTCCGTTCCGGTGGGCGGGGGCGGAATGACCTTTGCCGTTGCCATCGTTGGCCTGACGCAGTCCTTCCGCCTCAGGGGCCATGACTGGGCTTGCATGGGAGGGATCATCGGTGCCAGCACCATCCGCAGGGCCTGCCGTGCGGCAGCGAGGTCAGCGTCCTCCCGTAGTTGGATGCCGTTGGTGCCGTGGATGAGTCGCGGAAGGGAGACTTCAACGCTTTCGATCCTCCTATTCATGACAAAGACGCGAAGGCCGGTGTCGTGGTGTGAGGCAGAGTATCCGTTTCGCAACTCGTTGTTGTGGCGGAGAATCTGAGACTTGAATGAGGAGTGCCAGCCGTCCAGTTCGTTATATGCGAGTTTTCTCACGATATTCTCCTCCAATGTGCATTCAGTGGAGAATCTAATAGTATCTATCATGGAGATTAAGGTGGGATCTGTGTGTAAGGAAGTGTGGGTGCGGAAAATTCCCGACGTTATTAGGGTGTTACTTGGGCGTGTTCGTAAGGGCGTGTTCGTAAGGGCGTGTTCGTAAGGGCGTGTTCGTAAGGGCGTGTTACCAACTGGAGGTCGAGGTTTGGTCGGACGTGCCGACCGGGGTTGGGATGCCACAAGGCCCCCCAACCCCCTGCTTAATGCGGCAGTTCGTTTGGCCTCACCGATCGGTGCGGGTTTTCAGCTCGACGTCCGTGTCCTGCATGGGGTGTTCAAAGATCTATCGACAGGGCGCATGACCAACAATTGCTGTAGTTTTTCGCTCGGTGTGGTCTCCGCCTTGATGCGTGAGCGGATGAACTCCTTTTCGTCCCATTCCCGGTGCAGGACATACTGTCCCCACTCCAGATCCGGGTTGTAAACCTCATGCTGGGCAAGCTGCGGTTTCACCTTGTTTGTCAATGTGCTGGGCACGTAGCAGGGCGATATAAATATTACTGAGTGCTCCCTGATAAGGGCTTTCAGGTGCCTGGGATTGAATGGTGTCGTTTCAATAATGCCCGTTTCTAAGCTACAGATTATATTAAATGATATATTTGCAACTCAATAATAATTAACGTTTTATCTGCAATTATGGCTGCCTTTAAAATGCCCTGATCGGCAGTTCATTTTGGGATGAGAGTAGGTATTTTCCCTTCGGAATCGCCCGATTCTTGCCAATTCGCCTCGTGGCCGCATGAAAAATTTTCTTCTCAAATTCGACAAGAGATCCTCCCTTCGAGAGGGTTCAATGCAGCCGTCGCTGATGCTCGCGATCGGGTGCCGCGGGCGAGTTGTTTGGAAACGCTTGTCGTATGGCGAGAGGCTTAAAAATCGTCTTTGTGGAGATCTGGATTTGAGCTAAACTGCCCGTCCATGGCTAGTACGCTAGAAATGGTTGAGAAGGCCAACGGGACCAATAAATTTATTGTTCTCGCGGCAGTCATCGACCAAATGGCGGAACAGATGCTAAATGTTTCTGTTCTGAGGTCAGTGGATGATGAGATCGCACTTCTATGCGTTGAGGAGATAGCCTCGGCGAATGGAGTCGGGTTCGAGACGATGCGGAGGCAACTCTGCGGAGTCTTGGGCCGTGACGCGGTCTATCGGCTAGGAAAACGATGGGTGATCCGGAAGCGCAAGTTTCTGGAATACCTCACGATGCAAGAGCGCCGATCGGTCCTTGGGGTCGACGGTTAGCTAACGGCAAAAGTCCGTAAGGGGTAGAAGGAGTGAATGCTTCCCTGCCTCTTGCGGCATCCGGTGGCCCACTAATATCGATAACCTGAACAGTCGGGTGCCCTTAAATTGCCACTATGAGTGCCCCTATTTTTTACTAAAGTGCCCGAATTGAGGTGATATTTCGCTAAAATCACGGCAAAATCCCTATATTTCGTGAAAATCGCGTCGTTCGGGACGACGAGGCCGCAGGTTCGAATCCTGTCACCCCGACCACTTTCGCAAAGCGAAAGTGCTGGAGGAAAAGGGCAGGATGAAGAACGAAGTTCGCCTGCCACGTCGCGACAGTGATGGGAAAATGGTGAACGCAGAGAACGAAACCGCAGAAAGCGCGACGCAGGAGCGCTTTAATCCTGTCACTACACGGGATGCCCGCACCTGTTCTCCCGTAGTGAACTCATTTTCAATGAGTCAGGTCTGTGCCTCTTTCTGGTTTCCCGCTTGAGTTCAATCCAGCGACGAGGGATTCCGACCCTCTAAGTTGAACAGCTGCTCAAGAAGAGAGTCTCTACCAGTGTAACGATTTTTGGTTTTTTCTCTCTTTCTTATGTCCGTTGCCCTGCCCGTCCTCCAACATTCAGAATATTCGTCGCCTTTTTCGGGGCAGGTTTTCCGAGTGGTCTTGACGGGATTGGCTTTCTTTTCGGTCGCTTGCGGAGACAAGGAGGCAAAGACGGGCGGGCCCCCCGTGGACACAATGCCACCGTATGTGGTCGATGTGGTGACCCTCATGCCTCAGCGAGTTGAGGAGACCTTGTCCGCAACGGGAACTCTCGTGGCAAACGAATCTATTATTCTCCAGTCGGAGAGGCCGGCTCTGGTGAGGGAGATTCGGTTCGAAGAGGGGCAGATGGTGAAGGCCGGAGAGGTGTTGGTGTTGATGGATGATTCCGAACTGCAGCCGCAGTTGGAAAAGGCGACGGCGCAGCGCCGGATTGCCGAGACTCTCGAGAAACGGCAGGTGGAATTGTTACAGTCGAGTGGGATCAGTGAGTTTGAATACGAGCAGACCGTGGCGAACGTGAAGATCGCCAAAGCGGAGGAAGCCTTGATTCAGGCGCAACTCGAGAAGACCCGGATCGTGGCTCCCTTTGATGGAGTCGCCGGACTTCGGAAGGTCAGTGTGGGATCCTACCTGACCCCGGGTACGACAATCTGTACCTTTCAGGACATCGCCTCTCTAAAACTGGATTTCTCTCTGCCGGAACGATATCTCTCCTATTTAAAACTGGGACAGAAGCTGAGGTTTCGCGTCACGGGGAGGTCGGAGGCATTTGCGGCTGAGATCATTGCCATCGAACCCTCCATTGATGTGCAAACCAGAACCATGACCTTGCGGGCGAAGGTGCCCAACGACAAAACAAACCTTCTGCCTGGCTCGTTCAGCGAGGTAGTTGTCACGCTTGAGGAGCTCCCCGAGGCCCTCATGATTCCACCGATTGCCCTGATTCCCGGATTGAAGCAGCAAACCGTCCTGGTGCATCGCAATGGAGAGGTGGAAGAGCGCAAGGTGGTTGCGGGCCTGCGAACCGCAGATGCGGTGCAAATTCTGGAAGGGCTCTCGGCAGGTGATGAGGTGATTACCAGTGGCGTGTTGCAGGTGCGCAAGGGGATGAAGGTGGAGGTAAATCGAGTGGAGCCTCCGAAACCGGCGGGGGCTGAGGACGCGGAGTCGAAAAGTCCTCCAGCAGCGATTCCGGCGCCATGAGTCTTTATCAACTGAGCGTTCAGCGCCCTGTGCTGGCGACGGTGATGTCCATTGTCATTGTCATCTTCGGAGCGGTGAGTTTTGATCGACTCGGGGTGAGAGAGTTCCCGGCAGTGGACCCTCCGATTATATCCGTGTCGACGATCTACACCGGGGCGTCGCCCGAGGTCATCGAGTCGCAGATTACCGAGCCGCTTGAGGAAAATCTGAACTCGGTCGCAGGCATTCGCACCCTGACTTCGGTGAGTCGCGAAGGACGCAGCACCATCACAGTGGAGTTCGATATCGGCGCGGACCTTGAGGTCGCCGCGAATGATGTGCGGGACAAGGTCTCAAGCGCTCAGCGCGATCTCCCTCCTGATGCCGATCCTCCGACCGTGACGAAAGCGGACGCGGACTCCTCTCCGGTCGCCTTTGTTTCGGTCTACAGCCCGAGCCGGGATCTCCTTGAACTAAGCAGTATTGCGGACCGTCGCTTCAAGCCGATTTTGCAGACGATTCCCGGAGTGGCTGAAGTTTCAATCTGGGGCGAAAAACGTTATGCGATGCGGCTCTGGCTCGACCGGGATAAACTTTCTTCGTTCAATCTCACCTCAGTGGACGTGCGAAATGCTCTCGATCGTGAAAACGTCGAGCTTCCCTCAGGTCGGGTCGATGGCAATCAGGTAGAGCTGAGTGTGCGTGCGATCAGCCGCTTCTCTAAGCCGGAGCAGTTCAACGAGATGGTCATTCGCGAGAGCGGGGGCAAGGTGGTGCGCCTGCAGGATGTCGGGTATGCGACGATCGGTCCGGAGAACCTCCGTAATCTGATGAAGCACAACGGAGCACCGTCGGTGGGCGTGGTTCTGCGACCGCAACCGGGGGCGAATCAGATCACGATCGCTGACGAGATGTATCGGAGACTCGAGTTGATCAAGAAAGATCTCCCGGAGGACATTCAGGCTTCGGTGGGTTTCGACCTGACTCAATACGTGAGGGCCTCCATCACCGAGGTGGTGGAGACCATCCTTATGGCCGTGGGACTCGTCGTGCTGATTATCTTTGCTTTTTTGCGAACGGTTCGTTCTACCCTGGTGCCGGCAGTGGTGATACCGATCAGCCTGATCGGTGGTTTTTTTGTGATGTACGTCGCCGGTTACAGTGTCAATGTGCTGACCCTGCTGGCAATGGTTCTCGCGATTGGACTGGTCGTCGATGACACGATCATCGTTCTCGAAAACATTTACTCGAAGCTGGAGCAGGGCATGCCGGCCCGGCAGGCGGCGATCGAGGGGACGAAAGAGGTCTACTTTGCAGTGATCGCCACGACGGTGACTTTGGTGGCGGTTTTCGCTCCCATCCTTTTCCTGGGTGGCCTGGTCGGTAAGCTCTTTCAGGAGTTTGCCGTCGTCATTGCCGGGACCGTCGTCATCTCCTCCTTTCTGGCGCTCACTCTGGCGCCGATGTTGTGTTCAAAGGTGCTGAAAAATCATGAGCACTCAAGGTTCTACCATTGGTCGGAACCCTTTTACGAAAGGTTGACTTCGGGATACCGGAGACTGCTCGCAGGATTTCTAAAGGTGCGCTGGCTGGCGGTGCCTATCGTCCTGGTGTCCGGCGTCGCTATCTATTTTTTGTTCGGGCTTATCCCGAATGAACTGGCGCCACTCGAAGACCGTTCGAGGTTGAGGGTGTCGGCCACCGCGCCTGAGGGCGCGAGTTACGAATACATGCTGGACTACATGGATAAACTCAGCGATCTCGCGGCCGAAGAGGTGCCCGAGGTGGAAACCCTCATCTCGCAGACCTCACCGGGATTTGGCGGATCCAGTTCAGTGAATTCCGGATTCCTGCGTATCTTCCTCAAGGACGGGAGCGGGCGGGAGCGCTCTCAGGCGGAGATCGCTGAAGCGCTAAACGCCGCCTCGCGGAAGCTGACAGGGTCTCGTGTTGTGGTGATTCAGGATTCGACAATCAGTCTCGGTCCCGGCGCAGGATCCCGGCTCTCCCTCCAGTTTGTTCTGCAAGCGCAGGATTTCGCAAAAATTGAAGCGAAGCTCCCGGAGTTCATGGAGAGGGTGGAGGCGAGTGGAGCCTTCAGCCGCGTCGATGTCGATCTGAAGTTCAACAAACCCGAGGTTCGGGTGGACATTGATCGGGAACGGGCCCAGTCCCTCGGCGTATCGGCGCGGGATATCGGGCAGACTCTGAACCTGGCTCTCGCGGAGCAGCGTTTCGGTTATTACCTGCAGGAGGGAAAACAATATTTTGTGATCGGGGCACTGGTGCGTGAGCATCGAGATGAGAACGTCGACCTGCGCGACCTGACCGTGCCGAGCAGTTCAAACGGACCCGTGCGGATGGATAATGTCGTCAGCCTGACCGAGCAAATCAGCTCACCGCAGCTCTATCGTTTCAATCGCTACAGTGCCGCGACGGTGTCGGCCTCGCCGAAACCGGGAGTGTCGCTCGGGCAGGGAATCGAAATCATGGAGGGCATCGCGCGCGAGGTGCTCGACGAGAGTTTCGAGACCGATCTGGCCGGCGAGGCACGTGACCTGCGCGATACATCCTCAAGGACTCTGTTTGCTTTTGCGTTTGCCCTGGCCCTGGTCTACTTCGTCCTCGCAGCGCAGTTCGAAAGTTTCCGGGATCCATTGGTGATTCTGTTCACTGTGCCCCTGGCCCTGATTGGAGCTCTTGGAGCCCTCTGGTTCTTTGGGCAAACGCTCAACATCTTCAGTCAGATCGGGATCATCATGCTGATCGGCCTCGTCACCAAAAATGGAATTCTCATCGTCGAGTTTGCCAATCAACAACGTGCGAAGGGGCTGGGCATCCTCGAAGCGGTCACCGGGGCAGCGGCTTCGCGCTTTCGACCCGTCCTCATGACGAGCCTATCGACTATTCTGGGCATCCTGCCGATCGCCCTTGCCATCGGTGCAGGGGCGGAAAGTCGTCGCTCCATGGGCATCGCGGTGCTGGGCGGTCTTATTGTCGGGACCGTACTGACTCTTGTGGTGATCCCGGCTCTATACACGTTTATCGCAAGTCGTGAGCAAAGGCACACGGCCGACATCAATGACGGGGTGGCGATTGCCGACTGAAGGGCGAAGGCCTTGCCCTTATTTAATCTCGTGGCAGCCCTCGCCGAAATGGTAGGAGAGAGGAGATGCGTCTCTGCTTCGACCGATGAAATCTACCTATGACGTTATCGTTCTCGGAACCGGGGGCGTCGGCAGCGCGGCCCTCTATCATTTGGCCGCCCGTGGTCTCAGGGTCGCCGGACTGGATCAGTTTCCTCCGGCTCACGGATTGGGTAGTTCGCACGGGCAGTCACGCATCATCCGCAAAGCCTACTTCGAGCACCCTGACTATGTGCCTTTGCTGGAACGTGCCTATTTCCTCTGGGATGAACTCGGTCGTCGCGCCGGCCGGACCGATCTCTTCGAGCGCACCGGACTGATCCAGATCGGGCCGAAGGACGGGGTCGTGATTCCCGGCGTGTTGGAAAGTGCGGCGAGGCACGGGCTACGGCTGGAAACCTTGACGTCGGAAGAGGCGGGCGCACGTTTTCCCCAATACCGGGTTCCCGAAGGGTGTGCCGTGGTCTATGAATCCGATGCCGGGTTGCTGCGGGTTGAGGACTGTGTTTTGGCCTATCTAAACGCCGCGCAGGCAGCGGGGGCGGAACTGCGCACCGGAGTGACAGTTCATCGATGGCGCTCCCTCGCCGGGGGAGTGGAAGTGGAAACGAGCGCTGGTGTTTTTGGTGCGGGAGCGGTTGTCATTGCGGCGGGATCATGGGCTCCGCAATTGCTCGGAGAGCTGGGCATTCCTCTGGAAGTGCGCCGCAAACCGCTCTTCTGGCTCAAGTCGAACTCCCGTGCCCATCATATCGGCCGGGCCTGTCCCTGCTTCTTTTATGAACGACCCGAGGGGCAGTTCTACGGATTCCCGGAAATGGAGTCGGGAGGCGGCGTCAAGGTGGCCTGCCACACCGGAGGAGAGGTCATCACAGATCCGGCAACGGTCGATCGTCGCCTTGACGAAAGCGATCTGGCCGGGGTCCGGCAGTTCACGCGGGAGTGGTTCCCGGAGGTGGGAGCCGAGTTGCTTCGTCATGAGACCTGCCTCTACACGATGAGTCCGGACGAACACTTCATTGTGGATCGTCACCCCGGACATCCTCAGGTGGCTTTTGCGGCAGGTTTGTCAGGACACGGCTTCAAGTTCGCCAGCGTCCTCGGCGAGATTCTGAGTGATCTGATCGTCGATGGCGGGACGGCACTGCCGGCTGAATTTCTTGGGGTGAACCGATTCGGGTGAGGGTGAAAAACCTCCCGAGGGGCTCCACCGCAATCCGCAAGTGCGTGAATTCTTTCTTTGGCGGTTTTCTGTCAGTCTTCGCGGCATCATGAGTTTTCGCTCTTTCCCGCCAGGCCTCGTCTTTCTGATCGCGGTTACGTCGTTGGCTGCAGAGACTCCGCCAGCCAAACCCAAACCGGAGTTCCAGTATCAATCCGGAGACATCGCCGTCCCGGCGGCACGGGCGGAGGAAGCGAAGGTGACAAAATTTGATGCATCCACCGTAGCGGCGGCGCGGCAGTACCTCGACGACGGAGCGCTCTCCTGGGTGCGGGAAAAATCGTGTATCAACTGTCACACAACCGGTCCCTACCTGAGCGAGCGTCCGGCCCTCTCGCCGCTTCTCGGAAAACCGAATGAAGAGGTGCTCGCCGATTTTATCGAGTCCATTCCTCAGGGACCGTCCAAGGAGGCGGAGAAAAACGGCCACCGCTATGTCTCAGGCTCGTGGACGGCGGTGTGGTGTGCCCTCGGTCTCGCCGAGTGGGACCGGCATGTGAATGGCGCCCTCTCACCGCACACTGATGAAGCGCTGAAGCAGATGATCTTGCGCCAGTCGCCGGATGGTTCCTTTGTCAGTTACGGCGAAGTGGAGATTCCTCACATCACGACCGATTTTGAACTGACTCTGCAGGCAGTGCGCGCCCTCGTCGCCGCTCCCGGCTGGCTTGAGGGGCAGAAGGATCCTGATCTCCTCGCCCGAATTGGAAAAATGAAAGCGTGGCTGCGCGATGCGGAACCGCGCAATGATTTTGATCGTGTCCTGCGCCTCCAACTCGCCCATTACATGCCCGACCTCGTCACTCCTCAGGATAAGGAAGCAGCCCTCCGGCTTCTTTCTGAAAAACAGCACGAAGACGGTGGCTGGTCCACCCGTGACATGTCGGCTGTGGAGGACTGGCACTTCGAAATGAGTGAAACCGTCGTCAAGCTTATCGCCAGCCTCCCCGACGCCGCAAATCCGGAGAGCGATCCCTACATGACCGCGCTCGCCATCGTTCTGATGCGACAGAGTGATATCCCCGCGAGTGATCCCCGGATCCAGCGGGGAATCGAATGGCTCAAGCGCGAGCAACGGGTCTCAGGCCGCTGGTGGATGCACTCCCTCTACCGGGGCAATTACCACTACATCACCTACATCGCGACCGCCCAGGCAATGAAAGCCCTCGCGCTATGCGGGGAGATTTGAAAATGCTGAAAACCTGAAATGCTGAAATGCTGAAATGCTGAAAACTTGAAACTTGAAACTTGAAACTTGAGCCGGAGCGCAGCGAAGACAGACGGAACGAAGTGAAGTCAAACCTGAAACCTGAAACTTGAAATTTGAAACGGCTACTCCGTAGCCTTTTCCTTTTCGCGATCCCATAGAAAAGCCATCGCGATCACGCCGATCCAGGGAGCGAGACCGGCCATGGCCATTCCGAGATCGAAGGAACCGGTTTCATCAACGAGACGGCCGAAGAATTTGTGCATCGGTGAGGACACGGCCCAGACCCAGGTGCTGAGCAAGCCGGTGAGTTTCCCGACGTGGCGGGTGGAGAGTTCCTGGACAAAGCTGTAGTAGCAGGGAAAAAGGGCGAGTGCACCGGCCCCGACCACGAGAATGGCACCCATGAGCGGCCATCCCTTCGGCAGCCAGAGGAGGAGGACACTGAAAGACGTGAGGAAACAGGCTCCCGCATAGACTCGTCGCCTCGCGACATGGGCGGAGACGGCGAATTTTCTCACGAGCCAAAGCGAGACAAAGCCGGCCGTGATACAGCCGATGTCCGTTCCGATGTAGTAGAACGAGTTGAAGGCGAGGGCCTCGGTCTCCGGATACCCTCGGCCCTCCTGAAGGAACTTGGGCAGCCAGACCCGGAACAAATGCCAGCAGGTTTGCGCGCCGAGGATGAGAATGGCGAGAGCCCAGAAACGTCGGCTCAGAATGAGACTCCAGGTGCTTTCACTTGCAGCGTTTGCGGCCGGCATCGGAACATCCAGCTCGGTCTTTCGAATGGAGAGAAACCAGAGCACTACCCAGAGCAGTCCGATCGCACCGATCACCTGAAAGGCAAAACGCCAGCTCGAGATGTCATCGGTCATCAGCCAGATCATCAGGGGAGGCGTGACGATCGCTCCGATCGAGGCTCCGCTCTGAAGGACGCTGTTGCCCATCGTTCGATCTTTCGGTTCGAGAAGGGCAAAGGTGGTCTTCAGGGCACAGGGCCAGTGACCTGCCTCAAAAAATCCGAGGAGAATGCGACAGCTCAGAAGTGGCCAGTAGCCATCCGTGTGGGCCGAGGCGATTCCCATGAGCGACCATCCCGTCAACACGATGGGATAGAGCCAGTAGACGCGGAATCGGTCCGCGAGAAAACCAAAGATGAGCGAACCGGCCGCGAAAGCCCAGCCAAAGGCGAGTTCGAGATCTCCATACTGTTCCTGGGACAGCTGGAACTCCGTCGTGACCCGCGTCGCCGCGTTGGCGAGGGTCTGTCGATCCATATAGTTGATCGTCGTCGCAAGGAGGAGGAGACCGCAAAGGTACCATTTCCAGCTGGCGGAGCGCTTCGGGCCGGACTCAATAGGGTCAATCGTGGGATTCATCAGTCTTAGGTCTTCTTCACGGGCCGGACTCAGCCTTCCCAGCTTTGTCCGTCCCAGGCAATAACGCGGTTGAGGAGATTCACGATTTTTTCGGTAAAACAGTCGAAAAGTATTTCCCCTTTTTCCGCGCTCGCTTCCCTCGGATCACCGACGTGACCCGGTTCGCTGCGATCCGACATGATCCATCCGCGCGAGGCTGGTTCGAAGGAATTGCCAAAGGGGACTTCTTTGGTGCGTCGCGGATCACCGACCAGTTCAGGCCGCAGGCTCATGACCATGCTCGTTTCCCATTCGCAGGCATGCCCCATGACCCGTTGCCGGATCCCGGGGTGACGCAGCCAGGGTTCCGCCCCGAGGTGCCAGTAGGTCGCAAAGAGGAGCAACAGTTCGGAGCGGTCGCGATAGTGTTGACGTGTTTCAAAGACCGCCTGCTTCCCCGGAACGTCATTGCCTCCATGGCCGTTGAGAAAGACCAGTCGGGTGAATCCGTGGTCGACGAAATTTTCGAGGAGACCGTTCAGGAGATCGAGGTAGACCCGGGGGTCCGCCGAGAGGGTTCCGGGAAAGTCGAGGTGGTGGTGCGAATTGCCCAGCCACATCAGGGGTGCAATCAGAATCCGTTCGCCCAGGGCCGCCTCCGTGCGCCGCACGAGTTCATTCGTGAGCAGGCTGTCCGTAAACACCGGCATGTGCCGCCCGTGCTGCTCCAGAGCGGCGAGAGGAAAGATGACGGGGGTGTCGCGACTGAGACGGTCAACCTCGGTCCATTTCAAATCAGAGAGAAACATGCCCGAGAGTGAGCCAAAAGGTCACGCGTCCGGCAAGAAATTGTTTTCCGGATTCAGGGGTGCCGGGAGCTTGAAAAAGAAACCGAAGGCGGGATCGAGGGACGTTTGGTTGCGGAAAACGTTAAAGGCCCGACGAAGGCGAAGCCGTTGTCTGCACCGTCGTGTTGAGCGCGCAGTCGGTGTCGTGTCCGGAGATACAGCCGCCCGAATCTACAAGTGCCAAAGCAGCCTTTGCAATCATCGCGCTCTTCCGATTAGCGCGGTAGCTGGCCCTCGCGATGCACGTCGCGAGACAGGAATAAACACTTAGCGCCTCGTTTCCGTATGCGGAGACAAGCACGCCGCAGAGCACTAAGAGCACGGCCAGAATCCAATCATCATACCAATTCCGATGGGATTCAGTTTTTAGGGTTTCAATCGCCTGCCTCCGCGAAACAACGGAGTTTTGATGTTTTACGATTTCTTCAAGCATGTGTTTCCTTGGCACAAACGTGGAGGCATGGTGAGCCCGATTCGGGAGCACGGCCTTGAGGGGAGGATAAGAATTCGAATCAGGGAAGTCAATCAACTCGCGACGGGATCGGGTTTGCTATCGCCGGCGTTTTGTTCACATTGCGGTTGAGTCCCGGCGCTGGAAGGAAAGGACAGCGCTCATCCCTATCCGATGATTAGCGAAATAAGCGTTGCCAGCCCTAGCAGAACTCCGACCCCGATGCACTCAGGGATAAGGGATTCCGGGGAATCACCCCACTCAAGTTCAATTTTCCCGAAAGTTACTGCCTTCACGGTGATGTATCCCACCCAGCCGCAGATGGTGTTGAACACAATCTCAATGACTAGATGGATTACCCACATGACTTCATCGCACGACCGTTGAGGCATGGCGAGCCCGACCCGGGAGCGCGAGCTCGATTGAAGGTTAAGGATTCGAATCAGGGAAGTCAATCAACTCGAAACGGGATCGGGCGTGCCTTCGCCGGGTTGTTCGCTCCGTATTTGCTTCGTCGTTAGGGTCAGTATCGAAGCTCGTAGTAGAGTCCGTAAGTAATCCCACCCACTATCCCCAGAGCTGAGATAATCGTGCCAATCTCAAAAGTGCGGTAAAACCCAAGTAGGCCCCACACCCAGCGGAAATGGAAAAGCATCCCAATCCCCGAATATGCGAGTGAAATTGCGCGAGCGGATTTACCACTGACTTCAAGGTCGACACCATCGCCAATCCAGAGTGCCTCTTGGGTGATCCATCCACGGATGCCGAAATACAAGATCACGTATGGGAGAATAAGTCCGAGAAGGGCAAGTTTGAATGTGCCGCCAGATGGAGCGAACGAAAAGTTCTCAGCCGATAAGGCGGTGTCGTAGTTCCACGGCCAATTCATTTTCTAGAGCGAACGTAGAGCGCATGGAGGGCTGAAAGCCCTTCCATGACGCGATTTGTTAGGGCGTCATTTTTTGAGTTCGGAAGCTGGCGATCGTCGAGTGAAGGAAATCGCCAAGCTTAGAAGCGTCTGACTCCGAACGAAAAACAATCTTAATCTGTCTTTCTGCGGTGGGATTCCCACAGCCCATATACAACTCGCATTCTTCAAGCGGAAAGCGAGAATTGAGGTTGAGCATAACCAAGTCGCCGAGACGATCGAGGCGCGGCGGATCGCTGTCTAGTGCCAGGATAGGAAAGCGCCAACGCCCGTGAAACTTTTTTGGTGTGGCCATCTGTCGCTCGATGATGAGCTCTCTGCGCAAAAACCGAAGTTCCTGTGTGTATTCTCGATTGCCCGAATTCGACGGAATGAGCACGCCGTTGGCCGGCTCAAGAAGTGAAGCAATCTTCTCAACGGTCTCTGCGCCTAAACGGACAGCCTCAGTCGAAGTCTTGACGAAATGGGGAGCGATCCACGCTTGAAACTCTTCGAGAATGTTTGGCCGTCTTAAGAGAGGACGAGCGATCGGGATAGGCAAATAGCACTGCCTTAGATTCACTGACTCGGAACCAGAAAATCTTCGTTCGACTGTCACGGCGTCAAGGTAGTCGCGGCAGACCAAATTCATCCATGAGACGGGATCAGATCGGATCGGCATAAATCGAATCAGATTCGGGGCTAGATCAGACAATCTTGCAGAGTAGCGAGAGTAAGTCCTTTCGTTCCTACCGGGCAAAGATGTCTCTTCGATAGAAGTTAGGGTCTCTGCCCCTTCATCAATTTTCACGATGAAACTGGAAGAGCCGCCTTCGCCCTTCTCTTTGCGGGCGCAATATCTGAGAGGTGATTTCATATCTGGCCCTAACGTCGAGACCTGGCAGACCGATCCGGGAGCGCGGCCTCGATGGGAGGATAAGGATTTGAGTCAGGGAAGTCAATCAACTCGCGGCGGGATCGGGCTTGCCATCGCCGGGTTGTTGGGCCGTTGTCGCGTAGTAGCTCTCGAAAATCCCTCTTCCATTGAATCGTCGGGAAAGTTCCTCACCGTCCAAGGAAGAAGCGAAGAATGGGTCCAAGACTGCGGCGTGATCGAGAAGTGCTTTTCCGTCTGATTCTGAAACACCTTCAAACTCGTGCGCAAACAGACTAAAACCGAGTCCAAAGGCCCAACAGAACTCCGGGTCATCCTGTAAGAATGCCACCTGGGCCCGGAAAATCTCAACGAAGCGCGTGCGATACCGGTCGGTGGGAATATCTCTGTTCAGTCGGAGGTGCTCAGCAACAGCATACCAAAGGTTGAATCCAAGGCGGATCACCGTCTCAGAGTCGTCGTGACCCTGAGCGATACGTTTCTCGAGTTCATCAATCGCGGCTGGATACGACTCCGTGACCTCAAGCTGATGAATCTCCTTTAGCGGAAGTGCCGTCATTTTTGGCCCAACGTCAGGTCGCTGGCGACGGCGAAGCCGTTGCCAGCCGACCAGTGTTAGGCCGGTCAGAATTCGTTAAAACTGAATATTCCGGGCTCATTTTCTGGCGAAATCATGAACATGTTTATGGCAGGACAAGAACGGCCGCCTTCTGGGTTGAGAATCTTCCCCTTCTTCTCTTCAGTGTAAACCACAAGGACATCATACGTGACGACAACGCGCTTCGGGTTGAATGCGCGAATAGACTCAGGCAACTGGTCGAGCGCGACCGTGCCGTTGGTCGTTTTGGTAATCACAGCAAGCGCATCTTTGAGAAGGTGAGTTTTCGGCTGGGGTGGCGTCTTCGGGGCCTCACTCGTCGGGTCTGACTTAGTGCAACCCACAATCGTGAGGATGATGACTGCTGAAACTAGCGATTTGAGTATGCGCATGTAAGTGGGGCCTAACGTTCAAGAGGTGGCAGGCGAAGCCTTGCCACTCTCGCCTAGTTCTGTTTCTCCGTTTCCATTTTGTCGAGTGCCCGGTTGATTTCACTGGGTGTCATCAGTGCCGTGATTGCGAAGAAGACCGTCAAAGAGAATGTCACGGCTCGCAGCGCACTGGTTAACCGTTGGCACCGTCTTAGTTCGGTCCAGATTCCGACCGAGAATGTGACAACGGCGAATAGGAGTGCCGAGACCGCCGCCGGATAAAACCACGATGCGGGGTGCAACCGCTCACCGGGAGGAAAATCTGTCGTGTAAAGAAAATATGATCCCGCCGTGGCCGAGACTCCGATGAGGACTTGCAGGCAAATCGTGGAAAACGAGGGGGCGAAGCGCCGTGATCGTCGGTTGCAGAAGATCTCAATCGGGAGTGCAATCAAAATAAAAATGGCAAATCTCGGGAAATGAAGGCCAATCGTGGGCCGGATAAGCAAGTCCCATAGTGTGGTTGCTTCCATCGATGATTCGTCCAGCCGCGCTTTGTTTTGGGTTGGTACTATGGGCATGCCGGTTCTATCAAGTCCGGAAAGATCAAATATGCTCTCAATGATTTTTTGGATATGACTCAATCCTCGTTCCTCCGAATCATAATCAGGCGACCACAGCGAGGCAAATACCTTTCCGTAGGAAAGGTGAACTGAGGTCCCATCCTGCCCCTTCACCTTGTCCGACGACACCTTTTCCCAATCGACTCCTTCCAATTCCTTCTTCAGTTCTTGCAGCGCCACTGGCGGGATTTGAATCTGCCGTGACACTTTCTTTTTGCCTCTGGAAGTGGTCGCCACTGCCAAGGCACCATCGGAACCAATGGAAATCTGTATATGGCGGTTTGGAATCCGCAAAGCATTGGAATAATCTAGTGATACGAGAGGTTCGGCCGCGCGTGCTGACGTGGCGGCGATCAAGAAAAAAATGGCGACCACGAGTCTCATGTTTTCACAGAACGTCTGAGCGCTGGCACCCGCTACCGGGAGCGCCGCGTCGCAAGAGGGTAAAATGTTCGAGTAAAGAGGGTCATTTCAACTCACGGCGGGGTAGCGGGTTGTCCAGCCGCGCCTTGCTCGCTTTTGGATTTCGTCTCGTAGCTCCTGAGATCGATTGCCTTCCCTTCAAGCAATATGCCCTTTGGTATCAGTGATCTCAATTCAAGGTGAAACTCCACTACATAGGGCGTGTCAACGGGATCGTTTTCGTCCGTCTCTACCCAGCGTGCAAACGGAAATTCGATGTTGATCTTATTGATCTTGAACTCCTGGTATGGCCCTTCAGCCGCCCCGTTGGGAACCTCTGGCAATCTCTTCGGCTCTGGTACAAAGGAACCGATTAGGATGATGCCCTGATCCCAGGTTATCCCCTGGGGATCCTTCTTCGGTGCAAGCGAACCCCAAATTCCCTGCTGTCCAATGAGAGCGTTCAAAATCGCGACGGATGCCGCATCAGAGTCCTTCGATAGAACGATCGTCGTGTTCTTGCCCTCCGCATTTGCAACTTCGTAAGGGTGGACAGTCGTGGCACCTTCGAGGCGATGAAACCGGAATCGGGCGTCATCAGCAAATGCCATTGCGACGGTGCATTGTAGCCATGCGAGGAGAAGGAGGACGCGTTTCATTTTTGGACCGAACGTTTAAGAGGTGGCAGGCGAAGCCTTGCCACCCTCGGCGTGTTCGCTCCGTGTGGCGAAGGGAATGTCGTGGATTGTAGAGGCCTGGTCGTTGAATGGAGTCAGCGTCACCTGATACTCCTTCCGCCCACAGCGAGGAGGAGCAAACTGGTCCATGCCGTCGTAAGGGAACATTTGATCTAGCCTTGCGAAATAGTCACCCGTCGGAATATCGAGTAGAACGTCGCTGAACTTTGGATCTAGGTCGTCATAGTAAGGCAAAGTAAGATCCTCAAACTGTGCGCAATTTGTCAAACCGCCGCTGTGACCTGAAAATACGACAGGCCCTGTGACCTTGAATCGTTGGAAATGTGGCGGCATATGAACGGGAATTGGTGAAGGTGCCTCAGTCTGAACTCGGATCCAAATCTGCCCCGCAGGGGTAGTCCAAGGAATTATCGTTGCGCGACGCATCTCCTCAAGCAGTCGATTCTCAAGATCCGAATATTCCCAGCTCTCCGAGATGAATCTACGGTAGGTGTTGACGTCAATAAGCGCCACGAATCCCCCGTAATCTGTGGAAAGGCGACCGCTTAGGCTTTGCTTCATTTTCAGAGCGAACGTCGAGGCATCTCAGCCCAATCCGGGAGTAGGGCCTCGATTGAAGGATAAGGATTCGAATCAGGGAAGTCAATCAACTCAAAGCGGGATCGGGATTGCCATCGCCGACGTGTTCGCTCCCCAGGCTTCCAGTCAAGCGGGATCGAAGGGTTGGTAAGAGGTTACGAACTCTATGAAGGGAAACGACGCGCCTCTGCGACCAATCTCTCGGATCATCTCGGAGCTTTCATAAATGAAGACATCATCTCCGGAAATCGCATCCCGGTGAGCTTGATCAAGTTCCGACTCGTCCACCAAAGAGCACGTTACAATTCCGCAATCCTGAAAATATTCTTCTCCGAGGCCGCGGGTTCGAAATGCGACGAGAGCAAGATGCTGTGAATCGATCTTCATCTTAATCAGATCGTGGTCCCAGAGTCGTTCGTCTTCGGATTCCTGCGGCTGGCCGCGCATCTTTGCAAAGAACATGATTTCCGAGCGAACGTCTAGCTCATCCACGGCGGGGAGGGAAGCCCGAATTCAAACTGGAGCGTTACCCGCCGTTGGATGGAGCGTCTTGTTGTGCCTTTGTTGTTAGGTTGTCATTCGGAAAGTGAATCGACGATACTCTCCAGTGCATCGATCCTCGCAGGATTCTGAGTCTGTTCAAGTTCGGCTCTCACCGCCGCCAGCAAGCCCTCCAATTCGGTGGGTGTTGCGTGGCTGAGTTCGGCAAACACTGACTCAAGAACTCGGATATCATCGTCTTCTCGATCATCTGAACCCTCGACGACAGCGAGGTAAACGATCGCCTCAATCAGTGCTTTGTGTAACGCGCTCATGATCAGAAACGGCAAGCCAGAAGCTCTTGGGTTGCTGGATCCTCGACTTCAGCCTGCCAATAGTGGGGATCGTTAATGTCGCGGAAAGTCAGATCGCCATGCTCCTTCCACGCGGAGGTTCGAAATGGCGCATCTAGAATAATCAACCGCCTCATCGTGCCCCAATTGGGAGCGGACGTCCCCTCGACAATCTTCGCTCCCGCATCGAGCTCCGCCATCAAAACGGCCTGCAATGCGTGTGAGTCGAGTGGCTTCATTTCTTTGGCACAACGTGGAGGCCTGCCGCCCTCTACTGGGAGCGCGCCTCCGACTCTGGTTGTGGATTCGAATTACCCTGTGGTTTCGACTGCGGGGCGGTAGCGGGTTGGTCAGCGCCGTGTTGTTCGCTCGCGGTAGATCGTCGACGCTCTACTGCGACCCGAGCCATCTCGGCAGCAGTTGAATAGGCAATTACCCACCCGGCAGTTGGAATGTAGCAAAGAGAGGAAGCCACTAAGACAGTGGAAACTAGAGTTAAAATCGCGCCTATCCAGTCGAGTTTCGGGATCCAGGTAAAGAAGAGACCAAGGCCCAAGGGAATCCAAAGCAATAACCAAAGCTTCGATCCAATCCAAATTGAGTGAACGAACTGCACGGCACTAAATTCAAGTGCGTATTTCTCGCCGATAAGCTTGCATGCGTCCCTGAACATCTTTTGGGCAATGAAATCGGAAAACTGGATCCCAACAGCGAGAATGAGAAAAAGAAGAGTGGCCGAGATTCTCCAGTGCAGTGATTTCATTCTTTGGAGCGAACGTCAGGTCGCTGGCGACGGCGAAGCCGTTGCCAGACGACCCTTGTTGATGCCATCAGGTAGCAAGTTTCGATCGATTGAAAGAACGCCAATCACCTGTGCTCCCGCCTTGCGGGCCTCACTCCAATCTTCTTCTGAGACGAAAACCCGAACAAACTCCTCGTTCAAAGGTTCATCGTTACCGGCCGCTAAAATTGCGGGCAATTTATTGTCTTCGAAGACCGATATGCAGAGGTTTGGTTTTAGATCGATATCGAATCGGCTTTGTTTAAAATTGTCCGCGTAGAACCGTCGGACAGAGTCGAGGGGGCAGTCCGTCACAAAGAGAATTCCGATCCGGTCATGCCCATTCGGATGAGGACGCAAATGGACGATCCGAGCGTCGGGCGGAAGAAATTTTTCGAGGGTCTCTTGGTTGTTGGCCGGGAAGTTCAAATCGGGTTCCTTTCTATCGCTATTCTGCATCAACGTCAAAGAGCAGGCGATCCACTACCGGGGGCGAGTGTTCGATGACAGGGTTGAGTTTGAATTGAGTTTTGATGGCAACTGGGGGCGGGTAGTGGATTGTCCTGCCTCGCCTTGTTCGGCATTTTGTTATTCGATTTTTGGGAGGTAGTTTGAATAATCGCCCTGATCTTCACTGAGCACTCCATCTTTAATAGTTCCGTAATACTGATAGTCATCATCTGAAGGTGTCCCGAACAGCAGCGGTGCGAACGACAGTCTTCCAGATGGATCTACCTTGTAGGCTGTGGGCGGGCGGACAATAATCTCGGATGCCGTATGGTCTTTCTTCAATATCATAACAACTTTGACCTCTTCATTGAAGGCATATGATCCGAAATAATCAGTTGGATTGGAGACAGGCTCTAGGGAATCAATTGTTTCAACAAATTGGCCAATGATAGATTCTAATTTTGGATTCGGTGACAAACACAAAATCGAAGATAAATAAATATTTAGCAATATTGAGATTGTTAGAACTATAGCTAGAGTCTTCATAGCAATCTTGGTCTCTCGGCCGAACGTTGTTTAGCCACAAAAATTTGTGGGCGAATTTGATTCGTACACAAATTCCTGTGGACGAATCAAAAAGAAAGTGTTCAAATGAGTATTAAATGGCGCACCTCTCATGAATACTTCCGATTCTTCAAATTCCTCTCCCGAAGTCAAGCCCTGGGTCCGACGGGTGGTTGAAGCTTCCGGGGTCGAAATGCCGCAATCCGAACGAGGGGAGGCCACGCTTGGTTGGTGGGGGGTGGAAATGGCCCGCTTCCTCCACTTCTGCCGTCGCTTGCCCGCGGGCACGGAACTCCCTGCTGCTCTTGAGGGTTACGGCCGGTTTTTGAAGTCGTCGGTCCCGGCACCGTTGGAGTGGAGGCTGGATCAGGCGAGGGAGGCCCTGCGTTGTTTTCGGAAAGGCATTGAAAACTGGTCGATTCGTCCGTTGATCCCGAGGGAGGGCGACGATGGAGAGGTGCAAGTCGAGGTCACTTTCCGCACCCGCACTCGCGGGGCCGATGCAATTGAAGGAGACTGCGACAGCGCGGCCTTGCCGCCCGCTGTTCTAGACACGGACGGCGAGGCTCTCGTGGCGATGGCGGAGCGGCAACTGACGGTGAGGCGCTATGCCCGGCGCACCGCTGAGACCTATCTAGGCTGGATTCGACGATACCTCTCGTGGGCGAATGAGAGGACGTTGCGACCGGACGATGGTGGTGCAGTGAAGTCATTTCTTGAGTCTCTTGTGCTGGAACGAAGGGTGAGTGCAGCCACCCAGAATCAGGCGCTGAGCGCCTTGCTTTTTCTGGTGGAAAAGGTGATCGGCGGCGAACTCGGTGAGATTGACGCGGTGCGGGCGAAACGCTCGCGGCATCTGCCGGAGGTGCTCAGCCGCGATGAGGTGAAGCAGCTTCTCGCGGCTACCGAAGGAATCACGGGGCTATATCTTCGCCTCCTCTACGGTACGGGGCTTCGACAGATGGAGGGTCTGCGCCTCCGAGTCAAGGATGTGAGCGTGGAGCGTCGGACGGTGATGGTGCGGAGCGGCAAAGGGGGGAAAGACCGGAGAGTGATGTTGCCCGAGGCTCTCATACCCGAAATGAGACGTCATCTTGAGTGGGTCGAGATCCTGTGGAAGCGGGATCGTGAGGAAGGTGTCGAGGGCGTCTGGATGCCCGAGGCACTCGACTTGAAGTCTCCGAATTCCGGAAAGACGCTGGAGTGGCAGTGGCTCTTTCCGTCAGGACAACTGAGCGAGGATCCGGTGGCGAAAGTCGTGCGTCGCCATCACCTGCACGAAAACGGCGTGGCGTATGCCTTGCGGGCAGCCAAAGAACGGGCAGGCATTCACAAGAAGGTGGGTTGTCACACCTTGCGTCACAGTTTCGCGACCCATCTCCTCGAGGCAGGTGCGGACATTCGCTCGCTTCAGGATCTGCTGGGGCACAAAAGCGTGGAAACGACGCAGATCTACACGCACGTGACCAACGGTGGCGGCATCGGGGTGAGGAGTCCACTCGATTTCTGAGACGAAACCCGCGGGGAAATTGTGCTACCGACAATTCTTCGTGTGGCGCGGTAACAAATTCGGACATGTGAGCCGAATCTCAGAGACAAACTACCGTTTCCTCCCCTCAATGCGAAAGAAACAGCGGAATATCACCGCGTGTAATCAGGGATTTGGTGAAGTTCCCCACAAAGAGATCTTTGACCCGGTTTCTGGCCTGGATGCCGAGGGTGACGAGATCGATTCCCTTTTCGTCGGCGAGGAGTTCGTCGTAGGCTGTTTCCACGTGGCTGTCGCTGCTCCATCGGGTGATCTTTGAGAAGCCGTGCGCGCGCAGGAGCAGTTCCGCGTTGCCGAGGAGGAAGTCGGTCTGCGGCTGGGTCTTCTCCGCCACGAATAAAATGAACTCAGGATCGAAGGGCAGGGCGAGCGGGATCAGGTCATGAAGGGCCCGGGCCGACCCGATGCTGCCGTCAAAGGCGACCACGACTTTTTCCAGTTTCTTCATCCCGGTGGCGGGAACGGCGAGGACGGGAGGAGCGGTGTGGTCGAGCAGGTCGTAGAGGGATTGTCCGCTCGATCCTCTCGTTTCGAAGTGGAAGGAGGTTTCGAGACCGGTCACGATGAGATCGTAGAAAATGGCCGAGCCGATCAGCATCTCCGCCGGAATGCCCTCATATTCGGTTTCGCGGTGGGCGACTCCGGCCTTTTCGCAGGCAGTCGCGCAACGTTCGAGGCATTCCTTTAGGACATGATCGGCATGATTGATCATCTTCTGCACCTCGTCGACCATCATGGGATAGTAGGGGCCGATCGCCGGAACGAGGCTCGCCCGGATCTCGGGAGAATCGAGAACAGCCACGGCGGAAATCTGGGCATCGTGTGTTTTGGCGATGAGACAGGCAGTTTCGGTGGCTCCGTCGGTAAAGACGGAGGGATCGACGGGCAGGAGGATTCTTCGGATGGACGCCTTCATATGGGATCAGGATGAACTATTGGGAGAGGATGTTCTAGGCAATACTTGCGTATCATGAGGCACTGATTGCTTTGCGGGGCGGTCCGGGTTGCTCCGGTTCATAAATCGGAGAAATTCCGGGGCGGTCATGCCTTCAGGTGTTATTCTCCGTTTTATCGGATGAGGCGGTGATCTGCCAGACGATTCTTTCCTCCCACTGATAAAAGGGAAAGATGGCGAACGGTTTAACGATGGAAGAGAGTGACAGACTGAAGGCACGAAAGGGCAAATCGCAGGGCGGGTTGCCGGTGGTTGAGGCGGAGGATCCTTTTCGTCTCGTGGTGAATTCGGCTCCCTATGGCATGCTCGTTTCGGACGAAGGAGGTCGGATTGTCATGGCCAATCCCCGGGCCGAAGAGATGTTTGGATATACCGAGGCCGAGTTTCTGACGATTTCGATTACGGATCTCGTTCCTCAGGATTTCCGCGGGGGGCACGAGCGCCTGCGGAGCGGTTTCCACCACTCGCCGGAACCCCGTTCCATGGGAGTGGGGCGTGATCTATACGCCTGCCGGAAGGATGGCACGGAGTTTCCCGTTGAGATTGCGCTGACCCCGCTGCCCGGTGCGGCCGGGATGCGGGTACTCAGTTCGATTATTGACATCACTGAGAGAAAACGCGGTGAGGAGGAACTGCGGATCCAGGCGGAGATCCTGAAAAATGTGCACGATGCCGTTTTCTACGTGTCCGGCGATGGCATCGTGAGAGACTGGAACGAAGGGGCGGCGCGAATTTTCTCAATTGGAAGCAGGGAAGCGATCGGGCGACCTCTCATGGAGCTCTGTTCCCAGGGTGACGGGCTGTCCTTTTTCGAACGAATCTCCCCGGCGATTGTGAAGAAAGGGGTCGCGGAGGAGGTTTTCCACTGCCGCTTGAAGTCAGGTCAGGAGATTTTTATTCGCGCCAAGGTCACTCCGATGACCCGGAAGGTCGAGGAGGGGTATGTCGTCTGTGCCAGCGATATCACCAAGGAGAAGCGCCTCGAAGCGGAGCTGGTCAGGATCAGCGAGAACGAACAGCGACGGATCGGGCAGGATATCCATGACGATCTCTGTTCCCAGCTTTCCGGAATCGGCTGTTTGACGAAGGTGCTCGAACAAAGACTCAAAGAGCTCCATGCCGATGAAGCGGAGATGATGGTCGGGATCACGGAGATGGTCGCCCAGGCAGGGACAAAGGCGCGCGAGATCGCCAAGGGACTGGTTCCCACCGTGCTTGAGACGCAGGGGCTGGCCGGCGCGCTGCGGGATCTCGCCTTTCAGAAGCGCGAGATGCTCGGGGTAAACTGTATTGCCTCCATTCCGGACAATGAAGCGCTGGAGGATCTCCCTAACAGTATCTCAATTCAGATCTATCGTATCGCCCAGGAAGCGGTCACCAATGCCATCCGTCACAGTGATGCGGAGGTCATCGAGCTGACTCTCCGGGCCGGAGATGATCGCCTCGAACTGGGGGTGCGGGATGATGGGAAGGGGATGCCCCGCGACCTTTTCTCTTCCGGAATGGGCTTGATGACGATGCAGCGAAGGGCCGAAATGATCGAAGCTGAATTCCTGATTCAGGCTTCTCCCGGCGGCGGAACCTTTATACAATGCATCCTGCCGCTGAAGAATCATGGGTGAGAAAGCCAGAGCAAGAGTGGTCATTGTCGACGATCACCCCATCATGCGACTGGGGCTGACCCAGTTGCTGCGCTCTTCGCCCCGCGTTGAAGTCTGCGGCGAAGCGGGATCCGTGGGTGAGGCGCTCAAGGTGATCGAGTCGGTTTCGCCGGTGGATCTGGTCGTCATTGATATCTCACTTCCCGACCGCAGCGGCCTCGAACTGATTCGTGACCTGAAGGTGATGGACGGGAAGATACGCTCGCTCGTCGTTTCCTCTCATGACGAGAAAGTCTACGCCGAGCGGGTTATTCGCGCGGGCGGCCGCGGCTACATCATGAAGGACCGTGCTCCGGAACAGCTCATTGAGGCGGTCGATGCCGTTCTCGGGGGCGGAATTTTTCTGAGCCATGCGATGACCGCCCGGATGATGGAGACTCTCGCCGGAGCGAGGGCGGGATCGCCGATCTCGGCCCTGACTGATCGCGAACTGGAAGTCTTTCGCGCCATCGGAGAAGGGAAAAGTTCCCGGGAGATTGCAGGCATTCTCGGGATCAGCATACGGACCGTGGACGCCCATCGCACCCATATCAAGGAGAAGCTCGGACTCCGCGATGCGGCCGAACTCTCCTATGAGGCGATCCGCTGGATGGAGTCGCAGAGCAAAGGGTGAATCCTGAGGGATAAGGGGAGGGGCGGGGACGTACGAAAATCCCGTACGAGGGCTTGCGTTGATTCCCTAGGGGAAAATGAGGAACGCAGCCAATACCGCTGATTTCGATGAAAGCCTAGGGTGGTGGTGTCAAACAACCCAAACACCGCAACCATGGAATCCCGAACCGCTGCCATCGACCCTGACGAACGTATCTACCTCAAGCTCGTCGACTCACCGTTTTACCAGACTTATCGCCGGGCTTTCACCAATGCCACGGGACTGAACCTGGTGCTCATTCCGGCGGACGAGGAAATCGAGATCTCCGGTCAGGGGGACCGTTTCAGCAATGCGTTTTGCTCGGCCCTGAACCGGAGCGAGGAAGGGTGCCGCCGCTGCGCTCTCGAGCACCGGTGCCTCGCGGTGGAAGTGAATGAACGCGCGGAAACGAGGACCTGTTTTGCCGGCCTGCGGGAAACGATGATTCCGGTCAGAGCGGGCAACCGGACAGTGGCCCTGCTTTCAACCGGACAGATCTTCACGAAGGCGGCCGGGAAAAGAAGTTTTGCGGCGGTTTCCAGTCAACTCGCAAGACTCGGATTCGGGGCGGAGCAATTGCGGGAGCTTGAGGCGGCATGGCGGAGCACACCTGAACTCGGCCTCGAACAGTATGAAGGAACGGTGACGCTCCTGGCGGCTTTCGCGATTCAACTCTCTGATCTCCTCAATCGCCTCCTCACCGAAGAGGCGAACTCCGAACCTCAGATCGTCGTCAAGGCGAAGCGCTTTGTGAATGCCCACCTTGAGGAAAAACTTTCGCTCGATTCGGTGTCGAGTCACGTCGGGGTGAGTCCGTTTTACTTCTGTAAGCTCTTCAAGCAGGCAACGGATATGACCCTGACCGAGTATGTCAACCGGCGCCGGGTTGAGTGGGCGAAACGCAAACTCATCAATCCGAACGCCCGAGTCACCGAGGTCGCCTTTGATGTGGGATTCCAGTCGGTCTCCCAGTTCAATCGCAGCTTTCTCAAGTATGTCGGGGTTTCGCCCACCCGATTCCGTGGAAGCTCGGAAGAGGCGGAGCGGCTCTCTCAGGCGGAAGCTGCCTGAGGGGGAGCGGCACCTAGCGAGCGGAGTTCCCGAGGTGGGACCACTCCAGGAACGAGTCACCGATGATGCGGACGACGAGTTCCTCGGTGAGGGCGTGCGTATTCATGACGAGGTGATAGCAGGACACGTCATCGACATCCGCTCCTGTATATCGCTTCACGAACCGGGCCCGGGCTTTGTCGGTTTCCTCGACCATCTCGGTTGCCTCGCGGTCGGGGATTCCATAGCGCTGCGCCGTTTCTTCGGTCCGGCGTGCCTTGTCGGCAACGAGCCGGACATGGAAGGTATTTGCCAGGTCGGAGGTGATGAAATTCCCCGCCCGTCCTACAATAATCGCGTTTCCGCTGCTCGCGAGTGATCGGATCATGTTGGCGGTGTAGTTGAACAAGGTCCATTGCTCCGTCGGGAGTTTAAGAATCTCTTCCAGCGTTCCCGAAACGGAAAACTTGGATCGTTGCCGCGAAAATGGTTCCGCCTCCGGAAGAGACCGCCCCGCCTCTACGATTTGGCCAATCAGGGCCTGATCAAAGAGGGCCCAGTCCGACCCTTCCAATCCGGAGGCATTTTCGAGATACTCAAGGAGCCGCCGCTCCAATCGGGAAAAGCCGACTCCGCATTGGCGGGAGATGGTCAGGGCCGTGGGAGGGAACTCCCGGCCTCCGGGCAAATCGCCGTCGTGGAATCGCTGGAGATATTTCTCCATCCGATCCTGCAGGAAATCCCGATCTGAAATGACGTGGCTTGACTTGATCTGACGAGAGTACCCTCAGGTCGTTTTTCCGCTCCGCATCCCTTGCCTTTCGGAGCGCGCCGATTGAAAGCAAGCCTGCCCGGAGTGGCGTCGTCTACGCCGGCCAGAAAAGCAGGATGGCGATTCCGGCGATAAAACTGAGACCGTAAACAAGGGCAATTCGCTTGAAGACCGCTCGACCACCGACTATGGCCACGATACTTCCTTTGAACGCCAGATTGGCCAGCGCGGCAATGAGAACAACCCGCCACCCGACCGTCAGATCGAGCGTTCCGTTATTCATGAGTTCCGCCGTCGAGAGGGTGATGGCGTCGACATCCGTCAGTCCGGAGAGAACCGCGACGCCATAGAGACCGGCCGGCCCGACAAGATCCTTCGTGGCCGCGACGGCAAACAAAATGATGAGGTAGAGCAGCCCGAAGACGACGGCCGATTTCATTCCGGCGGGGTTTTTCGGCGGATCGAGGTGAACCACTTCCGATGAGCGCCGGCGGTAAACGGCGAAGGTAAGGACCGCAAAGACGAGAAGAAAAGCGGCCAGGGGAGGTCCGGTGGTGAGGAGGTTTTGCCCGTTCACGATGGCCAGTTCGAGGAGGATGCGGATAATCGAGACGGCCGAGGCGAGGAGAATGATGATGGCAGCCGCCGGGGCACGTTCGGCATCCTCACGGGCGAAGCGGGCGGCGGACACTGTTGTCGCCGTGCTGGAGACGAGTCCGCCAAGCAGGCCGCTCAGAAGCGTTCCCACCCGGCTGCTGAACATCCGGTAGGTCAGATAGCCGCCGAGACCGATCCCGACGATGAGCACGACCATGAGCCAGGCCTTGAAGGGATTGAGGACATCGTAGGGCCCGAAGGTGCGGTTCGGAAGGACGGGAAGCACGACCAGAGTAATGAGAACGAACTGCATGATCGCCCGGATATCCTCCTGTCCCATGCCGCGGACGAACTGGTGGAGAGGCGCCTTGTAGTAGAGGAGCAGGGCAATGACTCCGGCAAAAAGGACTGCGGGAGCCCGTTCGTTTTCGAAGTTGGAAAGATAGACTCCGATCCCGAAGACAAGCAGTGCGGCGATCTCGGTGGTGGCGCCTCCTCCGCGATCGGCATGGATCTTCGACTCGATCAGGTTCTCGACGCTGAGAACGGCGGCGAGGAAAAGGATTCCGGCGACAACGACCCAGCCCCCGTATTGAATCCCCAGAAGACCGATGAGATATCCGGAAAGCGCGATGAGCGCAAAGGTGCGTATGCCGGCGGGTCCTTCTTTGACGCGTTCACGCTGCAGGCCGATGAGCAGACCGATAGCGAGGGCAAGGCCGGGGCGGAGGTACGATTCGGGATTCACGGATTGCCGGGGGAGTTCCCGCCATTGTAGCGAATTTGCAGAACCGAATCCAGATTACTCGTAAAAAAGAGCGGCTCGAGTTTCACCGTGAGATGGAGGTGACCAAGGGGGGCTTACCAATCCGCAGAATAAGCTAAGCCATCGTCACTGCCCTGTGTTAGGCTCTGTTCCAATCGCCTCACCCTCAGGAATTGAGCGGAGAAAGGCAGCCCCTGCGTCAATGAATCCGAATTCAGGAAAAAAGAGGACCGGTCGTCGTGTCAGGACAGGGATGGTGCTATCGCTTTTCTGCCTCCTTCAAAGCTGCGGGGAGACGGAACCGGCGAAAGAAGACTCCGCATCCAACGAACTCCCCGAAATCGGGGAAAGCGGAAACTTCTCGAGTCCGACCTGGCCAACGGAGGTGCCCGAAGGGAAGATCGATTTTACCAAACACGTTCGACCGCTCCTGATCATCAATTGTCTTGAGTGTCACAACGGCAAGGATGCGGTCCGGAACGGGAATTTTAATCTCGAGACCAGGCAACTGGCCATGACCACGGGAACGGCTCCTCCCGCGATCGTGCCCGGAGATCCTGACAAAAGCCAACTCATCAGCGTCCTGAAGCTCGATCCCGTGCATCAGCGGGCGATGCCTCCGACCCCGGATAAAATCTGGGGAGTGAGGATGGAGATTCTCCGCCGCTGGATCAGTGAAGGCGCTGACTGGCCCGAGAGTGTGAGGCTGGTCCACCCGAAAGATCTCAAGGAGTGGTAGGCCCGGGCTCAGCCAATTTTTCTAAAAACGCTGCACCAGTTCCTCCCGTTGCGGAGGAATCGTACCGAAATGGCGCTGGATGCACCGAATCGGATCAAGGCCCGGCTCGAGAACCCCGAGAAACTCTCCCAACTGCTTTTCAAAATGGGTCACCGCCCGCTGATCGGCGTCGTGATCCTCGAGGTAGTTGAGTCCCCGATCAAGCAGATCGGCCAGTTCCGGCAGGGGAGTCTCCGATTCCGCGACCTGATCGATCAGTTTGACGAAATAGGAGGCGGCGAGGGTCTGCAGGTAATTCCGTCTCAGCCCGAGGCGAGGGCGCTGAATGGTGAGGTCCTTGAGGATGTGCAGGTCACCATTGCGGGCGGGATGGATCTCCAGTTCGCAAAGATAAAAGAGATCGAGTTTCCCGGCAAAAGGGCTCTTCGGCCGCCGCGCGCCCTTGGCAACCGTCTTGACGATGCCGTTTTCGTGCGTACACCAGTGCACGATGAGGCTGGTCTCGGTGAGGAGAGACCGGCGAATCAGCGTGCCGTGGGCTTTCATGCAGGAAGTTCATTCATCGGTAAGCGACTATTTGAATTTTTCCAATTGTGTGAGAACACTGTCGCCTCCCATGAAAGAGGAACTCCAGGCAATCGACACCAAATCTTTACAGGCCCGACTCTCCGAGTTGCGGCGGTATCTTTGACTTCGAGAGACTCGAAAAAGAATTGGAGGCCATTGAGGCCGAAATGAACCTCCAGGAGTTCTGGGAGGACAAGGAACGGGCCCAGGGCAAAGTGGCTCAGGTCGCGGCGTTGAAGAGTAAAATCCTTCCCATTCGCGAACTTCAGACCCGCATTGCCGATCTCGCCGTGCTCATCGAGATGGCGATGGAGGAGGATGACGAATCTTCGATCGGCGAAGTCCGCAGCGAAGTCGAGTCCATCGAAGCGTTGCTCGATAAAGTGGAGTTGCAGACCCTTCTCAGCGGACCGCACGATTCCGAGAACGCCTTCCTCACGATCCATGCCGGAGCCGGTGGGACGGAGGCCTGCGACTGGGCCGACATGCTGATGCGCATGTATCAGCGCTGGGGGCAGCAGCAGGGATTTAAAGTCGAGATGGTCGACGTCCAGGAAGGTGAAGAGGTCGGAATCCGCGGTGCCATGATTCGTTTTGAGGGCGAGAATGCCTGTGGCTACCTCAATTGCGAACGCGGGGTGCACCGTCTTGTCAGGATTTCACCCTTTGATTCCCAGGCGCGCCGTCACACTTCTTTTGCCAGTGTCGATGTCACCCCGGAGCTGGCCCAGGAGCCGAAGTTCGAGGTGGATGAAAAAGATCTCGAGATCACCACGATGCGTTCCGGCGGCAAGGGCGGTCAGAACGTGAACAAGGTGGAGACCGGCGTTCTTATGCGCCACCTTCCCAGCGGCGTCATGGTTCGATGCACCGTTGAGCGGAGCCAGCACAAAAACCGCGACCTCGCTCTGAAGATTCTCAAATCCAAACTGCTTCAAATCGAAGAGGACAAAAAGCGCTCGGAGATGGAGCGGGTTTACGGGGAAAAGGGTGAGATCGGATTCGGCAGTCAGATCCGTTCCTATGTCTTTCAACCCTATCAGATGGTCAAGGATCACCGCACCGGCTGTGAAACGGCAAACATCGACGCGGTCATGGACGGCGATCTCGGTCGCTTCATCGAAGCCAAGTTGCGCGGCCACGTCGCGGGTGAGTCGCGGGACGAGATTTAGGCGTGTTCAGGCGGGGCAAAACGTTTATTCTCGATGGAGATGAGACGTGCCTTTCTGATTCTTTCCGCCTGCGTCTTCATTCTCTGCGAAGTGCGGATGGCGGCTGAGGAACTCAAACCGGTCGATCAACGGGACTTCAAGGACTCGATCAACGGCTGCGCTCCTGCCACGATTCTAAACCTGCTGAAATTCGGGGGAGAGGATTTCGACGTGGTCTATCGTTCTCTCGTCGGAGGAACTGATGAGGTGAAGATGCGCTATGTCGTCGATCGTTATTTCAAGAACCGTCCCTCCCTTACCTATCCGGGACAGCAGCGATGGGGGCCGCACGGGATTGATTGCCGGGATCTCGTTTTGGGGCTGAATGAACTACTCGCGGAGCAGGGACGCGCCGGGGTAAACGCCCTCTTTCTCGACCGGGAGGGGGACGAGAGTGAGGCGGATCATCTCATCCGTTGTCATGAGCTGATCTCGGATTCAGTTCAAGAGGGCGTTCCGCCCATTCTCAGCCTGCGGACTTATGTCGTCAAAGAGCGGGAGGAGAACGGAGAGGTTCCCGTCTGGGAGCCGGGACCGCATCACTATGTTCTCGTGACGGGAGTCGTCGGCAAATTGTCCGCAGCCGGGGTGGAGTTGGAGATCATCGATCCGTGGCGCGGCAATCGAACGGTGATCTACCTGCATCGCGAGCCGCAAGGCCGATCCTTTCGGGCATTGAAGGGAACCCTTGAGGAAGGTGAGTGGCTCGATGGCCGCCCTTTTCTGCAGGTCCTGGCCCCTGAGGTGCCGTCGTTGAAGCCGAAGGATCTGGAGTGGTTCGAGCGATCCATTGTCGTGGCAAATTTCCTCATGGGCCGGTTTTGATTTCCCCGGCCTGATTCCGCCCTGTTTTCCGGAAACTTTTTGCGATTCGGGGGTTTAATTGCGGTATTGATACGACCCCATGCCCAAGCGATCTCTGGCATTACCGGCTCCTGACGAGGGGTGGATACTCTGCAGCGACGGTATTGAAGCCGGACGCGACGCGGAGTTGCGTGCTTTGGCCGGAGTCCGTCCCGATGTCGTGATCGGGTTACCCGCCTCCTGTGTGTCGACTTTTCTGACGGAACTGCCCCCGGTCGAGGCGACGCTGCATGAGAGCATGATCTTCGCGCAGATCGAAATGCGCGGCCTCGCGGCCAAGGCCGGCACTCTCTTCGACTTCGAGAGTCTGCAGCGCCGGGAGCAGAGTGAAACCTTTGTTGTCTGGGTGGTGACTGACCTTCCCGAGTCCATGATCGTTCCCACCGCGGAGGGCTACACGTCCTCGGCTGCGCTGAGAAATACAACAGATGGCGGATCAGGGTATGCGGCGCTCTGGAGGGAGCACGGGCGCCTGGTGCTGGCGGTCTATGTTCATGGATACCCTGCCCATTTTCAGGTGCTCAGCGCCAGGCCGGAGGTCGGTTCCGCGATCGGTAGAGAAATCAATCTCCTCCTCCTCGGCCTGAAAGGAGAGAAACTCTTTGAGGAAAATCCTCCCCGTGAACTCGTTCTCGGCGTACCCCATGTTGCGGAGAAAGACCTGATCGAACTCAGGTCCGTCCTCTCGATCCCGGTCAGACCCGTGGGAGTGGCCCCCGTCGCGCCCGACGGGGAAGGCAGGGACAGGCTTCTGCCCGAGGCGGTAAAAAGTTCAAGACGGAAACGTCGGGCCGCGGTGCGGAATATCGCTCTCCTCACGGCCGGGTTGATTGCCTATGCGGTGGTCGGTTTCTGGGTCTGGAACGATGCCCGTGCGACCAGGGAAGAGATTGCCTCGCTGGAGCACCGGATTTCCATCATCGAACCCGATGTGGCGCGGGTGCAACTCGCCGAGCAGCGCTGGCGGACGCTTGAGCCGGCTTTTGACAAAAATCTTTTCCCCGTTGTCCAACTCAGCCGCATCACCGCGGCCCTTCCCGGGAGCGGGGTGGTCATTCGTGAATATCGCACGACCGACCGGAACATCCGCATCCGGGGGCAGGCCAGGGATGTCCAGCTTGCGAACCGTCTCCTCGAGGACCTTGAGGGCATGGAAGGGTTCGAGGCCTACCAGTGGAGCCTGCCGAACCCGAAAGTGGAGAAAAACAACACCGCCACGTTCGAGATAGAAGGAAAGCTTAAAAATGAGGTCGCTGACAGTTAGAGAAAAATGGCTGCTGGGGGCTTGTTTCGGCGTGATCTTCATCGTCGGAAACGCCTTCGCGGCGAGATCTCTGGTCAAGGTGCTGAGGGGAAGCGATTCGAAGATCGAAATTCTCAAAAGCACCCTCGCCGATCATGAGATGTGGGTTGAGGATGCCCCGAAGGCGGAGGCGCGGGAGAAGTGGCTCACGGCCACCATGCCCGGGATGGGAGGAGCCTCACTTGGAAAACTGCAGGGGGATCTGATTCAGTCCCTGCAGGATGATTTGTTCGAGAGAAAATTGAAGATCGAGCAGCAGAGCCTCCAGGATATCGTGAACGCGGCGATGTACACGGAAGTGGCGGTGCGCCTGACCGTGAGAGGGGCCGAGACCGAAGTGATCGAGTGGCTGACGACTCTCCAGGGACCGGAGAAGTTCCAGATCATCAAGTCGCTGGAACTTGAACTCGACAGCAAATCCAAAGAGATCGAACCGCAGGCCGTCTGCCAAATCACGATTGCCCGCTGGTATCAGCCCGAGTCCGGGGAGCCGCTCACCTCAGCGGAACCGGCCGCGGGAGTTAAACAGGGTTAGAGGGATGGCCTGAGAGGGTCGTATCAATGAAACATTTCCTACTTTCAATCGCCCTTGCCGGTTCCGGTGGAGTCGCCCTCCACGGAGATGACGCGGTGGCAGGGGATCAACTCCCCCAGGCACCGTCCGGCGACGATTTTGATGCCCTGCGCAAGACCAGTCCGTTCACCCGGGTCCTGAGTTTTCCGGAAACGTATGCGCTCCGCGGGGTTGCCACGATTGACAATGTTCAGGTCGCTACCCTCTATAACCGCGAGACCAAAAAGACGATCGTGGTGACGCCCGACGGGAAAAACGAGGCGGGTATCGCCCTTGTGGGGATCATCCCCGCCGCGACACTTGAAGGAGTCGCCGCAAAGATCTCTTTTGCGGGAGACGAGGCCGAGTTGAAGTATGAACTGAGCCAGATCGCCCCCCAGCCGAAACCGACTGGAACTCCCCCCGGAGGAGGCACGGACGGGCGTGGAGGCGACGGAGAGAGGCGGGGACCTTCGCCTCAGGATATCGAAAGATTTAAAGCTCTTCCGGAGGAGAAGCAGGCCAAACTCCGGGAATATATCGGACATGTCATGAAGAACTATCCTGACATGCCCCGCGAGGAGAAGGGGAACCTGATTCGGGGAGCAATGATTCGTTTGACGGACGGTCGAGACATCGAAATGCCGTCGGCACAAGGCGGAGGTCAGAATCCGCCCTCCACTCAGGGACAGAATTCGAACTCGAGTGGAGGTTCAAGTTCCGGACGTGATGAGAGATCGGGGGACCGGGGGCGGGACAGAGACCGTCGCTGAGCGGACCGCCCTATTCAGCCTTCACAATCCGAACCGCGCCAATATCCATCATCCGTGGCTGGACGCGCGGTCCCGCCGCCAGGGAGAGGGCGTAAATTTTTCCCGCTTCGAGGTGCACGGGGCTCTTGAGTCGGATGGTTTCGAACTTATCCAGTGCCCCGGTCATTTTTGATTCTCCGGGGAGGGTTTTTTCGGCAAGGTAAACCACGAACTGGCTGGAACTCTCCTGAAGCGAGGACTGAGTCACCTCGACAAAATAAACTCCGGTTTCCGGGGCCTTGAAGTTCCAGGAGAACCACGTTTCAGGCGAGATCCATGAGGTCAGCGATGACGTGGCGGAATTGATCGCCGCCCGCTTATCACCCCGGACGCGGGCCTTGTTGCCCTTCATATCTTCGCCCGGTTTCACCTCGGAAATGCCGGCAATCAACTTGGTGATGGTTCCGGCAGTGCTCTTGGCAAGAGCGCCGTGATTGGGATGACCTCCCCATTTTCCGACCATGGCCGCGATGTCCGGGTCGGGATTTTGCACGAGAAAACTCATCAGTTTCCGGGCTTCATTGGGGTTTTCGCACAATTCGAAAGCCCGTTGCCAGATGACGACCATCTCCTTGACCGGTTCCGGGCCGGGCAGGGTGGCGAGATTGACGTAGGCCCGCTGCGCGGCGGAGCGAAGGGCTCCGTCTACGGTGGTCTCGATGATCTTATCGAGGTCCCCCAGAATGGAACGATTCTGCCAATTGTAGTAGGCGTTGACCGCATCTCTCTGGTAATTGAGGTCTCCGTTGTCAGCGTAGATACTGGCGAGGCGGGTTTTGACTTTTTCACCGCCAAGCACCCCGAGAATACGGAAGAGACTCTTCCGCTCGTTTCCATTCGTGGTAGAAACGCGGCTGAGGATGGAATCGATGGCACTCTCCGCGTTCTCGGATTTCCGGAGGACCGTGATGACCGAATCTTCGAACACTTTTCGCACGGGCTGGGTGTGGTCGACACTTAGCGCACCCAGGACGGCGTTCAAACTACCAATATCAGCGATGGCGCGGACCGAGTCGAGGATCTGAATCCGCTGGTCATCCGTTGTGGCGGACTTGAATGCGTCCATCATCGTCGGGACGGCGGGGGTGTAATTGCGCTCGGCAAGCACCTGCAGGAGTCGGATTCGCAGGGCCATCGTCTCAGCGACCTGCAGTTCCTCATGGATCTTCTCACTGATGCCGGAGCCTTCGAGCCGCTGCAGAACGGTGTAGGCGTTATTCTTAATGTCGGCCGTTGCCTTGCTGTCTGAGAGAAACTTCACGGCGAGGGAAACGTCGGCGGTCGTGCCGGTGGCGATCTTGGCCGAGGAAAGTTCGACGATTCTCGCCTCTGCATTCCTGGCCTTTGCCTTGTTCATTCCCGTCACGCCGATGAGCAGGAGCAGCGCGATGCCGGCGCCTCCGAGGATGATGAATTTTTTCCGCTTCGCTTCTTCGCTGGTCGGGGCTTTGCGGATATTGGGCCGGCCTCCGCCGATGGAACCGGTGTGAGATCCGCTGCGGCCGGGGGTACGATTGAGCCGGCCCGTCGTGGATCCCGTTACTGCGCGGGTCGCCAAAGGCGCGCTTCCGGTCGCATCGTTCCCAAATATCAGGGTCGGCGGAGCCGATGCCTGCCGTCCGGCGACCACCACTCTGACCTGGCCTGAGGTAACTTTTGCTCCTTCTTCAACCGGCAGCGCGACGACGGGAATTGCTCCCGGTGGCTCGGGATTGCGGGGCCATTGTTTGAGGGCGTCGCGGGCATCAGTGGGCCGATGGGCGATATCGCGGTTGATGAGCCACATCACCCACTGGCAGATCGAGGGCGAAAGGTCGGGGCGCACCTTCTCCAGCGGTATCACCTTGTGCTGAAGGTGGGCATTCATCACCTGCGGGGCCGTGTCGCCGTTGAAGGGATACTGACCGGTGAGTGCGTTGTAATAAACGCAGCCCATCTGGTAAAGATCGGTGCGGGCGTCCAGTTCACCCCGCTCGAACTGCTCGGGGGCCATGAAGAAAATCGACCCCATCACCGACTCCTCCTGATCCATCGTCTGCACGGAGGGAGTGCGGCTGAATTTGGCGAGACCGAAATCGAGGATCTTGAGCTGAAACTTTCCGGAAGCCTGCCAGATCACCATGATGTTGGTGGGCTTGATGTCCCGGTGAATCACATCGTTGGCCTGGGCGGCAATGAGCGCCTCCATCGTCTGGTAAACCACCTCGGTGAAATCGTTCTGAGTGAGAACACCCCGTTCAACGGTCTCGTCGAGGGTCTCCCCGCGAAGGAGTTCCATCACAACAAAACCTCCCGCCTCATCCTGACCGACGTCGAAGACGGTGACGATGTTGGGATGGTTCAAGCTGGAAAGAGTCTGGGCTTCCGCGATCAGCTTTGCGGCCGATTCCCTGATCTCCTCCTCAGTCGCATGACCCGGGGATAACACCCGTTTGATCGCGACCTCACGCTGAAGTTGGGTATCGAGTGCTTTGTACACAGCGCCGAGACCGCCTTTGCCGATTTGCTCGCGGATTTCGTAGCGGTTACTCATTGAGAAGGGGAATCCAGAGGGAGATGGATGGGCTAATTCCTTTCACTGATGGAAATTATAAGGTCCTTCGGGAATAATTTCACGGATTTAAACCTGCTTTTTCCCGATTGGTCTATTCAAATCACTCTCAAATATCTCTTTCTACCCTCTCATTATCAAAAAAGGCAACTATCTGAAGCAAATTCGAAGTGGAAAAGGGTGGAACCTTCCCGGGGCTCGTCCTACTCTAAAAAAAGAATATGACCCGGGAGATCTTGGCTGACACACTGGAGGATATTGCGCTGCTGCTCGAACTGAAAGGTGAAAACCCCTTTAAAATCAGAGCCTATCGCAGCGGTGCGGACACGGTGAGACAGTTCCCCGGGGATATCGTGGCTCTCGCCCGTGAGGGGGCGCTCAGCGGGATAAAAGGAATCGGGGAAGCGCTACAGCAGAAGCTCCATGAGTTGGCCTCGACGGGAGCACTGGCCTTCCACGAGAATCTGAAGGCGGAATTTCCGGCGGGTCTTTTCGACCTTTTCAAGGTTCAGGGACTTGGCCCGAAGAAGATCAAGGCGCTCTATGAGGCGCTCGGGGTGGATTCAGTTCCCCGCCTGAAGGAGGTTTGTGAGTCGGGTGAGGTGGCATCGTTAGCCGGGTTCGGGAAAAAGACGGCTGAAAAGATTCTCGAAGCGATCGCTTTTCGCGAGTCAAACGCCGACCGCTTCCGGCTCGGAGATGTGGTTGCCCCGGTAGAGGAGATTCTCGCCTCGTTGAAGAAACACGACGACTGCCTCCGCGTCGAGGTCGCCGGCAGCTATCGCCGGGCGAAGGAAACGGTGCATGACGTCGACTTCCTCGTTGCGACGGGAAATCCCGGGGGAATCATCGACCATTTCGTGAATCAGCCCTGGGTGGACCGGGTCATTGCGAAGGGGGAGACCAAGGCGAGCATCAATCTTTCGAACGGACTTCAGTGTGACCTGCGTGCTGTTTCAAACTCCGAGTTCGCTTGTGCTCTCGCCTACTTCACCGGCAGCAAGGAGCATAACGTCGCGATGCGAGGGCTGGCGATTGAGAAAGGTTACACTCTCAACGAGTACCGTCTCGCCCCGCGCGAGGGCAGTGAGGCACCCGAGGCACCGGTCTTCGAAAACGAGGCGCAACTGCATCGGTTTCTCGGACTCGACTACATTGCTCCCGAACTGCGCGAAAATACCGGGGAAGTTGAGGCGGCGGCGGAAGGTGATCTGCCGAAGCTGATCGAGTTGGAAAACCTGCGGGGCACTTTTCACAATCACACCGTCGCCAGTGATGGAAGCAACACCCTTGAGGAAATGGCGGCAGCAGCGATCGACCTCGGATTGCAGTATCTCGGGATTGCCGATCATTCCAAGAGCTCCTTTCAGGCAAATGGTCTGGACGAGAAACGTCTCCGTGCGCAGATTGCGGAGATCCGGGAATTGAACCTCCGTTTTCGCAGCGAAGGAACGAAGTTCCGGATTTTTGCGGGAAGCGAGGTCGATATTCTCAAGGACGGATCCCTCGATTTTGACGACGAGCTTCTCGGCGAACTCGACTACGTCGTCGCCAGCGTCCACAATGCGATGACCCTGCCCGAGGCGGAGATGACGGAACGTATCATCAAGGCGGTGACTCACCCCGGGGTGACAATGTTAGGGCATCTCACGGGGCGCCTCCTCCTTGAGCGGGATCCCTACGCGGTTGACATCCCCGCCGTGATTGAAGCCTGCGCGGAGAGTGGCACGATCATCGAATTGAACTGCAATCCCTGGCGTCTCGACATGGACTGGCGCTGGTGGAAATACGCGGTCGAACGCGGGGTGAAGTGCTCCATCAATCCGGATGCCCATCGCACCACCCAACTCGAGTATCTCTGGTTTGGCGTGAAGCAGGCGCGGAAGGGCTGGCTCACCCGTGATCATGTCATCAATACTTTGAATCTGACGGCGATGGAGTCTTTCCTCACTCTCGAACCCCTATCATGAAGCAATACCTGCTCGAACCACGTGACTCGGCCCCGTCCGAAATCGTTCTGCACGAAGTGGATCCCCGGCCGCTCAAGGCCGGTGAGGTGAGTGTCAGGATAGAGGCCTCTTCGTTGAATTACCGGGACTTGCTCATGAAGTCCGGCCTGTCCGCCTCGGGTGGTTCAGACCCGGTGGTGCCTCTTTCCGACGGGTCCGGAGTCATCGATGAGGTCACCGGAGACGCGGGGGACTGGAAGGTCGGTGACAAAGTGGCATTGACCTTTTTTCGAGACTGGCAAGCCGGTCGATTTGACATGGCCTACCACGGGGCGGCGCGTGGCGGATCCTGCGATGGGGTTCTCGCTGAGTCGGTCGTCGCTCCTGCTCACAGTCTGGTGAAGGTCCCCGGGTATCTGAGCACTCGCGAGGCCGCGACCCTGCCCTGTGCGGCAGTGACGGCGTGGCATGCCATGATGGAGCGGGGACATCCGGTCGGACCGGGTGACACCGTGCTCTGTCTCGGGACGGGAGGGGTCTCGATCTTTGCTCTGCAGATGGCAAAAGCGGCAGGGGCAAAGGTGATTCTCACGAGCGGTTCGGATGAAAAACTGGCGAGGGCTCGGAGCCTTGGTGCCGACGAGACGATCAACTACCGCACGACGCCTGACTGGGACAGGGAAGTCCATCGACTCACCGAAAAGCGAGGGGTCGATGCCGTTATCGAGGTGGGTGGACCGGGGACGCTCGAAAAGTCGATGAACTCTGTCGCGGCAGGAGGATTCATCTCCCTGATCGGTGTCCTCACCGGATTCGCTCCTCCCGAAACGAGCCTCTTTCCTCTCGTGAAAAAGAACGTGGATCTTCAGGGAATCTACGTGGGAAGTCGCGAGATGTTTCTACGGATGCTGTCCTTCTTTGAGCAGCATCAGATCCGACCGGTCATCGACGGAACCTTTTCCTTTGAAGAGGCGAGTGGTGCCTATGCCAGACTTGAGGGCGCGCAGCATCTCGGGAAAATCGTCATTGAGCATTAGGGGGATTTCTCAGGCAATTTTCAGAATGGCCTCAGCGGTTCGGAGAGCCACCGTATCCCATGAGAATTCTTGTGATCGAGAAAGGGAATTGGATCGGAGCTGCGCCCGTTTTGCGTCGTCGAGATTAAAAAATTCCAGAATAGCCTCCCCGATGGCCGCCTCGCTGAAGGGATCGAAGTAGATCACCGCGCCGGTGGAGTCAGGATTGCCCGGCTCGAAGGCGGGACCACCCACTTCAGGCAGGCTCGCCTCCTGAGAGAGGAGCACCGGACATCCGCAGGCCATCGCTTCAAGCGGAGGCAGACCGAAGCCTTCGTAGTAGCTCGGATAGATGAATGCCCCCGCTTCGCGATAGTGACGGATCAGGGCTTCGTCATCGACCCGTCCGAGCCACTCGATGCTCTGGTCTTCGACCTGCTCGAAGGCAGCGAAGTTTTTCGGGTTGGTGCCGCCAACGAGTTTCAGCCGCGCGTTTTCAGGAAGCCGTCCGCTCGTTTTGAGATCAAGCCAGGCCTTGGCGAGACGATTGATATTTTTCCGGGGATCCATCGATCCGACACAGAGCAGGGTGGGTGCATCGGGAAGTTCTTTTCGCGAGTCTCCGGGGGAGAAGTCCGGGCTCACTGCATTCCCGAGGATGAGGATCTGTTCCTCAGGCAGTCCGAGTCGGGGGGCGAGCTGTTTGCGGGAAAACTCCGAGACGGTGGCGACGGTGGCTTGCTTTGCGAGACGGGGGAGGAGGTGCTGGTAGAGTTTTCGAAAGGTCGTGCTGAACCCATCGGGACAATCCCACACCGCCGCATCATGAATCACGACGAGTTGTCTCGTCACCGCAAGAGGGCCGGTGTTGCAGGGGGAAAAGAGGATGGAGTCACGATCAACTTTTCCCGGCAGGACGAATTGCTCCCAGAGGTGTCCCTTGATGCCTGAGAGCTTGCCGGTGGGCGCAATGTCAGTGACTTGAAGATTCGTCGTTGCCGCCAGACGCGACGAGACCTCGACGGCAAACCGCTCCACCCCCGTGACGGGGCGATGACGGAATCGGGCATTGATGAGAACCCGGGTCATCGCCACTGGTTGAGAGAGAGGGGTGGTTGTCCGCGGTGCCCGGTTCCCAAAGGGGGCGACTCAATCCCGCGCCGAATCCGGATGCGGTGTTTCAAGGTGGCTGCCCAGCAGAGAATAAGAATAATCGCTAACGTGGTCGGGATGACGCGGTTTACTCCCAGCCAGTAGGCAATGCGAAGGATCTCCATGAGACCGAGGAAAGTGAAAGGGTAAAAGAGTCCGAAGAGCCTGCCCGCGACGTAGCCGCGCCAGGTCATGCCGAACCAGATTCCTATCATCAGAAAGACGGGGCCGAAAAGGAGATTACCGGTTCGTGCCGCGATGTACCAGATACCGGAGGCGTTGTTGTACTCGACATCGAGTGATCCCAGATAAAGTCCCTCGTAGGCTTGTTCGTAGGCGGCCTTCGAGAGCGGACCGGTGAGTCCGTCATAGAAACCGATCGTGCCGAGGATCGCGGCGCCGGTGTTCATCGCTTCAAAGTAGTAGGTGTAGAGTCTTCGCCAGCCGAACTCAAAAATATTGGAGTGCTCACCCGCATAGTACTGCCACGAGCGGAGGGCTTCGAAGGCGGTGAAGACGACGAGGAGGAGGGCGGGAAGGAGAATCGGAACGAGCCGGAGAATTGTTCTCCAGCGGGGACCGAGATTGGACACGATCCGGGGAAGGGCCCCGAGAAAAAAGGGAACAGCCCCCTCAATCAGAGCGAGGCGTTCCGACCAGAGGATTGCCCGGATAAAGAGCGTCCCGAAAAAGAGCACGTGAAACCAGGAGATCAGTTTCACCTTTCCCGGCAGAATTCCCGCCCATCGGAGACCCCGAAGTGAGCCAAGGAGGAGCGACACCTGGGTCCAGATCGTGACTCCGGGGATGGTCTTGAAAGTATGTTTCAATTCCAGGTTTCCCCCGAGCACTCCCATGGCCAGACCCGGGTTGAGAATAAAGTTCCGGAAGAAGATGAGGTGGGCGACGAGGAAGACTCCCATGAGGAACCAGTCGAGCCGGGGGGAGAGCAGATTCTCACCGAGTCTGGGACCGATTACGGATGATTCGAGACGGTTCCGGCTTCGGGGGCTAAGGGCGGCTCCGATCTGGCCGATGATGCCCGATTCACCGATTCGGGCGCCGGCTGCCAGAAGCAGGATGGCGAAAATGCCGAGAATGAAATCCCTGTCTCCATAAAAGAGCTGGGCTTTCGAGAGCGTTTGACGACTGTCGGAATAAGAGAAAATAATGAGGGCTGGCAGCGAGGCGCCGAGCAGCATGAGTGAGGGGCGGCACCACCAGGGAAGCCATCCGACTGCATTGACCCCTGCTTCCGATTTTGCGGTCATTCTTCGGCCCTATTTCCGGACTTCTCCGCCCTCAATTTAATCACCGCATAAGCGATACCGATCAATCCCTCGCCAAGGAAGGCGATCCCCATGGCCGCGACCATTCCGCTTCCTCCAAATCGGGGGATGAGCAGGAATGAAAGGATGGTGGCGGCCGCAAACTTGGCCACACCGATGCGGGCGAGAAATGCGGTGTGGCCGGTCATCAGAAGCAGGTAGGGCACCGGGCCGAGGCAGAGCGAAAGCAATTGAACAATAAGAAGCAGCCGCAGCGACTCAGCTCCACCACGGAAGGCTTCTCCAAAAATGAGCATGACGGGTTCGGGAAATGCGATCCCGATACCCAGGGGAAGTCCCAGCGCGGCGAGAGTGATGACGATGGCCTTTCCGTGAACTTTAAAGACCGGAGTAAAAGGATTTGGTAGTTCGGCGCTGCGCGAGAGAGCCGGAGCGAAGACGCTGTGAATGGCCGATCCAAGGACGATAAAAAGAATACCAATCCGGAAGGCGGTGGTGAGGTGCGACACCTCGGCGGCGGGTCGGGTCATCTCCATGATGGCCAGCGGAACGATAAAACCGAGCGCTCCGAAAAGACTTACGCAGCAGATCGAAAATCCCTCCCTGATCAATTCGCCGCGCTTTTCCCTGCCGGGCCATGAAAAATAATGGGCGCGAAAATTTCCTCCCGGTGCATAACGCGCCGCGAGAGCGCCGACGAGATAGCTTCCGGTGTAGAGTGTCAGGATTCCCGGGGAGCTGAGATATTCGGCAAAGAGAGCGACGAGGACACAAAAGAGACTCACGGGCAGGAGATGGCCGTAGATCGTTCCGGCGACTGGTCTTGAGAGGCCTTTGAGCGCCTCGCCGTTGATGAGGGTTGTCGCGATGGAGGCGAGGGCCAGCGGAGCGAGCAAGTGCCAGATCCGGAATCCCCCCGGTTCGGGCTGGGTGACAACCGCATAAACGACCCAACCAAGCCCGATGAGGAAGGATACCAGTAGCGAGAGGGAGCGAAGACCGGCAACAAACGATCCGATCTCGTCGTTCCTGCCATCGCGCTGGAGTCGGGGCACGTTTCGCAGGGCGATCTGTTCAAGTCCGTAAGTGGCGATCGGACCGGAGGTCATCAATACCGAAGACCAGAAGAAGAAGCCGGCACTTGGACCATCACCCAGAACACGGGCCACGATCACTGTGCTGAGAAACTGAATCCCGGCACCGAACATCCGAATCCCCGAGGGCAGAAGCGTGTGGAACATCTGCCTCAGCGCATAGGAGGAAGGCAGAAGATTCTCCATCGTGCGGAAAACAGAGGCAGTGGGAGAGGCCTTCACGGGTTGGCTCGGGGAAAGGTGTTTCGGTCAGGCACTTCAGGCGTGCAGAATGACCGCGAGTGAGCCACGGGTACCCCGGGCAAGCCGGGAGACAGAATGTTCCATCTCTTTGCGTGTTCCGGAGTTTTTCCTGACAAGGATAAGATTGGCATCCGCGAGTGCCGCCACGGCCGAGGGGATCTGGCTCTCCTGGGTGAAGGCGGTGGACTCGATGATGATCCGGCTGAATCGCTGGCGGTGCGGACTCAAGAGCTGCCAGGCGTCGCTGGGGGCAATAAGGAAACTCGACGGCAGTCTCAGGGTATGCAGATTCTCCGTTTGTGAGGGCTGCGGAACCAGAGTCACGGGAAGACGGGGATCTCCTCCCGGGACGACCGAGATCAGCAGCGTCGGACAAGTGTAGTAGGCTGAGGCCGAGGCGAGACAGGCGGCCACACGAAGACCTTCATCATTTTCCTCAAGGGAGGAAAGGTGGATGAGCCCTGCCTGTCGATGATCGGGTGAAAGAAGAATCCCGGTCATGGTGTCGAGCAGTTCCGCATCATTTCCGCCGCGGGAGGGAGTGGTGATCTCTGCGACCACCGGCACATCAAGACGCTGTTCGACCTGGCGACGATTGAGGAAGGGGCGCCCCCGCATCATATCGGTTCCGATGAGTCCGACGCAGAAAAGTCCACCGGCAAACATTCCCGCGAGGAGCGCAATCGGCTTGCTTGGTGTGGACGGTTTGTGTGCCACGATGGGCTCGGACATGAGCCGGGTGACGTCATTGGATTTTTCCGATTCAAGCGAGGTCTGTCCGATGCGTTCGCGCAGGGCCTGATGGAGCTGCCACTCCGTCTCCACCTGCTGCTGGATCGCGCGGAATTGCGAGCTGGCGGTCTTCACTCCGGTAAGCTGTGCCTGCAGGTCGCTGACCCTCTGGGTGAGCATTTCCTCATTCTTCAGCGACGAATCGTAGTCCGCCTCGAGCGAAGCCTTAAGATCGATGGCGAGGGACTTCAACTGGGCGTCCAGTTCGTCAACCCGGCTTTTCGCTTCGCGGTAGCGGGGATGGGTTTCCGTGAACTGTCCACTGACCGACGCGAGATTCGCATGCGCGCCAAGACGCTGATTGAGCAGTTCGGAGACGTGCTCAAGCGAGGAGAAGTTGCCGATGCTGATCACTTTGAGGGGATCCTGCTCCGCATCCACGTCTCTGAGGGTTTCAACGCGGCTGCGGAGATTAAAGACACGGCTGGAAACCGTGTTGAGCTCTTCGCCTATCTTGGTGAGCCTCTCCGCGAAAAGCTGGTGATCCTGCTCGACGGTGAGGTCGGGATGCTTGAGTCGGAATTCCTCCAGCTCCTTCTCGGCATCAAGCGCTTTGCGATACGCCTCGTCCGCGCGCACCCGCAGGTCCACAGTGGATGTTCCCGCCTCGCGCCTTTTCTGGTCGCCGAGGAAGGTTTCGAACTCTTCAACAAAGGTGGTGGCGATGAGTTGGGCCCGCACGGGATCGGGGTCGAGCACGGAAAGTTCCAAAAGCCGGGTCGGGCGGATCAGGCTGGCGGAGAATCGTTTCTTTCGTATCTCTTTGAGGAGCTTCGATCCCTGTACCGGTTCCCCGGCGAGGACACCCTTGTGGAGAGATTTCGGGAGAAAGGAAAGGTCCTCCCGCAGTTTGAGCCGGTCGATGACCCGGAGGACCATTGAGTCGGACATGATCGCTTTTTCGAGCGAGTTCAGCGAGTCGAGATCCGAGATTCCTCCGCCGGAGGGCTGAATTTGAAGAGTGCGGTCGAACATCGGATCGACGAAAACCAGCGCCGTGCTCCGATAGAGGGGCGTGGCAACGAAATAAACGTAAAGCAGCGCAATGGTGACGCAGAGGGCGGGGATAACAATCAGCCACGGAAGGCGACGCTTGATGATTCCAACCAGGTCGTCGAGATCGACCAGCGGCGAGACCTCAATCAGATCCCATTGGCTTCGCGACTCCCGTTCGATGGCAGGCGACGAATGGTGGCGGGTGGCAAGAGCGTTCGATGGCATGACGAGCGGAGCGGTCTGTATAATTACGATAATAAAATATTGTTTCTAAAATTGCTTGAATTAAAGACAAAAGCAATCAAAAATTGAACTAGTTGCAATAATGATAGTTAATTCTGAGAATTTAACCATTACTTCTTTATGACCTCTAATAATTATTATGGATCCATCTGGCTGCATTTTCTGATCAAGCAGTTTGTGGGCCTGGCTCTCTTCTGGGGAATTGTCTGGATTCTCCACATCACTTTTTATGGTCCCGAGTTGCTGCCTCTCAATTATGCCCAGATCGCTCCTCTGGTTCCGGCGGCTGCTCTCTGTGAGATACTTTTCCGGGAGAAGCGGATGCGTTCGCTAAGCGGTTTATCCCGGTCTCAGCTCTGGAATTTAAGTCAGCGGGAGATCCTTTTCGCCCTCATGACGATCTTCGGGGTCATTGTCATGAGCAAAGAGGGTCTATTCTCACGTTCGTTCCTCGCCCTCTTTCTTGGCATCTACTCATTCTGGATCACCTGGATGAACCTGGTCGGTCACCGTCTGCTGCATCGCATTGCCCGTCGAAGCGAGGGGCGACGCCGCCACCGTGACTTCAGCGAGGCGGCAGGGCATAGAAGTGCTCGCTGAACTAAAGCGGGTTTTGCCTAATTCTCATCAGTGAGCGGCTGGAGGGGCTATTGCCCTGCGTTCACTCAGCTAATTTCTATAAATCAGGCTGTTTATCAGAATTTAGTGGAAAAAATCAGGATGAATGGTAATTTTTGCGATTAATTGCATTTTTGAGATTTATTTTTGAGAATTTAACAGTTAATCCTTGATGATTTCCGACCGTTACCACGGTTTTATCCGACTTCATTTCTTCCTTAAGCTTGCCGGGGGAATGATTCTCTTCTGGCTTTTGGTGTGGGCGTTGCATCTCGTGTATTACCGGGCTGAATTGCTCCCTGCGAACTATCTCTGGGTTTCGATTCTTCTTCCTGCCGCAGCGATTTTTGAGCTTTCGATCCGTGATCGCCGGCACCGCTCCATGAGCGGGCTCACCCGGGCTCAGGTCTGGAGTGTGACCCAGCGCGAGATCCTGTTCACTCTGGTGGTCATTTTCGGTGTGATTGTGATGTGCAAGGATGATCGCCTTTCGCGGGCCTTTCTTGCCGCGTTTTTCCTCATCTACTCCTCGTGGATTTCCTGGATGAATCTGGTCGGTCACCGGCTCATGCACCGGCGTCTCTATCGGCGTGCAAGCCAGGGTCCGAATACCCTGGTGCTGGCAACGCCACGCGAAATCGAACGTGACGGGGCGGCCGAAATGGGCAGCACGGTCCCGGGTGCCGAAGTTCTCGGATACGTTTCCTATGGCGGGGTAAAGGTCGGAGTGATTCCCTCATATCCGGTCCTCGGCGATTTCAACGATATCCGGGAGATCTGCCGCTCTTATGGAGCGAAGCTCATTCTCGCACTCGGGCTGGAGCCCCGGCCGGATCTGATTCGTTCCCTGCAGCAGTTGTGCGATTCCCTCGGGATGCGTCTGATCTGGGTGGATGAGCGCGAGCACCTCTTTCCCGGCAACCTTGATGCGCATCAGTCGGGCTCCCGGGTGTTCCTGACAAACTGGCGTGAACCGCTCGAGGATCCGGTCAGTCGGGTGATTAAACGGACTTTCGATTTCCTCTTTTCCCTGGCGGTGTGTGTCTTCGTTCTTCCACCGCTGGTCTGCTCGGTCTGGATTCTGCACCGGATCCTTTCGCCGGGACCGCTCTTCTACCGTCAGCAGCGAACCGGTCGTCAGGGCGAGATCTTCGAGGTCTACAAGTTCCGTACCATGCACGTGAACGCGACCCCCGGTCTTCAGGCCCGCAAGGGAGATCCCCGCATTTTTCCAGGTGGAAGCTTCCTCAGGAAATCGAGTCTCGACGAAATGCCCCAGTTTCTCAATGTGCTCCGGGGCGAGATGAGCGTGGTCGGACCGCGGCCTCACTTTGTCGATCATGACGAACAGTTCGCCGAGATCGTCGATGACTATTCTGTGCGCCACTTTGCAAAACCCGGGATCACCGGACTGGCCCAGGTCAAAGGCTGCCGTGGGGAAACGGATACGCCCGCAAAAGTAAGGCAGCGAGTCAGGCTGGATCACTTCTACCTTCGGCGCTGGTCCATCCTTCTCGATGTTTGTATCGTGTTTGACACGGTTTTTCAGATCATTTTTCCCCCGAAGTCGGCCCGCTGATTTTGCCCTTCAAGAACTGATGAATGCCCCGACCAATCTTTTGGATAGTTCTCCCCGCCTTGCTCTCGTTCACGACTTCCTTATTCAAATGGGGGGAGCCGAAAAGGTGGTTGAGGTAATGGCTGACGCTTTTCCAGAGGCCTCGGTTTATACGAGCGCGACCTTCGGAGAGAATCTCTTCCCCGTATTCCGGTCTCCGCGCGTTCGCAATTCATGGATGCAGCAGCTCCCCGGGATGAAGAAGTTTCACAAGAAGCTGTTTTTCCTCTACCCGCTTGCCTTCAAATTCCTGCGGATGGTTCCCTCCGAAATCGCGTGGATCAGTAGCAGCAGCTTCTCGAAATGGATCCCGAAACCGGCCGGAACAAAGTTTGTCTGCTACTGCCACACTCCGCCGCGCTTCTTCTGGAATCCTGACGAATACCTCGAAAATGAGATCCGGAATCCCTTCCTTCGCGGTTTTGTCCGCCGTTTGATGCCGCTCTTCCGTGCCAGTGACCTCCGCCAGAGCCGCAAGGTGGATCTCTTTATCGCCAACTCGCGCAACGTGCAAAAGCGGATCCGGGAAAACTACGGGCGGGGAAGCATCGTCGTGTATCCACCCGTCGATGTGGAGCGGTTTCAAGTCAGCGAACGGGTCGACGACTTCTACCTGATCGTGTCCCGGCTCGTTGCCTACAAACACATCGACCGCGCCGTGCGGGCGTTCACGGGGTCCGGAAAAAAACTGGTGATCATCGGTGATGGCCCCGACCGCGCCCGGCTCGAATCGATCGCGGGACCTTCGGTCACTTTTCTCGGACGTGCGCCGGACGAAACGGTCACGGAAATGATGGCGACCTGCCGCGCCTACATCTTTCCCGGCAGTGAGGATTTTGGAATCACCCCGGTCGAGGCGCAGGCCTGTGGAAAGCCGGTCATCGCCTACCGTGACGGGGGTGCCCTCGAGACCGTGATCGAAGGTGAAACCGGAGTCTTTTTTGATCACCCGGAACCGGCCTCCCTTACCGAAGCCGTCGAGAAGTTTGAGGCCGCCGTCTGGAATCCGGAAGTGATCCGGCAGAACGCGGAACGATTTTCGACCGCTCGATTTCTCCGTGAAACCCGTGAGATTCTGGAATCGATGAGGGAGCAGGGGCGACAGGGGCAGATCAGCGACCTGATCCTGTCTGATTCCGGCGAAATGAACGTGGATTCGGGAATGAGAATTTCATGTCCGGTCTCCTGAGGCTGGGCCTCGCCGTCTTCGACCTCCCCCGGGTTGCCGTCGTCGGGGTGACACGGATCATCCGGATTCTTCCTGAGACACCTTAGCCCGGATCAGGAATCGTAGCCCTTCTTTCCGAGGCGCGAAAAGACGATTTCCGATCCGCTTGCTTTGGTGTGGTAGACGAACTCCATCAACTCGCCGAGTCGCCCCTGGGGAAAGCCGTCCCCTTTCTCCACAAACCAGTGAAGATACTCGTAGGGCAGGGTGTAGAGGTGGTAGTTTTTGTATCTGCCGAATGGCATGCGGTAGATCCTGAGATCGGCAAGGTAGGCGGCGAGATCGCCCCTCATGCTCTCCGTCGGATCAAATTCTCCGGTCTCCTCACTCATCGAAGCGATAGCAGCAGGCGGGATCGATGGAACCGTCCTTGCGGAAAATAACGCCCTCGTTCAAAAGCAGGTTTCGCTTTCTCTCAATCGGAGTGCCCTTAACCGTGCCGAAAAATCCGCCGATAGTGAGGTTTGCGTTAACAACACGATGGCAGGGGGTTTCGGGCGCAAAGGGATTCCGCCGCAGGGCCTGACCGATCGCCCTCGGGGAGCCGCATGAGAGATACCGTGCCATTAGTCCATAGGTCGTGACTTTCCCGCGCGGGACCAGTTGGAGGGCATCGTAGACCCGGCTTTCAAACTCAGTCGGAGGGCGTTCCGCAGTCATCATTTGGCGAGATCGTAGCGATTCCCGCAAAAGACTGCAATCGCAGACTTGGAATCAAACGGGTCGCCTCTATGGTTGCGATGTGATTATCGATTGGATTCAGCCCCTCGTCCCGGATTTCAACCTGACCATTGCCGCGGTCTATGGGATCTTGATTCTGGTCATTCTCGGGTTTTTCCGGGAGTGGGCCGCTCCTGATGTGGTCGCTCTCTCCGCGCTGGGTCTCCTAATGCTTCTGGGAGTGCTTCCGCTCAACGATGTCATTGAGAATGGAAAGGCGATCGAGCGGGGGATCCTTAGTGTTTTCAGCAATGGGGCCCCCATCACTGTGGCGTGCATGTTCGTCCTCAGTGCAGGTCTGGAGCGGACCGGAGTAATCGATGTGATGGGGAAGTTTTTCTCACGAGTCGCCGGAAAAAGTGAGCTTCGGGTCCTCCTCGTCATGATGACGATGGTGGCGCTGCTTTCCGCCTTTGTGAACAATACGCCCATCGTCGTTGTGTTTCTCCCCATCGTCCTCGCCCATGCCCGCGCCACCGGACTCCGCGCCTCGAAACTGCTTATTCCCCTCTCTTTTGCATCAATTTTAGGTGGCACCTGCACTCTTACCGGCACCTCAACAACCCTTATCATTGACGGGGTGGCTCAGGAATACGGACAGAGAGCCTTCGGAATGTTCGAGGTCACCCAGCTCGGAATTGTCTATCTGCTGGTTGGATTCGTCTACATTCTCTTCATCGGGCGAAAGCTCCTTCCCTCGCGAAGTTCACTATCCGAATTGATCGATCCCGACCTGACCCGGGAAGTGTTGACTCAGTTTCAAGTCGAACCCGGCTCACCTCTCGTCGGGAAGACGCTCGTGGAAAGTCTCCTCAAGACCTACCCGAAGGCGCGTGTTCTCGAGGTGCGGCGACGGGGGCGCAGTCTTGATGTGCCGATTGATGAACTGGTCATTTTTGAAAAGGACAAGCTTCTCCTCATTCTTCACGGTCAGGCCTTCAAGGAACTCAGGAAAGATCCCGGAGTCACCTTCGAGGGGCAGAACGATCTCCAGATCACCCAGGTCGAAACCCGGGAGTTGAAGCTTATCGAAGGCATCATCGGGCCCCGTTCGCAGATGGTCGGGAAAACCCTGAAAGAGATCGGATTCCGCAGGAACCACGGAATCAACGTCCTCGCGATTCACCGCCAGGGGGTGAACCTGCACGATACGCTCAACAAGGTGAGACTGGCTTTTGGTGACACCCTCTTTATGGAAGGGGAACCGGAGACCTTCAGACGCCTTCAGGAACAGAAGGACTTTGTCAGCCTTTCGGAAACGCCCGAGCCGCTCGTCGACAAGAAAAAGGTCCGACTCGGAGTCGGGATTGCCCTTGCCTTTATCATCGGCGCGACCTTTGACCTTCTCGGAATCCCTGCGCTCGCGATCCTCGCCGCCCTTGCCATGATCCTGACCCGTTGCGTCACGGCTCAGCAGGCCTACGAGTCCATCCAGTGGAACATCCTCTTCCTCATTTTCGGCATGCTCGCGCTGGGTCTGGCGATGGATCAGAGTGGTGCCGCGCAACAACTCGTGGGTGGCATCATGTCGCTCTGCGGGGATTTTTCGCCCTTTGTCATTCTGGCGATCGTGTATCTCCTCAGTTCCACGTTGACCGAACTGATCAGCAACAATGCCGTGGCGGCGCTTCTCACGCCCATCGTCATCGGGATTGCGGAAAAGATCTCCTGGCAGGGGGAAATCGGAGTTGATGCGCGACCCTTCATCGTCGCGCTCATCTTCGGGTGCAGCGCCAGTTTTGCGACGCCGATCGGCTACCAGACCAATACCTACGTCTACGGGGCGGGGGGATACAAGTTCACCGACTTTCCCCGTATCGGGGTGCCCCTGAATCTGGTGCTCTGGGTGGTTGCCTCGCTGCTGATTCCGCTCTTGTGGCCGTTCCGCTGAAGCATAACCCAACACAGTTGACTGTTCGGGTTAACCCTGTTGGGTAGGGGAATGATCGGAAAGACAGAATTGAGGGAATTGGTCGGGCTTCTCGAAGAGCGGCTCCGCGTGATCGGGGACGGGGAGCTTCGCGAGCGTGATCCTGAGGCACAGTTGGCCCGGCTTCGGGAAGTGTCGGAGTCCATCATGGCCTTTCATGCGGATCATCGCGCGGAGGTTCCGCCCCGGCTCAATCATTTTCTCGAGAACTGTAGTTTCGAAAAGGCCCGGGAATGGGCCGAGGGCGAGTTGGCGAAGGGGTGAGCGGGGCTTACCTGTTAGATTGCAACTTGCTATACACGTATAGCAATGTATCGTTGACTCATGCTTGCGATCCGACTGGACTCTGATATCGAGGAGCGACTGGAGCGCCTTGCGAAGCTCACCGGTCGCACCAAGACCTATTACGCTCGCGAAGCGATCCTTGAGCATCTTGAGGACCTTGAGGATATCTATCTCGCCACCGAGCGCTTGAAGAGCCCGGGGAAGATCCATTCGGCCGAGGAAGTGAAGCGTGAACTGGGTTTATAAGTTTGACGAACGCGCCTTGAAGGAGCTGAAGAAGCTCGGGCCTCAGGCTCAGGTGGAAATTATCGCTTATCTCGATGAGCGGGTCGCTGGCGAGGGAGATCCCCGTCGCTTTGGTAAGGGGCTGAAGGCGGACCTGGCAGGGCTCTGGCGCTACCGTGTCGGAGATTACCGTATTCTTTGTCAGATTCGTGATGCAGAACTGTATGTCCTCGTGGTGGCAGTGGGGCATCGCCGGGATGTGTATCGCTAGGATCTGGTTGCAGTTAGGTGAACCGATTGATGGGCTTCAGGTCGCACTTGAATCCCGGTTCCTGTTTTGCTAGCTAAGGGTAATGCCTTTCCTGACCCGTCGCCGGTTTCTCGCCACTGCCGCCGCTCTTCCTGTCGTCCGCTTTGCCGCAGCGGAAGAGAACAAGCCGGAGTGGAAGTCGAAACTCGAGGCTATTCGGGTTCAGTACAAGCTGCCCGCTCTCGGCGGGGCCATTGTCACCAGTGCCGGGGTGCAGAGTGTTGCTGTCACCGGGGTCCGCAAAATCGACTCTGAGGTGGTCGCTACGGTCGATGATCTCTGGCATCTGGGTTCGAATACCAAAGCGATGACCTCGACCCTGGCGGGGGTCGCGGTGGAAGCCGGGAAGATCAAATGGGAGACAAGCCTGGAGGAGGTGTTTCGAGGGGAGCGAGGACTGAACCGTTCTCCCCTCCGGACGGCGACGCTGACCCATTTCCTCAGCCACTGGTCCGGCCTTCCGGCAAATCCATCCTGGCCGGAAGCTGCCCGGGCTGGAAGAGACATTGTTTCGCAACGCGCGAAGGCCCTGGAGATGGCGATTGGATGGAGGAACTTGCCTGAACCGGGCGAAAAGCATCTGTATTCCAACTGGGGATATGTCATCGCCGGCCACATGCTCGAGAAGGTCATGAATTTGCCCTGGGAGGAGCAGATGCGGAGGGCTATTTTCACCCCGCTCGGGATCACCGGGGCCGGTTTCGGAGGCACCGGAACTCCAGGGGAAATCGATCAGCCATGGCCTCATGGAGAGGACGGCAAGCCAATGCCGGAGAACGGGGCTGCGGTGGACAACCTGCCGGTGCTCGGTCCGGCGGGCACGGTCCATATGTCCCTCGGCGATTGGGCGAAATTTGTGGCCGAACACCTCGCGGGAGCAAACGGGAGGGGCAAACTGCTGAAGGCCGCCACCTACAAGCGGCTCCACACCGCCACGCAGGAAGGCGAACCCTACGCCTTCGGATGGCTGGACCTGGAGCGCAGCTGGGGAGGCCGGGTCCTCAGTCACAACGGTAGCAATACGATGAACTACAGCGTCGCCTGGCTCGCGCCGGAAAAGGACTTTGCCCTCCTTGCCTGCACGAATCAGGGAAGCGAGGACTGTCGTAAAGCGCTCGACGATGTCGTGGGAATGCTGATCGGAGAGGTGACCTGAGCTTATCCAGCGAAGAGCGCCTCATTCACATGGCCCTCGTTCAGGTCGACCCGTTCCGGTCGGCCCTTGTGCATGTAGACGACTTCGGTGTGATCAAGTCCTAACAGACCCATAATGGTTGCGTGAATGTCGTGGACGTGCATCTTGTCCTCGATCGCATAAAGACCGAGTTCGTCGGTCGCTCCGATGGTCTGACCGCCTTTGACACCGCCGCCCGCCATCCACATGGTGAAACCGGTCGGGTTGTGGTCGCGACCGTCGCCCTTCTCGCTCATGGGAGTGCGGCCGAATTCACCGCCCCAGATCACAAGCGTGTCCTCGAGCAGTCCTCGTTGCTTGAGGTCCTGAATCAGTCCGACGATGGGCACATCGACATTGTTGCAGAGACGCCCGTGGTTTTCCTCCATCTTTGCGTGGCTGTCCCATTTGCTTCCGGCTCCATGATAGAGCTGGACAAAACGCACCCCGCGTTCGATGAGGCGGCGGGCCATAAGACACTGGCGGCCGTAGACTTCGGTCTCCTTGTTGTCGAGACCGTAAAGGGTCTTGATGTGATCGGGTTCGCTGGCGAGGTCGATCGCCTCGGGTGCCTCGGCCTGCATTTGGAAAGCAAGCTCATAGCTGCGGATGCGCGCTTCGAGATCAGTGTTAGTGGAACGCGCCGCGTAGTGTTCGCGGTTGAGCTGTTCGAGAAAGTCGAGCTTCTGCTTCTGGCGGGCGTCGCTCACGCCGGAGGGGTTGTTGAGGTTTTTGATCGGCTCAACTCCGTTCTCAAAGAGAACACCCTGATGCACCGCCGGGATGAAACCCGAACCCCAGGTGCGCGCGCCGTTCACGACCATGGAATTCGAGTCCTTGATGACAACGAAACCGGGGAGGCTGTTGTTTTCTGTACCGATGCCGTAGGAGACCCATGATCCGAGCGAGGGACGACCACCGAAGACAGAACCTGTGTTCATCTGGCAGACTCCGCCGGCATGGTTGATTCCGTCGGAAACACAGGAACGGATCACGCAAAGCTCATCGGCGATCTTCGAGTGTTGGGGGAGCCAGTCCGAGATCCAGAGGCCGCTCTCGCCGTGTTGTGCCCACTTCCGTTTGCACTCGAGCAAGGGTGAGTTGACCTCGCCCATCGCGGTGACGGGTCGCTCGAAGCTGTCAGGCAGGGTCTGCCCGGCGAGTTTGTTGAGGAGCGGTTTCGGGTCAAAGAGATCGAGGTGGCTCGGCCCGCCCTCCATGAAAAGCCAGATGATGTTTTTGGCCCGCCCGAAGCGCTGCGGAATTTTTGCACCGACCGGATTGGGGAATCCGGTCGAGGCGAGGAGCTTTTCCCCGGTCAGGGCCGAAAGGGCGACTGCGCCGAAACCGGCTCCGGCACGGGTGAGAAATTCGCGACGGCTCGCGGGTTGGTCGATTCGATGGCAGAAGGACATGGCTGGGGGCGGCCGGTGGCCGCGGTAAAAGGTGGGAAGGTGAAAAGTAAAAGGTTGGTGAGGAGTGGTGCCTTGGCGGCTCAATGTAGATACAGAAATTCGTTTGAGTTGAGGAGAGCGTGACAGAAGTCGGTTACGGCTCCGAGGAGTTGCGGAGGGGCATCGCTCGATGGAGCACTGATGATCTCACGCCTCCACGCGGTGTTGGGTGCGGGTGTCTCGCCGTCGGTACCGGCGAATTTCCAGTCGATGAGACGGGTCGGCGCGGCAACGAGCGATTCAGCATCGGAGCGCTGGGGATAGGTGAGGAGTTGCAACTTGTCGAGCGACCCCTTGCTGATGGTGAGGCGGGCGATCTGTCCATCCCAGAGGTGGCCCTTTTGATCGCGGCTGCCGACAAAGGTGGCCACCTTGTCATCTACTGACAAACCACCCACGACCTGATGCTGCACCCTTTCGCTCTGCATCGGTGCGTTCGGATCGGAGAGATCCTTCAGGTAGAAGGTGACGAAACCTTTGTTCGGGTCCTCCTTGGATGGTTTTGCCGAAATCGAGACGGCGAGATAGACCGGCTTGTTCAGCGGCACGCGCAGGCCCGAGGCAACGACCTCGGAGATGCGGTTTTTCTGAAAGTCGTCTCCGACGATCTGGACGATGAAGTTCTGCGGGTCGAAACGCGACTTCGTACTGGTGACCCCGACAGACCAGCCGATCTCGTCGGCGCTACCATTCCATCGGCCGATGAGGGTGTTGACCGAAGAATCTTCGTAGACCCGGTCGAGCGTGGTCACGGCTTCGATCGTGAACTCTTCGTCAGGCAACTCCAGTCCCTTGACCTCAAGGTGCTCGAAGCGACTTCCGGGCTGGATCCAGAGCGATTTCTCACCGAGTTCGATGGACTTCACGTCCTTGAAAATGGCGGCGGTGGGGCGCAGACCGGTCTCGTTGGGGAACTTGTCCACCGCAGCGGGCGCCGCCGTCGTGACCGTTCCGGCCTGGGATTCGACGAAGGCCCTGGCGCCCTCGACCTCGCTTGTGAGCGCCTCGCGTCCGTAGGCGACGCGATAGGCTTCGCGGATTTCCTCGGGGCCGAACTCCGACTTGCCCTTGAGAAGACGCTTCGCAAAGGCGTTGGCGCGGGAGAGCGACCACTCCCCGTTGACCAGCAGGAGAGATTGGAGGGGCGTCGTCGTGGGGATGCGGTTCGGCGTCGAACTGAACCCTGCCGGGGAATCGAACTCACCCATCATCAGGTCAGGAGTATTGCGGCGCTTTTTCATGTAGACGCTGCGGTTCGGCGCAGTGCCGTCGACCGCCGGACCGCCTTCGCGATGGGTCAGCTCTCCCGAGGCAGCGAGAGTGGCATCGCGAAGTTGCTCAGCGTCGAGACGCTGGGGAGGGAAACGCCAGAGGAGACGGTTGGCCGGGTCGGCGATTTCCTCGTCGCTCGTCGGCTCGCGCCGCGCGGTCTGGCGGTAGGTCGCACTCGTCATGATGAGGCGGTGGAGATTCTTCAACTTCCAATCGTCCTCAAGGAAACGGGTCGTGAGCCAGTCGAGCAGTTCCGGATGGCTCGGAGCTTCGCCGAGCATGCCGAGATCATTCGGAGTCGCGACGAGTCCCTCGGCGAAGTGGCGTTGCCAGACGCGGTTGACCATGACGCGGGCCGTAAAGGGATTCTTTTCACTCGCGATCCAGTCAGCGAGGGCGGTGCGGCGCCCCGTCGTCTTTTCCGTGGGTTTGATCTCGGGCGCGGGATGGCCTAACAGGGTCAGAAAGGCAGGCTCGACGACCTCGTCCTTGCCGCGGCGTTTCATCAGGGTTTCTCCGGGTTTGTTTCCCGTATCGGTCGTGACAAAAGCGGCGGGCAGCGGAGCGGGCTTGAGGGAATCGAACTTCTTGAGCGCCTCGGTCAGCTCGGTGTGGCGGGCGAGCTTTTTCTCGTCCTTGGCGAAAGTTTTCTTCCAGTCGACACGACGGTATTCAAAGTCGACCTGACGCTGCACGAGCTGGGCGAGCTGCTCCTCGTGGGCGGTGCGCCCGGAGGCGGGTTTCCAGTAAATTTTCTGAACGTCGTCGGGGAACTGGATCACCGCTCCCTTGCGCTTGGATTCGAGGACGGGTTGGGTCATCGCATCGAGCTCGGTCCGGATCTCTTTTGTCGCTGTCTCCCACTCGGCCAGTTTCAGGTCGTGGGCCTTCCGCTCCTCCGGAGTCGCAAGGGTCTGATCTTCGGGCCACCAGGTCGTATTGAAAAAGGACTGCAGGGCGAAATAATCCTTCTGAAGAATGGGGTCGAACTTGTGGTCGTGACACTGGGCGCAGCCCATGCCGAGTCCGAGAAAGGCCTCGCTCGTGACGTTCGTCATCTCTGTGAGAATGAGATCCCACTGCATGCGTGCGTTGCGCTGATTCCATTCATAAATGCCAAGACGCATGAAGGCCGTTGCGATGAGGGTATCCGGATCGTCCGCGGCGAATTCGTCGGCGGCGAGTTGCTCGCGGATGAACTGACGGTAGGGCTTGTCCCCGTTGAAGGAACGGATCACGTAGTCGCGATACATCCAGGTCTCGGGACGGTAGTCATCGGCGCGATAGCCGTCGCTCTCGGCGTAGCGGACCACATCGAGCCAGTGCTGGCCCCAGCGCTCGCCGTAGCGCGGACTCGCAAGGAGGCGGTCGACGAGCTCCGTGGTGGCCTTGTCAGGATTTTCAGCAAAGGCTTTTTCGAAGGCAAGGACGTCCTCCGATCCCGGAGGCAGGCCGTGCAGATCGAAGAAGAGGCGGCGCACGAGCTCGCCCGCGTCGGCGGCAGCGGCGGGCTGGAGTTTTTTCTCTTCGAGCTTCGCGGCGATGAAGCGGTCGATCGGGCTTTTCGCCCAGCCGTCATTTGCCTTGGAAACAGCCGGTGGGGCGGGATCGGCGACCGGCTTGATCGCCCACCAGTTTTTATCCTCTTCGGTGAAGCCGTTTTCGTCGCCTTCGGCCTTGGTCATTTTTTCCTCGGGCCAGGGAGCCCCGAGGGCGACCCACTTCTCGAGGGCCGCGACCTGGGCGGGTTCGAGGGTCTTCTTCGGAGGCATCGCGAAGTCCGGATCACTCCGGCGCACCGCATGAATGAGCGGTGAAAGATCAGGCTTGCCGGCGACCAGGGCCGGGCCGTTTTCGCCGCCCTCAAGAATGAGCTCGCGATGATCGAGGCGCAGGCCGCCCTTGGACTTCTCCGGCCCGTGGCAATCATAACATTCCTTCGCGAGAAGCGGGCGGATCTCCATTTCGAAGAAACGCAGGTTCTCCTTGTCGTCGGCCGAGAGGGTCAGGCCGAGGAGCAAAGAGGGTAGTGTCAGGGCAAGAAACTTCATTTCAGGGGGGCGTTTTGAATCCAAAGGGTGGGGGCGGGAGCGGTGGGATGCTCTTTTGAGGCAAAAGCGTGGACGAGACCCTGTTTGTCGGCTTCGCCGGTTTCACGGACGATCATCAGGTGGGCGAGGCCGTCGGGGCGGTTTTGAAGAAAGGCGGTCAGTTCGTCCGAGGCCACCTCGACGAGACCGTTCGGGGCTCCCTTCCGAATCTCGAAGCTGGCAAGACGTCGGGCGGTCGCTTGCGAAATTGTGTCCTCTACCAGAGGGCCGCCGTTACTCCAGAGGAGATCCTTTTCGTTCCAGTTCGCGGCGTTCTCATCCACGAGACCGTAGACTGCGAAGCGGGAATCGGGCACGAGGGAGGAAAAGCCGAGTCCACTCGACTCCATTTTCAGGGTGAGCTTCGCGTCGCGAGGAGCCCCGGTCGGAACCGCGGCCAGGTCAAAGGTGAGAAAGGCGCGACGTTCATTGTTTGCCGCAAGTTCGGTGTGTTTCACCATCAAGAGCGGATGCCCGCCCGTCGGTCCATGGGAATCTCCGCGCCGGACGTACGCGTCGCTTCCCCGGCCAATCGCGGTCGAGATCGGCGTCCAATCGTCGCCGGGCGAGGGGACTGACTCGGAGCGACGCACTTCCTGATCGCCATGAGCGGTATCCGCCTGGCTGCCGACGTCACCGACAAGCGAATCTCCCGCAAAGACATGTTTTGCCTCGGGCGAGTCGCCCTGTTTCACCTTCACTTCGCCTTCGAAGACAAAAACGTTGGAGTTTCCCAGGGGTGTCGTGGTGACGCCGAAGCGGGTGCCGAGATCGATCACTTCCATGTGCGCGGTATCAATCGTGAAACCGTGCGCCGATTCGGGCACCTCGGCAACGACGGAACCCTCGACGAGGCGGCACTTCATCGCGGACTCGACCTCAAGCACGCCGGGAGCCTCGAGAGTGACGGTCGCTCCGCTGGCAAAGCGTATCGTGGCCATGCCCTCGGTCAGGGCGAGAGTCCCGGCGGAAAGTCCGGCCCCCTCGACCGTGGGGAGATCCGATCCGGCCCAGCGGCAATTCTCCGCCTCGATCAGGGTGGCGACGACCGGGGCGGGACGACCGTGGAAAAAGAGAACGAGGCTTGCGCCGAAAAGAACGATCCCGGCCGCTGCGGCGATCCAGGCAAGCGGTTTGGTCGAGGGCGCGGGACGGACCCATTGCTTCTCTTCAAGCAACGCCGGCAGGGAATCACTCTCCGCCTCAAGGAGGGCGTGGATCCAGCGCTTTTCGACATACTCCCGGCACAGTTCAGGATCGTCGATGACGGCCTGCTGCAGTGCCTCCCACTCTTCGGGGGAGAGTTGACCGTCGAAGGAACGGTCGATGTGATCGTGGAAATTCATGCGGTGGTGGTTTCAAGACGGGCTTTGACGCAGTCGTTGAGGGAGGCGCGGATGCGGCTGAGGAGTTTGTAGACGGCGGCTTCGGTGCGGGCTGTCTCTTTGGCGATCGCGGCGATGTCGTGATCCTCGTAATAACGCAGCAGGACGAGGCGTCGCTGATTCTCGGGAAGGCGCTGGAGGCACTCGTGCAAAGCTTCGGACCGATCCGAGAGCGAGTCGGCACCGCGATCGATCTCGGCGGCGACGGCTTCGAGGAAGGCAGGTTCGGCGGAGTAGAGTGGTTTGCGCTTCGCGCTGCGCCGATGATTGAGGATCTGGTGAAAGGCAATCTGGCGTGCCCAGGCAAGGAATCGGGTGCCGGGTTCGAACTGGGAGAATTGTTTCCACATCACCAGCTTGCAGCTTTGAAGGATGTCTTCCGCATCGAGCCTGTCATTGACGAGGGCGTGGACGTAGGCAGCGAGGGCACGCTCATGCTCGTTGAGGAGGACGAGATAGTTCTCGGCCGGGTCAGTCGGGGGGCTGGGGGGGGAATCCACCATTTCAACCAGCCTAAGGTCCGGCGGCGATTTTTTTGGACAATTATTTTCACTTTTTCGGGAAAATCGCGCGGGCAAGGCGGCTGATGCCCAAGAAAAGGGGCTTGCCAAACCCCTCCTGTTGCGGGGCGGGGCGCTGGGGAAAACGCCTCGGGTGTTGTGTTTAGGTTGAACGAAAATCGATTCTTTCATTTTCCCCTTTTAGGTAATTCGTGTATCATTTCGTGCATACACGAGACATGAAAACAATTACCCTCGATGATGCCGCCTACGAGCGATTGAAGGCTCTCAAGCGCGGCAAAGGCGATTCTTTTTCGGCGGTGGTCAAACGTGTCGTCCCCGTTTCGGGAACCTTGGGGGCTCTCCTCCGCTTCGTCGAGGCCGCCAGCCCTACCGACGCCGCGCGCGATGAGATTCTGGAGGAATCGGTCTCGGATCGGCCTCTAACAGAGCACGACCCATGGACTTGATTGCAGACACCACCCTCCTCGTCGGGCTCTGGCGCAGGCAGGCTTGGGCGATGCGTTTTGCCGAAAGGCGGAGTGATCGCATTCTCGGCATTCCCTGGGTCGTTCTGGGTGAGTTCCGGCACGGGGCGATCCGCGCGGGTCATGATGAAAAGCAGGTCCTCGACTTTCTCTCCATCGGAATCCCGCTTTGTGATCCGGAGAGTGTCGTTCCTTACTACGCGCAACTGTGTGCGTCCCTTCAGGATGAGTCCGGCTGGAAACAGATCGGACAGAATGATCTCTGGATTGCCGCTACGGCGATCGCACACCAGTGTCCCCTGGTGACCCGAAACCTTCGCCACTTCGGGTTGATGGCCGGCCTTACCGTGGAAGCCCTCGAAGGCTGAATGACACGGATTATTATCCGATTTAAGGGCGAATCATTTGAAGGGAATCCATCACGACTAACCTTGCGGGAGCTCTGAGTGGGGTCGTCTACTCGTAGCGCGGAACCCGGGATATGGTGCAGTTTGGCAGGGCTCTGCGAAGGGCTTCGATCTGCAGGTCGGTCGTTTGGCTTTCCGGCAGATCCAGTTGGGTGAGCTGCTCAAGCTTGGCGAACTCAGAGATCACTGCTGAATTGATCCGGATGCCGTTGTCGCGGAGGGTCAGGGTCTTGAGGTCTTCGAGTCGACGCAGTGCGGCGATGTCATCATTGGTGAGGCGACCTTTTCCGAGGGTCAGATTCACCAGCTTCCGGCATTGGGAGATGGCCTTGAGCGATTGGGGGGTTATCTCTGCCTGCTGAAGAGCCAACGACCTGAGTTCCTTCAGGATCGGAAGCTTGAGCAGGATCTCCTCGGAGATTTTTCCTCTCGGGGAAAATACTTCCAGTTTCGGAAAGCGCCGGATGGCCACATCGACCGCCGCGCTGGAATCGTCTTCGCCCGTTCCAAAAGACAGGTTGACGAGCGTCTTTGCGAGATTTTCATGCAAAGCCTCAAAATGAGCGGCAGGCACGGGAGTAATGGACAAGAAGAGGGACTCGATCTGATCCATGTCGCCCATATCCATCAAGAGTTCTTCCGTCGCGGTGTCCCCGAGGGTCAGAGCTTTCAATTTGGGATATTGATTGAGAATAGTCCCATCTCCGGCGCGGAGCCTTCCTCCATTGAGGGACAACTTTTCAAGCTTGGGTGGACTCAATAGTCGCGACAGGTCCGCAACCGGGTCGCTGCTGTTTCCGAAATCCAGCTTTTCCAGCAAAAGAAGTGAGGCCACGACTTCGCAATCCTCTGCGGTGACGGCTCCATAAGACTGGATGTTCAACTCGTTGAGCAAGGGTGTGTTGCGAAAGGGGGCAAGAGATTGGAAAGTCGGATTGTTCCCCTGTCCAAAGCTGAATATCCGGAGTTCTCTTGCCCGCGTGATGGCCAACAAATCAGCATCGGAAATTTCCAAGCCGAGTCCGATCGGGAAATACACTGCTCCCAGTTCGAAGTCCCCATCCGGAAGCGGACTGCCCGGTTTGAATCTAGTCCCAACTTTCCCATCGATTAAAATGATGACCTCAGCCCCTTTGGCCATCGCGTATTCGGCCGCAGCACGGGAGATCTTTGGATCGGGACGCACCCGTTCCGCCTTCGTCGCTTCGGCACTGACTGGTGCTGCGGGAGTCTCCGTCTCTTTGTCGGCCGCAGGCGTCCCGGTAGCCGATTCGAGTGCCTCACGATAGTCCCTCACCGTCTTGGCGTGCTCGATGCGGTCCTGCCGGGTCAGGTCGGTCTCGACTTGTTTGAGCCGGGTCGCGAGGGGACCGGTCAGGGCGAGGCGGTTGGCGGCCCGAGTCGCTTCGAGTTTCGCGTAAGCGTCACGGTAGATGCCGCGAATCTTTTTAAGCGATTCGGGAGTCCCCTCGTCGTCTTCGGTCGGCACCGTCTTGCCTGCACCGAGGTTCGCCTTTTCCTGTTCGATCGCGAGGACACCGTCGAGGTGCCCGGCTCGTTTTTCCTCGGCGATGGCCCGATCCATCCCGCCGAGGTAGCCGGTGTTCAGCTTTGCCACTTCGGCCGCAAAGGGGGCGGTCACCCGCGTCTTCTCCAGCGCAAGGAACTGGTCGTGGAGGGCCTTGAGTTCGGGGATGGAGGCTATCGTCTCAGCCGTTTGGTCCACCTCCACTTTTTGCTCTGCCTCCACCATGGATAGTGCGCGCAGGTCCTTGCCCTTCTCATCCACCCCGAGGATTCGCAGCGCCTCAGCCTCGGGGAGGCCGTCGAGATTGATGACTTCGATGTCGCGAAATGGACCCTGGGCATTCCAAATCGCGATGGCACCTTCTTCGGGGCGTTCGTCCGAGGCGACCAGAGAGAGCCGTCCATCAAATCGAGCAAAAACGCGTTCGTTGACGGCGGCGAATTCGACGACCATTTCGGAGGGCTGACCAACGAGTTCGAACTGGCCCGTCGCCAACATGGTGGAGACGGATCCGCTATGACTGATCTTGTCGGTCCGGGTTGCGAAACTGCGGCTGAGCGACAAGGAGTCGGTTTTGGTGCTGCGAAGTTTGAATTCCGGGATGAAGGGTGAGTCCGGCGAGAGCTTGCATCGCACCCTGATTCCCTGATTGGTCGAGGAAACCAAGCTCAAGGGGAAGACAATAGAGAGAGGTTTGGGTATGGGCGACATCCATCCGTCTTCGACCTTCAGTTTTGAACGAGTTCCTTCCTGCAAGTCCTCGTAGTTAATTTTTACCCACTGCCCGGGCGGGGGCGTCTCTTTCCCTGCATCCGTCACCGGGCTAGGAGCTTTGGGATCGGCCGTGTCAGGCTGGGGCGCTTGCAGCGCGCGCCAGTCGGCATCGAGCCCGAGCTTTTCCAGCGCCTCGGCTTCAGACATCCCTTCGAGGTTCATGACTTCGATGTCACGGATGGGGCTCCTGGCATCGATGCGGGCCAGCCCCTCGGAGGGGCAATCCGTTTTGACGGATTTAAACACGCTCGGGTTGAGTCGCGCCACGAACCGGTTGCCGACGACGGCAAACTCCACCTGATAGTCCCCCCCGGCGGGAATCGAGTTCGGGTTCTCCGCTTTCAAAAAATAGTCAATCCCGGATGCCGAGCGCACTTGACCCACAATCTCCGCACCTGTTGTCATGAGGGACGCGACGGAATCCGTATGTTTGCGTCGAACGCTGATATAACTCTTTTCCTGCGGGGTTTCCGCAGCCCGAAAACGCGCCCTCACCGAATAGTTCGTCTTTAAGTCTTGAGGGAGATCGATCAGTTGCGGAGGAATCCAGCCGTCCCAGTTTTCCGGGTTGATCTGTTTCTGAATGTTTGCAGGCAAGTCCTCCACTTTTGGGAACACTTTCACCCACTGCCCTCGAGGAGTGGACGGCGAAGGCGGCGGGGTCGACGTCTTCTCAGCCGCCCCCGGAGTCGTTATTGATCCGGGGACCTTCTTCGTTTCAGTCACTTTCACCTCCGCTTCCACCGGGACCTTGGGCGCGGACGGAGAGGCGGGCGGAGTTTCCGGATTATTCGCTGGTGACACCGCAGTCGGGGCCGCTTCCGGTTTCCCCCGCGTCGCCATGACCGCCAGGCCCGCCAGCATCGCGCAGGCTGCTCCGATGCCGAGAAACACCGGCAGCTTCGACCGCTCCGGGGTTGCCGGGGTATACCTTCCTGCTTTCGCGGGCGGCTTTCCCTTCACCGAAGTGGTCACCGGCACCACCGCGGCGACGACCGCACTTTCCTCACCGGCTTCCACTTTTGCAAAGGGCTGGGAAAAGATCACATCAAGGTCGGCTCTCACCACGGAGGCACTGGAGTAGCGATCATCAGGATGCGGCTGCATCGCCTTGCTCACGATTTCGTCGAGGCGGGGATCAATCGTCGGGTCCAGTTCCGACGGCGATTTGAACTGCCCTCGTGGCAGCTTGCCGGTGAGCATTTGGTAGAGCATTACCCCAACCGCGTAGAGATCGGCCCGGTGATCGGGCTTCTGGTCGCTGTCGAGAGCCTCGGGCGCGACGAAGTCGGGCGTGCCGACGGCGACGTTGGTCATCGTCAGGGCAGGCGCCGAATCGCCCCCGGCGGCCTCCAGCTTTTTCGCTAGGCCGAAATCGGCGATCTTCACCCGACCATCGCGATTGAGGAGGATGTTGGCCGGCTTGATGTCGCGATGAACGATACCCTGGCTGTGGGCGTAGTCGAGTGCATCGAGGACGTGGGCAGTGATCGAAAGGGCCTGCTCCTGCGGCAGTTTGCCGCCATGGTGTTTCAAATACTGGTGGATGTCCATCCCGTCGATGAACTCCATGATGAAATAGAGTTGGCCCTCCGCAGTCTCGCCAAAGTCATAGACCGACAGGATCGCGGGATGGTCGAGTTTGGCCATGGCCCGAGCTTCCTGCTTGAAGCGGGCCGCGAAATTCAGTTCGTCGTCCCCCTTCGAAAAGGTCTCGGGCAGGACCTTGATGGCGACCTCGCGATCCAGATTGGTCTGTCGCCCCTTGTAGACCGCCCCCATGCCGCCGCGACCGAGGATGTCGGTGATCTCGTATTGCGGCAACATGCGCTGCAATTGCTCCGGTGAGGGCGGTTCCCAATTGGATGAGGAAGTGGATTGGGGCGAGGACATGACAGAGTTCCTGCGGGAAAACGGGCGGTCCGGCAGGATGAGGCACGGCTATCGCTGATTCAAGGAAAAATGGGCGATTCGGTGACTGACTTTTTCCCGGAACTTGAGAGGGAACATCCGTGTGAAACGCCTCGTCTCACCTCATTCGGGGGAGACTCGTGGGGGCTTCCCCTAATGTGATTGACTAGTATTTACTTACGACTGAGTTGTCGCCGCCGAACGGCGACCAAAACAGAAATAGACAAGCGCGCCGATGCCATGGGTCAGGGCGATGACAATGAGCCAGCCAATCTGCCGGTTGTCGCCGCCACTGATGCGCCTGATGCAGTCTACAAGCATCCAGATCCAGAACGCCGTGAACAGTAGCGAGGCGGAAATGATCAGAAGCTCAGTCCCGCTGAAGATCAGGGCGAGGATGGGGTATGTGGTCATGTTTGTAGTTCGTTTTTGGTGTTTCCGCGCTTGAGCGCCTTCACGGCCCTGGCAATTCGCCCCGTCTCCCATGATTCCCTCCAATCTTCGGGATCAAATGGTCGGATTAATCTAGCAGGAAGTTGGGGAAAGAATCGCATCAAAGATTCCAAGAACCGATTCTCTTCTGCACGGCAGATTCGTTCTACTTGAATCCTGTTCTCGGGAGTCGTGGAAATGCCCCTATCTCGAATCATGCCATGAGTGGCCTCGTGCACAATGACCTTTGCATAATATGCGGCATGGAATAGTTCATCTCCAGCCTTTGGCCTAAACTCGAAATCAATTTGCGTGGCCTTAATCCGGTGCTGGTATAACCCGCTCCCAGCCCCGGATGGATGGGGCCAATCGACTATCCAACATGTCTGCGCCTTAACTCGCGCATACCTTCTGGGATCCCGCTCCCGGATAAGTTCGAGAGAACTGGAGATTACTCTTACGTAGTCGCCTACTTTCTGATTGGTCGAAACCAACGGAATCCCATCAAAACTACCCACAATGCTATTTTTATACTGCCACACGAATGCGAAGTCGGTGAGTTTCTGAAACGGGGATGTCATACCATTGTCGTTTTTCGCGAACAGTATAATTACACGTTTGTGTGCCACATCATCAACTCCACCAATTTGAACATCACGGTCAAAAGCCTCCCTCGTGGTCAGACTCCGACCTCCGCGAACTCCACTTGTTTTAGTCGGGTTGCGTCACGAAACAAAGTCAAAAGCGATCGGTCGAAAAACTCCCCGGGACGTCTCGGGACCTGTTTTTTTGGAGAAGGGCCGTCGAGCCGAATCCAGCGCAATCCAGGAGGGGACTCACACAAAGCCACGAAGCCACGAAGGAGAAGAATGCCCGGCGGAAATCTAAAGACCTTTGTGTCTTTGTGGCTTCGTGTGCCAATTCCTTCGCTGAAGGTCGCGCCCTGATTCCGATGCCCCTCACACCACCTCACTTGTCGGACTCACCTCCGCCTTCCCCAACCACGCCTCCTTAAACCGATGCCATTCCCGATTCAGAAACTCAATTAGATCCGACATCGCAATGTAGGTCAGCGGGACGAGGAATAGAGTGATGACCGTGGCGAAGAGTGAGCCGTAACCCATCGCCACCGAGACCGGGGTGAGGAACTGGGCGTGGGTGCTTTGTGCTCCGGTGCTGAAGAAAAAGGGCAGGATCCCTGCGAGCCAGGTGCCGCTGAAGATGAGGGGGACGAGCCCGAAGAAGGTCGTGATCTGGGTCAGGAAAATGGCGCGGAAGCGATTCACCCCGCCGCGTTGCACGGCCTCACGCAGCGGCATTCCCTTGTCCCGGAGATCGTTGATTTCGTCGACGAGGACGAGAGTGTCATTCACCACCACCCCCGAGACTCCAAGGATGCCGAAGAGCGACATGATGCTGACAGGAAGCCCGTGAAAGAGGTGGCCGATCACGGCGCCGACCATGCCAAAGGGAACCACAAGGAGGACGATAAAGGGCTGGGTATAGCTGCGGAAAGGGATCGCCATCAGGGCATACATACCTCCGAGCACGATGAGGATGGACATCAGCATCTGCGATCCGCTTTCCGCCTGAGATCTCGCCTCTCCCTCCATGCTCCAGGAGATATGACTGTGACCAATGAGAAGTGTATCGATGAAGGTGGAGATCTCGGCGCGGAGTGCCTCGATATCGACCGATGCTTTGTCGGCGTCGGCGGTGATGTTCAAGGCGCGGCGTCGATCAACCCGCTTGATGCTGGTGAAGCTCTTCACCACCGTCGCTTCGGCGACACTGCTGAAAGGGATCTCGAGCCCGTCGGCGGTGCGCACTCTCATGGTGTCGAGAGTGGCGAGGTTTTTGCGTTCATCCCGGGGGAGTCGCAACATCACTTTGACCTCGTTCCTGCCCCGCTGAATCCGCTGGACCTCGTCGCCGTAAAAGGCCTGGCGCACCTGGCTGGCGAGGTCATTCACCGTGACGCCGAATTGACGGGCTTCGGGCTTGAGGCGGAGCTGGATCTCGTTGCGGCCCGAGTCGAGCGAATCATTGATGTCGAAGAGCGCGGGATACTTGGAGAGGTGTTCTTTGATCTTCGTGGAAATGCCGAGCAGTTCATCGGGATTCGTCCCGGTGAGCTGAATATCGATGGGGTCACCGCTGCGGATAATCTCGGCGCGGAAGGTGATCTCCTCGGCTCCGACGATAGGGCCGATGCGCTTCCGCCATTCGGCGGCCATCTCGACCGTGTTCACATCGAGGCTTCTTTCCTCGGGACCGAAGGTCTCCATGACAACTCCGCCGATGTGAGTGCCCGGATTGTTGGACACGCCACGCCCCGAGGACATCGTCGTTCCGGTCGAGGCGACGATGTGTTTGATGACACTCTGACCGTCCGGCCCGACGTATTCCTTCCTCATCTCCTCGGCGAGAGCATAGATGCGCTGGATCTGGGCATCGGTGACATCGAAGGGGGTTCCGTCGAGCATGGAAAGGCGGCAGTCGATGCGCTCGCTGGGGACGCGGGGAAAGTAGGCTGTCTGAATGTGGCCGCCGGCATAGAGTCCGATGAGGATAAAGAGTCCTCCGAACATCACGGCGAGAGTGGCATAACAATGATTCACACAAAAGCGGATCGAGGGGCGGTAGGCCCGGTCGATGAACCACTGTAGCGCCGAGCCGGAGAGTCGATGCACCGGAGCAAGCATGTCACCGGCGCGGCCGAGGAAGGGATGCGCGAGATGGCTCGGAAGGATCAGTTTTGTCTCCACGAGGGCGATGAGCATGACAATCACAAAGACCGTCGCGATCGGTCTGAACATACTGCCCCAGTCGGTCGAGTCGAAGGCCATGGGGAGAAAGGCGACCACGGTGGTGAGTACGCCGAAGGTGATGGGCACGGCCATGCGCCTGGTTCCCTCGATCGCGGCGTCGAGCGGGCTCATGCCCTGTTGTCGATACTGGTCACAGCTCTCGCTGATGACGATGGCGTCGTCGACGACAATGCCCAGGACGAGAATGAAACCCATGAGGGAGGAAAGATTGATCGTGAGATCGAGATAGGGCATCAGGGCAAAGGCCCCGAGGAAGCTCATGATCATGCCCACCCCGACCCAGATGACCGCCTCGAGCCGGAGGAATAATCCAACGCAAATGAAAACAAGAATGAGACTGCTTTTGGCATTCTGCACGAGCAGGTCGATCCGGCCTTTCACGATCTTCGAGCGGTCGTTCCAGTAGTCGAGTTGAACGCCGTCCGGCATCGTGTTGTTCGAGGAGGCGATATATTCCTTCACCCGGTCACCGATGGTGATGGCATTCTGACTGCCCTCACGCATCACCGTGATCATGACGCAGGGGCGTCCGTTGAGTTTTACGACGAGGGGGTTCTCGGTAAAACCGTCGAGGATCTTGGCGATCTCGCCGAGGGTCAGCTTGCTTCCGTCCGGTCGCGTCAGGACGGGGACGCGGGCGTAGTCGTCTCCCGTGTAGGCCCGGCCCCGGGTCCGGATGGAGACGTCCCCCGACTCAGTCTGGACGACCCCGGCAGGCAGATCGATCGCGCTCGACTGGATCGCCCGGCTGATCGTTTCGAGACTGAGATTGTACTTTCGCAAAGTGGCCTCGGGAATCTCGATGGCGATCTCCTCATTTCTCACTCCGGCGATCTCCGCATGGGAGATTCCCGGGAGGACGGAGAGTTCGTCGCGAGTCTGTTCGGCGAGGCGTTTGAGATCCTTCTCCGCCATGTCGGCGCTGAGGATGACGGTGATGACGGAGTGAAAGGAGTCATCGAGCTGAATGATCGGCTTTTCGGCAAGGGCGGGGAAGTTGGGAATGGCGTCGACCCGGATTTTCACATCCTCCATGACGCGACGGGGATCTTCATCTTCGTTGACCTCGATGAAGACGGTGCCGCCACTGCTGCCGGCGGTGGAATTGACATGTTTGATGCCCCCGACCTGTTGGATCGCTTCCTCGATCTTGATTACGATCGTCTCCTCGGTCTCCTCGGGTGAGGAAGCGGGGTAAGGGACATTCACCGAGATGAAGCGCGAGGGGGTATCCTGAAAAACCTCGAGAGGGATTTTATCCATCCAGAGAGTCCAGATGCCTGCTGCCATGACAGCCATCATCAGCAGATTGGCGGCGACTCCGTTGCGGGCGAACCAGGCGATCATGGAAGGAAGGGGCGGGGCAGAGTCATGAGGAACGTCGACCGCCTTGGGGCGGACCACCGGCCGTTCCGGGATTCTCGAGGGCTCCGTCGATGGTGGGAAGGACCGTGGCCCCCTCGGCGGCGAAGGGGATGGGGGTGAGACAGAGAACGTCGCCCTCTTTCGGAGAGTTGGGAGAATTGGCGGAGATCACGATCTGTTCTCCATTGCTGATGAGAGGATCAACCGTCAGGCGGCGGAGTTTGTTCTCGCCGGTGATGAGAATGATTTCGTTTCCGGCGCGAACCGCGCGCCGCGGGATGATAAAAACATCAGCGAGGTTTTCGCCTTCGATCTCCGCTTCAAGAAACTGGCCGATCTTGAGGGTGGGTTTTCCGTCCGATTGTTTCGCGTAGGGATCATTGACCTGGGCGACCGCGGTTATCTGGCGGGTGGATTCGTCGATCGCGCTTTCCACCCGGACGATGGATCCGGTCCAGGTGGCGGGTTTGCCGTCGACGAGGGACTTCAAGGTGACCGGGGCGCTGGCGGTGGAGACTTGTCCATCACGGAAACGCTCGGGGAGATTGAGAAACTGCATTTCCCGCTCCGGAAGGGGCAGACGGATTTCCACATAATCGACCGCAAAGATCTTCCCGAGGGGTGTGCCCTGGGTCACGAACTGACCGACATCAACAAGTTGCTCAAGGACCTGACCGTCGTAGGGGGCCCGGATGATGGTTCGCTCGAGGTCCCGCTCGGATTTGGCGATCTGGGCTTTGGCAGCCGCGACATCGGCCTCCGCCTTGGCCACCTGGGGAACCCGCAAGACCAGAGGACCGGGTTCTCCGGACTTGCCTAGGGTCCTCCAGCTTTCACGGGCCTGCCCCGCCTTGGCCTGCTCCTCGGCGAGAATGACTTCCGCCTGGGCAAGGGTTGCCTTGGCAACGACGATAGCCGTCTCGTAATCGACCGGATCCAGTTTCAAAAGTATGTCGTTCGTGGTGAAAAATCCGCCGGGACGAAAGGAGGGACTGACCTCGATGACTTTCGCCGAGACTTCGGGGAGCAGGGTACTCCGGGTGCGCGGCTGCACCGTCCCCTGGGAATGCACAATGACCGGATAGGTCGTTTTCCGGAAAGCGGTTCCCTCAACCCGGACGACGGCAGGCGGAAGCTCCATCGTTTTCAGTTCGGGCCGGTTGGTAAAAAACCACCAGGCGCAAAATCCGCACATACCGAGGATGGCGAGGGGCAGGATAGCTCGGAGAAAACGGCGCATGGATCAAAGGTTAACGTGCCTCGAAGGAAAAAGGCCTGTAGGGGAAGCAAAGCTCGCTGTTTTCGAGGCGAAAGCAAGCGGGGCGGACTCACGCATAGTCAGGGAGTCGGGGGTGATGGATGGGATGCCTCTCCGGCTCCCGGTGCCTTCCCGACCCTTTCGGGAATAGCTTGAGTTCACCTTCTTGGCACAGGTGATGCTACGATCATTATAGTTCTTCCTATATTTTACCATGAGCGAGACATCACTTCAGTCTTTTACGGCCCAACCCGCCGGGATCATCGTCCCGGTTCCTCCCGAGCATGTGATGGAGAATCCCGCACTGATCCCGGCTCCGGCCGTGACATTCTATCGCAGCGGCAACCATCTGGTGATCGAACACGGCGCCCCCATTCCCACGGAATGGTGTATCAAGAGCGGTCGCCCCGTCTATAAAGTGATCGAGGTTTCGCTGAGGAATCCGACCAATCCAAAGACCTGGTTCGGATCGCGCCCGGTGATTGAAGTGGGCCTTTGTCGGAAGCACTACGAGGATCATTCGGTGGCAGTGACCCTGACCTGGTCGGTCCTTGCGCTCGGATTCATTTTGCTGGCCGTGGGTGTTCTAGCCGCCGGGATGGTGTCATCGATTCTAGGTGTCATTGCCATCGCGGGCTCGGGTTTCTTCAGAGCGACTTCTCCGGTCACTTCGCCGGATGCCACGGATCTTCGGGCCACCGTATTCGGGGCGGGGGAGGGCTATTTGAAGCACCTGCCGGATGATGAACGGTGAGCGGGGGTAGGGAAGCGGCCAGGCCCGTTTGGCTGGAATGCACTCCGTCGAATGTTCAATTAGCTTCTCCCCGGACCCCGGTTAGGACGCAAACGCTGTTACCTCCTGATCAATCTTTTGCCCCAACTGACGCTGGGCTTCTTCGAGATCATGCTCAGCCTGCAGCCCCACCCAGAAGGCCGCCGTCGTTCCGAAAAACTTCGCAAGCCGGAGGGCGGTCTCGGCTGTTATGCTTCGTCTGCATTTCGTGATCTCGGTGAGACGGGAGGGCGGAATCGAAGTCGCCCGTGACACTTCAGCAAGGCTCAAATCCATGGGACGTATAAATTCTTCCAGGAGAATTTCTCCCGGGTGGATGAGGGGTAGTAGATCTTCGCTTTTCATGGTCTTCAGTGGTAATCGACGATCGAAACTTCACTTGCGTGACCATCGCTCCACTTGAAAACGATGCGCCACTGTTGATTGACTCGAATGCTCCAGAATTCCTTCCAATCTCCCTTCAATGGTTCCAACCGATTTGCGGGTGGAATCCGAAGATCCTGAATACTCCTGGCCTGATTGATCATCCGAAGCTTTCGACGGGCTCGAATCTGAATCTCTTCCGGGAGTTTCCGGGAACGCCACCCCGAATAGATTCTCTCAGTCTCCGAATCTCCGAACGATTCAATCACCCTGAAAGATATTCGATCATTAAATTACGGCAAGCGTAATTTCGCTTCGCGTAATTTTCTTTGAATGTCCGAGGCGTCCGCTTCTTCCCCAACAATCCATTGCCGCCCGCCTCTCTCCTCCCTACAGTCGCGCGATGATTCGGATCGGTGAATATCAGAAGCACTTCGGCGAGGTACCTTCGGTGGTGGCGGTCTCGCCCGGTCGGGTCAACCTGATCGGGGAGCACATCGACTATCTCGACGGCTTTGTCATGCCCATTGCCATTGACCGTAACCTCGTGATCGAGGCGGCACCGACGGAGGACGGCAGCTTCGAGATCGTGCCGGTGCAGGTCGGCTTCGGTGGTCCGGCAAAATTCGGAAAGGATGAGATCCATCGCCGCGAGGCGAAGGAGGATCGCTGGATGAACTACCTGCTCGGGGTCATCTCCGGATACCGTGAGGCCGGGTTCGAGGTGCCGGGCTTCAGGGCCGTGATCCACGCCGATCTTCCTGCCGGGGCCGGACTCAGCGCCAGTGCGGCCCTTGAGACAGCTACCGCCCTCGTCATCGAAGCCCTCGGTGATACTAAATTAGGCGTCGTCGAGCGAGCGCTCCTCTGTCAGCGGGCCGAGCACGAATACGCGGGAGTGCCCTGCGGGATTATGGACCAACTCGCGGTCGGAGCGGGGAAGGCGGGACAGGCGCTGCTGCTCGACTGTCGTGATTACTCCCTGCGGCATTTCCCTCTGCCGGAAGAGTTGGCCGTCCTCGTAACCGATACCGGGGTGAAACATGCCCTCGCCGATGGGGAGTACCGGAAGCGGCGTGAGAATTGCGAATCGGCGATGGATTTGCTCGGGGTCGATTCGTTGCGCGGCGTTTCATTGGAGACCGTCGAGGCCGGTAGGAGCCTGCTCGGCGAGACGCTTTTCCGTCGAGCCCGTCATGCGGTGACCGAGATGGAACGGGTTACCCGCTTTGCCACCGCGCTGGAGGCGGGGGATCTCAATACGCTCGGACGTATCCTGCGGGAGGGGCACGAATCGCTGCGAGACGACTACGAAGTGAGTTGTCCCGAACTCGATTGCCTCGTCGAGGCGGGATACGCTTTCGGGTCGGAGAGCGGCCACATCGGCACCCGAATGACCGGGGGTGGATTCGGCGGCTCGACGATTTCCCTGGTGAGGAGGGAGGCGTCCGCGGCGCTTCAGGCTCACCTGGTCGATTCCTTTGCCGAACGTTTCGGAACGAAGCCGTATGCATTCATCACTTCCGCCGTTGACGGAGCGAGTATTCATACTGTTGAATAGCCGAACCCCATGAAAACCCCGATCCTACTAACCACTCTGATTGTGATGAGCGCTTCTCTTTCCTCCCCGGTCACGGCCGGACTCACCGAGTCCCTTTACGGAAAAATGCCTGATGGTCGCGAGGTGAAGATCTACACCCTGACAAATTCGTCGGGGATGGAGGCGAAGGTGACCGAATACGGGGCCATCCTCGTTTCTCTCAAGGTTCCTGACAAAGACGGGAAACCCGCCGATGTGACCCACGGCTACGACACGCTGGAAGGCTGGCTGGGGAACAGTTCGTATTTCGGAGCAAGCGTCGGACGATTCGGTAACCGCATCGCGAATGGGAAATTCACTCTCGATGGCAAGGAATACACGCTTCTCACCAATAACGATCCTGGCGGAATGCCCTGCGCGCTCCACGGAGGCAAAGAGGGTTTCTGCAAAAAACTCTGGAAAGGCGAAGCCGTTTCCGCCGACGGAGCGAGCGGGGTGAAGCTCTCCTACGTCAGCGCCGACGGTGAGGAAGGCTACCCCGGGGAACTCAGCGTCGAAGTTACCTACACACTCACGGAAAAGAACGAGCTCGTCTGGGAGGCCAAAGCAACCACCAAGGCGCCGACCGTGCTTAATATCGTTCATCACACTTACTGGAATCTCTCCGGTGATCCTGACAAGTCCATCAACGATCACGAGCTGACCCTCTACGCGGCGAACTACCTGCCCACCAACGCGGGCATGATCCCGACCGGAGAGAAGGCCCCGGTCGCGGGCACACCCCTCGACTTCACCAAAGCCCACGTGATCGGCGAACGCATCGACGCGGACTTTGAGGCCCTCAAGTTTGGTGGAGGCTATGACCACGCCTGGGTCCTCGACGGAACTGGGGACGGCGATCTCGTGAAAGCCGCACGGCTTCGGGATCCGAAGAGCGGTCGTGTCATGACCCTCGCGACAAATCAGCCTGCCGTGCAATTCTACGGAGGCAATTTCCTTGATGGCACCACGACAGGGAAGGGTGGCGTAAAGTACCAGCACCGCACCGCCCTTTGCCTCGAGACCGAAAACTGGCCCGACGCACCCAACAATCCCAAAGCACCCACCGCCATCCTCCGCCCTGGCGAGACTTATCATCATAAGATGGTGCATGCTTTTTCGGCGGAATAACTTAGCCCCGTTCTTGGTTTCTCGTTCTTCGTAGTCTGCGGAGAAAAACGAAGAACGACGAACGAAGAACCAGGAACAATTTACCATGACCATTCTCACCTTCCTTTTCTTCACTGCTCTTGTCGGGGGGATCACCTGGTTCCTTACCCGAAAAGATGACCACGGGACCTCGACCGGTTATTTTCTGGCCGGGAGGACCTTGACGGGAGGGTTCATCGCGGGATCGCTCCTCCTGACAAACCTCTCCACCGAGCAGCTGGTCGGCCTCAACGGCGCGGCCTTCAAGGACGGCATCTGTGTGATGGCCTGGGAGGTCATCGCGGGGGCTTCGCTTGTGATCATGGCGCTCTATTTTCTTCCCAAGTATCTGCGCAGTGGAATTGCAACCATCCCCGAGTTTCTTGAGAAGCGCTTCGATGCGACGACACGCTCGATTACGACGTTCATTTTTATCGCCGCCTACACGCTCATCCTTCTGCCCATCATTCTCTACTCGGGCGCAACCGGTCTTATGGGTATCCTCGATCTGAAGACCCTGACAGGGATTCAGAATGAGACGACCCTGCTCTGGCTTACGGTATGGTTCATCGGCATCGTCGGTTCGATCTATGCGATCTTCGGTGGACTGCGCAGCGTTGCGGTCTCGGATACGCTCAACGGATTCGGACTTCTCGTCGGATCAGTCATGATCACCGTATTCGCGCTCGGAGCAGTCGGCGATGGCGGACTCCTTTCTTCACTCAGTGAAATCAAGGAAGCACATCCGGAAAAGTTCAATTCGCTCGGGAGCAAAGACTCTTCGGTTCCGTTCTCGACCCTCTTCACCGGCGTCCTTCTGCTCAATCTCTTCTACTGGACGACAAACCAGCAGATCATCCAGCGCACCTTCGGCGCAACCAGTCTTGCGGAGGGGCAGCGCGGAGTTCTCATCGCGGGGATCTTCAAAATCATGGCGCCGCTTGTCCTCGTCCTTCCGGGAGTGATCGCCTTTCACCTCTACGGCGCACGCGAGGGTTTCAAGCCCGATCACGCCTACGGCACCCTCGTGAGCGAGGTGCTGCCCTCGTGGCTGACGGGCTTCTTTGCCGCCGTCATGGTCGGCGCAATCCTGAGTTCCTTCAATTCCGCCCTCAATTCGACGGCGACGCTTTTCTCGCTCGGGGTTTACAAACAGTATCTTCAAAAGGGTGTCGTCGATGAGAAGAAAGTGATCAAGAATGGTAAAATCGTCGGTACGATCATCGCGATTCTGTCGATGGTCGCCGCACCGCTTCTCGCGGGTCAGGAGAGTATCTTCGGCTATCTCCAGATGATGAACGGGCTCTATTTCATCCCCATCTTCGCGGTCGTGCTCGCCGGCTTTCTTTTCAAGCGTGCCGGTGCTCTCGCCGCCAATGTTTCCCTGCTCGCCGGATGCGGCATTCTCCTTGTCGGGTATTTCGTCCCTCCCTTCAGCGGATGGACCGTGAAGCCCTTCGCCAACTTTCACTTCCTGGGGATCGTCTTCGCCGCGCTCATGATTTTTCAATTCGTGATGAGCAAAGTCCGTCCTCTTGCGGAGAACTGGGAGCATCATTACACCAAAGAGGTGGATCTCACTCCGTGGAAATGGGCCAAACCGCTCGGCTTTGGAATTGTCGCCTTTGTCGTGATCCTTTATCTATCCCTCGCTGACTTCTCGGTATTGGAATAGAGGTATCCAGCACGGCTGGAGTGACGGCTTCAGCCGTTTCGTTCGGTGCGCACTAACTTCTCCTCCACCAGGGCCTGAAGGCCCGACTCCAGCGACTTTTTCAATCCCGATGCCTCCGTCCCCACTCTTCGAAGAACTCGACTATCGTCAAACCTCTCTCGGAGATTTGATCCTTAGAAAACGCACCCTCCTCTCGCTTGAGAATCGTGAGATCCACGAGGTTCTCCTCGGCGATTCCTACCTGATGTCGAGTCTCTTCACGGTCGTGGAGGAGGCCCTTTCCACCCTCGGGCTCGCGGCGGCATCAGTCGCTCATCCGGGAAAAGCAACGCTTGATGTGGTTGTCGGAGGCCTCGGGCTCGGTTACACGGCACGGGCCGCACTGGAGCACGACAGTGTCGCTTCTCTGGTCGTGATCGATTACCTCGCGCCTGTCATTGAGTGGCACGAGAAAGGGCTCGTCCCGCTCGGTCCCGGTCTGGTTGCCGATCCCCGCTGCCGCTTTCTACATCGTGACTTTTTCGAATGGGCCCTTGCAACGGAGGAAGGCACAAAGGGCCTTCACGCCGTCCTTCTCGATATTGATCATTCTCCGGTCAACCTCCTTCACGAACGACACGGGGAATTCTACCGTCCCGAAGGCCTCCGCCGACTTGCGGCCAAACTTCATCCCGGCGGGGTCTTTGCCCTCTGGTCCGATGATGCACCCGAGGCCGGGTTCATGGCTGCTCTGGGCGAGGTCTTTGACTCGTGCGAGTCTCATGTCGTAGCCTTTTACAATCCACTCCAGGATCGCGAATCGGCCAGCACGGTGTATGTTGCGACGAAGGCGACTTCGTGAAATGGATCCGGAACGAATCGAGGAACTGAAAGATCCTGCCATCTATCCGGAACGGTCGGACTCCGTCATTATTCTTCAAACCCACCTTTCCGTCGTCGTCCTTTCAGGAGATTCGGCCTACAAATTTAAAAAGGCGATCATACTTCCCTTCGCCGATTTCTCTTCTCTTGAAAAACGGAGGTTCTTCTGCGAGGAGGAGTTGCGTCTGAACCGGCGGCTCTGCCCCGAGATCTACGAGAGTGTGGTCGAGTTGCGGAGGGGTGAATCGGGCAAACTTCAACTCGGCGATAGCGGCGAGCTCCTTGACTACGCGGTGAAAATGCGTCGCATGCCGGAAGAGCGCATGATGGATGTGCTCCTGGCGGAAAACGTGGTCGGGGCAGATGAGATTCAGGTGATCGCGCGCCGGGTGGTTGCCTTTCACGGCGTCGCAGAACGCGGGCCCCGGGTCACCGCCTCGGGCGATCCTGAAAAACTGCGAGACTTTGCCCTCGCTAATTTTTCAGAAACACGCGGACTGTTTCCGGCAGAATTGCACGAGGCACTGGCCGAACGAACGCGGCGCGACTTAGACCGCATTCTTCCTCTGTTAAAAAGTCGCGCTGAAGCGGGGCTCGTGGTGGATGGTCATGGCGATCTTCACGCCCGCAACATCTGCCTCATCAAGCCGCCCGCGATCTTCGATTGCATCGAGTTTAATCCCGCCTTCCGCTGCGTCGACGTTGCCACTGAACATGCCTTTCTACTGATGGATCTGCGGCATCGCGGTCATCCGGAACTGGCCCGGATCTATCTCGATACGGTCCTTGCGGAGAGTCGTGACGAGGGGATGAAATTGGTTCTCCCGACCCTCGTCCGATACCGTGCCATGGTTCGTGCCAAAGTGTCGGCCATCACCGCGGGAGAGAAGGAGTTTACCCCTGAGGCCCGGGCGGAAGCCGGGGAGGCCGCCCGCGAATACCTTCGTCTTGCCGCCGTCTCCGCGATCGAAGAGGACGGGCCCTGGTGGCTGATTTTTTGCGGCCTGCCTGCCTCAGGGAAATCAAGCATCGCGCATTCTCTTGTGCAGGCGTCGCGTGAAGCCTGGTCCGTCTTTTCGACGGACCATATCCGCAAGGAGCTGGCCGGAGTGCCCCCGACTGAGATCCTGCCACCCCAATATTACTCCGACGAGTTTTCCAGACGCACTTATGGCGAAGTGAGGGTACGGGCGGCCGCTGACACGAAAGCGAACTCTGTTGTCATTCTCGATGCCAATTTCCGGGGGCGCGGGGAACGTGCTCTAGCCCTCGCCGCCGCCCGAGCGGCCGGTGCTCGCCTTGTTATTCTCCACATCGAAACCGACGAGAGAACCGTGATCGAGCGACTCAATCAGCGGAAGTCAGATCCCCGCTCCGAGAGTGATGCCGATCGTGAGGTCTACGAAAAGTTGAAGTCACAGTTCGAGGCGCCGCAGGCGTACGAAGCCGACCTGTTATTATCTGTCTCGGGCGATCCCAGCCCCGATATCGCAGCGGACGAGATTATTTGTTCGTTGTTAGGGGCTTGAACGAAGAACGAAGAACGAAGAACGAAGAACTATCTATTCTTCCAAAATCTCCTCCAACACCCGTCCGTCAATTTCCGGGAAGGTCAGCCCCATCACTTTCGCGAGAGTGGGAGCCACATCAAGGTTACGCACGCGGTCGAGGACGATGCCCTTTTTGATTCCGGCGCCGCTCGCGATGAAGATCCCGTCGAGTTCAGGATCACTGTTCGGATACCCGTGGGTGCCGGCGTAGTTTTCGGAGGGGATAACGACCTTGTCACCGGTCATCTCCTTGCGGAAGGCGTATCCGTCGGCCGCGTAGAGAATGAGGTCGCCCATGCCCGCGTTCTCCGAGGGTTTCGGCATGCCGAGCGAGGGGCCCTCCTCCCCGTCGATCACCTTCGCGATTCCTTCGGTATTGGAGAAAAGATCCTTCAGCTTCGGGATCAACTCGTCGCGGCGCGCCGGGTTCGTGACATAAGCAAAGGCCATGCCGCCCTGGGTCATGACAAAGGCATCACAGGAGGACACCGTCGGGCCGAATCCCTTCACGAGACCCGCCTCCTTGAGCGCGACATTGGGCTGGATGAATTTTGTCACCTTTTTGAAGCCATGGTCGGTCGCAACCACGATGGTGGTTTTTTCCTTCAGGCCGCTGCGATCGACCGCGGCAAGGAGATCTCCGACCAGGCGGTCCGCATATTCCAGGGCGGTGAAGCCGGGTCCGCTGCGAGGGCCGTAAGTGTGGTGAGTGGCGTCCGTATTGAGGGTGTGATAGAGGAGTAGATTGGGCTTGTGGGTTTCCAGCATGTGGATGGCGGCCCGGGTCCACATCGAGTCGAGAAAGGCGACTCCTTTGCGATTGGGTCCCATCTGCATCCAGGCGATCTCCTCCTCTGTCGCGACGCCGGCGGCGATCATTTCCTTCACCACGGCATCATCCGGTTTGGGCAGTTCGGCGAAACTCCAGTTGATCGTGCCCGGGTTGGTGATCGCAACCCAGTCCGACTCGGCCGTCGTCAGTCCGGCCTGGTGAGCGAGATCGTAGAGAGTCGGGGCGAAGACCATGCGAGATTTGTCGGCCCACTGCTCGATCACCGGCGGCACGCCATCTTTTCTGACGAGGAGGCCGTTAAAGAGCACGCCATGCTTTCGCGGTTCGACGCCGGTGATGAGGGTGGTGTGATTGATCCAGGTGATGGAGGGATTGCTCACCGTCATCGCTTTGGCCGAGACTCCGTTCGCCGCGAGCTGGCGCAGATTCGGCACCATCAGGGTGGGATCGTTCCAGAGGTAGGCGGGGAATCCGTCAATACTGATGAGGATGACGTGCTGATCTCTGGCGGGTTCAGTCCGGGAAATCCCCGGGGTGAAAAGGAGGACGATGAAGGCAAGAAGCTGGAGACGGTTCATGATGGGCGATCATGGCGGCTTTTTGTGCAAAGGGGTAGCGCCTGATTGCGCCTCGTTCGCGTTACTTGCTGCGAGGGCGGCGGACACGGCATCATGCGCAGGTGAAACGTTTCTGCCTCTTCCTTCTCGCTTTCTATGCAGGTCCTGTCTTTGCCTGGGAAGCCGGTCTCGCGAAGGTCGACATCACTCCGGTGGAATCGGTTCCGCTCGCTGGCTACGGAGGAAAAACGCGGATGTCGGAGCGGGTTGATCACCCCCTCTGGATCAAGGCTCTCGCTCTTCAGGATGAGAGTGGCGCGGTCTCGGTCATCGTGACTGCCGATCTCGTCGGGTTGAGCGACAAAATGATCGCGCGCATTGCCGGATCGGCGGCGGAAAAGCACCAGCTCCCGAGGGAGCGTCTCATCCTAAATACCTCTCACAACCACAGTTGTCCCGTCACCGAAGACGTGCTCTGGCTCTACTACGAGTTTACCGCGGAGGAAGCGGCGGCGAAGGATCGCTACACGGAGAAAGTCTATCGCGACTATGAAACCGTCATTGCCGCCGCCATCGCCGATTTGGCCCCGGTAGAGCTCGCCTTCGAGCAGGGACTGGCGGGTGTTGCCGTGAACCGGCGTCGTTCTCGCGGGCCGGAAAGTCGGGCGCTACCCGGGCCGGTTGATCCTGATGTGCCGGTGATCACGGTGCGAAGCGGGGATAAACTCCGTGGCATCGTTTTCGGATATTCCTGCCATACGACGGCTCTGGGTGGCCTGAGCCTGAACGGTGACTACGCCGGATTCGCCCAGCTCGACCTCGAACGTTCTTTCCCCGGAGCCGTGGCGATGTTTGTGCAGAACTGCGGCGGTGATGCCAATCCGCTCCCCAGAATTCGAGGCAAGGATAACGAAGCCGTCGCTCTCGCAGAGCGCTACGGACTCATCCTGGCAGAAGCGGTGAGACAGGTGGTCGCGGGGACAATGGTGCCTTTGTCAGGCCCTCTTCGGGTCGCGATGGAGGAAACGATACTGAATCTTGAACCGGGGATTCCCCTTGCTGAACTGAAGGAGCGGGTCCCCGTACTGAACGGAATGCACCGCCGCGAATTTGAACATTTCATCAAACAATATGAAACCTCCGGGGGGCCACCGGGATCGTTGACGTATCCTGTTCACGTCTGGCGTTTTGGCAACGAATTAACCTTCGTCGCGCTTACGGGTGAAACCGTCGTGGACTACTCGCTCAAGTTCAAAGAGGCTCACGGCTGGAACTCCACCTGGGTCAGCGGCTACAACAATGACCTGCTCTGTTACGTGCCTTCGCGGCGTGTCCTGAAAGAAGGCGGCTACGAGGGAACCCTCGGCATGTGGGAGTATGGCCATCGTGCGCCCTTTACGGAGTCGGTTGAGGAAAAAATCGCGACTCTGGTGACCAAACTGATCCACGAGGCTTCAAGTCGCTGAGAGTAGACGCGAATCTCCCTCATTGTTCCTGCCTCACAGGGCGGGCGGTTTTCAGCCTGAATACGGTATTGAGCGAGTCGGTGCGGACGGTTAGGATGGCCAAATTTCGAATCTGACCCCGACACCCGATAAACCATGACTTCGCGACCCTTTTTCCCCTTCATTGTCGCCGGTGCTGCTGCGACGGCGCTCGCTGCTGCCCTTGTCCTTCCTGTCGCCCAGGAACCGGCGTCTCCGACTCAGCAGGAAAAAGCAACCATGAAGGACGAGTTCATCTCTCTCTTCGATGGAAAAAGCCTCGCGGGCTGGGAGGGGGATTCGGCGCTCTGGCGGGTCGAAGACGGAGCCATCACCGGCGAGACTACCGCTGAGTCGCCTTTGACCTACAATTCCTTCCTCAAATGGAGTGACGGTGAAGTGGATGATTTCGAGCTGACGGCTGAATACCGCATTTTCTCAGGTAACTCGGGTATCCAGATCCGCAGCTTCGCCGGCGATAAACCATATTCCCTGGGCGGGTATCAGGCTGACATCGACGCTGCGGGAGTTTGGGCTGGTGCCAGCTACGGGGAACAGTTTCGCGGGATTCTCGCAAAGCCCGGAGAGAAGACGGTTATCAATGAGGACGGAAAACCCGGGATCACCGGCAGCCTCGGCGATGCGGCGGAGCTCGCCAAAGTGATCAAGAAGGATGAATGGAATACCTACCGAATTGTCGCGCGTGGAAACACCATAGTCTGCGAAATCAACGGGACAACGATGTCCGAGATGGTCGACAACGACACGGACGTTCGCCGCCGCGCGGGGCTTCTTGCACTTCAGCTTCATCAGGGGCCGCCCATGAAAGTGCAGTTCCGCAATATCAAGCTGAAGCGGCTGTCCCTCGGTGATGTGAAGAAGATTGTCTACCTCGCCGGTTCGCCGAGCCACCCTCCGCGCATGCACGAGCACAACGCGGGAGCGCTGCTCGGGAAGAAGCTGCTCAACGGACATCATGGTGACAAAGTTCTCGTGACGACCTACCTGAATGGCTGGCCGAACGACAAGAGCGCTTTCCAGAATGCCGACGCCCTCGTGATTCAGTCCGACGGGGGGCCGAAGCATCCTGGTTACTGGCACCTGCGCCAGATCGACTATTTGCGCGAGCAGGGGATCGGGGTCGGAATGCTCCACTATGCCGTGGAGATGACGCCGGGTGAGACAAACGACACTCTCATTGCAGCAACAGGAGGCGCCTTTGAAATCAATTACTCGGTCAATCCGCACTGGGACGGAGCCTTTGAGAAGTTTCCATCACATCCTGTCTCCCGTGGCGTGAAGCCTTTCACGATCCGCGACGAGTGGTATTTCAACATGCGTTTCATCAAGGACATGGCGGGAGTGACTCCCATTCTTTCGGCCGTGGCACCTGATGATACGATGTCACGCGCCGACGGTCATCACTCGGGTAATCCCGAGGTGCGCAAAATGGTCGCGGAAAAGCAACCGCAGCATGTATGCTGGGTCGTCGAGCGACCCGAGGGAGGACGGGGGTTCGGTTTCACCGGACTCCATTTTCACGACAACTGGGCCAATGATGACTTCCGGAAAACGGTTCTCAATGCGATCTGCTGGATCGCGAAGGTGGAGATCCCGGAGGGAGGTATCGAGACACCGACTCCAACTCAGGCTGAACTTGATGCGAACCTGGATCCGAAGCCGGCTCCGAAACCGAAGCCGGTGGCGGCACGGTGAGTAAACCTTTCCAAGCGTCCCATGTCCGTCCTCGACCGATTCCGCCTCTCCGGAAAACGTCTCTTCATTACCGGTGGAAGCCGTGGCCTCGGCCGTGAAATGGCCCTCGCGCTAGCTGAAGCGGGGGCCGATGTCGTTTTGACAGGACGTGACGCGGCGAGTCTCGAGTCGACGGCGGCTGAGATCCGCCTGCTCGGACGCGAGGCGGCTACCATCATCGCCGACATGGGCAAACCGGAGGAATGCGAAACGGCCTGCCGTCGCGCTCTCGACCAACACGGTCCCATCGATATTCTCATCAACAACGTCGGAGGGCGCCTCCTCAACGTGCCGCTTGAGGATCAGTCGCTGGAGGATTGGCAGCGCATCATTGACCTGAACCTGACGAGTAACTTTCTCTGCACCCGTCTCATTGGCGGAGAGATGGTGCGCCGGGGAACAGGGGGACGCATCATCAATGTGGCCTCGATCTCGGGCCTGATCGCGAATCGCGGCATCGGCGGGCGCAGCTATGAGACGGCCAAGGCGGCGGTGATTCACTTGACGAAAACAACCGCCGCTGACTGGGCCCCTCACGGGGTCACGGTCAATGCGATTTGCCCGGGTGGTTTTTTCACCGAGCCGAATCAGCGCTGGGCGCGGGAGAATCCGGAAGTGATCGAGGGTTTTCTCTCGGCGATCCCAATGGGCAAGTTCGGCGAACCCGAGGATCTTGGCCCGCTTGCGATCTATCTCGCGAGCGATGCGTCGCGCTACATGACAGGTGCGACGCTGGTTATCGACGGGGGTTACACGCTGTGGTGACCCGGGCTCTCACGCCAGAATCTCCTTCACGATATGCCCGTGAACATCGGTAAGGCGGAAGTGCCTTCCCTGATACTGGAAGGTGAGTTGTTCGTGATCGATTCCTAACAGATGCAGAAGCGTTGCGTGAAAATCGTGCACGTGAACACCACCCTCAACGACGTTGTAACAATAGTCGTCGGTGACCCCGTGGGAGTGACCCGCCTTCACTCCGCCTCCGGCCATCCAGACGGAGAAGCACTTCGGGTGATGATCTCGACCGAAGTTGCCGGGGTTGAACTTGCCCTGGCAGTAGTTGGTGCGACCGAACTCCCCGCCCCAGACCACGAGCGTGTCCTCAAGAAGGCCCCGCTGCTTGAGATCGGTCACAAGAGCGGCCGAAGCCTGATCGGTCTCCTTGCATTTTCTCGGCAGGGCACCCGGTAGTCCGCCGTGGTGATCCCAGTCCTGATGGTAAAGCTGGATGAACTGGACGCCGCGTTCAGCAAGTCGCCGGGCCATGAGGCAATTCGCGGCAAAGGTGCCGGGGGTGCGGGCGTCCTCGCCGTAAAGCTTGAAGGTGGAATCGGGTTCAGAGGAAAGATCGGTCACCTCGGGAATGGAGGTCTGCATACGAAAGCCCATCTCGTACTGCGCAATGCGGGTCTCTAGTGCGGGATCACCCGACTTGGCGAGCTGGATCTGATGAAGCTCGGCGAGACGGTCGAGCATCTTCCGTCGTGAGAATGTGTCGAGACCGGCGGGATTGTTGAGATAGAGAACCGCGTCTTTGTCAGGACGAAACTGGACTCCGTCATGTTCTCCGGGGAGGAATCCACTGCCCCAGAGCCGGCTCACGAGAGGTTGTCCCTTTTGATCTTTCGTGATCATGACGACAAAGGAGGGGAGGTTGTCGTTGCTGGACCCGAGTCCGTAGCTCAACCAGGACCCAATGCTGGGTCTGCCCCCGATCTGCGACCCGGTCTGCATGAAGGTGACCCCGGGGCCGTGATTGATCGCATCCGTATGCATCGACTTGACGACGGTGATCTCGTCGGCGATTCCGGCGGTGTGGGGAAGCAGTTCACTGAACCAGCCTCCGCTCGCTCCGTGTTGTTTGAACTTGAACGGCGAACCCACGAGCGGCAGGCTCGATTGGTTCCCCGACATCCCCGTGAGACGTTGGCCCATGCGGACTTCCTCGGGGAGTTCTTTTCCCTGCTCCGCATTGAGACGGGGCTTGTAGTCGAACAGGTCCATTTGCGAGGGACCGCCCGACTGGAAAAGATAGATGACGCGTTTTGCTTTCGGCGTTGAAGTGAGGTAGCCGGGTGATTGCGGTTTTGCCTCCGCTTTACCAAGAAGACTGGCAAGAGCGATGCCCCCTAGTCCTCCACCGAAACGGGTCAAGGCATCACGGCGGCTGAGACCGAAGGAGGAATCAAATCCGGTGCAAGGTGAATTCATCGGAAAGTGGGGTTGGAGATTGTAGGGCGAGCGCTCCGCTTGCCGATCAGAGAATCAGGTTTTAGCGCTTTGAAATGCACTCGTCAAAGTTCAGTAGCGTCGAGACAAGGGTTGTCACTGCGGCGAGCCGGGCAGGTTGATCGGTCACCGGGGCGGACGATTCTCCGGTGGTAATGAGGCTTGCAGCCTCTTCGGGTTTGCCGGAGAAATGGGCCGTTTGCTCTTTGAGAAGTCCGCTCAGGACGGTTCGCTCATCATCGTCAGGATACCGGCTGGTGAGGCGGCGGAAGGCATCATCGACGAGCTGGCGGTCATCTCCCCCGTGTTTTTCGATGAGGGAGGTTGCGAGCGTCCGGGCCGCTTCGACGAACTGGGGTGAGTTCAGCATGACAAGCCCCTGCAGGGGTGAATCAGTGAGCTCGATCTTCACCTGACAAACATCCCGTTTCGAGGCGTTCAGCGTTGTCATGAGCGGAGACGGTGAGGTCTGTCTCATGTAGGTATAGACACTTCGTCGATAGAGTCCCTCGCCCTTGTCGGGGGTCGAGGGTTTGAAAGCGGCGGCGATGTCGTAGGGTTTTACGGAGGGGCCTCCGACTTTGGAGACGAGGAGGCCGCTCACGGCGAGCGCGTTGTCCCTCAACATTTCTGCGGTGAGGCGCGGAGCCGGGTAGCGATAAAGCATGCTGTTCTCCGGGTCACGTTCCGCGAGCTCTCCCGAAGCGACATCAGACCGCTGGCGGTAGGTTCCCGAGAGAACAATGGTTTTGAGGAGATGCCGGAGGTCCCAGCCGTGTTCGATGAAATCCCGCGCGAGCCAGTCGAGCAACTCGGGGTGGGTAGGGGGGCGCCCCTGACTCCCGAAGTCCTCCGTGGTCGCGACAAGCCCGTGCAGGAAGAGTCGTTGCCAGTAGCGATTCACGGTGACACGTGCGGTGAGCGGGTTCGATGAACTCACCGTCCATTGGGCGAGACCAAGGCGGTTGTTCGGTGCGCCTTCCGGCAGAGGTGGAAGAAACCCGGGAACTCCCGGGGAAACGGCTTCGCCCCTGGAGGAGTATTGGCCGCGCTCGAGAAGATAATTCTGCCGCGGCTCTTTCATCTCCTCCATGACCATGATCTCGCTGATTTTCTCCACAAGTTCCCCGCGCGATTTACGCAATGTCAGGAGCTTTCCACGCAGTTCACCGGCGACGGGATCGTGACGGGTGAGAAAATGGAAGAGATCGGGATCGGACTCCGGTTTCCCGGCGGCGAGTGCGCTGACCTGGCCGGCGGAGAGTTCCTCCTGATAGACCCGGAAGTCATCGACGAGGCCGTTCTTGAATCCGCTGTCGCGCATCCGTTCCCCGATGACGATGGTGTCACTGCCGCCTCCCGTGATGTCCCGGGTGAGTTTGTCGCGGATGATCTCCAACTCGATCGGAGAACCGTCGACATAGAGGCGCACCCCTGCGGCGAGGCTAGAACCATCATAGGTCAGGGTGACATGTTTCCACTCGCCGGTGGGAAAGGCCTCTTTGGCCCGCACCCGGATGGCGTTCCCGGGTTCGTAGTGGACGAGCGCGGCGCTCAGTTTGCCCTCGTCGAAGAGGACCTCGTATCCGCGGCTTGCCGCGTCGGTCCACGCCTTTGATCGGCTGAAGATGACCGCCCGTGATTTTTGATCGGGTGTCTGCAACCAGAGGGAGACGGAGAAGGCGTCGTTGCGGGTGAAATTCCCGACGGGGAGGGTGACCGCGTCATCGCCGGTAAGACGGACGGCATTGCCGGATTTTCCCGCTTCGATTTTGTTGTTCGGCGAGGTTTTGGCTGCTTCGCCCTTTTCGATCTGGTTCGGGTAGGCACCGTCCTTCAGTTCATCGAATGAAAAGGCCGCGATCGGAGAGGGGAGTGCGACAGGCCCCGGGTGGGTGGTTTTCCAGGCGGTGAAGGCTTCGGACGAGGAAGCAGTGTGTTTCTCAAGCGCTTCCGAAGTCCGGGTGATTTCCTCCTCCAGCCGATGGAATTCTTTTTCCTGATTTTCATCAGGCAGCCAGAGGGTCGGCGTCGGCACTGCGGGGGTAAAATAGGAATACAAGCCGGCCTCGTCGATGTTGGAGAAGTAGGCGGACATCCTGTAGTAGTCTTTCGCCTTGATGGGATCGTACTTGTGATCGTGGCAGCGCGTGCATTCCATGGTCAGGCCGAGGAAGGCGGTGCCGTAGGTGTGAAGCCGGTCGGAGACATACTCGACGCGGAATTCCTCGGGAACGCTGCCTCCCTCGACATTCTGCGGGTGCAGGCGGCTGAAGGTCGTCGCGAGAATCTGGTCGCGGGTCGGATTTGGAAGCAGGTCTCCGGCAAGCTGCCAGGTGATGAACTGATCGTAGGGCAGGTTTTCCTTGAAGGCGCGAATGACCCAGTCCCGCCACGGCCAGACGGTGCGGTCCCCGTCGACCTGGAATCCATAACTGTCCGAATAGCGCGACACATCGAGCCATTCCGCCGTGAATCGCTCGGCGTAGGCATCTGTCAGGAAGAGGCGGTCGACCGCTTTTTCATAGGCATCGGGCGCGGTATCGGCGACAAAGGCATCGAGTTCGGCCGGAGTCGGCGGAAGGCCGGTGAGGTCAAAGCTCACGCGACGGAGCCATTTCTCGCGCGTGGTTTCCGGAGAGGGGGCGAAGCCTTCCTTTTCGAGCCGGGAAAAAACAAAGGCATCGATCTCGTTCTTCACCAGGTTCGATTTGACCTCGGGAACGGTGACCTTCTCCGGGAGGGGGACAAAGGACCAGTGTTCCTCATAGACCGCACCTTCCTCAATCCAGCGGTCAAGAATCTCGATTTCCCGGGGGGTGAGTTTTTTCTTGGTCTCGGGAGGGGGCATGATGTCTTCCGCATCCTCCGAATGGATCCTCCAGTGGACTTCGCTCTCCTTCAACTTGCCGGGAACAATGCCGAAGACGCCATCGTGATTCGTGGTGGCGTGCTCGAGGGTGTCGATGCGGAACTCTGATTTCTGATTCTTCGCGTCCGGCCCGTGGCAGGTGAAGCATTTATCCGAGAGAATAGGCTTCACATCACGGTTGAACTGCAACTTCTCCGCGAAGGCTGTCGAGAGGGGCAGGGTGAAAGCAATAAGTAGGACAGGCCTCATCCGGAGAAATTTCAATTCGAGTCTACCTGATAAACGTCGACAGTGCGCCTGATCTCACGCAAGTTCGCCCCCACATGTATCGCGCAATCGCGGCTTATCATCAGACACTGGAGTGGCTCGCGGATCTCGTTTCCGGGATGGCCTTGGACCATGCAGCCCTGCGGCGACCTCTGCAGCGCTGCCGCCTGAGCGATTGCGGGGGGAATTGCTGCCACGACGGAGCCTACCTCGGCGAGGAGGAAGCGGAGGTCATTCGCGAGGTGGTTAAGACGTCGCGCGCTGACTTTGAGCGGCTGGGTGTCGACCTTCCCGAGCAGGTCGTGGTTTTCGGGTCCTGGCAGGATACGGTGTCCGGTCCGAAGACCGCGACCCGGCCCTCGGCGATGAAAGAACGGATTGCCGAATACCCGGCTCATTTTCCCGATACGGCTTGTGTTTTTCTCCTTGAGGATGCCCGCTGCGGTCTGCAGGTCCTCGCGCAGGAGCGGGATCTGCCGCCCTGGTTTTACAAGCCGGTCACCTGCTGGCTGCATCCGCTCACGATCGAGGGGCACGAAGTGGATCAGGCTCTCCTGACGCTGCACAGTGAGGAGAATGATCCCCAGTGCTTTGAGGGATACGACGGATTCGTGAGTCGGACCCATTGCGGGCGAACCTGTGCCGGGGGTGAGCCTGCCTACCGGGTTCTCGGCGAGGAGCTTCGTTTCCTCGGAGATCTGGCGAGCCGCGATTTCATTGCCGAGATCGAGGCTGCGGAAGCGGAGTGAGATGATGTCCTGGGTCCTGCTATCGGTCAGTTCTGCAGTGGTTCTCGGTATCTACGAGCTGCTCAAAAAGCTCGCGGTCCGGGACAATGCGGTGCCGCCGGTGCTGTTTTTCGGTGTGCTCACCGGAGCTGTCACCTGGCTCCTCCTTCGGATCGCGACTCCGCTCCTGCCCGTGCCCTGGCACGATGCCCTCAGCGTTGATCCGCTCACTTTCGCCGGACATGCCTTTCTTTTTGCCAAAGCGTTGCTTGTTTCCGCTTCGTGGGTTTTTGGCTATTTTGCCTTAAAACATCTGCCCCTCACCATCGCCGGCCCGATTCGCTCGACTGCGCCCCTTTGGACCATTCTGCTGGCCTTCCTTGTTCTGGGCGAATCACCCGGACTGTGGCAATGGATCGGGATCGCCATCATCCTGACCGCCTTCTACGGCTTTTCGCTTCTGGGGCGAGTGGAAGGGATTGTTTTTCACCGGGACAAATGGTTCGCCTGCCTGATTCTGGCAACGCTGCTGGGGGCGGTGAGTGCGATCTATGATAAATACCTCCTCCAATCTCTCGGGCTTGGAGTCGCGACGCTGCAGTTCTGGTTTTCGATCTACCTGGCCGTGGTTCTGTTTCCCTTTGTCCTGATCTGGCGCCTCGCCCTGAAGGATCGGGGCCGGTTTGAATGGCGATGGATGATACCCGTAGTGGGGATAGCACTACTCATCGCGGATGCGTTCTATTTTGCCGCGATTGCCAGCGACGGAGCGCTCATTTCAGTGATCTCGCCGATCCGGCGCACGTCTGTCATCATCGGATTCCTTGGAGGTGTCTTTGTATTGAAAGAGCGGCTGAACCTCGGATGGAAATCTCTCTGTCTCGGGCTGATGCTCGCGGGAGTGATCCTTCTCAACTGGAAGAGCCATTGATATTCTCCTTGAGTCCCGCGGAGTTGACCTCCAGCCCCATTTTGAGGGCACGTGTTTTCCAGAGATTGCGGGCAAACTCCTGCATGTCCTCGCGGGTGTCGGCTTCGTCGACAATTTCATGACCCAGGAGTGTCTCGACGACATCCTCCATGGTGACGAGTCCGCTCATGCCGCCATACTCGTCCAGCACGATGGCGACGTGGTGACGGTTCGCGACGAGATGCTGGAAGGTGTCCGTCAGTTTGGTGATCTGGGGAATCGCCGCGATGGGGCGATTGAGATCTTTCAGCTTCAGGCCGTATTTATCCTGCGCCGCCGCGAGGAGGATGTCATGCTTTAGAACGAAGCCGCGAATATCATCCCGGTTTTCGCTGAAAATGGGAATTCGGGAGAAGGGTGAGGTGTCGTGGTGATCCAGATAGTATTGCACGGAGGTGTCTTCGTTCAGCGCAAAGACGACCACTCTCGGGGTCATTACCTCGCGCACCGAGATGTCCCTGAGCTGAAGGAGGTTTTCGAGGATGCGGGACTCGTTTTCCTTCAGATCGCCCTGGCGCGTCCCCAACTCGGCCATGACCTTCAGTTCATCGCGGCTGAACGCGGCTTCGATGTGATGGTTTTTGCTGAAAATCTCGATGAACCACACGACAGGGCTCATCAGGCGGGTGAGCCAGACCAGGCACAGGCTTACCCAGGGAGCCCAGCTTCGCCAGTATCGGGCTCCGAGATTCTTTGGAATAATTTCCGAGAGGATGAGGATGGCAAGGGTCATCAGGGCCCCGGCGAGCGCGTCCCAGTGTCCTCCGCCGAGGGCCGTTACCTGCGAGGCCACACTCATGGCGCCCATGGTGTGAGCGACCGTGTTCAGAGTGAGGACCGAGGTGAGGGGACGGCCTATTCTGGTTTTGAGAACTTCGAGGCGTGCCCCGGATCTCGGTCGGGTGTTCTTGAGGCTGGCGATGTAAGGATTAGTCACACTGAGAATGACCGCTTCCCAGACAGAACAGAAAAACGACACCAGGATCGCGATGCAGAAATAGACAATCAGGAGAGTCCACGATCCGGTCACTCCGGGATCTGAAACCCCGGGGCTGGCCGCCGCGACTAGGGAGAGAAACATGGTTCCCCCGAGTTTGGTGCAAAATGCCCCGGCTTCAAGCGTAATCGGAATCAGAACAGTTCCTTCAGGCTGGCCTTGCCCCTCTAAAAAAAGAGCAGGCGAATCCCGGCGATCGCGGAGAAGCCGTAGAGGAGAAGTTCGAACATTCTCTGGGGGACCAGATGGATCAAGCGCCGGCCGACAAGGATGCCGGTGATGAGAGCAGGAAGGAGGAGTCCATTCAGAAAAAGTGATTCCCGGTTGATCAGCTCCAGTTGCCCAAGGAAGGGCACCTTGAAAATATTCACCAGTAGAAAAAATCGCGCCCCGACCCCGAGAAACTCCTCCTTCTTCATCCGGTGAACGAGCGCCCAGATCGAATAAACCGGCCCCGCCGCATTCGCCAGCATCGTGGAGACGCCGATGAGGAGGCAACTGATCCAGCGGAAAATGCGCGAGTCGGGCAGGTGTTCGAGGAACTCCTTGCGAAACTCCCTGACCAACTGCAAGCCGAGCATGAAAAGGATGATCACTCCAATCACCCTCCTTGCGGTCTCATCCTCAAGCGCATCGAGCAGCAGCCATGCCCCGATGATGGCCGCCAGGGTGACCGGGACGAGCGGCCAGACTTGAGCCCAGCTCGCATATTTCCGGAAGAGCGGATAAACGAGGAGGTCGCAGACGATCAGCATTGGCAGGATGATGCCGACACTGTTTTTCGCTCCGAAGAGCTCCGCGACGATCAGCACATTGATGATCGCGAGGCCGGGGAAACCCGTTTTTGAAATGCCGAGACAGAGCGCGCCGAGGCAGGCGAGCGCGAGGGTCAGTCCGGAGGCATCAAAGGGCAGTTCCACAGGGCTTTGCCTTACGCGCTTTTTCCTGAGGAGTAAAGAGGGTTAGGTCACTCTCTGAACCCTGTTGAGGAAGAGCTGTGCCTGCTATTTTTCCCGACGGCCCAGGGTCCGGACCGCGAAGAAGGTGGTCAGGCTGAGGAGGATCGCCACAATGATAAAAAATCCGTGAGCACTTTCGGAGAGCGGGATGCCGCCCACGTTCATTCCAAAAAGCCCGGCGACTAAATTGATCGGCAAAGCCAGAACGGTGACGACGGTGAGGACATAGAGCGTCCGGTTGCTCTGTTCCGTGACCAGGGCGGAGAGTTCCTCCTGCAGGATCTTGATGCGTTCGGTGAGGGCCAGCGAGTCCTGCACCGCCGTCGAGAACTCCTCCGATGCCTCGCGCAGGTCCTGCAAGTCGGCGTCCAGAATCCAGCCCGGCGGACGGCTGAGAAGGCGGAAGAGAGCGGCCGGTTCGGGCGCGAGGAGTCGTTGCAAGCGCACGAGAAGGCGGCGCAGATTGCTCAGCTCACTGCGATTGCTGGAGACGCGATTCGCGAGCAGGCTGTCCTCGATGTGGTCCACCTTGCTTGTGGTGCGACGGATGACCTGCACCAGCACGTCAGCCTGGTCGTTCATGAGGTCGGCGAGGAGTTCCGCCGGAGAACGGAAAGTCGTGCCTGATCGAACCGAGGCGCGAAGCCGATCCACCGAACGCAAAGGACGCAGGCGGGCGCTGATCATGAAGCGGGGCCCAATGCAGAGACGCAGGGTCGCGATCGCAGCCGGGTCAAAGGCGAAGTCGAAGAGAATGTCATGAACAACGGCGACGAGGGTCTCCTCATTCTGCTCGACCCTGGTTGCGCCCACGGTCTCATGAAGATCATCGTAGAAGGCCTCGGGCAGGGGTAGGTGACGTTTTAGCCACGGAACGGCGGACGTGTTGGAGAGTGAAAAATGGAGCCAGACGAAGGTGTCCTTATCGCTCCTATCTTCCGTCGCGAGGAGTGCGGCGGCGTCCTTGCAATTGATCGGACGTGCCGTCTCGCCGGGAGTAAAGGCATAGCCCCAGACGAGGCCCTGCTCATCCGAGCCGTAAAGGGTTTCCGGTGCTTCCATGGGGGGAGATCGAGTCGCTGGTCTCTTCGATGTTCCGGCCGACGGAGTCAAGGAGGAAGCTCAATCTGGCAGCCGGTCCGGCCACCCTGCAGCCCGCATAAATTCTGTAGGGCAAGCGCCCCGCTTGCCGCCTTGTGTGATAAAGAAATTGAAGCGATCGATGGAGCGAATGGATGAGGGTGCCGGTGGATGCTTCTCTCAATCAACTATTCCCTTCTCGAAAACAGGTCCAGAATAGTGCCCTTGTCCCATTCGGTCACGTTTACCCAGTCCATTCGATCAAAAATCATGCCAGTGACAAGACCCGTTGCGAGGCCTCCCATGTGAGCCCAATAGGCGATTCCGGAGCCGTGGGTCAAAACGCCCCAGAGGTCGAAACCAAGCCAGAATAGAACGAGGACCCAGAGGGAGACGGAAAAAGTCGATGGTTTGATGAAAAAGAGAAAGAACATCTCAACTTTGTCTTTCGGATAAACCGCGAGGGCAAAGCCGATCACCCCGTTCACGGCTCCGCTGGCACCGATGACTCCGTCTTCCCCGCTCTCGGGCGAAAATAGAAGTTCAATGGCCCCGGCCACCGCCCCGAAGAGGAGAAAGAGAAGCGGGTAAACAAGGTTGTTGGTATTTGAACAGATCGCATTCCCGAAGACCCAGAGGAAAACCATGTTCCCGAGCAGGTGGAAAAAGTCGGCGTGCAGGAAACAATGACCGATCAGGTCCAGCGGAGACCACTCGTAGAGCACCAGGGAGACGATGAATTCGTCGCTGAGTTTTCCGGCGGCCCCCAGCACCCATAGCAGGACGCAGATACCGATGATGATCCAGTTCGCAATCGGGCGAATCGGAAAGAATGCCTCGATTTGGTAGGGGAAGAGGAGGAACATGGAGTGTTGGAAGTGAAGGCCTGGGACAGCGCTCATCCTTTTAAACTTGCCCGGGTTTGGCGAGTCTTTTCTCCAATCGAAAGCTCGGGCCGTATTGTCATTCTTCCCCGGGGTGCCCTGAGACATCCCTGTCACCCTCATTGCGCGCAGGAGGGACTTATCCCGTTCCTGAAAGTGAGACAACCCGACTGGATCAGAGGGACGCAGGCTTTCGGACCGCCCTCTTCCGAAAAAACCACCATCCGGGGACCAGTAGTAGCGCGAGGGAGAGCAGGGCTCCCGGTTCGGGGACGGCGGTTAGCGTGATCGCACCGCCGTCATTGTAGTTGATCCGGTAGGATCCTCCGCCGAGGGATTTGTCGGTGTCATCTGCCCAGCCGAAGAATGTTCCTGTCAACGTCCCGGTGTAGGTGGCGATTGTGTAGGTATTGGTCTCGTTAAAGGTTCCACTGAAACGATCCATAAAAATGGCATCGCTGATGTTCAGGTTCCCCGACACGGCGATGAGATCGGAATCCATGCTGGTAGTCTCGACGAGATCGACCAGCCATGTGCTGCCGGCCGCGTTGAGACCGCCGCCGAAAGTGAGGGTTCCTCTTGTTCCGGAATCGATATCGGCTCCTCCCGTAAGAAAGGCTCCCGCCTCAATCGTGGTCGCACCGCTCACAGAGCCGGTACCGGCGAGGGTAGCTCCACTCTCGACAAAGATGGCCCCCGATCCGGTCGCGCTTCCTGTCGTATTGTTCGCGACCAGTGCGCCATCACTGACCGTTGTCCCCCCTGAATAGCTGTTTGCCACGTTGAGAATGGTCGTTCCACTGCCGAGCTGCGAGACTTCACCCTGCCCGGATATGGTGTTGCTGAATGTCATCGAATTGGAGCGGTTAAACGCCAGTTCCGCGCCGTTTGAGATTGCGACCGCGCCGGTCGACGTGATTGAGCCAGTGGTGCCTCCGTTTCCGATCTGGACCGTTCCCGCGATAATGTTGGTCGGGCCGGTGTAATTATTGGTCGCGGAGAGAATCAACATGCCGTTTCCCTCTTTGCGGATTCCATTGGCTTCCGGGCCGTTGGATACCACCCCCCGGAGTTCTGCCGAGGTGGCTGCTGCCCCACCGATGCCAGCCCTTACGGTGAAGGTGCGAGTCCCGCCAATGGCGGAGCTGTTAAGATTGATTGAATTGATCAGGACCACTTTGCTGTCAGCGGTCGATGATCCAAAGACAAAGTTGTTCCCGAAGATGGCGAGAGCCTGATTGAGCCCGATTTGCGCTCCGGCACCCCCGAAATTCACGGTGAGGTCGCCCCCTCTCGCCGCGAAACCTCCCGCAGCACCCGCCACTTGACCGGCGCCCGGGTTGGTATTGTTACTCAGAGCGCGAGTGAAGCTGCCATTCCCCTGGAGGATACCGAAGTTGCCGCTGCCTACCACTGAACTGCCGAGGAGAAGGCCGCTGTTCGCACTCAGGGCGCCGCTGCTGATGGTGCCCACGTCGAGAACGCCGGAATCGATGACATTGGTGAGGCCGGAGTAGGTATTGTTGGTTGCCGTGAGGATCAGAGTGCCGGCACCGGACTTGGTAAAGGCAAGTCGGTTTTCATTGAGTCCGGCACCACCCAGGGTACCGGCAAAAGTCGTGCTTCCTGCGGTGAGGTTGAGATTGAGCAACGAGGCGGTGGTGTTATTCCCGCCGACCACACTACCGCCAAGGCCGGCCGTGGTCAGGCTCGTCAGGGACTGGTTCGCTGTGGTAGTGCCGCCGAGAACCAGCTTTCCGGTCGTTGAAACTCCCCCCAGAACAACTGCGCCTGTCGTAAGGAGACGATCACTGCCGCCGTCCAAAGTAATCGTGCCGCTCTGAATCGTCGTGCCTCCACTGTAAAGGTTGATTCCGGAAAGTGTCTGGTTTCCGGCTCCTGTTTTGATCAGCGCCATATTCGCCGCCCCGTTGGAAATCACTCCGCTGTAGGAATGGCTGACTCCGGTTCCGGGATTCAGGGTCAGAGAGGTCACGCTACCGTATCCGCTGGAGATGGCGGTGGCGAGATTGGTTCCTCCTTTGAGACCGCCAAAGGTGGGGGTGGTAGCACCAAGGCTCATGGTGCCGCCCCCGGAAGTGTCAAAGGCACTGTTCTGGAGGGCCAGATTGTGGGAGATATTGAGCGTTCCTGCATTGATCCTGGTGTCCCCGGAGTAAGTATTGGCGCCGGAGAGAGTCCAGGTGCCGGATCCCTCTTTCAGCAGCGAAACCGATCCTGTCCCCGGATTGCCAATTGTCCCTGAGATTTCCCCTGTGCCGGCGCTTGAACCCTGGAGGGTCAAGGTTTTGCTGCCTGAGCCTGTGGCGGTGAAGTTTGACGTAAAGTGAAGAAGGCCCGTTCCGGATTGCTCCAGAATAGATCCCCCTGTCGTGCCGGCGAGATCAATGACCCGGTCAGCCGTGTTCCCGGCACCCGTGTAGAGGAGGCGCCCCGTATTGCCTGCGTTGCCAATTTTGATTGTCCCGTTGGAAACGGTCGACGCTGCACCGATTGAGCTATTTCCACCGCCGACACTAGTGATCGTCGAGATGGAGAGGGTTCCCTGATTGATCAAGACCTGCCCGTCAAAGGAGTTTGAAGAATTTGAGAGAATCAGCATGCCATTGCCTTCTTTTCGAATCTGAACCGCTGATAGACTCACATTGCGAACGACGCCGGTGAATTCGGCCGATGTCGCCGCATCTCCCCCGATCCCCGAATTGACCGTGATCGTTCGACCTCCGGTGGAATTGATATTTACGTTGTTCTGGAGGATGACTTTGCTGTCGGCAGTGGTGGATCCGAAGATAAAATTGTTGCCGAAGACGTATCCGCCGGTGTTGAGCGCGATTTCCGCCCCGGCCCCGCCAAAATTCAATGTCAGGTTGCCTCCGCGTGCGGCGAAACCGCCCTCCTGACTGGCGACCTGACCTGCTCCGGGCGTGGCGTTTCCACTCAAGGTTCGGGTAAAGAGGCCGTTGCCCTGGAGAACTCCGCTGCTTCCGGACGTACCCAGCAGCATACCGCTGCTGTTACTGATCGCATTGTTACTGATCGTGCCGACGTCAAGGATACCGCCGCCATTAACGGTGGTGCGACCGGTGTAGGTGTTGATGTTCAGTAAAGTCAGCACTCCCGTGCCGCTTTTAATCAAAGTAATCCCGGCGCCACTGATGGCATCGCCGGTAAAGATATAGTCAGCGGCACCGGCCACTGCAACCGAACCTGGAGTAATGATGCCGCTCAGGGTGACCGTTCCGGCACCGGTGCCAAGAAATTGAACCGCATTACCGCTATTGTACGTGTTTCCGGTCCAGCTCGTGCTATCGGGCTGTGTCCAGGTCATGTCTCCGGAACCGTCCCACACCACCGTTTGAGCAACGGAACGGGTTTCGGAAAAAAAGCTAATCAATACCGGGAGGATGACAGCCAGAACGTGATTCAACTCCCGTTTCATGGTTTCAGAAGTTCCGTTAAGGCAACGGTTCACCCTTGTCAACCAGACTGCCCCGGAATCCGGTAAGGCAATAGTTGCGATTGGTGCATTTGTCAGGTTTACCGCCACACTGCCTTTGCGGAAAGCCCTCTCACGCAAACACCCCCTTTCGATACTCGCTCGGAGTCATCCCCGTCACTCTCCGAAAACGTTTCGTGAAATGGCTCTGATCGTAGAATCCGGTCGCTGCGGCAATCTCGCTGAGAGACGACTGCGTCGTTGAAAGCAGCCGCTGGGCCTCCTGCACGCGGAGGGACAACACATATTCCATGGGAGAGAGGCGGAGCACTTTCCGGAAGAGGCGATTGAAATGGGGAACCGAGAGTTTGGCGAGCGCGGCGAGTCCCTCGGCGGTGATCTCGTCGACGAAATGGGTGTCAATGTATTCGATGGCCTGCTGCAAATTGCCGAAGTAGGCTCGCTGGTCTTCCGGGGTTTCGATGGGATACATGAGCCCGAGGAGACCGACAACATCGCCTTCGGGACTCCGCAGCGGACATTTACTGGAGAGAAACCAGCCCGGCGTACCGCGAATCGTGGGCACAAGCCAGATCTGGTTTCGGATTGTTTGACCGGTGGTAAAGACAACGCGGTCATTCGCTTCATAGGCATCGCCGAGGAGGGCGGGGAAAAAGTCGCGGGCGCGTTTCCCGACGAGATCCTCCTCCTTGATCCGGTCGTAGCGGATGCGGTGAAAGTCGTTGTTGTAGACGTAACGGCTCTCAAGATTCTTCACAAAGAGACCCACATTCGGCATCGCCGCCATCAACTCGATCGGTTCGCGGAGTCCGGGGCACCGCGAGAAAAACTCATTTTGGAACTGAATGTGATCGAAAGGGGGCATGATCGGATCATACCAAAGCCCGCCATCACGTTACAAGACCCGGAGTGAGATTTCCGCTACTCTGAGACGTAATTCAGGTAACCCCCTACTGCCATGTTCGATTTTCTCGCTGAAACCAATGGGCCTCTCTGTGGTCCGAAGCGCACCCGGCGCGAGTTCCTCACCGTCGGGGCCCTTGGTCCGATCGGGCTCTCCCTGCCGCAGTTCCTTGCCGCGAAGCAGAACGGGAACGTGAAGGGCGACGACACCAAGTCATGCATCCTCATCTTCAATCTCGGCGGTCCGAGCCACCTCGACCTCTGGGACATGAAGCCCGATGCGCCGAGCGAGATCCGCGGTCCTTTCAAACCGATCCGCACAAAGAGTAACGCCTTTGAACTCTCCGAGATCCTGCCCAAACACGCGCAGATCGCCGACAAGTTTTCCCTGATCCGCTCCTGCCATCACGACGGTGCAGCGGTCCACGACGCCGGCTGGCAAATCATGCAGACGGGCCGCCGCTTCACCGGCGGCATCGAAACGCCCCATGCAGGAGCAGTCGCGAATTTCCTGATGCACGCGCGCAATGACCTGCCGCCCTTCGTCGTCCTGCCCGAGTTGATGGGCCGCGGCGGCGGCAACCTGCCGAACGGTCAGGCCGGCGGCTTCCTCGGCAAGGCCTACGATCCTTTCGCCCTCATGGCCGATCCGTCGAAGCCAGACTTCCGTGTGCCCGATCTCCTGCCGCCCGACCAGTTCGGCGCGACCCGTCTCGATCGCCGTCAAAAAATGCGCGACCTCGTCGATCAGACCGTGAAGTCCTTCGAGGCGAGCGAGGACGCGCGCCTCCTCGACGAGAATTTCCACTCCGCCTTCCGCCTCATGACCAGTGAAAAGGCGCGTGCCGCCTTCGATCTTTCGAAGGAGCCGCTTGCCGTGCGCGAACGCTACGGGATGAACCGCGTCGGCCAGTGTTTCCTTCTGGCCCGACGCCTCGTCGAAAACGGCGTGCGCTTCGTAACGGTGAATACCTTCCTCACCGTCTTCAACGAACTCTCCTGGGACATCCACGGTTCGAAGCCCTTCATCACCGCGAACCAGATGAAGGACGAAGTCGCCCCGATGTACGACCAGGCCTACTCCGCCCTCATCGAAGATCTCCACCAGCGTGGCATGCTCGGCGATGTCCTCGTCGCGGGCCTCAGCGAATTCGGCCGCACCCCCAAGGTCAATCCGGCGGGGGGCCGTGATCACTGGCCGCAATGTTTCACCTGCACCTTCGCCGGAGGCGGCGTCAAGGGCGGCCACGTTGTCGGCAAGAGCGATCCCATCGGTGGATTTCCCGCCGAGCGGCCCGTCTCGCCCGGTGACATCGTCGCGACGATGTTCCATTCGCTGGGCTTCGATCTCGAAACCCATCTGCCGGGACCGTCGGGACGTCCTTTCCCCATCGTCGATTTCGGCAAGGAGCCGGTGAAGGAACTGTTTGCGTGATTGTCAGGATGAAAACCCACTTCCCCGTCCTCCTTCTCTCGCTCGCGACCGGCTTTGCCACCGCGAAAGAGCTGCGCATCCTCCCTGAAGCCATCCGTCTCGATGGACCCGAGGCGATCCAGCATGTCCTAGCCCTTCGTGCCGAGGGTGAAAACTTTATCGGCGAGGAACCGTCCGCGACCTTTTCCATCGCACCCGCCGGTGTGGCCGAAATCGTCGATGGCGTCATTGTCGCGAAGGGCAACGGCAAGGCCGTTCTCACCGCGAAGAGTGGTGATGCCGTCGCGACGCGAGAGATCGTCGTTGAGAATTTCGACCAGCCCTTCGCCTGGAGTTTCAACGGTCACGTCATGCCCGTGCTGACCCGCCAGGGCTGCAACATGGGAGCCTGCCACGGCGCCGTCGCCGGCAAGGGTGGTTTCCGCCTCAGTTTGCGCGGCTACGACCCGCCCCGAGATTTCTACACGATGACCCGCGAGGCGCGCGGTCGCCGCGTCGATCCGCTCGAGCCGGCCAAGAGCCTGCTCCTCACGAAGCCGACCATGGCCACCCCGCACAAGGGCGGCAGGAAGCTCGATCCCCGCTCGCGCGAATACCGCATTCTTGCCGAGTGGATCGCGAACGGCAGTCCCGCCCCTACGAAGGAGGATGTGGCGGTCGTTTCGATCTCGGTCGATCCTCCGCTCTCGATTTTGAAAAACGGGGCGAAGCAGCGTTTCCTCGTCACCGCCCATTATGACGATGGCAGCAGCCTCGACGTCACCGACTGGGCGAAGTTCACTTCCGCCGACGAGACCGTCGCCCTCATCGACGAGACCGGCTCCGCCGAGGTCATCGGTTATGGCGAAGGTGCGGTGACCGCGCTCTTCGCGAGCAAGGTGACGATCGCCCGGATCCGTTCGCCCTTCCCCAATTCGATCCCTGCCGATGTCTTCACCGCGGCTCCCAAGGCGAACTTCATCGACGACCTCGTCCTTGCCCAACTCGCCCAGCTCAATCTCCAGCCCTCTGGCCGCTGCTCGGACGAGGACTTCATCCGCCGCGCCTATCTCGACACCATCGGCAAACTCCCGACCGTCGCCGAGACCCGCGCCTTTCTCGCCGATGCCGCGCCTGACAAACGCACCAAAGCGATCGACGCCCTCCTCCAGCGCGAGGAATTCGTCGACTACTGGAGCTACCGTTTCTCCGACATCTTCCTCGTCAACGGCGGCATCCTCCGCCCCGCCGCGGTGAAGGCCTACTACGATTGGATCCGGGGCAACATCTCCAAGAACCGGCCCTGGGATGAGATGGTCCGCGAAGTCATCACCGCGAAGGGCGTCAGCACCGAGAACGGCGCGACCAATTTCTACGCGGTCCACCAGGATCCCGAGACCCTCGCCGAAAACACCGCCCAGGCTTTCCTGAGCCAGTCGATCGGCTGCGCGAAGTGCCACGACCATCCGCTCGAGAAATGGACGAACGACCAATACTACGCCTTCGCCAATCTCTTCTCCCGGGTCCGGGCGAAGGGCTGGGGCGGCGACACGCGTAATGGCGACGGCATCCGCACCCTCTTCGTCGAACCTCGTGGTGATTTGATCCAGCCGCGCACCGGCAAACCGCAGATTCCCGCTCCCCTCGATGGTGATGCCCTCGATCCACAATCGACCGAGGACCGCCGCGAGGCCCTCGCCGACTGGCTCGTCGCGCCGGAGAACCCGAATTTCGCCCGCTCCATCACCAACCGGATCTGGGCCGCCTACTTCGGTGGCGGACTTGTCGAGCCGGTCGACGACCTCCGTGCTTCGAATCCCGCGAGCAACGAGCCGCTCCTCGACGCGCTCACGAAACACCTCGTCGAAAACAAGTTCGACCTCAAGACGCTCATGCGGGTGATCCTTCAGAGCGAGACCTATCAGCGCAGCGGCGAAGTCCTCTCGGAGAACCGCGACGATCCCAGGTATCTTTCGCGCCACCAGCCGCGACGCCTCATGGCCGAAGTCCTCCACGATGCCATCGCCGATGTCACCGGTGTCGCCGGAGTCTTCGACAAGGTCGCCCTCAACGACGGCAGCTCGGAGAAGACCGAGTTCTACAAGGAGGGCACCCGCGCCCTCGAGCTCTACGACTCCGCCGTCCAGTCCTATTTCCTGAAAACCTTCGGTCGCAACGACCGCGAGATCACTTGCGAATGCGAGCGCTCGAACCAGCCGAGCATGATCCAGGTCCTCCACCTCGCCAACGGCAATGCCGTGAACGATCGCCTCTCCTCGAACAAAAGCATCGTCGAGAAGCTCATCACGGAGAAGGCAGACGATGCCCGCATCCTCGAGGAGGCCAGTCTCGCGACCCTCTCGCGTCTCCCGACCGCGGAGGAGAAGGCCGGATTTCTGGCGATGTTAGGTTCGGCTCCCGAAGGCGAAAAACGCGCCGCGGTCGAGGACCTCTTCTGGGCGCTGATGACTTCGCGCGAATTCCTGTTTCAACACTGAACGAACCCTGTCCGATGATACGTTCAACCCTCTTCACTGCCTTGCTGTTTGCCAGTTCGGCCGCACTCACCGCCGCTCCCCTCGATTACCACACGGACATCGCGCCGCTCTTGCGTGACTACTGTGCTGGCTGCCACAATGGTGGCGACTATGAGGGCGGCTTCTCCGTCGAGACCTTCGCCGCGCTCATGGAAGGCGGCGAAACCGAGGACAAGACTATCCTCGTCCCCGGCAAGCCCGACGAGTCCTACTTCCTCCAGACCGTTCTCAAGACCGCCAAACCGGCGATGCCGCCAAAGAAGGAGCCCCAGCCGACCGCCGAAGAGGTCGCCCTGCTGAAACGCTGGATCGAGGAAGGGGCCAAGGGACCGGTGAAGGAACACGACATCTCCCTGCTCTCGACCCTCAACGTTCCCGATGTCGCCGCCACCGCCGCGGTGAAGGATTCGGTGACCGCCGCCGCGTTCTCTGCTGATGGAGTGCTTGAAGCCTATGCAAAGCACGGGCGGATCAACCTTCTTGGTGCGAAAAAGGATACGATCAGGACGTTCATGATGCCGGAAGGCAAGATCAACGCCCTCCACTTCTCCGCCGACGGCACCAAACTCGTCGCCGCGACGGGCATTTCGGGATTGAAGGGCGAGGCGATCGTCTTCGATACCAAGAGCGGTAAAATCCTCAAGACGATCGGCGAAGGCACCCATCGCGACATCCTCTTCGACGCCGAGTTTTCACCCGACGGCACCCTTCTCGCCACGGCCGGATACGACCGCGACATCCACCTTTGGGACTTCGCCTCGGGCAAGCTCCTCCGTTCCATGACCGCCCACAACGGCGCGGTCTATGATCTCGCCTTTTCGCCCGACGGCACCGTTCTCGCGAGCGCGAGCGGCGACGGCACCTGCAAGATCTGGCAGGTCGCTACGGGCGAGCGCCTCGACACGCTGAACCAACCCGAGGCCGAGCAATATCGTGTCGCCTTCACCCCCGACTCGCAGCACATCGTTGCGGCGGGAGCCGACAACCGCATCCGCCTCTGGCGTTTTGTTTCGAAAAACGCTCCCAAGCTCAATCCCTTGCTGCAGACGAAATTTGGTCATGAGGATGACATCGTTGACCTCGCGATCTCGCCTGATGGCAAACAGCTCGCCACCACCTCGGCCGATCGATCGTTGAAACTGTGGAGCCTGCCCGCGGTCGAGATCGTGAAAGATTTTGGTCCACAGTCCGACGTGCTTGCCGTGCTGGCTTTTGCCGGAAAAGGCGGCGCGCTTTTTGCGGCGCGTCTCGATGGCTCGCAGGAGCGTTTCGCGCTCGCGGGATTGGTGGCACCGGCCGCGGCCGCTTCGAATCAGCCTTCGGTCGCTGCGAAGGCCGTCGATGTCGAAGTCGAGACTCTCAACCTCGCCGAGGCCGCTTCGGGCACGAATCCGAAACTGATCCGCCGCAGCGAAGCCAAAGGCAAAATCGCCGCGATGGGGGAAACGGATGATTACCCCTTCACCGCCAAAGCCGGCGAGACGTGGGTCTTCGAGGTGAATGCGGAACGCTCCAAATCGAAGCTCGACTCCAAGCTTTCCATCCTCGATGTCAGGGGAGAGCTGGTCGAGCAGGTCGTGCTGCAGGCGATGCGCGATTCCTGGCTGACTTTCCGCGGCAAGGATTCGGCGACCTCGAGCGATTTCCGCGTCCACAACTGGGAGGAGATGGAACTGAACGAATTTCTCTTTGTGAACGGCGAGGTCGTGAAGCTGCACCTCTACCCGCGTGGTCCCGATTCGGGATTCAACGTCTATCCGGGCTTCGGGAATCGTCGCACCTGGTTCCAGACCACCTCGATGGCGCATCCGCTCGGCCAGCCTTGTTACATTGTCAGGGCGTTGCCTCCCGGATCCGATCCAGGCAGCAACGGGCTCCCGGTCTACCGGCTCTTTTTCGAAAACGACGACGATCCGGAGCGTCGCTTCGGGGCCGATTCGGTGCTCCGTTTCACCGCTCCCGCCGACGGCGACTACGTCGTGCGTCTCGCCGATACGCGCGGATTCGGCGGCGAGGGCTACGATTACACCCTCGTGGCGCGCAGTTTGAAACCCGATTTTACGGTCGCGACGACGTGGAAGGATCTGAAGCTCGCTCCCGGAAGCGGGTGCGAACTCGCCTTCACCGCGACGCGTCTCGACGGCTACGAGGGCCCCATCGAGGTGACCCTTTCCGGCCTGCCTGAGGCGCTCTCGATCGCGCAGCCGATCACCTTCGAGCCCGGGCAGGACCGCGCCTTCGCGACCCTGCGCTCGACCGGGGCCTTCGCCGGACTCGCCGAAGCGGACGCCGCCAAGGTGAAGGTGAACGCCAAGGCCGTCATCAACGGAAAGCCGGTGGAGAAGGCCTCCGACAAGGCCATGCCCATCGCACTTTTGGACAAACAGCCGCTTCGTGTCCACCTCAAGCCTGACGGCGAGTCCGGCAAGGTGGCGGAGGACGGTGTCCTCGAATACACGATCCGTCCCGGCGAGACCATCACCGCCATCGTCGCGGCCGATCGCAACGGACTTGAGGGCGACGTCACCTTCGGCAAGGAAGAGGCGGGCCGCAACCTGCCGCACGGGGTCTATGTCGACAACATCGGCCTCAACGGCCTGATGCTGCAGCCCGAGGAGAACGAAAAGCGACTCTTCATCACCGCCTCGAAAATCACCGCTCCCGGAGTGCGTGACTTTTACCTGATGACTCCCGCCGGCGGCGGTCACACAACACAGTCGGTGAGACTGCGGGTGGTGGAAGACACCGAAAGCGGGGGCGGTTCAGGAAGAGTGGCCGGCAAGTAGGAGGAATCGAGGAGCTATTTACCGCCCGGAAGCTTGAGGTCGCACACCACGGTGCGACGCGGGGAGGCGGAATTCAGTCGTGAGACTGATTTCAGCGGCTTCAAATTCGGTGAAACCCAGATCTGATCGAGGCGAAGAAAAGGATAGTCAGGAGGGTAGGTATTGCCCCAACCGAGTCCGGCGGCGCGAAAAGTATCGACGAGTCCGCTCGTTTCGAGAGGCCGAAAGACATCGTCACCCGGCGGAGTGCCGAAACCTCCGCTCACGATCCGGCCGATATCCACGGTCGTGATCTCATTCTCCCCAAGACAGGCGCGCACGAGGCGGCGGTTTGAGATCCTCGTCTCCATCAGTTCCTTCCAGACGGACGGGCGCCAGATGTCAAAGCGGGGGATTAATTCCCCGAGGTCGAGATTGGTAAGGTCGAGGATCATGCCGTCAGCCAGTTTCAGCCGCACATGCATCGTTGAGCTTTCGGAGTCACCGATTTCACCCAGAATGACTCCGCGGGCGATAATGGCGCTGGTCTTGTGCCGGGAAACGGCGCGGTCGACCCCGTAGAGTTGGTCGGCGACCGCCTCAAGTTCGGATTCTCCGGGCGCCTCCTGAATGATCACGACATCGGGTTGACCGTCGATGGCTTTCTTGAGGGCTTCCACGGATCCCGCGCTGTTGACATTGACGACACGGAAAGGTTTTTCGGCCGGGGCATCCCCCGGATTTCCGCCTCGAATCGCGACTCCGAGTTCCCTCATGATGGTGAGGGTTTCCTCCGAGAAGGCGATTCCGCAGGCGAGAAAGAGGCAGAAGGTCACAATGGGGGGAATTTCCCGACACAGGAGCCAGCAAATCAGAGAGACCGCCATCCCGAAACCCGCCCATGCCCAGATCGGGATCAAGGTAACGGCCACCATGGAGTCCCATCGGTTGAGCAGGCTGATGGCGATGACCACAAAGGCCACCAGGAGGATCAGGGGAATGAAATTCGCCAGAGTCTTTTGAATCTTACGCCACATGAAGTCGGAATTCGTTGGAGTCCCGAAAACCCTAGTCGAGAATTCCGCTTTTTCTTCCCCGAATTCTTCCCTTGCGCGTCAGTCGTTCGGGGTTTCGTTCCGAATCATGCTCAGAGAGTTGAAAGAAGAAGTGCTCAGGGCCAACCTGATGCTGGTCAGTGAAGGCCTCGTTCGCCTGACCTGGGGAAATGTTTCCGGAATTGATCGGGACAAGGGCCTCTTTGTCATCAAGCCGAGCGGGGTGGCCTATGAGGACCTGACGATCGATTCGCTTGTCGTCCTCGATCTGGAGGGACAAGTGGTAGAGGGCTCACTGCGCCCTTCCTCCGATGCGCCGACCCATCGAATCCTCTACCGGGAATTTGCGGAGATCGGTGGAGTGACTCATACCCATTCCGTGAAGGCGACGATGTTTTCACAGGCCGGGGCGGAATTGCCCTGTCTCGGGACGACTCATGCCGACCATTTTTACGGAACCGTTCCTGTCGTTCGTGAACTGAGTGAGAAAGAGGTCGTGGAGGACTACGAGACGAATACGGGACTGGCTATCGTGGAGTGTTTTCGTGAGCAGGGGCTCGATCCACTGAAAATGTCGGCCTGCTTTCAGATGTTTCACGCCCCCTTTACCTGGGGGAAAAGTGCCCTCGACTCGGTGAAAAATTCAATCGCTCTGGAGGTCTGTTGCGAGATGGCGATGGGGACCTGGCAGTTGAATTCCGACGGGGAGATTCTGCCGCCTCATATCCTTGAGAAGCACTATCGTCGAAAACACGGTTCGGGCGCCTACTACGGGCAGGGGTGATGCAGGTCGGAAGAGGATCCCGCCCTTCGGATCACGTCCCGGTCTCCTGTCCCGTGCAGACCGCCAGCAATTGACCGTAAACCTCCGTCGCTTGGATCGTCGACCGGTCGGAAAGTTCCGGAAAGTTTCCGATCAGGACAGGATGATCGGCCTGGTCTTTGGGAATACATCCATGTGATCCTTTCACAAGTGAGGCATCAAGCGGGATGAGATCCATGAGCATACGGAAGCCGAGCATTTTCCGGGCAAGCCGGTAGGCGATCTTCAGCTTTGGAAACCAGAACTTCGGGTTGATAAAAAGCTCAACCGGGTCGTAGCCGGGTTTACGGTGGATGTCGACGCAGCGGGCGAAGTCGGGGGCTTTGCGATCACTTTTCCAGTAGTAATAGGTGAACCAGCTTTTCTCATCTGAAACAGCGAGGAGGTCTCCACTTCTCTCGTGCAAAAGCCCCATCGCCTCCTGTTCCTCCCGGTTGTAGACCGCGGTGACCCCCTCGAGTTTTCGCACCGTTTCCGCGACCTCGTCGAGGAGCGAGAGGTCGTTCAGGTAAAGGTGGGCGACCTGGTGATCGGGGATCGCAAAGACGCGGCAATTGCCGAGATCGATCATTTCGCGCTTCAGTTCGTTCCGCCACGAGAGCCAGCCCTTTTCGCGGAAAATGCGGTTGAGGTGAATCGGCCGGTTCACCTGGGTGATCCCGTATTCACTCAGTATGACGACCTGCACGCCTCGTTTCTCGAGGTGGGTGACGAGATCCCTCACCACCCCGTCAATGGCGGTGAGGTCGTCCGCGATCTCGCGGGCTTCCGGTCCGAGACGCTGGAGGTTGTAGTCCAGATGCGGGAGGTAAATGAGATTCAGGCCGGGGGAGCAATGGTCTTCAAACCATTTCGCCGATTTCGCGATCCATTCGCTTGAGGCAAGGCCGGCCGCGGGTCCCCAGAAGGCGGGAAAGGGAAAGGCTCCCAGCTTTCTCCGGATCTTTCTCCGCAGATTCATCGGCCAGGTCTGGATGTCGAAGACCTTCTTCCCGTCGGCGCAGTAAATGGGCCGGGGAGTGATCTGATAGTCAGCCGTCGAATAAAGGTTGTTCCACCAGAAGACTTTGGCGCAGGTATAGGCGGGGTCGTGTTCCTCGCGAATGTGCTCCCAGAGTTTCCGGCCCTGAACGAGGTGGTTTGATTGCTTCCAGCAGCGATGCTCGGCGTAGTCCCGGTCATACCACATGTTCGCGACGATGCCGTGACCTCCGATACTCTTTCCCGTGAGATAGGTCGCCTGGATCGAGGAGGTCACCGCCGGGAGCTGCGGGGTGACGTGGATGAGGCGGTTCCCCTCGCGTGCGAGAAAGCTCCGGATAAAAGGGGTGTCCGGCCCGATATGCCGGGGGGTCAGTCCGACGACATTGATGACGGCGGTGCGGGGAAGGGCTGGAGAGGAGGACTTGCTCACGTGGCTCGGGCGTTGACCGGTCCAAGCTAATTCCGACTTCCGGGAAACGCCAGAGGCAAGGTGAGGAGAGGCTCAGGCACGGATCTTCTGGCCGTGTCTCTCCTGAACCCGCTTTGCAAAGGGAAGGACCACATGAGGGGGAAGGGTGTGATGTTCTTTGCGGAAGGTCAGGAAAAGCCAGCGGTGCTCGAAGACATTCAAGACCGCGCTCAGATCCCAGAGCGGAGGGACAACGAGGGTGACGTGTTTGGAGACACGCTCCAGTTCTTGAAAAAATGCGGCAGGATCTTCGACATGTTCGATCGTATGGGAACAAAGCGTGTGTTCAAACTGCCCGGTGGAAAAGGGGAGGCGGTAGATGTCATCGACCACGATCAGGTTCGGCACCTCGGCGTGCTTGACGATGTCCACGTTGACTCCGCCCCCGTCCGTCTTTCCGCAGCAGATATTGAGATCCCAGGTCTTCCTCCGGTTGCGGATGATCCCGCCCATGACCCGGTAGCTGAGCCAGTTGAGGGCGGGCAGGAGGATGGTGAGGGCGGCGGCGATGCAAAGAAGGGTGAAGAGCATGGTGACAGGCGGTTAGGATCTCTTAATAAAATCCGAAGAACGTGCCCTTCTCCGTGTTCAGCAACCGGTGAAATCTGACGTTTTTGTCAGTTTGCGCGGCAAAAGTATCCGGTGGGACAGAGATCAAACGCCTGGCTTATTCACCATCGGATTCGTCTTTTTCACCCTCGCCGCTTCCTCTCGCTCCCGGTTTTGTCGCCCGATCTCCTTGAGTGTCGCAATCACTTTCGGCGGAGTGGAGGGGAGGGGGAGCTCGATTGTCAGCCCCGGTTTGAGTCCGAAGGCGCGGAGCGCATCCCAGAGGGCTTCCCGTATCCCTGCGGCCAGCAAAACAGGAGCCTCGGCACAAGGATCGCCCGGAGTGGAGAGGGGATCTCCGGCCGGTCTCAGTCGGTCGGTCACGACCTGGAACGGAGCATCCGCGAATCCCGGAACGCCCTCATCCGCATGGAGGGGCAAACTTGCGTCGGATTCGGAGTGTGAGATTTCCTCCGAGAGAAGCCAGCCCGCTCCGAGCGTGTAGGCGCGCATCAGTTGGGCAAAATCGCGGTCGCTCTGGTTCGGTGAGGAGGAGCCTTCATGGGCAATATCCACCCTCAGGATCTGCAACTCACCGGTGAAGGCGTCGATCTGAACTTCGGTGACGGCGGCGGCGTAGGTGAAGGAGGAAAAGGGCCAGCCCGCCCCGAGTTCATGATCCCACCAGAGATTCGGGGTCCGGTGGTAACCCGTCTCAACGAGGTTGACCCGCTTGCGCCAGGCTCCTTCGATCACTTCCTTGAAATGGAGAGGGCTGGTCGGGGAGATGTCCGGTCCGACGAGTCCCTGCGTGAAGCGGATCGCCTCGATCTCCACCTCGGTCTGGCCGCGCGCGGCAAAAAGCTGCAGGGCCACTTCGCGCAGTCTTCCCTGAAGATTCCGGCAGGCATCGGCGAGAGCCCTCAGCACGAGTCCGGTGGCATCGGTCCCGATCACCGGGGTCGAGCGGGGGAGCACTTCAAAATCGTTGAGAACGACCTGGATATCCTCCTGCTGAATACCGAGTCGGTTCGCGACTTCCTCACGGATTTGTCCGTGGAGACCATCGTTCACGTCGACGACGCCCACCCGGACCATGACCGAACCGTCCGCCAGGATTTGCACAAGGACAGCTGCGGCGTCTCTCTCCGGGCGGGGATCACCGAGACCGAACTTCACCGGCACAATCGCGATGCCCCGTTTGTAGCACTGGTTGCGTCGATTCCACTTCTCGATCTCCTCGATACGAGCGACAAAATTGCTCCTCCTCAGGACCTGTTTCCAGACGCGGTTGATCGAGGCGGCACTGACGGGTTGTCCGTAGGGAGTGTTCTTTAACTCGCTTCCCTCTTCGTAAAAATTTCTCTGCCGCACTTCGTGAGCCGGAAGCCGGGTTTCGGCCGCGACCCGGCGGATCACCTCCTCCATCGCCCATGCTCCCTGGGCCGAGCCTTCTGCAGGGAGCCCCGAAGAGGTGAGTCGGTTCGTCAGGCAGAGGCGGGCCGTGATTTTGAAATTCGGGATCCCGTAGACGGAATCGGCATGGAGAATGGCCCGATCCATCACTGTGGCGGAATCCGTGGCGAAATATCCGCCGTCGAGATCCAGTTTTAGATCAACCGCCGTGATGCGACCTTCGGGGGTGAAACCTGCTTCAAATTCGACCCGGGTCGCATGACGTTGACCGCGCACCAGCGGGGAGTCCTCCCGCGAGACCATCAGCATGACGGCACTACCGCAGGTCATCGCGGCCCGCGTCGCCAGCATCGCGAGACGAACCGGTTCGATTTCCAGGGCGTCCGTCACCCCGGCGAGCGAGATGGCTTCGAGCTGCACATCCGACTCCGGAATATCGGCGGCGCGGGCGACCGCCGTTCGAACGAGGGCGGGGGAAAGAGCCCGGGTCCTCACTGAATACCCCCGGCCCCCTTTGATCGGAGTCACTTTCACTTCGCCGGATCCGATCAGGGCGGATTGCTGCGGCGGGATAAAAAAAGTACCGCTCAGCTTTTTTGCCGCCGACTTCAGTGCCGCCGTTGCCGTGCCCCGCTCGCAGTTCCGGGGCGCTTCGTGAAATCGTGAAAGGGCAATGGCATGGTCGATTGTCAGGATGCCGGGCGAGGGGTGATACTCGATTTCGAGGAGTGACATGGCTTCGCGGCAGCACGCGGCGTCTTTCCCGACGATCAGGGCGACCGGTTGCCCGCGATAGTGGACCTCCTCCTCGGCGAGGAGTGGTTCTCCCGAAAACTCATAGCCCAGGGAATTGCGAAAGGGAGGTATGTCCTGCGCGAAGATAATCGCTTCCACGCCATTGACCCGACGGGCTTCCTCGCTGCTTCTTCTGATGATGGTGGCAGAGTGGTGCGGGCTCTCCACCACCATCGCGGTGAGGACCCGGGCCCGCGACTGCCACGAGGTGATGGCCTTGGTTTCGGTCTCCGTGCCGAGGGTGTCGCGCCGGCGCCGGAGGCGTTCGGCAAAGGTCTCTTTGGCCGATTTCGGTGCGCTGACCGGGAGACGGAAGGGGGTGCTATTGTCGTCGAAATCGCTCATTCGGAGGAGGGCCTGCAAAGGGCGGCCCGGGAGATCTTTCGTCAGGGTCTGACGATATCAAAAAAGGCTTCGTCCAGTCTCGCAAACTCACCGGTGGCCGTCAATAATTCGGGCCGAATACTTCCGGGCAGGGGGTGCTGGTAAAAGAATTTCTGGAAGAGGGTCCCGACCAGTTGCTTCACATATTCAGGCCCGGCCGCCGGATTGATCGAGCTACCCGCTTCCACGCACTGGTTCAGGATTGGCAGGGTCTGAATGATGGATTTTTCCTCCCAGATCCGTCCGGTGAGGAACTCCTCCGCCTCTCTCGCCCGCAAGGGGAAATCCGCAATTCCGGAGTAGGCGAGCCAGGCTTTCGTGATCGTCTTGTCCCGCAATTCGATCGCAAAGGCACCCGTGGCATACGGTTCACAGAAAGTTCTCCTCGGGGCGACGGTATAAGCATCACAGAGCCGTGAGGTGATGCCGCGGGCCGAAAGGATCGTCTCGCTCGTGCGGGGGATGACGATACCCCGGATCAACTCGTCCGGTCTGAGTAGCGTCGTGCTTTTGCCGGTGTAAAATTGGGAAATGGGCGCATCCCGCTCTCCTCCTTCCGAGATCAGGATGACCCGGGCGTTCAGCGCCATTAGAAGGGGGGAAAGCTGCCCTGCGGACCACGCGTTCGCGAGATAACCACCCAGGGTAGCCCGGTTGCGCAGGGGACGGGACCCGAAGCGCCGGAGCACCTTGTTGAAGGGAGGGCACTCACGTCCGATTTGTTCCGCTGCCTGGGTGAGGGAAACCGAGGCCCCGACTTCCCACCGGTCCTCGTGAGTGATGACGGAGTTCAGCTCCCGCACTCCTTCAAGGGAGATTAGATTCGGAAGATCGAGGGTTTCGCCAAACGTGGCCAGGCTCGTCCCCCCGGCCACGAGAACGGCGTCCGGATAATCGCGTTTGAGTTTCAGCAATTCCACGAGAGTGGAAGGACGGAAAAAGCGTTGTTTCTTCCCGTCGACATACTGGAGCGGTTTTTGCTCCCCGAGGCGGAAGAGCTGCTTCGTGAAACGATCCCCGAAGATGTCCGTGCGCCCCGTCCACACCGAAGCTTCCTGGCCGGAACGCTCGGCCCGCAGCGCCGCCTCATGACGCAGATTCTCGGTCGAGGCGAAAACCTGGGCTGCCGCTTCGCGAATGGCCGGAACATTCGCCGTTCGCGTCACAATGGCGTCGAACTGATCGTTTATCTGGCCCTGACGGCGGAGGTCGGGCCGGTAATAGCCTTCGAAAGTCAGGGCGATGACGGAGTCGAGGCGTTCTTCGGAGCATTCAAACTGGCCTCCCTGGTAGGCGATGTTTACCGGATGCTCCGGTTCGGCATTGCGGATGCCCTCGGGAGTCCAGATCTGCCGGTCCGCCAGCATCGGCAGCATCAAGAGGCCGGAATCAACAATGCGGAAGCGATGGCGGTCGCCTTCGAGCACCCCCATCACGACAAGACGGGGCTGGTGCCGGGGGTCATGGTCCGCGAAATGGGAAAAGCACGGGTCGAGGCGTGCCAGAAACGACGCGAGAGAGACATTCGTCCCTTCGCGCTCGACACGGCAGGTTTCCCCGTCCAGCTCAAAACTAAACCAACTCTGCATAATTCCCTCCGGTCGGCGTCCTTTCCTAAGACCGTCTTATTTCAAGGGAATCTAAACCACACCGGAGGGTTGTTTTACCATAAATTTGCCCGGGTGACACGCCTAATTTACAAGGTGTCTCAGGTTCCGCTGTTCCAGTCACGGCTCGAATAGCGTTCTTTTTCAATTCTGAGGCTTTCCGTGCAGAGATTCTCCCGGACGATCGGGTCGAGAACTCCGGTCCTTTCTGACATCCTTGAGAGAAAGTCTTCGATCCACGGGGCCATGGGATTCCGCAGGTCTTTCGGAAGCCGGATGCTGCCCTGATGGATCACCGCCCCCCGGGAACGACGCTGCGCTCCTCCTCCGATTTTTCGCGAGGTTCCCGGGTCGAGGAGGTCCCATGGCACCGGATTCGCAAAACAGGGGCCCGGCGAAGAGGGCTTCTGTTCCGGAGCCAGTCCCGGAGAAAAGCCGGCAAGGGCGAGGGATTCGGCGAGGGCGGCGTGAACGTGTTGATAGCGCTCACTCCCCGGGGCTAGTGCCACCTCACTTCCGGCGGGGAAGGTGAGGAGAAAGGTGAGGTCCTCTCCGTGTTCGACGAGACCGCCTCCTGTAAAACGGCGCACCGCGGTCTGCCCGTCCGCTCCCTCGTGATTGAAATAGCCCACCGTGACGGCGTTGTGGTTCCAGTGATAGAAGCGGGCCACGGCAACCGTGTTTGCGATCGACCAGTGAAAGAGGGCTTCGTCCAGCGCCATGTTGGCTGCCGCCGACCGGTAGTCCGGGTCACGCCAGTGGAGGAGAGAAGGGAGCTTCATGGTATCAGTAGACTGAAACAGATTGGTCTGCAGTCCACAACCCCTCAGGGCATCCACCGCATAGTCTTATTCTTGATCTTGATCCTGGTCCTAATCTCAATATCGGCACAGGTCCTCTTTTTCCCCGCGTTAATAAAAGCGGTTGTCATCGCGACGTTACCGTGTTTCTTAGCGACCCGTTTTCAGACACTGCTCACGTGGCGGAATTGGTAGACGCGCTAGATTCAGGTTCTAGTGGGGAGACCCGTGGAGGTTCGAGTCCTCTCGTGAGCATTTTTTCCGCCGTTGTTCTGCGGCGGGATTTCTGTTGGCCAGATGGCAGACCAATCCCAGGATCAGAATCCGGACTTCGTGCATCGAACTTTTTCGTCGATCGCCCCGCGCTATGTGCTGACCAACCACATTCTCAGCTTCGGGATCGATATCCTCTGGAGGCGCCGGGTTGCGACACTTGTGCGGGAGGTTGATCCTCGACTGGTTCTCGATGTGGCCACCGGCAGCGGAGACCTGGCCCGGACGGTCGCCACTGCTGTACCTGATGCCCGCGTCATCGGAGTTGATTTCTGCGCCCCGATGCTGGCCGAGGCCAGGAAACGGGGACTGACGGACCTTGTCGTGTCCGACGGGCTTGCTCTTCCTTTCCCCGATAGCTCGGTCGACGCCCTGACGATAGGTTATGGTTTGCGAAATATGGCGGACTGGGCGGCTGCCCTTCGAGAATTCTCCCGGGTTCTGAAACCGGGAGGTCGACTCGTCATTCTCGACTTCTCACTGCCGCAAGCGCCGCTTCTCCGGATTCCCTATCGCTTCTATCTCCATCATGTTCTGCCCTTGCTGGCCGGTGTGCTCACGGGGAATCGGGAAGCCTACGCCTATCTCGGTGACTCGATCGAGAGATTCCCCTCCGGTGCACGAATGATCTCCCTCATCGAAAGCAACGGTTTCTGCCACGCGAAATGGGAGCCGCAGTTCGGCGGGATCAGTAGCGTCTATTTTGGAAGAGCTGAGTCGTAGCGAAGCGGAGACGGACGGAACGGAGTGAAGTCAAAAGCTGAAATCGATCGGGTTGGGCGCTGTGATTCGCGTGGATAGCTTTTAAGAGCTTCAGTTTTCTGGATTTCCACAACATCCAGAACCAGTTGGCGGATTTGTGTTTCTTAATTTCGAATTTCCAATGTTTCAGCTTTTCAAAACTTCAGTCTTTCAGAATTTCCATATTTCAAAATTTCCTCAACACATGTCACGCGCCATTTCGTCGTGACAACTATTGATGAACTCGATGTTAAAATACGTGAAATTTGGATTTACAATCAGCCCCAATGCTGGCATCCCATTAGGTTTATACCCTTGAGGATGACAGCGTGGGAAAGAAGAACATCTTCATTTCCACCTCCCCCTATTTTTATTCCATGAAAAAATTCGTAGCCACTCTTCGCCGCAGCATGCTGCTTCAAGTGCTCGTTTTAGTGCAACTTACTCCCGGTTTGGTCTTCCTTCCGGTGCAGTTAAATGCGAATCCCGAGGGTGGGGTCGTGGTTGCGGGGAACGTGAGTTTCAGCGGATTGAATACTCCGGTCCTGGATATCAACAACGCTTCGCAACACGCCATCATCGACTGGCAATCGTTCTCAATTGCGGCAGGTGAAGTGACCAATATTAATCAGGCCGCGAACGCCCATACGCTCAACCGGGTGATTTCAAGCAGCCCAACCGAAATCTACGGGATGCTCAAGGCGGCCAACGGTGGTGTCACCGTGATCAACAG